>Ga0209369_1000370_pt1 | contig 71359 bp, 63 predicted proteins | sample EBPBio142010_DNA_FD_185865 | JGI IMG/M metagenome (GOLD analysis project Ga0209369, IMG submission 185865) | Wastewater treatment Type I Accumulibacter community from EBPR Bioreactor in Madison, WI, USA - Reactor 1_10/4/2010_ DNA (SPAdes)... | ecosystem: Engineered > Bioreactor > EBPR >...
CCCATGCCTCCTATCCCATGGCAGGAAACTATGGGGGCAATCAACTGCTGATGCGTGTTTATAATGCTGCCAACCAACCCTATATCAATATTGCCTCTGTGGTCTCTACCGCAACGACTTACATGATTATGGACAACGGCGGCTACCAGGCCTATCCCAGCATCGCGGTCGCATCGGGAGCCAGTTACAACTATACGCCCGGTATGGGAGCCATTGGAGTGAGCCAGGGCACCATCAGCGACCGCTATGTCAGCGATTTTCAAAACGGCCGCCACTTTAACGGCATCAATATGGCATTTGCCGATGGCCACGCCAAGTGGCTCAAAGCGCAGACGATTTACACGCAAGCCAAAAAGCTCACCGATGCCGGGTGGATTATCGGCAGAGCACCCACCCACCCTTCACTTCAAGTTTCTTCCGCCTGGAATCCGTGGATAGACAATAACTGAACACGATGAAAGATTTGAACCTTAGAATGAAGCGTTTTTTACTTTTACTACATTTGTTTTGTTGTCTTTTGGGTGGTTGTATTACTGCTACGACTGAAGCTAATGCGCAGGATTTCAGTCGCTGGCGGTTTTATGCCGATGTTACAGTCCATCCTCAAGCAGATGATTCCTTTGATGCCGTTTACACCGATTTTTCCCGACTTTTACAGCGCGACCTCAAGCGAAAAGAGGCTCTCAACGAAGCATCCCTGCGCGTTGCTCGCCTGGAGACAGGCAAACCCGGAGCGCCAGTGCCCAGCCGCTTTATCAAGGATAAAAACTACGACGCACTGAATAACGCTTGCGGCACCCTGGTTTTTGAAGTGAAGGGCGCGCCCGAAGCAGGTCCGCAAATTTATCGCGTTTTCTTCGACACCCGGCCCGGTGATTACGGCCAGACATTGCAGCACCAAAATACAGTGCCAGATACAGCCAACATGGTTTGGAACGGTGGTTTTGAAATTCTCTCAGAAAACTATCGCGGCTCAAATCGTTATGCCAATGCCGGAGAAAATCTGCCTCGCGGCTGGTGGGGTAATCTGCGCAACCAAAATGTTCATGATAATTCCAGCCTAACTGCTCGTAGCGGGCAACGTGCTCTGGCTTTTGTAGCAGCCGAGGAAGGCAAGAATGCCGTAGTCAGTGGATCGCCTTCCCCTCCTGCGTTACGGGTTCTTCCCGGACAGGATTACCGGTTTTCATTCTGGGTGAAAGGCGAAGGCCTCTCGCCTGCGCAAGTCATTTTAGCGGCTTCGGTCTACTGGTTCGATAAGGATCAAAAACCTCTGCCTCGACTCCGCATCGCTGGCCTGCCGCTCAAAGTTTCGCAATTCCCCTGGACACAGAGCGAGGTTACGCTACTCGCCCCACCAGAAGCTCATTACGGTGGAGTGAGAGTCACAACCTATTCCACCACCGGCTACATCGCCATCGACGATATCGAAATGCGATTGGCAGTGCCGCCTCTCTTAAGAAACGCACAACTCAACGGTTAGAAAATTTCAGACATTCCTCTTCCTATAACTCATGCAAAAGAACTTTCGCACCCTCGCACCGCTTGCCATTGGTTTATTTGCGGTTTGTAGCAACGCCACTGCAAATCCGCTCAAATTCGATTTTGGTAGCGCCGACTCTCCTATTTTTCCCGATTTCACCCGCGTTTCGGATAAAGACTTATTCACTCCACAGGCTTCGTTTGGCTTTGTCGATAAGGCACCCACCGCTTACGATCGCATGCGCCCCAATGCGTTAGCCGGAGATTTTGTATGGTCCAAAGACAAAACGAATTTTCGCCTCAATCTGCCAAATGGCTCCTACAAAGTATGGTTGTATTATGGCGACAGCCGTTATGGCTCACGAGTCATCGTGCCATTAGCCAAGAAAAACAGTATCGCTATTAACGGCAAGCGAGCACTCTCCGATGCCCTGCCCGACTGGAAAACATTCTACAGCGAAAAGTATTATTTCCGTGGCTACAGCACTCACTATCACGCCAACGACGATTTTTACGATAAATACGTCGCGCCTAACTTCAAGGAAGCATATGCGGCCTTTGAAGTGACCAATGGCCAGGCACTCTTTCAACTTGAAGATGTGCCACTGGCCGCCATGATTGTTTATCCCGCCAACGAGGCAACGCAGACGGAAGACGATATTGCCTATCTCCACAAGGAACTCAGGCGCTATACAATTATTAAAGAGGTGCAGGATACCAATCTCAACCCGGAACCGGCCTATACGGCACAGGATAAGCAGCGAGGTTACGTCGTCTACAGCCGTTTTCCCAGCCAGCCCCCATCGGCAGGCGACCGTCCTTTACTTGAAGAACTCAACCCCACCCCCGGCGCATTTCTCTCGGCGGGCCAAACTGCCAACCTCTCTGTAACGGTGCTGCCGTTACAGGATTTGAAGAACGTGAAGGTGTTCTGCTCCGACCTGATGGATAAATCATCCGGCGCAAAAATCGGGCCCGATCAAATTAAAATCGAGCATATCGCACACCGCGAAACGGCAATAGCCGCCAAATATGTCAAAACGACGGCTTATACCTATCAGGTTAAGCCATTGTTCATCCAACCGTTTCCCGACGCTTTTCCTCTCATGGATAAAGGCATCAATCGCACCATTCTCCTGACGGTGCAGGCAGATACCAAGACACGTCCCGGTATATACGAAGGAAACGTTCGCATTGCGCCTGAGGGCGCACAAGCGCAAGTTATCCCCGTGCGAGTAAGAGTGCTGCCCATTACATTACCCGAGTTACCTCTGGTGGCCGGACGTTATGCGATGGACTACGATTTCTACTATTACGACTATTGGAACCAGACCTTCACCGACGCTTCCTTCCGCGATTTCGTATGGGAGCGAGAAAAGCAAAATATGGAATGGAACAAAGCCATGGGCCTCAATTCTATTTCCTGGACGGAAGCTCGAATCGGCGATATTACCCAAAACCCCGAAGACCCGGCCAATGAACAGTTCATTCGCTGGATGGATCTCTATCGCGACATGGGCTTTAAAGCCATGCCCTGGTATGGATTTCAGGCTATCACACAGTCAAAACGAACCTTCAAAGGCATTCCACGTTTCAGCCCCGAATGGACGAAAGACTATCGCCGCCTCATCGAACGTTTGCGCGATATGGGCAAGGAGCGCAACTGGCCCGAGATTGTTTTCTATCTTTCCGATGAGCTTTCCAACGATGGCAATGAAGGCAAGGAAGAAGGTCTCAAGCGCGCCGACGCTTCACAGGGCATTGAAGGTATCCGTCGCATTGCCTCGGTGAACGGTAAATACGAACATCCGCTCATCGGCGAGATGGATATTCTCATGCCTAACTTTGCTTTTCCCATCACGCAACCTATCATGGATGAGATGAAAGCCAAAGGCAGCGAACTCTGGCTCTATAATGTTACCGACCAGCGATTTACCTGGGGTTATTATCCGTATCGCCTCGGTGCCAAGGGCCGTTTTCAGTGGTTTGGGAATTACGGTCCCGGTTACCCGTTCGATGATTTCGACTCTACAACCGGGAATTCAGTTTACGATGCCTTCGTTGCCGGCCCAGACGGTCCTATTAGCATGGTAAAAGCTCTTGATATGCGCGAAGGGCTGTACGATTTGCGTTACATGACACTACTCAAACAACTGGTCGAAAAAGCAAAAGATCCGCACAGCAAAGCTGTGCAAGATGCGAAAGCGATTTTGCAGGAAGTTAATGCCCTGGATGTCGATTTGCGTAATTATGCCGGCAATACGATGTCGGCTGTCGATACCGGATTTGCCGTGAACGAAAAAATGTGGACGCCCCAGGCCTGTGAGCGCATGCGCTGGCGGATTGCCCAGTCGATCATGGAATTGCAAAAGGACGAGGTTAAACCTTGAAGACCACGCTTCTCAAACAAACACTGGCCGCTGCTTCATTTCTGTTGCTCAACCTGGCCGCGAGTTATGCAAACACCTCGCAGCAAATATCCATCGACGGCAAATTGGATGAAGCCGCCTGGAAAAACGGACACCGGATTGAACCGTTTAAAACCTTCGCCGGTCAAAAATCTGCTGCTTCTACAACCGGTATGATGCTATGGGACGACAACATGCTCTATCTCGGCTTCACCTGTGAAGAGCCTTTTATGGACAAACTGGAGGCGACCAGGCTTTCACGCGACGCTAATATTTGGATTAACGACTGCATTGAAATTTTCATCGCTCCTTTCCAACACCAGCCAGAGGATTATTACCAGGTCATTGTCGATACTTCCGGCCAGATTTACGATGCCTTCAAGCATAACGGCAAGCTGGACGCCAATTACGACCTCTCAGTAACGGCAAAAATCCGCAAAAACGCAGATTCCTGGACTGTTGAAATGGCACTGCCGCTGGCGCAAATCGGTTTGCTCCAAACCGATAACGCTCGCATCAATTTTGGGCGGGAACGAAAAGCGTTCGGCGAAATCACGACCTGGCAAGGCACTTTCCGCAATCCTGAAACATGGCGCGAAGTGTCATTGGCACCGCGCAAACCAAGCGACCTGACTTTGCGCGGCTGGAAGCACGGCATGGAAACGCCGGAATACGGCAACAATACCTTTGACCTGCAATATTCAGCCACGCCCGGCACAAGGCTGGAGGTGGTAGTGGAAGCTCTGGAGAAAGGACGCTGGACAACAAAAGCGAGACACCAGATGAAGGCTTCATCTCAGCCGCAAACCCGCCTACTGCTTTCTTACCGGTTGCTACCCAAAGACCAGCCGCAAACCCTGCGTGCTACCCTGCGCGCCAATCGCCGCTCGGTGTATCAAATTCAGTATCGCCTCGCGCTGCCCCGGGAAGCATTCACCGCAACCCCGGCTGTGCCCTATTTTTATTCCGAGGAAAAACAGGCACTTTTTCAATTCCGAAGCTACCTCACCGATGCCGATTTGAAAAACAGCCGCTTGCAGATCAAAATTCAATCGCCTGAAGGTAAGCAAACAATTCGAACCATCTCCCAAGTGAGAAAATCGATGTTGGTTGGCCTGGATGTCTCCGGCTGGCAAACCGGCAACGGGCGTGTGACGGCGCAACTCATTACCGCCGACAAACCACTATCGACGCAAAATTTCGTCATTCCCAAACGCCCCGGGCCTTTTGCCCGGAACTAACAGATGGGTTTGGTTTCACGGCAATATCTTATCTCCGCACTCATTGTCACTTATCCACAGCAGGATACCCTGACGTTTAGTTTAAAAATCACATAAGCAAGCGGATTGTATGAGCGAAATACTCATACAATCCGCTTGCTTGCGCGCTTTTTCATTATGTGTTTCCGAAAAAGAGAAGTTTCAAACTAAACAACGAGAAGCCATGCGCGACCAGGCTGCGGTTATACTCATGCCAATTGCAGACTATGAAACCAATGTTGCAAATTCTACGCGCGTCGGTTATTCCCTGGCTTGCAGATAATAGCGAGGAACGCTTAATCGTTGCCCGCCCCTCCATGGAAGAAACTCCTTTGCCCCAAGGAGCCACGCTCTCGCCACGTGGAATTAAAGGCAAACGTATCATCGTCAAAGACGGACGCAATCTTGCCAACCAGCGGCTCATCAATGCTCGGTGGCCAGAAGCCAATCTGCATGAAATCACTTTGCCCAAACTGGCTTGTGTGGTGAACGGCCAGGCCGATTATTTATTTGGCAAATATTCCGTGCGTTGCGAAAAAGGCACATTCATCCTGATTCCACCCGGCATGGCCCATCAACGGACAGGCCCCTTTCTGGATGGAGACAATCTTGTTCATGGCTACTGCACCACCCTATTTACCTTTGCCTATAGCCACGGTATTCTTCTCTGGTTTTGCAACAGCAGGGGTTCACAACACGTCAACGCCAAGGTCAATAACTACTTGATACCCAATATGGCTGCGGTTCAGATCTTTCGTTTGATGATGGCAGAAGCAGTCGCCGGAGCCAATGGTTTCGTGCCGGTTTGTAACGGGCTTCTATCGGCATTTTTCTCTCTCCTGGAGCGTGAGATCACTGCCGGGCATTATACGCTCTCAGGACCCAGGAAGCACCTGGAAGACCAGACTCGTCCCAAAACCAGCTTCGCCGAGCAACTCCATGAATATATTGAACTCAACTTCACCCACCAGTTGAAAATAAGCGAGATCGCAGCACAAATGTATCTATCCACACCCCACTTTTGTCGTCGGGTTCGACAGGAAACAGGCACAACTTTTGGTGAACTGCTGACCCGCTATCGCATCGAACGTGCCCAGGAACTCCTTCGCGAAACGGATTGGACCGTGATAGCCGTTGCCAAACACGTCGGTTTCCGTTCGACCTCGCATTTCCAAGAGCTGTTTCGCCACCGGGTCGGATACACACCCATCGAATACCGCCACAAAAAGACGATAAAATCCCAAAGCCAGTGATAAGATACCGGAGTTTAATCCTGAATTGTTATGGGTATAATTAAACAGTGTCGAACAAGGATCAGCCGGTCACAAATTGAGGAAAAAGAAAATGCAACGGAAGGCTTTCACCCTAATAGAATTATTAGTCGTCATTGCTATAATATCAATACTCGCAGCAATTTTATTCCCTGTATTTGCCCGGGCCAGGGAAAACGCCCGCCGCACCAGTTGCCTTTCCAATGTCAAGCAAATGGGGTTGGCAATGATGCAGTATGTGCAAGATTACGACGAGACTTATCCTCTGGCCAACATCATCGTCCCGTCGGGGACTCCCATGCCGGATGGAAAGATATGGGTCGGCACCGCTGCTGCACCCTACATACTATGGCAACAGATGATCTATCCCTATCACAAGAGCGAACAGGTTTTGTGGTGTCCCTCTTCCAGCATCTCTTATAATGGAAGTGGAACCGGCCCCGTCCCGGCAAACGGACAATACGGCGGCAATACGTTGCTCTTGCAATCCTCCGCACCGGTGAAAATTGCTACTGTTAATGCCGTTGCCTCCACTTATTTGTTCATGGACTCGGGCCAATTCAGAATCATTCCAACCAATGCCGTCACTGCCACCGGCTCCACCTTCTACCTGCCCGGTATGGGCGAAGGTGGCGGCGAATGCTCGCTCCTGAGCACCACGCCGGCAGCAGTGGTGCAAGATTGCAAAAGCGGCCGCCATTTCAACGGTGTCAACGTCGGTTTTGCCGATGGCCACGCCAAGTGGTTGAAATCGAGTGTTATCGTGAGCGAAGCCAAAAAAACAACTCCGGTCACTTATGGTGCATTTAACCCTGCCAGCGAATAAAGAAAGAAAACACTCACATCTATGAGCATGAATATTACACGTCGCGGTTTTGTAAAGAACGGGGTCACTCTCTTTGTGACCGGGGTTACTCTTCCCTCACTCCTTTTCAGCGAGACTGGTATTTCCCAGGCGGCCGAGCCTGGAGCCGTTCAAGATAACGAAAATTTGCTGCAGCGGGGTGCCATTTTCGACGGTTCTTCCTTTGAAGGAAAAGTGGATGTCGCCAAAAACATTATTGATACCGCGCATTATTTCGATACGGTGAGTGACGGAGACTCTTCCACCGGCTGGATGCCGATGGAAGAGAAAGGACCGCACTGGCTGGAGATGCGCTGGCGCTATCCGGTAAGAATTAACGGCTTGCAGCTCTTGAGCAGGAATGTGCAAAATGCCCGTATCGACTACTGGCAAAACAACCAGTTCACCTCATTAGCCGAATTCACCGAGAGTGGAGCAACCGTCCAGTTTCCTGAAATTACCACCGACAGATTGCGCTTGGAGATTACCCAATACAGCGGCAAACCGATTATCCATGAACTACTGGTGCAAGGGCCGCAGCAAGTTAACGTTCCCAGGGAATTGCCTGCCGCTATTTCAAAAGAAGAAAAATTCGTTACCGGCCAGATTCAATTAAACCAAACCAATTTTAAACCGGGCGAAACGGTTGAGGTTTCAGTTGAGATCAGCGCGGCAACTCCAATCCAAAACGATTGTATTTTTATCGTTGAAATCCGCGAAACCGCCCCCAACAATTATTTCAGAGAAGGCTTTGGTGATCATGAATTGGTCGGTGTTGTCGTTGAACCGGGCACAACAACATCTTCATGGCCCGTGAATCAAAAGCAGAACATAACTGCCAGCTTCACACTGCCCTATTTTGCACCGAGTGGAAAAACGCACATTTCCATCATGGCTTTGACCGTCGATGGGAAAAGATTCATTCCCGTCGAAAATAACAACACCAAAACAAACACCCTGGCAACAATTGAAATTGTCCGCGACGACAAGGCCGTTACCGTCGAGGAATTTCCCCAAACCACGCTTAACGATATTAACGGACAACGCGGCTTTCAAGTGGGTTCGAAATTTGAAATGCCTTTCATGAATCGCTATATGTGCAGTAGCGGATTCGAGAGATATTTAGACAGCAAAGCCAACGGCATCGATATCCAGTATTTCCTGATGTATTCCGCGTGCCTGCGCACGCGCGATCAATGGCAGGATTTCATTACCCGGCTGGATCAACAAATCAGCAGCGTCTTGCGCCTACGCCCCGAGTGTTATTTTATGGTCGGGATGGATTTGCGGGTTGCTAAAGATTGGTTGTTGGAGCATCCCACGGAAAGGATGCAGGATCGCAACGGCAAGGTCGTTATCGAAAAAATCTCACCTAACGGCCTGGTTTCTTACGGTTCACAAAAATACTTGCAAGATTGTTACGATTTCATCGACCAAACCATCAATTTCATCAAAAGCAAGCCCTATGCAGGCCGTGTCATCGGCTACTACCCCTACGCCTGTTCGCAAAACGACGCTTTTATCGGCGGCGTCGATAATAATCGCATGATTTCGGAGCGCACCAATATTCTCCTTGGCGATTTTCACCCGGGAGCCATCGAGCTATACCGTCAATGGCTGCACAAAAAATACACTCACATATCCTCGCTGCAAAAATCGTGGAATGACCCAAAGGTTACCTTTGAGAATGCGATGCCCGCTGCGATGGATTTAGCGGCGCAAGATTTTCCGTCCGGTGTCTTTCGCGACCCGGTTAAAAGCCGCGCTGCCATTGATTACATCGAATTTTTCCCGACACTCATCGGCGGCTTCTACCAGAAGCTGGCAGCACACTATAAAAAGCGTACCGACAATAAGGCGCTTGTATTCATGAACTACGGCGCAGTGTTGGCGACATTGCCGATAATGCAGGCCAGCGGCGCTCGCATGCATGTCAATAACAACGATTTCCATAACCTGCTGCAAGACAAAAATATTGATATGTTCGTGCAGTCGATGCCCTACGACAAGCGCAACGCCGACGACCCCATCGTCATCTATCAACCCATCGAGTCCATCAATTGCAACGGCAAACTGTATATGGCCGATTACGACGCGCGCACTGTTTCCAGCGGCACTCTGCGTTATGGCCGCCATCGCAGCCAGTATGAAAGCAAGGCCATCATTCAACGCGATTTATCGTGGTTGATGCTTAAAAATTCCGGCGCCTGGTTAGCTGATATGAGTATGGTGGGATGGCGTAAATGGGATGAATACCGCAAACCGTGGTTTTCAACTCCCGCAACGACGGGGCCTACTCGTGAAGTGATCGAGCTATTTCAAAACTCAACTAATCTTCCTAAAAAATCGGTCACGGAAATTGCCGTAGTCGTCGATCTTGAGACACCGGCCTATGAAGATATTTTAAATGCCGGTGTGATTTACAGCAATCTAATCGCCCGTTTTGCACGCACGGAGTTAACACACTTGGGAGCACCTTACGACCTGGTGCTCAAAAACGATTTAGTCGCAGGAAAATTGCGGGACGATTACAAACTGTATATTTTCGTTAATCCGTTTTATTTAAAAGAGGAAGAGCGCGTCGCGATAGAAAAATTAAAGCGGGATGGAAAAACCCTGATGTGGTTTTACGCACCGGGTTACGTCTCGGATAGCGGAAACAATGTTAAGGCAATCTCCCGCTTGACGGGTTTTGAAACTCGCGTCAAAGAGAACGTTACTGAAAAATTGCAGATGGATGTCGGCAATATCAAACATCCGTTAACCAACGAACTGGAGAAAAGCAGTTTTGCTGCTGTTATCTCGCCGAGTATCAAGCATATTCACCCCGAAGAGGTTAATCCGGTCTTTTATGTGGATGATCCTCAGGCACAAATATTAGCCCGTTATGCTGATGGCAAAGCCGCCTGGGTTACACGTGATTTTGGCAACTGGAAATCTATTTATTGCGCAGTGCCCTATCTTAATACTCAGGCAATTCGCAATGTCGCCAAATATGCAGGGGTTCATCTGTACTGTGAAGAAAATATCGTGCTTGGCGTCGATAACAGATTCTTGATGCTCACCAACGGCTATGCGCAGCAGCGAACGGTTAGCATTGCATTACCCACGCCAAAAACCGTGAGGGATGCGTTTACCGGAGAAATAATCTCGGAAGGTAGAAAAGCATTCCGCCTGGTAATGGATATGCCGGAAACACGTATTTTGCGATTGGAATGAAGAGGTGAGCAGCCACCCAAAACAATACGCCGAACAGCCATAGCGATTTGATAAACTGGCTCCGTGTTTCAACAAGAACTAATTCGCAACTTTTCCATCATCGCGCATATCGATCACGGCAAGAGCACTTTGGCCGACCGTATCCTTCAATTAACCAATACGGTGGCCGACCGTGACATGAAGGCTCAACTCCTCGACTCGATGGAGTTGGAGCGCGAGCGTGGTATCACCATCAAAGCCTCCGCCGTGCGCCTCGACTACAAGGCGCGCGACGGTAAAACCTATATCCTCAACCTCATCGACACACCCGGCCACGTCGACTTTGCTTATGAAGTTTCTCGTGCCCTGGCGGCTTGTGAAGGTGCTTTGCTGATCGTCGATGCTTCACAGGGTGTCGAAGCACAAACCGTCGCCAATGCCCACCTGGCATTGATGGCCAACCTGGAAATTATTCCGGTTCTTAATAAAATCGACCTGCCTAACGCCGATCCTAACCGCGTCATTAACGAAGTCGAAGAAATCGTCGGCATTCCCGGCGAGGAAGTGCTCACTGCTTCGGGTAAAACCGGTGCCGGTGTCGAGGAGATTCTCGAAGCCGTTGTCGCCCGCATTCCCGCCCCGACCGGCGACGTCGATGCCCCGTTGCGTGCGCTGATTTTCGATTCCACCTTCGATGCTTATCGCGGCGTTATCGTCTACGTGCGTGTGATGGAAGGCAGCCTGCGTGCCGGACAGCCCATCACCATGATGGGAACCAAGCAGAAATTTGAAATTGGTGAGATCGGCGTCTTTCGTCCGCGTATGACCAAGGTCGATAGCTTGAGCGCCGGTGAAAGCGGCTACATTGTCGCCGGTATCAAGGACGTAGCCGATATTAAAATCGGCGATACCGTGACTAATACCGCTGCACCGGCAAGCGAACAGTTAGACGGTTATCGCGAACCCAAACCGATGGTGTTCTGCGGCCTGTATCCCACCGAATCGGATGAGTTCCCCGATTTGCGCGACGCTCTGGACAAACTGCGCCTCAACGACGCCTCGCTCACCTACGTCGCCGATTCCTCGCCTGCTTTGGGCTTTGGTTTCCGTTGCGGCTTCCTGGGATTGTTGCACATGGACATCATCCAGGAACGCTTGGAGCGCGAATATAACCTCACGCTGATCGCCACCGCGCCGAGCGTGGTTTATCGTGTCACAACGACCGATGGCGTAACGCAGGAAATCGATAACCCGGCGCGCATGCCATTGCCTCACATCATCGAAACAATTGAAGAACCGATTTCAACCGTCACCATTCTGGTGCCCAACGATTTCGTCGGTGCCTGCCTGGAACTTTGCGAAGAACGGCGCGGCGTCTATAAAAACATGGAATTTTCCAGTAGCGGTGGACGTGTGACTATCACCTATGTCTTGCCCCTTTCGGAAATCATCATGGATTTCTTCGACCAATTGAAGAGCCGCACTCGTGGCTACGCTTCCATGGACTATGAACTGAGCGGCTACCAGGTATCAAAACTTTCCAAAGTCGATATTTTGTTGAACGGCGAAATGGTTGATGCGCTGAGCTTCATCTGCCACAAAGACGATGCCCACAAGCGCGGCAAGGTTATCTGTGAAAAGCTGAAAGAATCCTTGACCCGACAGATGTTCCAGATCAAGATTCAAGCTTCTGTCGGCGCGAAAATCGTGGCCAGCGAACAGCTCTCGGCAATGCGCAAAGACGTGACAGCCAAGTGTTACGGCGGCGACATCTCCCGTAAGCGTAAGCTGCTCGAAAAGCAGAAAGAAGGTAAGAAGCGCATGAAACAGGTCGGCAGCGTCGAAATCCCACAGGAAGCCTTCTTGAGCATTTTGCGTGTCAACGATTAAACCACCAAACTCCGATGGCAATCGAAGAACACAGCGCCCAAAACCGTGTTTTCTGGTTGCAACGCGAACATTTCAGTTTCGAGGAAAATGCGGCATGGCTTGAACAAACCGCATTTTCCCTGAAGGGTTTTTACGACGTCGTTGCCGCGCCCCACTGGCGCATTACTTCCGAGATTCAGCCCTGGAATGAAATCTGGTTGGTAGAACATGGACGCGTAGAGATCGTTCTTGATGGTCACTCAACCATTGTGAGTGCAGGCGAAATCGCAGTTCTCCTTATGGGGCAGAAACGCGATAGCCGTGAAATCGACGGGCAGCCGCTCTCCATTCTCGGTTTTTCTTTTACTGCCTCACTCCTCGATACATTTGAAGTTCCCGCTTTACTGCAGCTACCGGCTCGTTTGAATTGTGAAACGGCCGTGTACGAGCGCCTGAAATCTTTCATGCAAAACGGCATGAGTGAAAGCCGCAGAGGCCAACCCGGGTTCAGCCTATCGGCTCATAGCTGGGCGCAAATTGTTTTCGTAGAAGTGTTGCGCCAGGCTTTTCCCGGCGCGGAATTGAACCGGCAACTTCACCAGCGATTGCGTAACAGCCTGGCCCCTGAAATCACCGAAACACTGGATTTCATCGCCGCCAGTTTTAGCCAGCCGATTGAACTCAAAACCCTGGCCAATCGCGTGCATTTGTCGGTACCCTATTTTGCCCGTAAATTCAAGCAGGTCACCGGCACTGCTCCGATGGAATATCTGCGACATTTCCGCCTGGAAAAAGCCCGTCAGTTGCTTTTATCGAATGACAAAGCTATTGGTGAGATTGCCGAAAGCTGCGGTTTTACGGATGCGGCCTACTTCTCACGCGCTTTTAAAGAGTTTACCGGTGCTTCGCCAGCCGATTTTCGCCGACAAACCCGCGCGTTTCATCCAAGAAAAAGTTAAGCCAGTCCAAGTGCCAGGCCATCTATCGCGCGATAATCCTCTTATCTCACAATGGAGGACGTTCATGGCACATCAAGCGAATGTAGTTCTCACCGAAGAACAAATTGATTTTTTCTGGCAAAACGGTTTCTTGGCAGTCGAACAAATCTCTTCACCCGAAGAAATCGAAGTCATGCGCGCGGCTTACGACAAGATTTTCGAGCAGCGCGCCGGGCGCGAAGAAGGCAACCAGTTCGACCTCGCCGGAACCGATGAAGAGGGTAAACAAGCCGCACTGCCTCAAATCCTCAATCCGGCAAAATATGCCCCGGAACTTAAAGATACTCTGGCCGAAGCGAACGCTCTCTCCATTTCCCAGCAACTATTCGCCCGCGTTGGCGATGCGAATGAAGTGAGTGGCGGTGTCGCCCATGCCATCTTTAAACCGGCGCGCAGCGGTGCACCCACTCCTTGGCATCAGGATGAGGCCTATTGGCACCCCGATTGGGAATACCAATCGCTCAGCGTCTGGATGCCACTCCAACAAGCCACGCTGGAAAACGGCTGTATGCAGTTCATCCCCGGCACGCACGAATGGCAAGTGGAAGAACACCACTCTATTAACCACGACCCGCGTATTCACGGTCTGGAAATAAATGAAGGCGTTGAGGTCAATTATGCTTCGGCGGTCGCCTGTCCCCTGCCTGCCGGAGGTTGCACACTGCATCTTTCACGCACCATGCATTATACAGGGCCTAACCAATCGGAAATTCCGCGCCGGGCGCTTATCATGGGCTTTCGCTTACCTAACACCCCGCGCAGCGAATCACGTCGTTTTCCATGGAATGAAATGAAAACCACTGCGCGACAGGAGAGGGCTGTTAAAGCCGATAAATAGAACCCGTTGGGTGACATTCCCCTAACCCCCAATAAATCCGGTAAAACAAAAAAACCGTCATGGAGCTAACGCTCCATGACGGTTTCTCATTTTATCGGCAAAAGATTTAGCCTTCGGCCATCGCCTGGCATTCCACTGTCAGGGTTGCGAACGGAATCAGTTCCAGACGAGACTTCGGAATCGGGTTACCTGAGACATCGCAGATGCCGTAGGTGCCTTCCTCAATCTTCTGGAAAGCCCGGTCGACCTGATTGAGCAGGTCTTCCAGTTCATCTTCCACTGAAAGATCCATTTCTTTATCCATCATGGCCGAAGCCAGGTCGGCGGTATCTTCATCGCCACCTTCGCCTTCTTCGGGCAAGGCATTATCCATATCGGTGCTGCGGTTACGCACCTGCTCTAACTCATCTTGCAAGCGCTTGCGCTCTTCGATGAGGAGAGTACGGAAATGGTCAATATCAAGATCTTCCCGCTGCTGCACGACTTCCTGCACAGTCCCTGCCTTGGCGGTTGTTTTCGTTTTTGTTGGCATTATATTCCACCTCTTTCCAATGAAGACCTTCAGGCTTCATCGCATTGTAATTTTGCGGCGACTACTGTTGTGACGATAGCAGTTGTAACAGTTCACTTTTCAATGTTGCCCTTGAAGAGGAATGCTCCTCTTCAGTCACCACGCCTTTTGCGAATGCTTCGTCCAATAGCGCAATCTTTTCAATCAGTTGCTGCGCTCTGTCGTTCGAATTCAAACCATTAGACGTCGGAGCCGACGTAAAAGTGCCAGAATTAACGCCTACTTTCTCTTGTGGTTCCTCAATTTTAGCAGGGGACTTTGGAGTCGGCTTGCCTTTTTTCAATAATACCAACGGAATCGCCAGGCAAAGGAGAACCACAAAACCCAGGAATCCCCAAAATAGCGGGTTAACCGGTGAAGAAATTTCGATTCTCAGGTCGTCTCCGGCAGCCAGGGCGGGCTTGGGTTCTTCAGCACTTACCCCCGGCATATGACTGGGATTACCCACGGAGTTCACGATGCGGTCTTCGGTTTTGCCATCGATAGGCAACTGTGTCGTTTCATCAGCGCTCAGTTTGGGAGCGGTAACAATCAGCTTGCTATCAGCCGTAGTGCGGTTCACGAAGAAAAACTTGGTGGGGTATTGCACCTTGCGCGAAAAATTGATTTTACGATCCCAGGGCAACGCAGAAGGCCAATCCATATCGTAATGGATAATCACGAGCACACGAGCATCGTAGCTTTTTGGGGGAATCGGCTTCATCAGCGCCCAGCCGTCCGGGCGTTTTTCGAGTTTGGCATCCGTAATGCTCTCGTCCAGCCGCACATTCTTGGCACCGGCAGGCAGGTTAAGCAGCATGGTTGCACCGCCCTCGCTCATGCCTAAAAAGGTTTTACGAGTCGGGTTCTCCACGATAATACGCTCTACGCACTTAAGACCACCGGCCCGCGATTCAATCGCCAGGTGATGAGCGGTGAAGCTCAGCGGCACCATACCGAAGGTGGTCTCGTAAATCGCCAAACGCACCTTGGCCGGATCGACTTTAATGCCAAGCTGCTCCAACTGCTTGGGACCATCGAAAGCCGGCACTACGTAGGTGTAATTCTGATAGCGGACTCGAGCCAGAATGATATCGGTATCGCCTGCTTCCAGCGGAGCAAAGCTGAAAAGGCCCTGTGCATTGGTCGGCGCTTTAGCGAGCGGTATAACTTTGCCCTCGGAAGAGCGCACCAGTTCCACGGTCACACTCGGCTTGGGACGATGATTGGTTTCATCGACCACCAGGCCCGATACACGCACCGGAGCAGCTTGCAGGGAAGCACAACACAGTAAGAAGACGAAGAGTAAAGCAAAACGGTTTTTCATGACGGGTTTACAATATAAACAACGTTGGGAAATCTATCGAGGTGTGCCGCAATTGCCGCAGAAACGATCTTCGTTTTGCATGGTGCGCCCACATTTGCACTGCCAGGTCGTCTGAACCGGCGTTTGTTTGGCTTGCGACTGCTTCAGGCGAGCGCGGGCCACGGCAATTTCAATTTCTATATCCTGATCGAGCGAAGCACCGGCAACTGTGACCTTATCCTGAGAACGACCATTGCCATTCACGCCGACCTGCTCTTCCAGGGGCTGCAACTCTAATTCACTCTTACTGCGGCGAGGCTGCAACACCCGCGAACCGAGATGGTCGGGTATCAGGCAAACCACCGTTCCGCTGATGAAGAAACCGACAGCAATCCAAATCCACATGACAAGCGGATTCAGATAGGCCTTAATCGTGGCGGTGCCCTGCTCCATATCGTAGCCGATAAGCGCCAGATACAAGTCGTGCGCCAGATTGGTCATAATCGCCGGACGACGCGCCGTTTGCTCGTTCTGGTTGGGCATCGTCCCGGTATTTTCGATACCGGTGACCTTAAATATTTCGATATTAGGCAAAAGAGCCAGAGGCTTACCGTCGCGACCCAACAGCGGCTGGCCATTTTTCATCACCGTCATCTGCACGGCTACATCGCTGACCAATTGTGGCGGCATTTTTTCCGGCCTGCGGAAGCCATCGAACCGTAAGGAATATTCACCGATCGGCAAGACCTCGCCGATTTTCAGATCGCGCGGTTCCAATTCGATCTTAAAGACCGAACTTCCCGTCAGGCCGATAAAAAACAGGCCCAATCCCAGGTGGACGATATATCCACCATAACGCCGCCTGTTCTGCAGTGGCAACGCTAAAAGCGCGCTGAGGAAGTTTTCATTCGTCGAGCGCTGACGCGCCTTGGCACCCCGCCAGAACTCACTGCCAATAGCTCCAAACAGGAAGACGACTAAAAACAAAGCCGTCGCAGCGCCCGTGCTCCATTTATCGGCATGGGGTTTGGCCAGATAATACATCAAGGGAGCACAGAACAACGGAATTCCGGCAATGGCAACCCACATCGGCGCGCGAAACTTGCGTATCAGTTCAACCGGCTTGCTCTTTTGCCACGCAAGCAACGGGCCAATACCAGCTAATGCCAGAATTAACAGGCCAAACGGCGTCACAACCTGGTTGAAATAGCTCTGTTCAACCGTGATACGCGTGCCTTGCATGGCTTCGTAAATGGTGGGGTAAATCGTGCCGAACAACACGGCCAGGGTCGCACCCAACCACACCCAGTTACCGATGAGCATGGTGCCTTCGCGCGACACCATCGAATTGATTTGTGCTTCGTCGTGAAGTTCGTCGCGCTTAAGCCAGATAAGCCCGAAGGTGAAAAGGAAACAAATGCCGAGGAAGACCAGAAAATAGCCGCCGATATCGCTCTCGGCAAACGAATGCACCGATGAAACGATACCGCTCCGGGTAAGAAAAGTGCCGAAAATCGAAAGCAAGAACGAAAGCGAGACTAAAACCACGTTCCAGGTCTTGAGAATGCCGCGCCGCCCCTGCAGCATGATGGAATGCAGGAAAGCTGTCAGCACCAACCACGGCATCAAGCTGGCGTTTTCCACCGGGTCCCAGGCCCAGTAGCCGCCCCAACCGAGGGTTTCGTAGGCCCAGATGCCGCCCATCACGATGCCAACGAAGAGGATAATCCACGTCACCAGTGTCCAGCGGCGCACCAACTCAACCCATTGCTGATCGAAACGGCCGTGTAGCAATGCGGCGATGGCAAAGGCAAAAGGCACCGTACAACCAATGTAACCGAAATAAAGAGTCGGCGGGTGAATCTGCATCCACGGGTTGAGCAGCAGCGGATTCAGGCCAAAGCCATCGGGAGGCAGCGGGCCTTCAATGGTAGCAAACGGATTCGCCTGCCATACGATGAGGAGAATGAAAAACGCGTTGACAAAGCTGATGACGGCTGTTGCTGCTGGAGCGATGACCAGATTATGCTTGCGGCCACTATTGGCTACCAGCAAAGCGTAGGTGCCTTGCACACCGGCCCACATCAGTAGCGAGCCGCCCTGCCCGCCCCAGAATGCTGAAATTTTGTAGAGCAGAGGTTGAGCGCGTGATGAGTTGCTCCACACATACTGCACCGAGAAGTTATCGGTGAGGAAGAGCGTCATCAGAACCGCACAGGCACAGGCAGTGAGAATCCAGGCGGCGTGTACACCGTGTTCGGCCAAACCTAAGAACTGCTTGTGTTTGGCCGGGTCGCGGCGATTTTTTTCGAGAAAGGCAAAGATTGTAGCGCCGACGTTAAAAATTGAAGCCGCCAGGGCTGCGAGCAGGAAATAATGACCGAAGGAGGGAAGAGTCACAACAATGTTTTAGAATTCAGGACGTTGATTTTTGCGGGGCTAACGACAGTTTTTCCCCGGTTTTTTCAGGGGAAGATTGCGTCTTGTCGTACGACTTGTCTTTTTTCGACTTCATATCGGAAGTGGCCTTATCGACTTCTTCCGCCTGATATTTCGAGGGGCATTTGGTCAGAACACGATCTGCGCGCAGCTTGCCCGACTCATAATAAACACCGTCAACTTGTACGGGAGAACCGGCCTTGAAGGTTTCGGGCAGCGCATCGCGATATTCAACGGTGATTTTTTTGTCTTTATCGTGCACGATGAAATACTGCGTGCTTCCTGCACCGCCATCGGCATTCGAGCTATCATCGACCACACGGCGGACCGGTTCATGGCCGACAAAACCAACCACACGCAGCCGTTGACCGACCAAGGTTTGGGTTTGCGCCTGCGCTTCTTTCGCTAATAGTTCTCCAACCGGAATCGCCTTGAGCGTGCTGGATTGCATACCTCCCGCGACTAACAGGCCAAATGCACCTAACAAAACAACCGAACCGAAGACTAACTTTTTATTCTTGTTGTTGCGGGGAGAACTCATAGCGATTTGTCGAAAAATTGTGTTGTGTTAAATTTCACGAAACAGTTTAACGAGTTTAAGGAATGTGCCGTTCCCCGACAAATCTTATTATTGGTATTGGGTGGGGTAATGGAAACGAGTTTGATCGGCTTTCGCGATGTGTGAGGCAGTTGCCGAATATAATCGCACTAAATTATGCTGAACATATACAATGATTAGGAAATCATGAGGAGGAACCCATCCCACTTCGTGCAGAATCTTAATGAGAGGAGAATCATGGAGAGCAACGTCATTGTCTCAAATTTACCACCCGTATTTATTCAGTGGCTAGGGCATTTGGGCCTTTTTATTTTCGGAATTGCGATGTTTATTATTGCATTGGGCTTTCTCAGCCTTCTACGGCAAATTTCACAGATTCTTTCAGAACTCAATAAGATCGTCACCGATGATGTTCATAAAGATCTCATGCCTAATGTCAAAGCAATCACCGAAAACGTTAAAGTCATTACAAAAAATATAGATCAGGGTAAGCAAAGTATTACGATAACCATAAATCAAAAGTAGTATTGATGTTTGGCACGTAAAAAGCACAAGGCGTCGTAGAATATTTTTAAAAAGGATTTGTAATGGAAAATACTGTTGTTATCTCTAATTTGCCACCTGTCTGGATTCAATGGTTGGGGGATATTGGACTACTTCTCTTTGGTTTGGCAATGGTATATATTGCAATCAAAGTGGGGGGATTAATTGGCCAAGTCTCGCAAACACTAAATGAAGTCAATAGAATCGTCGAAGAAGACGTGCATCGTGATATGATGCCGGATGTAAAAGCCATTACCAAAAACGTCAAAACCATCAGCGACGATGCTGCAAGCGCCACGCATAACGTCACAGGCACTGTCAATCGTGTCTCTAATGTTGTGAGTTCAGTCACTAATAAATTGGAATCACCTGCGATTAAAGCAGTTGGCACCATCAGCGGTATCATGGCCGGTGCCCGCGTGTTAAGCGGCAACAAGCAAGAAGTGCAGGTTAAAAAGCGGGGTGGTCTAGGTGGCCTTTTCAAGAAATAACGAAGTCGTCGTGCATGAAAACGATCCCCAGCAAGTCGTTATTGTGGCGGGACCGACCTTCGGCACCATTGCCGGTCTCCTCCTATTAGGCGCGGCTCTGGGTGCAGCCTGTGTAATCTCACTACGTAGAAACAGCAATCCCGATTACAGCCAGACTGCATTGGCCCAAGAATTATTGGGGAACGATACCCGCCGTGATAAAGCCCTGGTCGCTCGTGCAGACCGGCTCATTCAGCGCGTAAAAGTCATTTCAACTCGTGCACGCAACACGGCGCAGTTCGCAGGGGAAATGCTTGCTCCACGAGTTCAAAGCGCCATGAACGAGGCCAGACAGGCGGCTGCCAAAACCGAGAAGGAATTGCAACGCGAGTTAGACGTCGATTAATCTCCAACTGCTAAACTGTATGCCGTGAGCACTTCCACGCGCATCCGTCGCCTGACATCGGATATTGCCAATAAAATCGCCGCTGGCGAGGTTATCGAGCGCCCGGCAAATGCCGTTAAAGAGTTAGTTGAAAATTCTCTTGATGCTGGCGCGCGGCGCATTGCCATTGAAATTGAAGAGGGCGGTAAGAAACTCATCCGTATCCGCGATGACGGCACCGGCATGAGCGCGCAAGACGCTGTGCTGTGTCTTCAACGCCACGCCACCTCCAAATTACAGACCGAAGAAGACCTCTGGCGCATCAGTACGTTAGGGTTTCGTGGCGAGGCTATGCCTTCTATCGCCGCCGTTTCGCACATGGAACTCACAACGCGTGAGGCTAATGCCGAATCGGGCACGCGAGTGGTGGTGGAAGCCGGAACCGTTGCCAGCGTAACCGAAGTCGGCTGCGCCACTGGCACTGAAATCGTGGTGCGCAACCTCTTTTTCAACACTCCTGCTCGCTTCAAATTCCTCAAAAGCGATGCCTCCGAAGCCGGGCGTATCGCCGAAATGATTGGCCATCTGGCATTAGCCTACCCTAACGTTGCTTTTACCCTGCGTCATAACGGTCGCGAAAGCCTGCGAGTCGAAGCTAACGGCGATCCGTTCAATTCACTGGTCTGTGTCCAGGGCAGTGAAATTGCCCGGCAGATGCTGCCGCTGGTTCCTTCGCCCGAACTCGAAAACTCCACCATTAAAGTCACTGGCTTTGCCGGACGTCCCCAACTCACACGCGCCAACCGTAATAGCCAGATTTTCTATGTGAATGGACGCGTCGTCAAAAACCGTTCTCTCCAGCACGCCGTGCAAGCAGCCTACGAAGGCTTGCTGCATGGCCACGGCCGCTTTCCCATGGTGGTACTTTTTATCGAGTTGCCACCTAACGCAGTTGATGTGAACGTCCACCCTACCAAGAGCGAAGTGCGATTTGCCCGCGAAGGCGAGATTCATCATGCGGCCAGAATTGCGATTCGCGACACGCTTGTTGCCTCCAAACTAACGCCGGAATGGGGATTTCAAGCAGCCGAGGCTGGGGGCTGGGGGGCAGAAGCCGGTAGCAATAGTGGCGGTTTTTCGCCCCGGCCATTTTCTCAATCACCAATTCCAAGCCCCCTGCCGCCTTTTTCCCGTCCCGTCGCTCCTACTGGCGGTAATATCGAAGATTTTCGTGCTGCCTATCGCCACCAACATGGCATTGGTGAACCGCCTTCACCGGCAGCCATTGCCCTGGCAAATGGGCAAAATGTTTTGCCTGAATTCGGTCCCGAAGAAACGCCGCCCAGACTGGAAATGCGACCCCTGGCGCAGATTCAAAACAACGCCTATATTCTGTGCGAGGCTCAGGATGGCCTCTATATCGTCTCGCAACACCGCGCTCACGAACGAATTTTAGCCGACAAAGCGATGGCCGAAGCGCAAGACCGCTATGTCGAATCGCAGCGGCTGGTTATTCCCCTCACCGTCGAGGTGGGGCCGCGCGCGCTGGCGGCGTTGAGTGAAAATGCTGGTTTGTTGAAGGAACTGGGTTTTGAGATCGAAGAGTTTGGCGGCAACAGCGTGCTGGTGCGCGGGATTCCCACGCTTATTGCCCATCGCGACTATGAAGTAGCGTTTTCCGATTTACTCGAAGAGCTGGTCAGCGGTCATGCCGGGCGCGATTTGCAGGAGCGGCGGCGCAAGCTACTCACCATGATGGCCTGTAAGAATGCCATCAAAGCCGGAGACCCGCTCGCTCCCGAACAGATGCAGCGGTTGATGGACGACCTAATGCTGCTGCCCAACCCCAGTATTTGCCCTCATGGCCAGCCGATTTTGATTCGAATTTCGACGTGGGAACTACACAAGAAGTTTGAACGCGAATATGCCGCGCGGTAAACGGCAATTGAAAGTGAAGAGTAGAAAATGGATAATGAAAAGCTAATCTCCTTCTGCCACAATGGTAAATGCCCGGCTTCCACGATACCGATGATTATCCATTTTCCATTTTCAATTTTTCATTAAAGCAATGACTTATCTTTCCCAGCTTCTCGGTAAGCGCGTGCTCGACTCAGTCGGCCAGCCGCTCGGTGTCATTGCCGATATGGCAATCACTGTGGAAGAGCCGTTCGGCGGTGACTTCCCGCCCGTGACACTGGTGTTGGTACGTGCCGGCAACACCATGCTGCGCCTGCGTTGGGAACTGATAGCCGACCTCAACTCCGGCGGACGTGGCAGTGCCGCCCTGCTCGATTCGCCGCGCGCTCATCTCACCGTCGGGGCCGAAAAAGGCGGCGAGATTTTCCTGCGCCGCGATGTGCTCGATAAACAGATCATCGACATGAGCAGCAACCGCCTGGTGCGTGTGAACGATGTCTTCTTAGTCGATGACAATGGCCGCCTCCGGGCCGCCGGAGTGGATGTTTCGTTCAGGGGTCTCGTGCGTCGCATTGGTGTGGAAGCGCCGATAACCAAACTGGCGAAGAAGCTGAAAGTGCCCATCTCCCGCCGCCACATCCCCTGGAATGAAGTGGAAGTCTTGCAAACCGAAACCGGGGGACGCATCCAGCTCAAAGTGCCGGTAGAAAAGCTTTCACGCAAACACCCCACCGACCTGGCTGCCATCGTACAGCAGATGGACCCGGCAGAACGTGCCGAACTTTTTGAGCACCTCGATACCGAAACCGCCGCCGAGGCCCTCGAAGAGTTGGACGATAAAATCGCCGCCGACATTCTGGAAGAAATGGAGCCAGAAGACGCTGCCGATATCATCGAAGAGATGGACCCCGACGAAGCAGCCGACGTTCTGGGGGAAGTTGAAAGCGACGAGGCGACCGAAGCGATTTTGCAACATCTTGACGACCCCGAAGACGCCGCTGATATCAAACATCTTCTGAGTTACGATGAAGGTACGGCTGGAGCTTTGATGACGACTGATGTAGCGATAGTGCGACGCGAGATGACGATTTCCGAAGCCTTCACCGAACTCCGCGCCAATCCACCCGAAGCCAGTTCGTTGCACTATCTGCACATTGAAGACGACAACGAAAAACTCATCGGGGTTGTCAGTCTGGCCGAGGCTATCCTGGTGCCGCCCAGCACGCGTTTTGCCGAATTTGAACTGGATGAATTGGTTGTGGTCGACCCGGAAACCGAAGCCGAGGAGTGCGCCCGCCTTATTGCCAAATACGACTTGCTTTCACTTCCCGTCACTGATTTACATCATCATTTATTGGGCATTGTCACAGTCGACGACGTATTCGACCTGGTAGCACCACAGAAGTGGAGCGCGAATGCACCCTCCACTTCCGAGCCGGATGAGGATGACGACGATTAGATTAAAGCGTAGCGACTAATTCTTCGAGTTGATCGGCGCACTGCCCCCAACCTTCGTGAAAACCCATTTTTTCATGCTCTTCACGGTCGGCTACCGTCCAATGCAGCGCGCGCGCCGTATAACGAGTTCCATCGCCTTCCTCCTCGAAAGTGAGGATTAGCGTCATAAACGGTTTCTCTGAGGGTTCCCAGGCAATCGTATAGGCATCCGTTGTCACGATACGCTCGTTCTCCACGACTTCCAGATAAATACCGCGATTAGGATATTCATCGCCTTCAGGACTGCGCATCACAACCAGGTTAGTACCGCCGGGACGAACGTCTATTTCAACTTTTGAAGTTGTCCATGGCTTGGGGGCGAACCATTGCAAAAGCAACTCGGGGTCTGTCCAGGCACGATAGAGTTTTTCACGCGGGGCGTTGATGAATCGTGTTAAGACCAGTTCGCGTTCGGCGATAGTCCCAGAAGTATCTGACATAGATATGTTCCTCTAATCAAAGTTTCATTTGGAATGCCTCCACCCAGCGATATGCCACACATATCGGTCGAGGCCCGGAACCTTACCCGTGCAAACATCATTCCTCGCCGTCACATGGGCGCATGAGCACTGTAATTTTGAGCTGCCTCATGCCCTACCCCTTCAAAATCTTCTGCAATCTCCCGCGCCCGCAATAACGCCGCTTCAACATGCGGCAAAATATTCTCGGCACCGATATGCTTGACGAACTCTGCGCGCCGTAAGAGTTGAGCTGGTTGATCGCGCGCCCCACAAAGCAATAAGGTGTGTCCTGCCTGATGTAAGCGCTCAGCCAGGCTTTCCAGGGCGTGTAACCCCGTTGCATCGATAGCCGTCATATTACGCAAACGCAAAATCACAACCGGAGCGAAGTGGCTTAAATCGCTTGTCTCCTCGGCTAACTTATCTGTGGTGCCGAAAAGAAACGGGCCGTGAATCCTCAGGATGGAAACATAGGGCGGCACAATTTTATCCTGCAGAATATGCGGTCGGCCGCTTTCCACATAATCGGAAGTGACTGTCGAAACCGTTGTGGTTTGTGAGATGCGATAAATATAGAGCAACGCAGCCAGCACAATGCCGACTTCCACAGCGATAGTTAAGTCAGCCAATACGGTCAGGGCAAAGGTTGCGATCCAGACTAATTTATCAGCACGCGAGAGACGCCAGATGACACCAATCTCTCTCCATTCCCCCATGTTGTAGGCGACCACGAAAAGCACGGCCGCCAGGGTCGCCAGCGGAATGAAACGCGCCAGGGGTGCCGCTACCAGGAGAATCAACAAGAGGACCAGCGCATGAACGATGCCCGCCACCGGGGTTTTCGCTCCAGAACGAATATTAGTTGCGGTGCGCGCAATTGCACCTGTCGCCGGTATGCCTCCGAATAAAGGGGTTGCGATATTAGCAACACCCTGGGCAATCAATTCCACGTTGGAGTTGTGCTTGTCGTCGCTCATACCATCGGCCACCACTGCAGAGAGCAAGCTTTCCACCGCCGCCAGCAGCGCCACCGTTAAAGCCGAAGGTAACAGCACGATGATCAGATCCGCCCGAAATTCCGGCACTGCGAATTGTGGCAGGCCGGTAGGAATACCACCGAACTTACTGCCGATCGTTGCCACCGGTAGCTGGAATAAAGCCGACGCCAGTGTGCCAAGCAAAAGGGCGACGATGGAACCGGGAATCCGTTTGTTGAGGCGCGGCATTACCAAAATAATAATGAGTGAAGCCACGGATAGCGCGACGGTGGGGATATCCAGGCTACCAATATGCGCCCCCAACACCTTCATGCGCTCTAAAAATTCACCGGGATTTTCCGGAGTCTGTAATCCCAGGAAATCCTTAATCTGTGTGGAGGCAATCAGCAGCGCAATGCCGTTGGTAAAACCGATGGTAACCGGGCGAGGAATAAATTTAACCGCTGTTCCAAGGCCTGTAATACCCATGACAACCAGTAACACACCGGCCATCATGGTAACCATCAACAAACCCGACAGACCGTAATTCGCAATAATCCCGGCAACGATAACGACAAATGCGCCGGTAGGGCCACCTATTTGAGTCCGCGAACCACCCAATGCCGAAATGAGAAAACCGGCGATAACTGCGGTGTAGATACCGGCCTGGGGCGTTACGCCTGAAGCAATGCCGAACGCCATCGCCAGAGGCAGAGCTACCAGGCCAACCGTCAACCCGGCAATCAGGTCGGCAACGAAATTTTGCAGGGAATAGTGGCGCAAACACAGCAATAACTTGGGAAGCCAACGAGAATGGCTTTCATTCGTTTGGGTAGCAGCATCAGCATTCATTGGGCATTGCCTCGATCCATGCGATCGATTTCCTGTAATGAGGAAACCGAATCGTCGATATGTGCCTGGAAATAACGACGCATGACGTCCAATACTTCAATCAATAAGGGATCGCGCACCGCATAAAAGACTTGGTTGCCCTCTTTACGGCTGACCACGATGTTTTTAGTGCGCAGCACGGAAAGATGCTGGGAAGTATTGGCCTGCTCTAATCCCAACTTTTCAATAATTGTTCCGGCAGATAGTTCACCATCGCGAAGCACTTCAACGATAGCTATACGAGTGGGGTGAGCCAATGCCTGAAAAACACTGGCTTTGAATTGGCGTAATACATCCGGCATGGGAAAACCTCCATCTTACAGCGCATTAGAATATTCACATATTCGAATATACGGCGTATTAGAGTATACGATTTTAGCGCGAGAAAAGCTGATCTTTCTTGTCTCACACCTCCTATTAAATAATCTTATCGAATTAAAAAACTTCTTTACTTGCGCACCTATCCTAAATCTGTTAAAAATCTGAGCGCGCAATTCCGATTTACAGAGTCGGATATAAAAAGTGGCTTCTCCCTTCGTTGCAGCGAAGGGAGAAGCTGCCGGAGACGAGAGTTGCGTCTCCTCAGGTCGGACGTGTGGTAGCACGCTCAACCCTGTTAAATGAGAAGTCTACCCATTTCCGGCTGTTATTGGAATGTAAATGCCTGGCGGCAACTCAAAATCTAACCGCCGGAAAGAGGGATAGTAATGTCGAATAGTATTGGCCGCAATAATGGCGGCGAGCTTGTCCGAAGACAACGAAGAGGGTTTACATTGATTGAGTTGCTGGTCGTCATAGCCATTATATCGATCCTCGCCGCAATCTTGTTTCCCGTGTTTGCACGGGCGCGCGAAAGCGCACGCCGCGCAAGCTGCGCCAGCAACCTGCGCAATATCGGCCTGGCGGTAGCCTTGTATACACAGGATAACGATGAGCGGCTGATGATTCCGTGGACTTCGGGATATGCTGACGGTTATTATCAGGCAATCTGGGCCGATTCTTTGCCAAAAAGCTACATCAAGACCAAGCAGATTCTGATTTGCCCGTCGTTCAAAGACAGTACGGTAGCCAGCCAATCGGTTTATGGCTCTTCTGCCGCCTATTACCAATCGACCTACGGTTATAACGCGCAGTATCTGGCACCAGACACAGGCTGCACGGCAGGCATCGATAGTGGCGGCACTAACGCAGCCGGTGGAGCTTGCTCTACTTATAGCAGTTCAGGCGGTGCGGCAAGCCCGTATGTCCAACCGGTAACACTCAGCACGGCCGACGAGCCATCCAATACCTTGATGATTTCCGAAAGCACCATCTACAGTGCCACCGGCGGCGGATGGGTTTCGGGTTACTACTACATCAAACCGCCGAGTGCATGGACCGGATACGATCCCAACAACAGCGCTACCTGGGGCAGCGATTCCTTCGGACGACTGTGGCCACGCCATAACGAAACACTTAACGTGCTGTTTCTCGATGGCCACGTAAAGGCCATGAAAATCAATGCCGTGCGCGACCAGAACCTGTGGCGTGCTGTGAAGAATCCACCTGACCCCCAGAACCCCTAACTATGAAACAATCAAAACAATCCAAGACGGGTTGGTGGCCCTGGGCCTTAGGGATAGGAGTTCTGGCGATAACGCTAACCCTGGCAATTCTCCGCCCACCATCGGCCCAAACTGTATCGGACGTGGTTCCGGCCGGACGCAATGCCAAAGCCGAGCCGGACGTGGCCCCTACAATGGCATCCACATCCTCCGACCAGGCATCTGCCCAGACGCCACATCAGTAACTTTTGTCGCATCGCATTCCATTTTGAGAGAAAGGCAAATGAAACAACACTACAAAATTATGCTGACTGCCCTGGCGCTGAGTATTCCCATCGCCCTGGCAGGTAGCATTATCCCGGAAGTCGGTGCCGCACCGCCCAAAACTTCTCATAAAGCTCCTAAAGCACCGGCCAATGAAACCGATGCCCAGCGCGCCGAGCGCCTACGCAAAGGCCGTGAAGCCTTCTTCAAGGAAGCCGAGAAAGCCGTCCAGCCCACCCCGGCACAGAAGAAGAAAATCAATGCCGTCATCGACGATGTCAGCCAAAAGATTCGTAAAACGGAAAGCGACAAAAAACTGTCATCCGCACAAAAACGCGAGCGTGTCGGTAATTACCACCGTGAACTCTACTCGCGCGTGTTACCGATTTTAGATGCAAAGCAGCAAGCCAAACTGCGCGAACTGATGGCAAACAAACACGAAATTGTGGACCGCGCCACCAATCAGCGCTAAAGCCCACCCCGAAACCAAATTATCACCCATTTATTTATATTGAGGAGAAACCACATTATGCGTACTCACAAAAAACTGTTGTCCACCCTGTTTCTGGCCGGCGTTGCCATGTCACTGAGCATCGGCTTTGCCCGCGCCGACGAAACCAAAAAGGAAAAAGTCGCTCCCACTGCCCAGCAGGGCGGCTTGTTACCGGGCGAAACCCGCGAGCAGAAGCGCGAACGCCTGGTCAAGGAAATTGAAAAGCAGGTCGGCCCGCTCAGCGCCGATCAGAAGACCCACATTCTGGCTATCCTGGCCGCTGCGGGTGACGAAATGGGCGCAGCCCGTGCCAATAGCTCGCTGACAGCCGAGCAGCAGAATGAAGTTGTCCGTCGCGTTCATGGCGATGTCTTCAACCGCATTCGCCCCGCCCTGACTCCGGCCCAGCAGAGCAAGTTGCAGTCGCAGCGCGGTGGCGGCAGTGGCGATTTCGCCGGCAACTCCAACCTCACCCCGCAAGAACGCCGTGCCCGCACCCTGCAGCGTTACTCCGACACCCTGCCCGACCTCACCGCCGAGCAGAAAGCCGGTATCGAAGCGGTTCTCGATAGTTCCAGTGCCAAAATCAAAGCCCTGCGCGAAGACACCAAGTTGAGCGACGCGAACCGCCGCGAAGCTATTCGCAAAGCCCACAGCGAGAGCGGCACGAAAATCGATGCTATCCTCACGGAGTCGCAGCGCGTGAAATGGGCCGCAGCCGTGGCAGCACGCCGCCAAGCCGCCCAGGGCGGTGCCTTGCCGGGTGAAAGCCGCGAAGAAAAGCGTGCCCGCCTTCTCAAGAACTACGAAGCCGTCATCACCGATTTGACAGTCGACCAGAAAACCAAAATTCTTGGCATCATGGAAGCGGCTGGCGATGAAATGCGTGCTGCCGATGGCAACACCACGTTGACCGATGCCCAGAAGAAAGAAGAAATGCATCGCGTGCATAACAGCGTGGGCGGCAAGGTCGAAGCTGTTCTCACTGCAGATCAGCTCGCTCGTTGGCAGAAGTCGAAGAAGTCCCGTAGCGCTTCCAGCAACAACGGCTGAGTTAATGCTGTCAAAAGCGAATCGCTTTTCCAGGGTCGTGAAATAAACATCACCCGGGTGGCTTCAATACGAGCCACCCGGGGCGATGATTTTTCGTATATTTTAGAATCGCATCAATGCTATCCTTACAGGCCAGGCGTTCTCCTCGACAATTGAGTCTCGCCTTCATGAAATCCCTCTTTTTCGCCATGCGTCCACGCCGCCATTTTGCGTGTTACGAAAATGTGTTGGGAACCTCGCTAGAGTTCCAGACCATCGGCACCAACCATAGCGCCGGGCCTTTGGCGGAAGTTGCGTTGCTGGCCGAGATCGATCGCCTGGAAATTATCTTTAATGCTTATGTTCCTGCCAGTGAACTCTCCCGCTGGCAACAAACCATCGACGAGGCAGTCCCGGTTTCTCGTGAATTGGCCGAACTTCTGGCTGTTTCGGAGAACTGGCGTTTAAAAACCGAGGGGGCATTCAACCCGGCTGTGGAAGCGCTCACCCGGCTCTGGACCGCCGCCGAACAAGATTGCATGGTGGATAAAACTACCTTGCAAGAAACGGTGACGCAACTCAACAAACCGCTCTGGGAAGTCGATTGGGCCGGACCACGCGCACGACGCCTCTCTCCGCTTCCGGTCACTCTCAACTCCATCGCCAAAGGCTTTATCGTCGATTGCGCCTGCCGTAAAGCCGCATCGGTCGAAGGGATAGAAGAGATACTGGTCAGCATTGGAGGCGACCTGCGTCACATGGGTCACAAACCGATTGAAGTTGCCATCGCCGACCCCTTTGCCGATGCTGAGAATGCATCGCCGGCCGCAACCATTCATCTCTTCAACCAGGGGTTAGCAACCAGCGGCAATTATCGCCGTGGTTTTAATATCCAGGGCCAACATTTTTCGCACGTGCTCGATCCGCGAAGTGGCAAGCCGGTGGAAGAAACCGTGAGCGTGTCGGTCATCGCCTCGAATACGCAGTCGGCCGATGTGCTGGCAACAGCGTTCAGCGTCTTATCTCCCGAGCAAAGTTTAAGCATTGCTAATAGCCTCACCGGAGTGGGCGTCTTTATCATCACTCCCACCGGCCAGCGCTTCACCAACAACCTCTGGAATCAACAGCAATGCTAATTTTTTAACCAATACCGCACTACTTTATGGAATTTGAAATGAAAGAACAACAAGACTCCTCAACCATGACCCGCCGTGGTTTTTGCCAACGACTCGCTGCCTTCGCCCTGGCTGCGACTTCCCTGCCCTTACTCACTCAGGTAAGCGAAGCCGCGCCGAAATGGAAGGATGATTTTGAATTGGCCGTCAATTTTGAAATCAACAAGCCCGGCGGCACCCGTTATCACCGCCCTTATGTCGCCGCCTGGATTGAAGATTCCAACGGCAAAGCCGTTCGCACTCTTTCCTTGTGGTATCAACAAACCGGTCGTGGTATCCGTTGGTTACCCGATTTAAAGCGCTGGTATCGCGTCGAGAAAAAGCGCAAAGCAGAAAAAGGCGGCGACCTGGCCAAAGTCATCTCTAGCGCCACCCGCAAACCGGGAAAGTATTCCCTGGTTTGGAACGGTCGTGACGACGACGGTAAACAGTTAGATCAAGGCACCTATTTCGTGTGTATTGAAGCCGCTCGTGAAAACGGCACCTACCAACTCATCCGCGAAGATGTTACCATTGGTTCGCGCGCTTTCCGCAAAGCGTTCGACGGCAACATCGAAATCAAAGAGGCAAGTGTTGAGTACCGTAAAAAATAAGAAACCTGCTCGTTCCCCCAAGCCCCTGCGCGTCCGTATCAATGTCTGGCTGCGTTGGCTGCATATCTATATCTCAATGTTCTGCCTGTTGGCGATCCTCTTTTTCTCGCTGACAGGCATCACGCTGAATCATCCGGAATGGAAGTTCAACAACATCGAAACCCAAACCGAAGTTGAAGGCACTTTTCCTGAGACCTGGAAAAAAGGCACCGAAGTCGATTGGCTGCAAACCGTGGAATTTTTACGCACTAAATACACCATTCGCGGTCCGGTGCAGGAGCATCAGCTCGACGGCAACGAAGGTACGGTTTCATTCAAAGGCCCCGGCTATGCCGCCGACTGCTTCTTTGAAGCCGACACCGGACGTTATCAGATGACGATTATCAAGCAAGGCATCGGCGGAGTGATGAACGACTTCCATCGAGGAGCCAGTTCCGGGCGGGCCTGGGCCTGGCTTATCGACCTCTCCGGCATTATGCTTACCATTGTTTCACTTACCGGCTTTGGACTGCTGATTTATCTCAAGAAAGTCAGAACCCCGGCAATCGCTGTGATGGTGGCTGGTATTGTGATTGTGATCGTTCTCATGAAAATGGTCAGCTAAAAAAGAAACACCGCACTTCATCAAGCGCGGTGTTCTTTTTTATGCCTCTTCCATTCAAGCTGCTGCGTTCTTTCTCGCTATATAGCTGGTAATCAGGCAACGATAAGACGGTAAATGATTGGAAAACAAAGCGCCTAACCCCTCAACGTCGTTGCGCCAATCGCGGTGCAACTCACAGGCCACGCCAAACCAGGTCATAAGCTGACAACCAGCCTGCTCCATGCTGCTCCAGGCCGCATCGCGTGTGGTTTTGTTAAATGTCCCAGAAGCATCCGTCACCACAAATACTTCGTATCCCTCTTCGCGCGCCGACAAGGCCGGAAACGCGACGCAGACCTCGTGGTGAGGATGGTCGGCAGATTGAAATACTTGGCAGCATCGGCCAAAGCAATTACGTTATTTTTGAAATCGTCCGGCGAAAAATCGTGGACGAGGTTAGTCAAACCAGATTGATGATCGACCAGTAGCACGGCGACGTCATTTTTGTCGAGACGGTTGTACTTGAATTCTGCGCTCATAACCTCTTCTCCGACGGATAAGTAATTGGCTTACTTCTGTAAACAACAATGTCAACCTGAAAATTCTGCACTATAGTATGGTGACTTGATTGAAATGATGCGGGCCACTATTGATTGATCACCGAATACAAAAGCACATTATCATGTCCGACTTTCGAGAAACTGCATAAATGTGGTCAATTCCGGCGTAGGGCCAGCTCCCATATTAGAATTCAACCCGTTTGCATCGACCGAACGAAATGTTGTCCCTGTGTTAAACGGATTCTGTCCCAAAACAAAGTAGGTAACCTCAGGGAAATCTTGCTTCCGAATAATAGCAGAAAAATGGGGGGCTAAAACACACGCCCCTTGCGATAGATCTACCGCTGGTGGTTTGGGATATTCTATAACGTAGGCTTTATTTCCACAGTCCATTTCAACGACATGGGATTGAAACGATAACGCAGCTTCGCGGTTAATCTCAACCTCTATAATTTTGCCACTTAATGCATACAGTAATGGTCCCGCCGGATATTCGCTCCGGGTAAAATAGCCAATAGTTCTATCTACGTCGGAAAAAGGCAGTTGAGGCAACACAAAATAAGCCATTCGATAACACAAAACAGGTAGTGGCATTGGTTGCACGCGATCAGATTCCTGAGAACAGTCTTTGTTTTCCATAATGGTTATTGGGTTTCGCGAAATTATATTGATGCAAAGCTTAAATAGACTATGCCAAGAATAGCGACATCGATTCCTTCCAAGAGAATACGATTCTGCCCTTTCTGTTGTCTAGATTTTTTCTACTCAAAAATCATCGTCTCCTGCCCCACTTCAACCTCGCCGTACTTAAGCCCACCAGCGCGCTCATAAATATGGAAGACAGCCCCCAGGGAATTGTGTTGGATCTCAACCAAATTAAAGCCCAGAGGAATAGTGCCTTCGCCAAACAACCTCTTACCGGTGCCGAGCACAACCGGAAACTGCCAGATACGCAGCATATCGACAAGATCGTGCTTGAGAAGAGTTTGCAACAAATTGCCACTCCCATGCACTTGAATTTCGCTGCCCTCTTGCTGCTTTAGCTTAGCGACTTCTTCGACAATATCACCTTCTAACAGATGCGAATTATTCCATTCCAGATTATTGAGTGTCCTTGAAGCAACGTATTTTGGAAGGGAGTTAAGAGCCGCACCCGCCTCATCTGCCGGATCGGTAGAATTGGGCCAGGAATTTGCAAAAATGTCGTAAGTTTTGCGCCCCAATAGGAACGCTCCGGCTTGCTTGGTCCACTCGGTCATGATCTCACCGAATTTTTCATCGAAATAAGGCACTAACCAGCCACCATGCTCGAAGCCGCCTTCACGATCTTCTTCCGGGCCACCGGGGGCCTGCATTACGCCGTCCAGGGTTAAAAAAGTTCCTACAACCAGCTTTCTCATTGTTAGCTCCTTGCAACAAACACTCACTCTTTATTGAACCACAAAACAAAAAGACCCGCGCCGAAGCGCGGGTCTTTTTCTTTCTCACAAACCACAGATTACATGTGATCGATGATATTCTGGCCGAACTCGGAGCACTTGATCTCCGTGGCGCCGTCCATCAAACGGGCGAAGTCATAGGTGACTTTCTTGGAGGCGATAGCGCCGTCCATACCCTTGATGATGAGATCGGCTGCTTCGTTCCAGCCCAGGTAGCGCAGCATCATTTCGCCTGAAAGAACAACCGAACCGGGGTTCACTTTGTCCTGGCCGGCATACTTGGGAGCGGTACCGTGGGTGGCTTCGAAGATGGCGTGGCCGCTCTGGTAGTTGATGTTGCCGCCCGGTGCAATGCCGATACCGCCAACCTGCGCGGCGAGAGCGTCGCTGAGGTAGTCGCCGTTGAGGTTAAGCGTGGCGATGACGTCGAACTCGTCGGGACGGGTCAGCACCTGCTGCAGGGTGATGTCGGCGATGGCGTCTTTGATGATGATGCCGTTGGGCAACTTGCACCATGGACCACCGTCGATTTCAACTGCACCGAATTCATTCTTGGCCAATTCGTAACCCCAGTCGCGGAAAGCGCCTTCGGTGTACTTCATGATGTTGCCCTTATGGACCAGGGTAACGCTCTTGCGGCCATTGTCAATTGCATACTGAATGGCAGCGCGCACCAGACGTTCGGTTCCCGGCTTGGAAACCGGCTTGATGCCGACGCCGACGAATTCGGGAGCTTCTTCGCCGAAGCGAATTTTTTTGGCGTCTTTGGGAACGAATTCCTTCAGGAAGTCGATGATCTTGATGGCTTCCGGGGTTCCGGCTTCGTAGTCGATGCCGGCATAGATGTCTTCGGTGTTCTCACGGAAGATGACCATGTTCACTTTTTCCGGAGTCTTGACCGGCGAAGGGGTGCCGTCGAAGTAGCGCACCGGGCGCAAGCAAACATAGAGGTCGAGCAACTGGCGCAGAGCCACGTTCAAGGAACGGATGCCACCACCGACCGGTGTGGTCAGCGGGCCTTTGATACCCACGAGATACTCACGGAAGGCTTCCACGGTTTCGTCGGGGAGCCAGTTTCCACTCTGGTTGAACGAGATTTCGCCCGCCAACACTTCTTTCCACTCAATCTTGCGCTCGCCGCCGTAGGCTTTTTCAACCGCTGCGTCGAGAACGCGTACGCTGGATTCCCAGATGTCGTGACCGGTGCCATCGCCGCGTACGAACGGGATAATCGGGTTGTTGGGAACGTTCAGCTTGCCGTTGTCGATAGTAATTTTCTGGTTGCTCATAATCAGTTGTGAATTATAGCACGATCGCCCCCATTCGGCTTGCCGGGAACTCATAAAAAAATGTTTAAGAATTAGTAATGCGGGGTATAATAGAACCACTTGCCCACATGTTGGCAAAAGTTATCATGCGAATTACCCACCAACAGATTGCAGATCAAGTCGGCGTCTCCCGCACCGTTGTCACCCATGTTTTGCACCGCACGCCCAACACTCGCATCAACGAAGAAACGCGCCAGGAAATTTTGCGAGTGGCCGCCGAGCTTGGCTACGAACCCCGTAACCGCGCCACCTATAACATCGGTTATGTGATGGCTCCTTCACAAATGAAGCTGGACGCCGAAATCGCGCAGATGATGCACCTGGAAAAGATCCTTCGACGCCGTGGCTACCGCCTGACGCTTGCCTCGTGGGAAGACGAGGAACCACTTCGCTTGAAAGAAACCTTCAATTCCAAAACCGTCGATGCCATCATCTTCAATATCTGGGGCGATGGCCTTATTAAACAAATTCCCTCGGCGCAAATGCCGTGGGTGCTCCTTTCGGATGAAGACGGCGTTGAAAGCGATGGCGATGTCGATCTCATTGCGTTGGATTCTTTCCTAACCGCTAAACACATGGCCCAACATTTTATCGAGCACGGCCACACCCGCTTAGGGCTGGTTGTCGGTTTGCCCAATATTAAATTTCATCGCAGCATTATCGAAGGCACCCGCCAGGCGATGAAAGAAGCGGGCATTGAGCCGGAGACTTTGCAATTAGTCCGTCCCTATCACATCGAGGAAGTTCCCGGGGATTTGTTGCCCATGATGTGTAAGTCCGGCGCGCCGACTGTGATCCTGACGACTTCTCCCGGCATAGCCATCACCACACTCTATGCCCTGCGCAGTAACGGTTACCGCATCCCCGGTGAGGTAAGCCTGGCTGCCCTGTTCGATCATGAACGGTACCAGGCGCTGCCGCCGGTTCTGACAGCAACCGACGCGCTCGGCACCGGGTTTCTGGAAAAAGTCGCCGATCGTGTCATTGAAAAAATCCATAATCCTCAAACACCACCGCAACAGATTCACATTGCCGGTAATATCATCGAAAGGCAGTCCGTGGGGATGCCACCCCAACAGGTACAAAGATACTAAATAAGGTTTAGTCGGCTCAGGCGTTTATCACTCAGTAAAGGAGAGAATGTCATCATGCAGACCACTATCTGCCGCCGCGCTTTCACTTTGATTGAACTGCTTGTCGTTTTAGCGATCATATCAATCCTGGCTGCAATCCTGTTTCCGGTATTCGCACGGGCACGGGAAAACGCCCGCCGCGCCAGTTGCCAGAGCAACCTGAAGCAGTTGGCATTGGGAGTTTTGCAATACACCCAGGATTACGATGAACGCATGCCGCCGGTATTTCGAGAGAGGACCGATAACGAAACACCTCTGGCTCCTTACAGTTCCTCGCATGCAGATTCACCGTTTCATTACTTTACCTGGGTCGATGGTATTAATCCCTATGTTAAAAGCGGCAACATTTTCTATTGCCCCAGCGATAGCATTCGGCGCAATGTTGCAACAAACCGATACGGACAGGTTTCCTATGGCATGAACGGCTTCATGAATGGGGTCGAAACTGTATCCCTGGGTCCACGCTTAGGCGACCAACTCACCCAGGGCAGCACCCAACACACGGCTAACATCCTTGAACCCGCTCACAAATTTCTTCTGGGCGATGTCTATAAATACTCACAGCACACTGCTCCGGTTCTCAAGCCACCTCCCGGTGCTTATGCCAACTCCTACTACTATTGGCCACTGGACATGAAATTCGATGACAGCACCAACTGGGGTGAGGATATCATTACCAACCGGGGCTGGAAAAATAGCGGCCGCCATCTGGGCGGTGCCAATGTCGCCTTTGCCGATGGGCATGTGAAATTCATGAACGCTGCCACCCCAGGAGTCATGTTTGCCGATAGCGGAACTTGCAGCAAAGGCAGTTGCAGCGGCCCAACCGGTGGCAATCACGGCACCGATGAGTTCATCTACTATTGGAACCCACGCACCAACCTGCCCTATTAAAACTTCAACGGCTTTTGCTTCCATTCATGAAAATCTCTTGCCATGCAACACTCGCCCTACTCTGTCTGTTGGGTGGCTGCACTGCCACCTCGCAAAGCGCTCCTACAGCCGCCCCTAAAACAAACACGGCCACAGTCCGTAACCTCACCCAGGAACAAGCAGCCGAGGCAACGAACCTGCTTGAAAGTTGGCTTACTCAGGCTGGTATTCCAGCACAAAAACCGGTTGAATTCATTGTCGGTGTGGCCGATCAAGGACAATGGCCTGCCGAAGTAGCAACCTGGGTTGAAAAGTTAAATAACCAAACCGCCACCCAAACCTATGTCATAGTAAACGACCGCACTGCCAAACACATTTATCTCATCGGTAAAACGGCACACGCTCTTAAACCGGCTGTTTACGGTTATTTGCATGCCCTGGGCTTTCGCTGGTATTTTCCCGGCGAGAAGTGGACGGCCATCCCCCAAAACCCCGACTTATTTCAAGTGCCAAACGGCATCACTGCCCCGGCATTTATTCGCCGTACCATGTTTGGTACCGGGGGTATGGGACCTAAGAATCTCCCTGCCGACCCAGATCTGAAAATAGCCCAGCAATGGCGATTATGGCAAGAACAAAACCGTTTCGGCGGGGAAGTCATCCCGACCGGCCATGCCGGAGACCAGATTCTCTCCGTTGCAGCCAATCGTGCCGTTTTCGAACAACATCCCGAATGGCGCGCCATGCAAGGCGGACAACGCGTGCCGATGTCGCAACAGTTCAAATTTTGTCACAGCAACATGGAGTTTCAGAAATGGTTCGTGGCAAATCGCCTGGCAGAACTAGAACGTTCACTGCAACGTAATCCTAATACATTGGGCATCAGCGTCGATCCTTCCGATGGCGGAGGACACTGCGAATGTCCCGAATGTCTGAAAATTGGCAATGGTAGTGTGAGCGACCGTGTATTTCTGATGGCCAACCTCACCGCACGCGCCGTAGCCGAAAAATTCCCTGGTATGCGGGTAGGTATCAATGCCTACAACCAGCACGCTGCCGTGCCCAGCTATCCGCTTGAACCTAATATCTACGTGCAGATTATTCCCTATGCCTTCCAGCGCACCGGGCTTTCACCGCAAGAGTTGATCGCAGCCTGGGGCCAGAAGAAAGCCGATAACATGGGGGTCTACGATTACTGGAGCATTACCGATTGGGCACTGTGCCAGCCTTCACTGGATTATAATCGGACCACAGCGGCCAAGGTACGCCTCTGGCATAACAATCGTCTCGATGGCGTAGGGTTGGAAAGCACCAACAGCGCCGGGGCTATCGGCTTGCAGGCCTATATCGCTTCGCGGCTGTTCTGGAATATCAATGAAGATGACAACGCGCTGGCCAACGAATTTTTCGAGCGCATGTTCGGCCAGGCACGAGTGCCCATGCGGCGCATGCTGGACCGCTGGGCCGGTGAATATCGCCTCACCGCTCAAGAGTTGGCGCTGGGTTATCGTGATTTAGACGAGGCAATGACCCTGGCGACCGATAGCCCTGCAGTGCAGGCACGCATTCGCGACTACATCGGCTATGTTTTCTACCTGCAGCGAATGCTCGAGTTCCAGGAGGCCAAGCCGGAGCAAAAACTACAGGCCACTTTGCAGTGGCTGCATGCTATTTGGGGCATTCATCACAGCGGGATGGTACAGAGCTACCGTATGCACATGTTGATTTCCAACCGCCTCACCAGCGAGCCGGTTAAAACCGCGCTGGCCGAAGCCTGGCCGTTCAATTCTCCCAAAGCACCTGGCTGGAGAGATTGGAAACCGCTGGACGCCGCCGCGCTGGACGGCATCCTGAAAGAGGGACTTCAAACTTATCCCCTTCTCTACGAACCCGCATTTTACGCACTCGATAAGCTGCGCCCCCAAACTGATGGAAACAGTAATGCCCCGGAATGGGTCACGACCGGCAGCCGTTTTGGTGCAGGGCGTTTCCTGGTGCGCCAGGATGGAGCGGCTTCCCCGGTCCAAATCAATGTGGGCGATACCAATCTTACGGTGAAAGCAACCGTCACCCTATACGGCAATTCCGCTCCCCTGTTGCAGCAGGAATACGGACCGGGCAATGATGCAGATGTACCGATACCAGGCGAGCCAGGCATCTATCAAATCGCAATTCTACCCACCGGAGGCACCAGCTATTCACTTCGCGCCAAACCCCAGGCGTGTTTAACGGCGCTTGGTTCGGTCGAAGTGCGTCAGCCAACCTCGACCATTGTGTTTTACGTAGCTCCCCGGCTGGAGAAAATCGTTTTGCACCTACCCGGCAATATCGGAAAAGTCCAATTATACAACGGCGACAACCAACCCGTTCCCATGAATGAAGGCGTGCTTAAAGTCATTCCAGTGCCTGCCGGACAAGATGGAAAACTTTGGTCGTTGCGCGGATATAATGGTAACCGCAACCAGCCTATTACTTTCCTCAATGGACCGCGTGTTTATGGTTTTTCCCGCAGCGGAATGCTCGTCCCGGAAAACCCTGTCGCTTTAAAACAAGCCCAAGAAAATCCCGACGAATGAGCCTTTTTGTATTTGTCTCACTATGAAACTACTCACTCTCTGCTGTTTACTGCTCCTGGCCTGTTCTCTATCCTTTGCACAGCCCCCCACGCTCTCCAAAGATGCTGTTGTGCTCATTCGCGACAATCACCCGCAAGCGAAAATCTACATCAGCCCCCACGATCTTGAAATCACCGAAGCCCCCGCACCGGGCAAAAAACCGGTGATTCGGAACTTGCTCCGTGCAGAAATCGAAGACCTCAACTATCATTTCGAGCGTATGAGCGGCGCGCGCCTGGAAGTGGTGCACACCGATGACACCACACAGGTAAAGTCGCCTGCGCTGGTGATCGGCACACTGGCAACCAAGCTGGGTGCAACTCCTCCCCCAACTCGCTGGCAGGAAGGCTTTCGCATCGTCAGCAAAAATGGGCAGGTGCTGATTTCCGGTGAAACGCCACAGGCAACCGCACATGGCATCTATACCCTGCTCTTTCAACTTGGTTGCGATTGGGTGATGCCCGGCACGCTCGGGGAAATTATTCCCCAGCGTTCAACGATTGCCGTTGCGCCGCAGAATACCATGGACTCGCCCGATTTCGGCATGCGTCGCTTCTGGTATCGCGGGGGGCCGTCGCTCGTAACCAAAGAGGAACGAGCCGAATATGAACAATGGACGCGCCGCCAACGACTGGGAGTAGCCGAAGAACTCAAAATCTATGGTTCCGACCACTACTGGGAACAACTCATTCGCAAGTATAAAGACCGCTTCGAAGCCGACCCTGAAATGCTGGCATTGGTGAGAGAAGCCGATGGAAGCCTGGTGCGTAAAGGGCCACAACTGGAAAGCACCAACCCGAAAGTGGTTGATTTGTTCGTGGAAAATATCAAAGCCACTTTCACCGAACGCGGCTGGCCTAAAGACAAGAAAGTGACACTGCCGGTCGGGCCGTCGGATGGCGGCGGTTATTCCGTTTCCCCCGAATCCCTGGCGGCAGGCACTAACCGCACCGACCCCATGATGGGTGGGCCGGATTCCACCGATCTGCTGGTGAAACTCGCCAACGATATTCTCGATAAAATCGGCGACGAATATCCCAACCTCTCGCTGGGCTATCTCATCTATTCCGTTCATGCCGATTATCCCACCCGCTATAAGCCCAATCCGCGTATCTATCCGGTGTTGGCCCCCATCAGCTATTCGCGCCTGCACTCTACCTTAGACCCGCATTCTAAAAGCCGTGCCTATTACAACCGCATTCTCAAGCAATGGGCCGCGCTTTCCAAAGAGCAAGGCAACCGCTTACTGGTTTACGAATACAACTGGAACCTGGCCGATAACATGCTGCCCTTCACGCGTGTGAAAATGCTGGGCGAGGAAATTCCCTACTACCATAAGCTCGGCGTTTCAGGCTTCATTCTGGAAAGCACCAAAGCCTGGGCGCTCAACGGCGCGCACGACTATATCGCCGCACGCCTGGTGTGGGATGCTTCGCAAGACTGGAAAACTCTCCTCCAGGAATATTCGCAGAAAACCTTCGGCAATGCCGCACCCATGATGGAGATGTATTATCTGCGCCTGGCCAACATCCAGAGTAAAGCCGGACAAGAAGCCGGTTCTTACTGGACAGCGCCGTTGATTTTCGATAAGCCGTATCTTACTGCGGCCCAGAAAGATTTAAATGCAGCAATGGCCCAAAAGCTCACTCCGCACGAACGCACCCGCGTTCAGGCTGCCGCACTACCTCTCGATTTGCTCAAGCATTATCTGAATTGGCATATGGCCATGAACAGCTATGATTTCCCCGGCGCTCAAAAGGCTTTTAATGCCTTGCACACCAACTGGCAACGCCAACTCGATTTAAATCCACAATTTGCCGCCCGCGAAGTCACTGGTTACACAGACCGCCTGCTGGGCGATTCCACCCAAGAGGCGCTTAAATACTCCACAGGACAATATAAAATCGCCTACCGCTTCCCGGATGCGGTGCCCACCGCTCTCGACCCCACAGGATTGGGCCAACATATGCAGTTTCAGGCCGTGGAAACCAACGATGCCCACTGGCTGAAAACCCGCACCTTCGGCAGCACCTGGGATGCGCAGGGACTGGGATTCTACCGAGACGGTGCCATTTGGTATCGCGTGAAATTCCGTTTGCCGTCTTCCACTGCCAATCAGCCGGTGGGGCTTTATTTAGGTGGTTTTGATGATGAGGCTGTGGTGTGGCTCAACGGTAAACCTTTGGGCAGTAGCGGACGAAAATTTTCGCGGCCTGCCATCTTCGACCTCACCGACGGCATTATGCGTCAGGGCGAGAATTTGCTGGCGATTCAGGTGAAACGTAACTCCAATCTTAATGAAAACCTGACCGGCGGGCTGATGCGCCCTTCGTTCGTTTTCACTGGCCCACGAGTCGCAACTTCCAACAATCCACGTGATGCCCAGTATCGCATATTGCCGGGAGGAGAATTGCAGCAAATTCGCTAATTTTCAGGCTGAAAAACCATCCTGGAAAACTATCGGAAATTTTACAAAAAAAGTTCTTGACAACGAGAAAATTGGCGTCTATAATCACGGCGTCTTTTCCAACAAGCGTAAAGCTTGCAGAAAAAGGTTAAATTTTGTAGCCGATACTCAGAGTGTCGGTCAGGAGAACGTCGCAATGGCAAGAGGAACCGTAAAGTGGTTTAACGACTCAAAGGGTTTTGGATTCATCGAGCAGGAAGGCGGCGGTGAAGATGTCTTTGTACACTATTCCGCAATTGAGACCGATGGTTACAAATCTCTCAAGGAAGGCCAGAAGGTCGAGTATGAAATTAGCCAGGAAAACAAAGGCTTGCGTGCTGCAAACGTGAAGATCAGCTCGTAAGTAACCATAACAACACCACAGCACTTATAACGCAGTCATACGGCAGAGCCTCGTTGAGCAATCAACGGGGCTTTTTCCTTTAATAGATATACTCACTCTTCCTATGAGTATTGCAACCAAAAAGGGCGACGACGGCACAACGAAGTTGATATACGGCGAACGAGTTTCCAAAGCCGACTTGCAGGTGGAGGCCTACGGCACCATTGATGAACTGAATGCCTTCCTCGGCCTGGCCCGCGCTCACAGCGAAGATACCCACACCAAGGCAATTCTGGAGAATTTGCAACGCGAGACTTTTATCGTCGGTGCCGAGTTAGCCACACCAGCCGCACAGCGGCATAAGCTCAAGACTCGTGTCACGGCAGCAATGACCGGTGCTTTGGATAATATCGTCACGGAAATTGAAACCATTCCGGGATTGTTAGACGATTGGGCGTTGCCCGGCGCTACCCTGCCCGGCAGCGCACTGGATGTAGCGCGCGTAGTAGCGCGCCGAGCCGAGCGGTGCGCGGTGCGTTTATCACAACACGAACCGATCGACGCGGAACTACTGCGCTATCTCAATCGCCTGTCTGATGTTTTGTGGCTATTGGGACGGCGTTACGAAATCCAGCAAGGTGTCGATGGTGCCTTACGGAATGGCTAAATTTAAGCCGCTTCCACAGCAGCAACACATTCGATGAGAGCCGGAACCGGGTTCTCGACATCGCCTTCATATTCCAATACGGCGTAACCATTGAAGCTCACGGTTTTGAGCTTTTGCAGCAACTGCGGCAAATCGAGGTTACCGGTTCCCACCACTACGTCTTCGCCCTTACCGGCGCGGTCGAAAACGAAGTCTTTAATATGTACACCGTAGAGGCGTGATCCGAACTTCTCGACCCATTCCAACGGATTCTCGCCTGAATGCAGCGCCCAGGCCGTATCGAGGCACAAGCCGATATTTTCGCCAGTTTGCGAGAAGACCTTGCCGATCATGGCCGAGTTGCCCAGCCAATCGTAGCCACCGTGATTGTGAATGGCCAGCTTGATGCCATATTCCGTTGCCAGTTTCTCGGCAGTTTCGATGGACTTGGGCGCGTTGGCAATGCCGAAAGAGCAACTCATGAACCTGGCGTTGGCACGACGAGCGAATTCGAAAAACTTACGCTCGGTAGCTTCATCGTCGTTAAACCCCTGCACGCCAATAGACACAATTTCCACGCCGCCATCGGAATACTGCTTCAAGACATCATCGAATGAATTTTCATCTGTAAAATTGGCATGAACGCCGCACAATTCGATTTTATCGACACCGCACGATTTCAGTCGCTTGATAACTTCCTGGTTCTCTTTAAAATGCCGAAAGCAGTAGCTTTGAATTCCCAGCGCGTTTTTAACATCAGTCATGGTTAAGCTCGTCCCTTAATTTAATCGATTTTTTGCCGTCTGATGCAACGCGCCGAGTGTAGTGGGAATTATCCTTGATGCAAAGTGCGAAAAATCAAAAAAAATTAAACCAAACCAATATTATTCATCGCCTTCCCCTCTCCAGTTCCTGAATTCAATCTGGATGAGAGGAAGCACGGTTTTATCGTCTTGTTGTTCCATCTCGAAACGATAGAGATCGTAATACGCGCAGCGCTTGCGAACCGGATAATCGCGGCAGGTGTCGGGGCGGACATCGTAGATGGTGCAACCTCGTGTATTCAAATCGAGATAACGGCACGCACTACCCAAAACCGGGTCTTTCTGGCGCTTGAGAATCCTTTCGTCTTCCCATTTTTTTGTGAATTGCTTCTCGGTATCTTCAATAGACAGATTGAAATGCTGAGCCATGCGCACCAGGTCGCTATCGCTTACCGCCACACGTTCATATACCGAGCAGCAATATGCCGGGCACTTTTCGCAGTCGTAGAGCGCACGTGGTTTTTTAACTTTTTCTGGTTTCACTATTTTCTTCAGCTTTTTATTTTGATCGTCTCGCTCTCTACTCACCGGGCATGCCTCCCTCAAAAAAGAAAACCGTGAATCTGGGGAAAAGATTCACGGTTTTGAGTGTAACGGCTCTCAGGCAAAAAACTATTTTTTCTTGGCCGGTTTTTTGACAGAGGCTTTAGCCGCCGGCTTGGTTGCGGCTTTTTTTGCCGGGGCTTTGGCTGGAGCCTTGACGGCTGCTTTCTTGGCGGGAGCCTTGGCAGCGGGTTTTGCGGTAGCCTTAGCGGCCGTGGCTTTCGCGGGCGCTTTCTTGGCAGGAGCTTTGGCAACGGCTTTTGTGGCGGATACTTTTGCTGCGGATTTCGCCGGGGCTTTTACTGTCGATTTGGCAGAGGCTTTGGCTGCGGGCTTAACTGCAGTTTTTTTCGCAGGTGCCTTGGCGGCTGGCTTTGCTGCCGACTTCTTGGCGGGTGCTGCTTTGGTTGATGCGGCCTTCTTGGATGTAGCCATGGTTCCTTCCTCCTGGTTGTTTTGCGATTGTTGTTATCACAGCAAACAGCAAAGACCTTCAGAAAATCCACCAGCATTCTTTCATCGCTTGCCGTGAATACAAATTGCATTTATTGTAACGTATGGTTTCTTATTCTTGCAACAAGTCCACGCGATTTTCGATAAAATTTTTAGCACATCTTATTTCAACTTTTCCGTTTTATTCATTATGCCTACGGTCATTTCCTCAGCCCAAATTTCCGATACCTTCAGCCAATTGCCGCAAGACGCAGTTTTCATTTTCCCCACCGAAACGCTCTACGGTATCGGCTGTAGCATCGCTTCCCAAAACGCTATTACTCGCGTCTTTGAAATTAAGGGACGCGATCTGCGCCAACCACCACCCGTCCTCATCGCAGAACGACAGCAGTTAAACGCACTGGTAAAAAATATTCCGACTTCTGCACACAAACTAATGGATGAATATTGGCCGGGCAGCCTGACGTTGATTCTCCCTGCCCACGATAGTGTTAGCGATCGTTTATGCGGCACTGCAGCCGACGGCACAACACGCACCATTGGCGTACGCCATTCCGCTCACCCCTTTGCAGTTGAACTATGCCGCGTCCTGGCTGCGCCCCTGATCGCCACCTCGGCCAATTTCAGCGGTGCCACAGGCCGCGCCGCTGCGCCTCAATGCCTGGACGATATTCCTGACGAATTCAAAAAAATGGTCGATGCCGTCATTGACGGCGGCAACGTCGGCGGCTTGCCGTCTACCATCGTCGATTGTACCGGCGAAGTCCCACGACTCCTGCGGGCAGGTGCTGTCACCCTACCCGCTTTCGGTAGTTAATTCAGTTTAACGGCGATAATGTGCAGCGAAGGTGCTTGGTTCTTCGCCTTCTAAATCGTTGGCAAATTGCTGGCTAATGAGCGACCCATAAATCGCCAGGTCCCGTCCCATCATACGAACACGGGCCATGCTATGTTCGTTTTCCAGCGCACTGGATTCGTCGAAATCGTGATCGCTGACGGAGAGGCCGTAGGGCAGGCTCCAACCATAGCACTGGCGAATGGCCGTGCGCATTTGGTCCATCACCGTCAAGCCCTTTTCATGCGACAGGCATGAAGTAGCGAAGAGTTTTCCAGCGAACTCGCGCCAGTAGTGGTCGAGAAAATTTTTCATCGCACCCGACATGGAGCCGTGGTAATCGGGCGTTGCCAGAACAAATGCCTGCGCCCAGTCGACGGCGGCATCGGCTTCATCGCGCCCGGCATGTTCACTACGCGACTCGCGGGTACGAAACATCGGCAAGTCGATCTCATATAAATCTAATAAACGCACCTGTGCGCCCCGACTTTGCGCGCTGGATAAAATGAGATTGGTCAGCCGCGCACAACGAGAATCCTTGCTCATGCTGCCGCTCACGCCCAGAATGCGCAATGGATTTTGTCCTTCATGATTTAACATCGTTTTATTCTCCGCAAGCTATCATACTGAGTTGGCCAGGTTTAAGCCAAGACAATCCTCCATTAATTCATGGCTCTCCAACGAAGAAATCTCATAGAACTGGCAACCACGTTCCTGCATTTGGGAGCCACTGCTCTTGGCGGCCCGGCAGCCCATATTGCCTTGATGGAACGCGAATTAGTCGAGCGCCGGGGCTGGCTGGAACGGCAGGAGTTTCTCGACCTGATGGGAGCCACCAACCTGGTTCCGGGGCCAAACTCCACGGAGCTTGCCATCCATATCGGGCATCGCCGGGCCGGAATGCCGGGGCTGGTCATCGCGGGTATCTGCTTCATTCTCCCAGCCGCTCTCATGGTGCTATTTTTGGCCTGGGGCTACGTCCGTTACCAAAGCCTGCCACAAATTTCCTGGGTTCTCACCGGCGTGCAGCCCATAGTCATCGCCGTTGTCGTTCATGCTTTGTGGAAATTGGGCCGTAGTGCGCTCAAGGATATTTTTACGGTCATTATCGCGCTGGGAGCCGGAATGCTGGTCATGAGTGGCTTAAGTGAAGTAACGGTTATTTTTCTCACTGCGCTGTTGGGATGGATATGGGCATGGCGGACCAAACCCGCCTCTCCCCCTCCTGCCGAACCACCCGCTCCCCCTACACAACTTAATTCCACGCCCGGCTTTCTTCTCCTTGGCACGGCGGCCCCCCTCACCCAACCGATGCTGGGGCAACTCTTTCTTATTTTTTTAAAAATCGGCTCCATCGTTTACGGCAGCGGCTATGTATTGTTGGCTTTTCTGCGCGAGGATTTCGTGGAAAGATTGCAATGGATCACCGACCGGCAACTGCTCGATGCCATTGCCATCGGCCAACTCACACCCGGGCCGCTCTTTACTTCCGCTACGTTCATCGGTTATCTCATCCAGGGCGTTCCCGGAGCGATGGTCGCGACGTTAGGAATATTTTTGCCATCATTTATTTTCGTTGCCATTCTCTCGGTGATGCTGAAGAAGGCCAGTCGTTCGCCACGCGCCCGGGTATTTCTGGATAGCGTGAACGCGGCTTCGCTGGCGCTGATGGCCCTCGTAACCTGGGAATTGGGTAGTTCTTCTGTTGCAGACGCCGGTTGGCTGCTGACGGCTTCACTGGGCGGCATGGCCCTGCTCATGCTCACCACCACAAAAATCAATACGATTTGGCTTATTCTGGCCGGGGCTTTGGCCGGTTACTGGCTGCAAAGCTAAAGGCACCCGCCAACAACGCCAACCCGCAAAGAGAAAGAAAGATACCCGTGCGATGGGTTTGGTTATCATAAACGAAGGCCACCTTGGAGCGGCCTATCGGCACCGCGACGCCTCGAAACAAATAGTTGGTGGTTTCTATTTTTTGTTCGCGGCCATTTATCCAGGCCCGCCAACCAGGGGCGTTCGCATCACTCAAAACCAGAACCTGCGGTGTGGCGGCTTCCACCTGCATAGTTGCACGGTTGGTCTCCCATTGCAAATTGGTAACGCTACCTTTGCCTTTTGCAAAAGTGAAGTCACGGAACGCGGAGCTTTCCACTACTGCAACAGGCGTGTTCCGTTTTGCCAGTTCGCTTAGCACCGATAATTGCTGAGCTTGTGGTTTGCGAGTTACCTGCGATGTCATATAAGCGCGTGTCCAATTATCGGGGAGTTTCCAGAGAAAAACTGCATTTTCACCTTTGCCTGCTTGAGAAACAAGCTGTGCTCCATTCTTTTTTATTTGCGTAATGACCGGGCTATCGGGCGACGCGAGAATATGAGTGATTCCAGCAACGCGCCAAAGTGGATCGTAGTTTTGAGACTGATAACTACTACTCCAAAATTGGCGATGCTCGACAGCACTGGCGAAGTCAAAAAAACTACGGGGGGCCATCGTGTCGTAACCACCCAGAATATCAATTTTATGGGGTAATCCTAAATTCACCCCGAAAGCTGCGGCTTCACCTTCAAATGCCGTATTCCAGCGTTGGCCCGGCTGATAATCCTCCACTATTTTCGCTACCCACGGATTTTGTGGAGACGTGTCTTTGGCAAACCTGGTCGACATCCAGAACATCATTAACAAATCGGCTACCACCAAGGCCAGAAGCAACCGGTAACATCTGGAACGGAGTTGTCCCTGCGCTTCTCGCATCTTGTTAAACACAAAAGCCAATGCTAATGCCAAGATACAGCCTGTAACAACACTCTGGAGCGCTGTAAAACGCAAATAACCGGCATAGGCCAAGCGATTCTCCGGACTTGTGTCGCTTAAGGCATCGTTCCACTGGGCGACTTCCATCCAATAGTTAGATCGGGGCTGTGAAACACAAATCACAAGGGCAATAGCCGCACATAAAAAAGCGACACCTACCAACACGACAACGATTCGCTTGCAACGATCGGATTCGAGTTTTAAAACGGCATCCAAACCAAACGCCGCCAGGATGCAGGCCGCAAAATACCATATTTCAAACCAGCGCGCGGGAACTCGAAATAAACGCAGTGGCGGAAAATACTCGTATACAAACTGATACAGCGGTGTATGCCTTCCTAAAGCCATAATCATGGCTATCGGCAGAATCCACCAGAGAAGGTTAATAAACCGTTGGGCGTTAAAGTCGCCTTCGTGGGCTGATCCCTCTTTCTTTTCAGTGTCACGCCGTTGCCAACGCCACAGCAAGGGTGAAAATACGGCTAATCCCAATGGCAGTAAGCCGATGTAGGCGGCTTCTTCGTGAGGAAAACGCTCAATGCTCCACTGGGAATTATTATTGCCGCCAAAAAAATTCGGAAGTGCCAAACGCACCCAGCCGTTTATCGTAGAAGATGAGCGAACCGCGCTTTCGAAATCGAGCGAGCGGCCCTGCCGGTTTGATTCACGCAAAGGCAAAACCACGGCTGCCGTTAGCAGAATAAGCAGCGCTGCAGGGAGAACAAATTGCAGAGGTTTTACGGCTCGCCGGATTAGGACTTGATGCGGCTTCGCTCTCCACCAAATCACAGCAAACACCAGACACCAACAACCACTCCACAACACATAGGGCGGATAGCCGGCAAAAACTTGTAGCGTCAATATAACGGCCATGCCCCACAGATATTTGCAGTCTTTTTGCCGCAGGAAACAAATAAGCGCCCAGATCAGCCAGGGCAAATAGGCACGCGCAGCATGCCACGTCATGTGCCCGGCAAAGAGATGAGATGCGATCCCGTTGCCCAGCATCAGGCAGATAACACAGAGCCAGGAAGCAATCGGGCTGCGGCCCAAAGAGCGGGCCAACAAATAACCGCCACAGCCCAACAAAATACTGTGGAGCAGCGCATCCATAAACAGGGCGCCGCTGATTGGCAAGAACCAATAAATAATATTAGGCGGATAAAGTACCGACGTTTGGCCGTTGCTCATAAACGGCATGCCGGTAAAAAGGTGAGGATTCCACAGTGGAAGCGTCCCTGCATGGAGCGATTGGCTCGTCCATACCCGCCAGGGCGCAAAAAGTGAGAGCGAATCTTCATCGAAAGGAAATTTCCCTTCAAGCACAGCCAGTATCGACGGCAGCAAAGCTAACAATGCAAGAGCAGCGACACCCTTTAGAACGCGAAGGCGGTCTGGAGAAAAAATCTTCTTCAAGGTTGCACCTGTCGGGGATTTCTACGCACCCATACTTTGCCATCGGCTTTGTCATAAACCACTCGCCATTGTGGGTTGGTGTCCAAATATTGCGCCAGGGCAGACAACCGGTCGGTTTTTTGGTAACTCCCAAAAACGACCGTATTGACGTTGAGCTTCTCCCACTCGGCAATACCCCTGGGAGTTCTTTTGACAATATCGAAATACTTCGCCAGCAGGTCGTCGGGGTAGGCATTAAGCAAATCGATATAAATCGGCGGCTGTCCTGCATAACGCCAGTGCAAATAGCCGGATCGAAGGTAATCGTTAAAGACCGGCTGAGGTAAATCCTGCTCTAAGACTGCGCTTGCCGCCCCTCGGGACAAGACCGGCGAGGTCGCTCGCAAAACCGGCATTCCGTTTACCTGGGAAAAGGCCAGTGGTGAAAGCATCACGGAACATGCCGATAATATCACGATCACTGCGGTCACAGGACCTAAAGCGGGTGCGTTGGATGTTTTGGGCCGTGGCATAGCGACACTCAATTGCCGAACATTGGCCGCAGCCACCGCCAAGCTGAGCAGCGCGCAAGGCCAGAGGTTACGACGTGCGGTAAAAAATAATACCAACGCTAATGCCACCCACAGAGCATGCGCCCAACGACGCTCAGGGTTTTTCCACCAGGTGATAAAAGCGATTGCTATCATGCTGCACACCATGAAGATGGCTTCAAAAGGCAAAGCAGGAGCCGTCAACGGCGATTTCCACTCGTCGATCATTTGGAACATAGCGCCCCCCACCGGCTTAAGCGCTTGCCAGTAATGAAAGCCGTAGGGATTGATATTCACCGCTGCCAGGCAGGCCAGAAATAACAATGCTAACAGCCACGCCGGGCGCGCAGCCTTCTGTTGCAGCAATTCGCTACCAACAGTAACCAACAACACCAACAGTCCCAGGGCTACCCCGCCATGGAAATTCGCCCAGACAGCAAAGAGCACAACCACCCCGGCCGCATTACGCCAGGTGAGTGCTTGCGGCAAGTGCATCAAAAAGAGGAGCAAACATCCCAGGAACAAAGAGGAAAACAATTCGGGACGGGGTTGAAAACGCGCATAAGCGCACCAGATCGCTAACAAGAAAAAAAGCGGAGTCAGGGCATTGATTCTTCCGCGTTTCTCCCAAATTTTCCAGAAGATGACAAAAGGAATGGATGCGAGGACAATCGTCATCAGCAAAGCCAGATACTCCCCGCCTAACGACATCCAGCTAAAGAATGTCAATTGCGAAAGCCACGAATGCGCAATCCATTCGACGGGCGTTGAACCCCATAACCATAAGGTTTGATGAGGGACATTCTGATGCTGCCAGATCCAACGGCCAACAGCCGCATGGGCATAAAAATCTTCAGAACCTGTTAGCGGCCGCCAACTCGCAACGGCGATAAAAACCAGCAGCAGCGGCAGATATAAACGCGGTAAAAAAGCAGCCAGCGGATCGGGCTTGTCGCTTGGAGTATCAGTCGACATCGATCTCCTTCTTCATCCAGATTTTACTTTGTTTATCACTCCACACCGGTTTCCAATCGCTACCGGGACGATCGAGGAGCGAAACCAGTGGCTTTTTCCAGTGGTGTTCACCCAATACAATGCAATTAACCTTGCGCTGTTCAAGCTTTTGCAAGGCCTCCGGCTTGGCATCCAAAATATCGAGATATTCAAACATCAGGCTGTCGGGGTAAGCGTTGAGCAAATCGATATATAACGGCAAGTTCCCCGCCATTGAAGCGGTAGTGGATAGTTCACCGTTTAAGCGCCACTGGAAATAACTCGAATCTTCGTAATCGTTAAAGATACGGAGTGTTTTAGCACGCGGACGCAGAAATTGCACCGCGCCTTCGGGCACGTTTCGCACATAGGCATTCCAATTACCTGCGTCTTTGGAAGTATGCCGAGATGCCCCTGAAAGCACCCAGGCAGCCACACAGATCAAAGCGCCCACGCGGGCAATCAATCGCATGGCATTGGGAATCGCCTCTTCGGGATCATCACCAATCAACTTTCTCCATTTTTTCCATAATGTCGGCGTGTCAAAAGAGCGGGCATTTGCCGCCATGACTGCAATAAAGAGGATCGCTGCTATCCATAACATACGCCGCGAACGGAGCGTCAATGCCACAGATAACAATATCCAGAGCACGCCCGACCATCTGCGTTGCGGATTACCCAGCCAGGCTAAGAACGCCAGTAATCCTAAAACGAATAACGCAGCTAAATATTCGAACATGACCGGCGCTACCCACAACGGCTTCCATTCTTCGATGAACTTGGCCATATTATTCGGTTTAAGCTGGTCGGCTGCCTTCCAATATCCCCATCCATATGGATTGCAAAGTGTCGCTGCCAGCCCAACGATCCCCAGCACAGCCAGCCAGAACATGCGCTGGCGCAATACCCTATCCTGCGCCAGTCCACCGAATCTGGTTTGAGCATAATTTCCCAGCACTGCCGTCGCCAGCACTAATAACCCGACAGCCACCAGCGCATGGAGATTCACCCACAACGCAAAGAACCCACCCACGGCAATGGCAATTAAAACCAGGCCTGGTTTACGCACTTCATCGAAGCGGCCTTTTTCCCATGCAATGAGAAAAGTCAGCAGCAAAGCCAAAAATAGGGCGGAGATCAATTCCTGGCGAGGCTGGAAACGGGGAGCCGAAATCCATATCGCCAATGCGAAAATCATCGGCACCCAAAAGGTATAAGTGCCTTCCTGCTTCCATAATCGCCAGAGGATAAAAAACGTCGCTACGACCATTGCGGCATTAAAAACCGCAACAGCAACGGGGCCTCCCTGTGTCAACAAACTAAAAAAGAAGAGTTCTGAAAGCCATGAATGAGCGACCCAGGGAGTGCCTGGCTCACTCCAAATGAAGAGCGTCTCACGGGGAATCGCCTGGTTAAGCCAGATCCATTTTCCGATCGCGGCGTGCGCCCAATAATCATAGCCGCCTTCCAATGGCCGCCAGGCATAAACAACACAAAGCATCGCCAGCAAAAACCAATATCCCCAGGTCAAACCCTCAGTTTTAAATTTCATTGTGTATTCGGATGAGCCGCGCGACGCAGCCATATTGTCCCGTCTTTACCGGAATATATGCGCTTCCACTGTTTATTTTCATTCAGGTATTTGGCAAGTTTTGCCAGCGGTGAATCGCTTTTGTGGGCGCGCAAAATCACGGTTTGCACTTTCTTCTCTTCCAAAAGAGCGCGACCGCGCGGACGGGCATTAATGATATCGAAATAGTCCGTAATCAGATAATCGGGATAGGCGTTTAACAGGTCGATAAACAAAGGCGGCTGCCCACTGAAACGCCACTGCAAGAAACTGGAGTGCTCATAGTCGTTAAAAACAGGAGTGCGAGTATTAAGATGCTGCTGCTTAAAAAAATCCGTTGCAGCCAATGGTGTTGTCGCCGCAATGCTGCCGTTTCGCAAATTTTGCGGTGAAATAGCCTGAGCCAACAACACCACTAATACTCCCGTCATCAGCCAACGCGCCCGCTGGCGAGCGGCAGGAGTAATGCTGTTTCTCAAGTTGAGAGTGCCCAGGGTTTGCGCATTAGCGGCAATCACCGAGACGGATACAATCGGCAAAAGCCAGAGATGACGCCTTGCCCCGATAAACATGAGCGTCATGATGAGCAGGCAAGCGGCCTGCGACCATCGCCGTTCCTTATTCCCCAACCAACAAATCGCCGCCAACCACACCAGGACGAATTGCCCGATAATGATTTCCGCATTAACAGCAGGCGCTTTCCAGAACGGCTTCCACTCGTCGATGCGCTGAAACATGGCCCCTCCAACCGGCCGCAGGGCCTGCCAGTAGTCCACTCCGTAAGGCGTGAGACAGACCGCTATCATGGCAATGCCAAGAAGTAATACACCCCTCCAGGATGGGCGCGAAAATTTACCCTGGATTAAATCAGCTACGGAGAACGCGGCTAACATCAACAAGCCAATGGCCACCGCACCATGCAGATTAGCCCAAAAAATAAAGAGGAAAAAAACCGCTCCGCATTCCAGATAACCGGCCCGGCGCGAGCGGGTTTGCCGCCAGAGCAAACAAAGCAACAAAGTAAGGAAAAAGGCGGAAAACAGCTCCGGGCGAGGACGGAACCGTAATGAGGAGGCATAGAGCGCCAGGGCAAAAACCAGGGGCATCCAGAGCGAAACGGCATTGATACGCGTGCGCCATAAACGCCACAACATCGCAAACACGGCCATCACACTACCTGCTGTCAGTAACAGGAGTAAATTCACTCCAACGGTATCGCCAAGCGAAAGCGGAAGATAAAAAATGACCTGGGAGAGCCATGAATGATACACCCAGGGTTGGGGCGGTACGCTCCACAAAAACAGCGTTTCGCGTGGCACTTGCTGGTGCTCGACAATCCAACGCCCGATAGCGGCATGCGCCCAAACATCGTCGCCACCACTCAAGGGACGCCAGGCAAACGCCAGGCACGCCAGTAGCAATAAGGGAAGCCAGAGCTGGGGCAAGCGCTCGCTTATCCGTTCGAATCCGTTATTTTTTGTTGGCATGGAATGGAATCTCATTGTAGGTGGAAAACATTCCTGTTTGCAACAATCATCGATTTAAGCGGCACTTGTTTTCATTCACCCGCTTCTTGGGGATACTACACAGCGATATCGCTCAGCTATGGATTTACAACTTGCCATTCATTCGTCGCCTCGTTTTTCAACCTGGATTTGGATTTCCGATTGGCGTCTGCTCATAGATGCAGGCGACGGCGCTACTCAGCAACTCGGTTATAAAATTCGCAAAATCGATACGGTCGCCTGCACCCACGCTCATCGCGACCACCTGGGCGGTTTGCTGCAAGTTGTGAATCAACGCGGCGAAGCCGGCAGTTTTGCCGTGGCGTTTCCGTGTGGCAGCCGTTCGTTTCACCAGCTTGAAGAGTTTTCCAATAAGTTCAATCCCGCTTCTTCACGGAGCGCCGTCTGGCATGCACTCGAAGAAGGCGACGAATTGCCGACCAGTGTCGAAGGCAAATTTCTCAAAGCCTTTCGCACCCGGCACTATGCCAACGAAGACGAATTCGCTCCGCCACGATCTTTAGGCTTTCACCTGATGTGGCGCAAAGCCAAGGTGCGTCCTGAATTGCGCGAGATGCCTCAAGCCGAACTCGATGCACTTCGCCTTCAGGTGGGGCGTGAGGGCATCACCACGCTGGTCAATGAGAAATGGATTACCGTCGGCGGCGACGGCCTGCCTCTAACCGTCGATGAAGTAAAAGGCACCAAGCTGCTCCTACACGAAGCGACCTTCCTCCATGCCGACGATTACGATGAGGAAGAGGTCGGCGAAGATATCGGCCATGTGCATTCGACAGTCTCGGGGGCACTCCGCCTGGCGCATGAAGCCGCTGTCGAGAACGTGGTTCTCTACCATATTTCAACGCGCTACACCGATCAGGAAATTCGCGAAGCCATCCATGCAGAAGCCCGGCTCCTGAACTTACAGGCACGCGTGTGGGCAGTTTTGCCCCGTCGCGTGCACTGGAACCTTTTGCGGGAACGCCCGGTCTGGGAACCAGGGCATTAGCAATATCCTACCAATGCCCAGTTGAGATCTTTAGGTAAGTTCGTGCGCCAGAATCACCAACCGGGGGTCGAATTGTACCCCTTTGCCACGAATCAGTTCCAATAACGCTTCCTTGCGGGAAAGTGCAGGACGATAAGCACGCGGTTCGAGCATTGCCTGGTATGCATCGGCAATGCAGATAATGCGAGCGCCCAAGGGAATTTGTTCGCCTTTGGGACCGCCGTCGGAGCCATCGTAATGATGATGGTGATACAGAATAATCGGCACCAGATGCGCTAAAAAGCTCAGCGGCCTCACCATTTCAGCCCCCACCACGGCGTGGTCGCGCGCGGTTTTCATTTCTGTCGAGGAAAGCGTGCGCGGCAATACTCCAAAGTTTTGTGTCTGGTTGAGCAAACCGATATTATGAATCCAGGCGACATATTCGAGATCTTCCACTTCGCTGTCGGAAAGTCCCAACCGTGAAGCGATCTGCACGACGTGCCGAACGACAGCCGACGTATGCCCCACAGTGAAAGAACTTTGGCCGTCGATATAATCCATCGTCTGCTTCATCAATGCCAGATAGAACTCTTTCACATTATGAGCCGAAGTTTGTTGAACGACCCCACTGCGCACCCGCAAGGTATCGATAAGTTTGAGCAGAACGGTATACATCGCGACCTGCAAATCTTCTTCGGAGATGTTTTGCAGTGTCGGACCGGCATGCGTATGCACATCGGCAACTGCGTCATGCAAAATATCGAGGGAATGATCTTCCAGATATGTGAGAAGTTCTTGAGACATAATTTAATTTTAGCGAACGAATTTTGAGAATACTGCCATACTTATGATTAACGATGTCTCATTATCGCATAATCGAGCATCCATCGAACGGTTTTAGTTCTCGTGATTACATTTCGACGTCGGCCGACTCCGCCCCTCAATCAACCCATACTTTCGCCGCTATCCCCCCTGACATATTATCGCCGTAACATGGCTCGCACCCTGCCGGTGGGCGGGGCTATTGCCATCTCGGTTTTCCTGATAGCATCGATAGTTACTTTACTCAACTCAGTGGACGATTCCATTCTCGTCAATTATGGCTTTCTGCGCCATTTCTCCGCTTTAACCGCGCAATTTGAAACCGAACCCGACCCTGCGACGGTGAAAGCAGCCAGACAAGCTGCCAAGCCCCAAAAAGTCATTGACAGCGTGCCCTACTTTACAACCATTAAAACCGTTTTCGGCCAAATGCCGGTTCCCATCTATGGCGTCGATGCAAGTGATGGCCAGGAACTGGCTCGACTGACCGGAAACCGCCTGGTAGCAGGGCGATGGCCCACCCCTAACGAACCCGAACTCGTGCTTTCTCGCAGTTGGGCCAATAACAAACAAGCCAAAATCGGTGATGAAATCGAACTCAAACACGAGCGTTTACCGGCATTGGAACAAAAACAGAAGTTAGTTGGAATACTCGAAGGCGGTAAAAACCTGGCCATCACCGACCGCTCCTATGTGTTACTCGAAATGCCGGCCGCCGTGGTGCGCACTTCGTTGCTTTTTGTGCCGCGTTCCCCTTCTCAATTGACAGAGATGAATAACGCCATCAACCAGACACTGAAAGCCTATTCCCCTGAACACAATGCCTACACCCAACTATACACTTACGAAAAGTTGGTGCAGGAATTACGCCGCACCCTGGGTTTTCTCTACACTTTCCTGGCGGTGGCTGATGCGCTGGTGATTGGTGCGGTTGCCCTGCTTTCAGGATTTCTGGCCAACATCTACTTCGAGCAGAGGCTACCCGAATTCGGCTTGCTTTCGGCATTCGGCTTTCGTCGCGAAAAGTTAGCACGGCGCCTGGCAATCGAAAGCGGAGCGCTGGTGACAATCGGCTGGCTGGCTGGCCTGGGACTCACCGCCCTGGTCTTTGCCCTACTCGATTATTTCTACATGAAACCCAACGGCCTGGTGCTCGCGTCGATGAGCCGCATGGCCCTTGTCTATACATTACCGGCACCGATTATCGTCGGCGCGGCCAGCCTGGGCACGGTGCTCTTACGCCTGTATCGCCTCGACCCGATTGAAATCATGGAGCGCCGATGAGCCTGCGTGCCGACCGCCTCACACTCACCTTCTCCACCCCGCGGGCTACTACTTTTGCCGTGCGCGAAGTTTCCCTGAACATCGGCGAGCGGGAGTTCGCCGGTATCATGGGTCCGTCCGGCTCGGGAAAAACTTCCTTACTGCATCTGCTCTCGGGCCTGCGCACGGCAACATCGGGAAAAGTCTATCTTGGCGACTGGGAATACTCCGGCGCTTCGCCTACCCGGCAACTCGATATCCGCCGGGAGCAATTCGGTTTTATCTTTCAGCAACCCTTTCTCATTCCCTATTTACATGTTCTGGAAAATGTTTTGGTGCCGGTCGAGACGCCAGGTCCAAGCGATATCGAACATGCCATGGAACTTTTGGAAGAACTGGGCATTGCCGATCTCGCTCACAAGTTTCCCAACGAATGTTCAGGCGGCGAGCGCGTGCGCGCTGCCATGGCGCGCGGGCTGGTGCATCGCCCCAGATATCTTTTTGTCGATGAACCGACCGCCAGCCTGGACTCGGCAACCGGCAACCGTGTGATGGCCGTTTTGCAACGCCAGCTCAATCACGGCATGTTGCTGGTGGTGACACACGATCCCGAGATGCTGGAAAACGCGAATGTGATTTTTCGCATGCGCGATGGAGTGCTCTGCGACACGGTGCGCGGTAAGGACTAAGTCGTGGTAATCAGCCGAAAAATAAATCGTATTAAAATACATTCTTTACTGGCATCAGGCTTGCCCGTGGGTTAAAAAAGTAAGTTAGAATCAACGCCGGACGTATTTATAGAACGATTTGAAGTTCGACAGGAGCTATTATGGGATGCATTATTCGCGCTATTCATGATCTCGGTTTAGCCGTATGGTGGGGTGGTTCTCTGATGGGAACCATGTCGATGAATCCAGCCGTGGAGGTGCTCGACGACCCGGATGAGCGCGCTAAAATGGTTGATGAAGGTTGGGCATTGTTCCAGCCCTGGGCCGCTGCCGGTTTGGCTTCGGCCATCATCACTCATATCATCATGCGCCGCAACCCTCCCAAGCGGCCAAGTGCAAAATTTAAAAACGTAGCGCGCATTAAAGATGCCCTGTATGGAGCTGCCGTCGTCTCTTCCGTCGCCAGCATGGCCCTGGGCGAATATGTGATTCACCAGGAAGCCGACTATTCTCCTATCGAGTCAATTGACGACGACTCCACCTTCGACAACGATGAAGCCCTGCAGAGTAGCCTGACCAAAACCTCCCTCATCCAACTGGCAGCCGGAGCAGGTATCTTCATCGCAGGTGCAATTCTGGCCAACGAACGCGAAAAATAAAAACCAACGATACGACAAAAAAAGAGACTTTCCGCTTTCAAAGGGAAAGTCTCTTTTTTGTTGGTTATATCGCCCTTTTCTCTAAAAAATTTCCTCTCGCTCATGAATTGCAGATAAACTCGGCTGCATGAATTTGCTGGGCCTAAGCACTTCCCAATTAGAAGAAGAATTTAAAAAACACGGAGAAAGCGCCTTTCGTGGGCGTCAAGTCGCCGATTGGATCTATCGTAAAAGCGCCACCTCGTTCGACGACATGTCGAATTTAAGCCGGGAACTGCGCCTCAAGCTCAATGAGCAACACGCCCTGACATTTCCCGAAATCGCCGCCAAGCATGTCAGCCAGGACGGCAGCACCAAACTCTTGCTGCAAATGGCGGATAACGAGAAGATTGAAACCGTTTATCTGCCCTACGCCGATCGGGTCAGCGTTTGTGTTTCCAGCCAGGCCGGTTGCGCCATGGCCTGCACTTTTTGCGCGACCGGTTTAGGCGGTTTTCGCCGCAATCTCTCCACCGCCGAAATCATCGCCCAGCCACTGTTAGCCATGCGCCAGAGTCCCGGACAGCGCACCGCTCCAACCCATATCGTTTTCATGGGCATGGGCGAACCGCTGCTTAACCTGGGCAACGTGTTGCCGACCATCTATTTGATGCACGACGAGATGGGCATCCCCATGCGCCACATCACCGTTTCCACGGTAGGCATCATTAACGGCATCGAAAAATTAGCTGCCGAAAAGCTCCAACTCACACTGGCGGTTTCGCTCCACGCACCTTTCGACGAACTGCGTCACCGGCTGATTCCGACTTCCCTCAAAACACGGGTCGCCGACATTATTACCGCTTCGAAAGAATATGTAAAAACTACCGGGCGACGCGTGACTTTTGAATATGTCGTGCTCGGCGGGGTTAACGACCAGTTGGCCCACGCCAACGAACTGGCCAGGCTGTGCAAGGGCTGGCCATGCCACGTCAACCTGATTCCGTGGAATGCCGTTCCCGACGCCAGTTTTGAAGGCGCTCAATTCAACTCACCAGACCCCGAAGACTTGCGTTTGTTCCGCACCACGCTCGAAAAAGCCGGAATCGCTACGACCCAACGCGTGCAGCGCGGTGCCGATGTTGCCGCCGCTTGCGGGCAGTTGCGCGCTATTAAAAAATAAGGAAACATCAGTTCTCATGCAAATCGATTTATCCAACAAACTGGTTGTCGTAACAGGCGCAAGCGGACAACTCGGTCGCGTCATGGTGCGCACCCTGGCACAGTGCGGGGCAGACGTTGCGATTCATTACCACTCCAACCGCACCACCGCAGAAGAACTCCGGGCTGAAATCCAGGCTTTGGGCAGACGCGCTGAAATTTTCCAGGCCGATGTCACCAGGGAAAGTGACGTGTTCCGTCTGCGCGATGAAGTAAACGCAGCCTTGGGCGCTCCCGATATCATCGTTAACAATGCCGTGATTCAATACGACTGGGTTTCCCTGCTCGATCAACCGCTACCCGACTTTAACAGCCAGTTTGAATCTTGCGTGTTGCACAATGTCTTGATGGCCAAAGCATTCGTCCCGGCGATGATCGAAAAGCAGTGGGGCCGCGTTATCGGTATCAACACCGAATGTGCCATTCAATGCACCACCCCACAGGGAGCCTATGCCAGCGCCAAGCGCGGCATGGACGGCATTCTGCGCGTGTTGGCGCGTGAGGTGGGGCAGCATGGCATTACCGTCAACCAGGTGGCTCCCGGCGATACGATTTCGGAGATCAACCGCGTTAACGGCACCGAAGAATTACCCGCCTACACCGCAAAAATCCCACTGCGCCGGCGCGGCACCGACCAGGACATCGCCAACGCCGTGGCCTGGCTCGCTTCAGACTTAGCCTCCTATGTCACGGGCGTCTTCTTGCCAGTCTGCGGCGGCAATGTTATGACATCTATCTAACAACTGTTTAACCTATCGGCTCCATCCACCAGCAATGCGTAAACTTCCACAAAACCTGCCGCTTTCGCTCTGCACCTGGATTTTGTGTGTGCTGTTTTTGGGGCCGTTTCTGGTTTATCCGGTGGGAAAGGTTCTCATTGGTTCCATTAGTGTGGGCGGCGTGTTTACGCCTTCATTGATGTGGCTGCCGGTGCAAGACCCCGTTGCCCGCGAGGGCTTGCGCAACGCCTTTCTCATCGGTGTCTTCGTCACTCTGGTTTCTTCCATACTGGCGATTCCCCTGGCCTATTGCGGTGCGCGATTGCGCTTCCCCGGCAAATCGCTATTAACCGGCTTATTACTGGTTCCGCTACTTCTTCCGCCGCTGGTAGGCGCAGTGGGGCTGCGTCAATTTTTGGCACGCGAAGGAACCATCAACACTCTGCTGCGCGAATGGAAAATACTTTCGGAGCCTATCGATTTTCTGCAGCTTGCCGCGCCGATGGTGGTTCTAGTCGCAGCGCTTCATCTCTATCCACTCATCTACTTAAACGTCGCCGCTGCTTGGGCCAATATCGATTCGGCTCTTGAAGAAGCTGCCGAAAACATGGGGGCCGGCAGCTTGCGGGTGCTGCGCACGGTCACCTTGCCTTTGCTTCGTCCGGGTTTCATTTCAGGTGCGCTGATCGTTTTCGTGTTTGCCCTCACCGATTTGGGCACGCCGCTGATTTTCAATTTCAAGCGGGTCACGGCGGTGCAGATCTTCGATGCCCGCACCGATGTCAACAACCCAATGGGGTATGTGCTGGCGCTATGGCTCATGATCGTCGCAGTCTTGATCTTCTGGATCTCGCGACGCGCACTGGACAATGCCAAAATCGCCACCGTGGCACGGGGCACACGCCGGGCCAGTGAAACCGCCACGCCATTGTGGCTTCTGCCCTTTGTCTACGGCGCTTTCGGCATTGTTATTTTTCTGGCGCTACTGCCGCATTTCGGCGTCGTTCTCGCTTCGTTCGCTAAAGACTGGACCAGCACTTTGCTGCCGACCTGGACGACCGAACACTACGTGCGCATTTTTGGCGAACAGGGCAACTACGCCATGACCGCTATCAAGATTTCGCTGGTGTGCGCCCTACTCTCCATGTTAATCGATGTGATTGCCGGTGCGGCTTTGGCCTATGCCCTTGTGCGTGGCAAGGTATGGGGGCGCAGCTTTCTTGATACGTTGGCCATGTTGCCGTTGGCCCTGCCCGGCTTAATTTTAGCTTTTGGCCTTTTAGTGGCTTTCATTGGAACGCCGCTCAACCCATTAGTAAATGCCGTACCGCTGTTGGTGATCTCCTACGCTATCCGCCGCTTGCCCTACGCCTTGCGCGCGGTCTCATCCGGCTTGCAACAAACCAGCGTGGCTCTGGAAGAAGCCAGCCTGAACCTGGGAGCATCGCCGCTTCAGACGGTGTGGCACATTACCCGCCCACTGGTTTCGGCCAACCTGATTGCCGCGGCGTTGTTGACATTTGCCTTCGCCGTACTGGAAGTTTCCGACTCGCTGATCTTAGCCGTCGATCCGCAAACCGCGCCGCTGGCCAAGGCCATTTATCAGTTAACACTGGGAGTGAGTGGCGGAACATATATTGCATGTGCATTAGGTGTCATCGGCATGTTGCTTCTTACCGGAACTTTCCTGCTGGTGAATCGCCTACTCGGTAAACAGATGGGAGCGTTGTTCCGCCTTTAAGTCGAGTCGTTTGATAAAGAACAAAGGCCAAAATGCTCGGCTTGCGCTAAAATAATAAAGCGCGGATTTTTCCGGCATAAGCTGACCAGATCAGAATATTACGAGGAGCAAAGGACCGATGGCCGTTACGTCTCAGGACGAATTTGTTGACTTATACGAAATACTCGAACTGGCGACGGACGCCGAAGCGGAAACGATTCGCAAGCGCATCAACGAGTTATATCTCGAATCGCAGCAGAATCTCGATCACCGCAATGCCAAAAAACGCCTGCAGTATCAGCAGATGTATGAAATATTTCTGCCGCAGGCGCGCCATCTTCTGCTCGATAAGCGCCGTCGCGAAGAATATGACCGTTATTTAACGGCCTATCGCACCGGCAACAAGGTCGTGACGGCCGAGCCATCGACCCCCAGCGTTTCCATGCCGGAATCGGCTCCGCAAACCGAAGAGCCGCCGCTGCCGGGCATGGCGGAAGTGGAAGTCGATCCCGCAGTGCTGGCCGCCGAGCGCGAAGATATCTGGGCAAAGTGGAAACAGGGACTCGAACTCATAGCCGACGATGCACCGTCGGTGCCCGCTTCTTTAGCCGATAGGGCCGCAGCCGCACAAGAAGCTGCGCCGCAAAGCCAGGAAGCAGTTCCGCCACCGGTAACACCAAACAGGACACCAGCACGGCCCGACGTGCCGCCTTTTGCCCAACGCCCTCAATCGGCACCCCGCCCGGCTGCGCCACCGCCGCGTGCAACTACCGAAGCTGCTCCCGCTCCACCAGCCGCCGGAACACGCCCGGCACCGCCGCCACCGCGTGCGGCTCGTCCCAAACGTCCTCCTACGGTCGGTTATGGAAGCGGACTGGCAGGTGAACCTTCACCCGAAGAAGTCGAACGTGTTAAAGAACACGAACGGCATTTAGAATTGCAACGCGCCGACATTACCCGCGAAGCCGCACAAACCGCCGGGTTACTTTCCGCCGCCGTAGGCGGAGTTATTATCTTCATCGTCGGCTGTGTCGGCCTCTTCTTCCTGGTCCGCAACCTCAAGGAAATCCCGCTGGGACTGTCGAGCGGCGTCTTCTCCGGCATCCTCTTGCTGGTTATTTTAGGAGCGGCTGCCTTTGGCGCAACTCGTATGCGCGATAAGGCGGAAAACAGCAAGGAAGTCGAGCTTTCCCAACTCTCGCACGAAGAACTGCTGCGGCAATACGGTTCGAAATAAGCCACAAGTTATTGAAAGCTTTCAAACGCTATAAAAAAACACCGATCATAGCCTGGCTATGATCGGTGTTTTCGCATTTATTGCAAACTATTTCCAACGCTGCTCTCTCCAAATTAAGAGCGGTTAAAAATATTTTCGGGCAGCTTGAGCAGTGGCAGGAGATCATTACCCTGTCCGTAAGAACCTAACCAGGCAATTTCCTCATCATTTTTTCCATGGGAGCGTAAAAAGTCGATTACATCGCGCTGCAATTGCGGCACGTAGCAACGTAACAATTCAACGCCTTCTTCTCCCGGCACGATCTCAACCGATACTCCTGCAGGAATGAGCAGCGATTGCCCGCTACGGGCCTCTACGGCCTCGCCATTGGCCGTAAATCGGGCCGTGCCGCCAATGAGCGTGAAGGTGTTGAAACGCTCTGCAGCGTCGCTGAAATTAATCGGCGTGTTGCTCTTCCAATTTTCCAACACGAAATACTGGCTGGCACAACAGAAACTGCGGGTCGCACCCTGCTCTTCAATCGCCACGTATTGCGTGGTTTCCTGCTGCCCATCTTCGTAATAGGCACATTCCACTGCTAGACCGGGGTGAACCTGGGCATCTTCAGGTGATATGACTCCTGCTTCCACAAACCCTGCCCAGTCCCAGCCGAAACCGGCGTCGGAATTCTGCTGAATTTCAAACGCCAGGTTGCCGCCGTCAAGCCCATGTAAACGCCCCGAGGGAACGAAGTAGGTTTCACCAGTCTTCGTGGCGACCTTTTTCATCACACCGTCGTAATTGTCACCCCGTGCAATAGCTTCGGTAAAGCCTTCAAGCGTCAGGCCCGGCAGAGAGCCGATGTAAGCCCCTGCGCCGTCATCGGCCTTCACAATATACCAGGCTTCGGTTTTACCCTTATCAGCAAGCCCCAGACGGCCCGCATGGGCATCGTTGGGATGCATGTGAGCCGGAAGCCGCTTATCGCAATCGAGAAACTTGAGCAGCAGCGGAAAATAATCGCCGTAACGGTCGTAAACTTCGCGTCCCACCAACTCCGGACCATATTGCTGCATCAGTTCGCGCAGCGTCTTTCCGGCCAACTCTCCATTGACCACGACTGACTGCTCTTCACCGTGATCGGAAATTTCCCACGTCTCGGCAATATCGCAATCTTGTGGAATATCATCCAACTGCAAGACCTGGGCAAAACGCCGCCCGCCATAAGGGTAGAACTTCAGGTAAGGTTTAAATTTAAGGGGATATAGCATGCTCGCTCCAAGGTATTATTACTTTATAAAATTTTTAGACTTGCGATAAGCACCGCGCCTCGCTATAATCTTTCTTCGCGTTGCGCGAGTGGCGGAATGGCAGACGCGCTAGATTCAGGATCTAGTGGGGGCAACCCCGTGGAGGTTCAAGTCCTCTCTCGCGCACCAAATTAGTGTCTGCTTTTTCTTTCCTCCCTCCCTAAACACCGGATAACCGCCCTTCCCCTCATTCGCCGTATTAATCCGTCTTAACGCCAAGATTTTTTTCGATATTTCCATCTCGATTTATTATGCTGTTATAATACGGCAGATTTATTTCAAGAGAAAGGAAAATCGAACCATGAGGAAAAATTTCGCCAAAGCCCTTTTTGCGGCAATATGCCTCTCTGCCGTGGGCGCGGCAGTCTATGCATCTGCCGCATCAAACAATCCCAAATTAGCATCTCTCAAACCCACCCCCGGCAAAATTACAGGCCGAGCCGTTTACATGAGTGGAAAACCCATCGGGAAATTCTCTGTCTGGGCTACGGGTTGGACAGGGGAAGTACATTTAGGCACCTCGGGAACCAGTCCCAGCCTGGGGTTGGTCGAAGGCGCTAACGGTCGTTACAATCTGCAACCGACCAGCGAGCATAACCGCAAAAAGAACGTCCAGGCCAGGGTGGAAAGTGTTAAGGCCTACGCTCTCATCAAATACAACAATCGCAATTATGAAATAGCGATGCACCCCTTGGACGGTAAACCGAACGGCAGCCATAAGGGGGCCTTCTCCGGCGACACACGCAAAGGCGTAGTTCGTGATTTCGTGCTGAAGATTTCCGGCTCCGGCCGAGATTTCCAGAAAACCATTCCACCGCGCGATACCAGTTCCAATCAATTGGCCGACCCCAGTTTTGGTGCCTTTTTCGGGGGCATCGTATACATCAGTTTTAACTACCCGGGCAGTAGCGCACCGGAGATGCAAACTTTGAAAGGCTCAAAAGTGCAACTCTCCCTCAGCCCTACCGGCAAACTTTTGGATGGTTCTCCGGGCAAACCTGTGAATCGCACGATGGTCATTGAAAGAGAAAGCCTGATTGGTCATTCTTACTATTTCCGCGATATCCCAATCGGCGACTACACGGCCACTGCCACCCTGGTGAAACCAGACGGTGCAAAATATCCGTTGGAATTTAAAAACGAACGCTACCAGTGGAGCACCTCCGCCCCAGTGATTTTCGAGCCGTTCCCAACCGTTGGCCATGTTCACCAGTGCCGCATGGATATACGCCGGAGTTAAAGCAGAACCGTGGCTGGAATCTTGCACCGAAAACGGCGAAATAAACTACGGAGAAGCACAATTATGATGACGCCAAACGCCATCACCGTTCAAACAACCGTCAACGCTCCCATTGAAAAAGTATGGGCCTGCTGGAACCAACCCGAGCATATCATCGGTTGGGCTTTTGCCTCTGACGATTGGGAAGCGCTCAATCCCGAAAACGACCTCTGTCCCGGCGGTAAGTTCAAAACGACGCTTTCGGCAAAAGACAAAAGTTTCAGTTTCGATTTTGCCGGAACCTACACCGATATAAAAGAGCACGAATTAATCGAATACGATATGGACGACGGCAGGCACGTCAGAATTGAGTTCTCACAAGGCCCCAACGGCGTTGAGATCACCGAAATCTTCGACCCCGAAAGCCAAAACCCGATAGAAATGCAAAAAGCAGGCTGGCAAGCATTTCTGGATAATTTCAAAAAGTATGCTGAGGCCCAATAAAACTCCTCCTATCCGGTGAATTGCCATGCAAAAGATCACTCCCTGTCTCTGGTTCGATAGCAACTGCGAAGAAGCCATCAACTTTTATACCGGCATCTTCCCAAACTCTAAAATCAACTCCATCAAGCGCCATTCGAATGATGTACAGCTTGGGCCAACACCCGACATGGCGGGCAAAATCCTAACCGCGATCTTCGAACTCGATGGCTATGCTTTCCAGGCCCTCGATGGCGGCCCTTATTTCAAGTTGAATCCATCGATCTCGTTCATGGTCAACTTCGATCCATCGCGCGACCCGCAGGCACGGCAGAACCTGGACGCTTTATGGGCAAAGCTGGAAGAGGGGGGCACCGCACTGATGCCCTTGCAAGAGTATCCCTTCTCCAAACGTTACGGCTGGATTCAAGACCGCTTTGGGGTATCGTGGCAACTCATACTAACCGACCCTGCAGGCGAGCCACGGCCGAGCATTATTCCCTCCCTGCTCTTTGTCGGCGATGTTTGCGGCAAGGCAGAAGAAGCCTTGAATTATTATGCCTCGGTTTTCCCCAATTCTAAAATCGGCACCGTGGCCCACTACCCCGCCGGAATGGAACCCGATAAAGAAGGCAGTGCCATGTTTGCCGAAGCAGCGCTGGGAGGCGAGTGGATAGTCGCTATGGACAGCGCACATGGTCACGATTTTTCCTTCAGTGAAGCAGTCTCTTTTTCCGTGGAATGCGCCGATCAGGCCGAGGTTGATTACTACTGGGAAAAGCTCACTATCGGGGGCAACGAGAGTGAGTGCGGCTGGCTCAAAGACCGTTACGGCGTGTCATGGCAGGTCGTCCCCAAGCAAGTATGGACGTTAATGCACGATCCAGACGTGGAAAAATCTAACCGGGCCATGTTCGCCCTGCTCCAGATGCAAAAACTAGATATCGCCAAACTCCAAGCAGCGTATAATGGAGAGTAGAAAATAAAAAAACGCGGGCAGAATTAACTCTGCCCGCGTTTTTTAATTTTGTATAGCACCCCACCCTTTTCAACTCACCACATTCTGCGGCGCACCGTTCAGGAACGCTTTTAAGTTCTCCGCACTCACTCGAAGAATCTTTTGGCGGCAATCAGGCGAAGCCCAGCCGATATGCGGCGTGAGAATACAGTTAGGAGCACTCAGCAGCGGATTACTGGCCGCTGGCGGCTCCTGGCTCAAAACATCGGCGGCATAGCCCGCAATGCGCCCTGCGCATAAGGCAGCAGCCAGATCGTCTTCGTTGACCAGCGCGCCACGCGAGGCATTCACCAGCAAAGCACCAGGCTTGAGTTGAGATAAAAACTCAGTGTTGACCAACCCACGGGTTTGCGGCGTAGCCGGACAATGCAGTGAAATCACATCGGCTTGCGCAATGGCTTCTTCTAATGGCAGATAAGGAATTTCAGCATCATCACCGGCATCTCGCGCTGGAAGCTGAGCAGCAATCACCCTCATACCGAATGCCTTCGCAATTTTAGCAACTCTACGACCAATGCTTCCCAAACCTATTACCGCCAGAGTCTTGCCGTCGAGTTCAAACAAGGGATGATTCCAGAAAGAGAAGTAACTCTGACTGGCCCAATGCCCACCTCTCACGGCATCACTATGAGCGCCTGCCCGATGAGTTAGCTCCAGTAACAGCGCAATGGCTGTTTGGGCGGTAAAAGCCCCACTATAGTTGGGAACGTTGCAAACTACTACATTATGAGCGCGCGCCGCTTCGAGATCGACGATATCGTATCCAGTTGCCAACACACCAATCATCTTCAGGTTGGGTGCTGCCTCAAACACAGCTTGAGGTAATTTGACTTTATTGGAAAAAATGATGTCGGCGCTACTAACACGCTCACGCACTTCCTCGGGAAAAGTATTATCGTGTAGCGTTAGTGATCCTAATTCGCGAATTGGCGACCAGTCGATATCACCGGCATCAAGCGGTTTGGCATCAAGAACCGTAATATTCATAAAAAATATCGCCCGCTGATTTTGTCTATAAAATCAACGGGCGATTACTACAATAATTTACCACTGCAACGCTTTCAAACGGTTAGCCACTTCTTCAACATTTGCTCGCGAGTTGAACGCCGAAACGCGGAAATAACCTTCACCCTCTTTGCCAAAACCCGAACCTGGGGTGACAACGACATTGGCTTCATTCAGCATCTTATCGAACACGTCCCAGCTCGAAACGCCATTGGGAGCAGCAATCCATATATAAGGCGCATGCACGCCCCCCCAAACCTTGAGGCCCAATTCCTGAGCCGTTTCACGCAGGATTTTGGCATTGCCCATGTAATGTTCGATGAGGGCATTCACTTGCGCTTTGCCTTCATCCGAATACAGCGCTTCGGCAGCGCGCTGGATCGGATAGGAAACGCCGTTGAACTTAGTGGACGAGCGGCGCGACCACAGGGGATGAATGGCAACATCTTCGCCCGACTTGGTCTTGCCGGTGAGCGACTTGGGCACCACGGTCAAAGCGCAGCGGACACCGGTGAAGCCACCGCTCTTGGAGAAGGAACGGAATTCAATGGCGCAATCGCGCGCACCTTCGATTTCATAAATGCTGCGCGGCACGGAATCGTCGGAAATGTAGTCGCCGTAAGCCGCATCGTAGAAGATGATGGCGTCGTTGGCCTTGGCGTAGTTCACCCATTCCTGCAACTGCTCATGAGTGGCAACCGCACCGGTCGGGTTGTTGGGGAAGCAAAGATAGATAATATCTACCGGAACAGAAGGCGGTGACGCAACGAAATCGTTCTCTGCAGTGCAGGGCAAATAGACAAGCCCGGCATAAGCGCCGCCTTCATCGGCCTGGCCGGTATGGCCAACCATGACGTTGGTATCGACATACACCGGATAAACCGGGTCGGTGATGGCGATTTTATTGTCGTCACCGAAGATATCGAGAATATTGGCGGTATCGCACTTGGAGCCATCCGAAATGAAAATTTCATCGGCAGAAATGTCGAGGCCACGCGCTGCGTATTCGTTCTGCGCCACGGCTTCGCGCAAGAAGTCGTAACCCTGCTCCGGGCCATAGCCACGGAAGGTGCTGCGGTCGCCCAACTCATCGGTCGCCTTTTTCAGAGCATCGATAGCCGCCTGCGGGAGCGGTTCGGTAACGTCACCAATGCCGCAACGGATGACGTTCTGCGCCGCATCGGGGTTTTCGTCAGTGAATTTCTTTACGCGCCGCGCAATTTCGGGAAACAAATATCCAGCTTTGAGCTTGAGGTAATTTTCGTTAATTGTAGCCATAGAAATGTGAGGTAATGGGTAATAGGTTATTGGTGATGGGTTAGGAACCCAGAGCTTCTTTCAAGAAACCGGCATCCAATTCGCCCGAGAAAACAGTGGTGGCGGGGCCGGTCATATAGACGTGGTTGTTGGCTGCCCATTCGATTTCGAGATCGCCGCCGGGGAGATGCACGGTGGCTTTGCGGTCGCCCGAGAGTTTGTTGTTGAGCGCAGAAGCGACGACGACCGAACAAGCACCGGTGCCGCAGGCCAGCGTATCGCCAGCACCGCGTTCCCAGGTGCGCATCCACAATTTTTGCGGGCCAAGCACCTGAACGAAATGCACGTTGGTACGCTCGGGAAAAGCTTCGTGATGCTCGATTTTAAAGCCGATTTCCTTGAGCGGAACATTCTCGACATCGTTCACGAAGATAACGACATGGGGGTTGCCCATCGAAACCGCGGTTACGGCATAGGTGGTTCCATCAACATCCAACGCCTGATTGACAACCTGCTGGGTGCTGCCGCCGAACTGGCCTTCGACAGTGTTCATCGGGATTTCACCACGCTGCAGGCGAGGTGTATCCATATCGACACGCACTGATATCGTGGCATCACCCTTTGTTGCGCCTTCCAAAACTTCGATGTGCTGCAAGCCCTTGGCGGTTGCAACAGAAACTGTTCCGGCTTCAATGAGGCCGGCATCGAAAAGATATTTAGCAAAGCAGCGAATGCCGTTGCCGCACATTTCCGATTCACTGCCATCGGGGTTGAACATGCGCATGCGATAGTCGGCGCTGTCGTCCGGCAAAACCAAAATCAGGCCGTCGCCGCCTACGCCGAAGTGCTGCGTACAAACCGCTTCGCTTAGTGGGCCGAGCTGTTCTTCAGGAACGGGAAGCTTGTCCAGACAATCCAACATCACGAAATCGTTGCCGATGCCGTGCATTTTTACAAAGGGAATAGTTGTGCTCATAAATAGGGAATCCTGTAATATGCCAAAAAGTTATTTTATCAGACAGGTCACCCGATTGTTTCTAAAAAACGCAATGATAACCCGGCATGCTTTTTGTTATAACCCTCAATATGAAAAGCGCGAAAG
>Ga0209369_1000371_pt1 | contig 71314 bp, 66 predicted proteins | sample EBPBio142010_DNA_FD_185865 | JGI IMG/M metagenome (GOLD analysis project Ga0209369, IMG submission 185865) | Wastewater treatment Type I Accumulibacter community from EBPR Bioreactor in Madison, WI, USA - Reactor 1_10/4/2010_ DNA (SPAdes)... | ecosystem: Engineered > Bioreactor > EBPR >...
AGACGGTCTCGCGGCGGGTGTTCGGCAACTCGATGCCGATCGCGTTCTTGCCCTGCACCACCGCAACACGCGCCGAGACCGCGCTCATCGAACGCGCGATGTCATCAGCCAACGAGATCACGCGGGAGCTCTTGATGCCGGGGGCGGGTTCGAGTTCGTACAAGGTGACGACAGGACCCGGACAGGCCTGGACGATCTCGCCGCGGATGTTGAAATCCTCGAGCACGCCTTCGAGCAGGCCGGCATTCTGCTGGAGCATCTCGACCGGCATGGTCTCGGCCTGCGCCTGCGGCGGCTCGGCCAGGAACTCGATCGGCGGGAGCTGGAAGCCGGCATCCTGCACGACCGGCAGTTCAACGAGGCGGAGTTTTGCCCGGAACGGGGTGACCTTGGCGGATTCGGCCACGACCGGCTCGGGACGGACAGGTTCAGGCTTGGTGGGCTCAGGCTGAACCGGCTTGGACAAGACGGGCTTCGGCTCGACGGCAGGCCGCATGCTGCGGGCCAGCCGAACGCCGGGCTTTGTCGCCATCGCGGGCTCGTCCGGGATCGGAGCCTCGTCCTCGACCCCAGGCGCTTCGGCCGCCGGCGCCTGCCAGGACGGCGCCGCGACCTGGAAGCTCACCTGATAGCTCTGCCCCCAGCCAAAGCCGGACCACGCAGGCGCCATGACCGGAGCGACGACCGCGAGCGGCGCGGCTTCGCGCATGGCGACGGGCGGCTTTTCGTCGAAGGCCATGACCGAAGCATGAACCATCGCGTCCGTCGCCATCATCGCGGGAGTGGCGGCATCGAACGCGAAATCGGCATCGTCGCGCTCGGCCTCGGGCACGCATTCCCAGAAGGCGTGATCCGAAATGAAATCGAGCGGCGTCGCGACGTTCTGCTCCGGGAAGGCGTGGACCTCCGGAGAGGCCTCGAAGTCCATCTCGGCCGGCTGCATCTCATCGACGAAGGCGTCCTCGTCCGCGTCGAAAGTCAGCTCGACATCGGCCGGCTCGTCCATGACGGGTTCGGGCATCGGCTCGGTGCCGGGCGCGCCCCAGACCTGTCGGATCAGATGATCCGGCGTACGCCAGAAACGGACACGGCTCTCCCCCGGCACAGACGCGTCCGGGGACATGCTGATGTCGAAGCGCTGGCCGAGGACGGGCGAGGCAGACAGCTCCCGCTCGGCCTGCGCCAGCTTGCGCTGGACGCCAGCGGCGCGCGAGGGCCGGACATAGGTCGGCCAGAGATTGGGGGACGCAGTTTCGGTCCGAAACGGCTCTGCGGCAGAGGCGTGCGGTGTTGCGGTCTGCTGTGGTTGAGCGAGGCGATTATCCTCGGAAACGACGGCGTTCGCGCGGCGGAGACGATCCAGTTTTTGCATGGGCTTAGGCGAACACTACGCTTCGTTAACCTGAGACCCAGTCCTAGCCCGGCAGGGTTAAGAGACCGTTCCGGTGGTCTCCTTTTCGGTGTCCGAAGGTGGCGCGCCGAGCCTCTCCGCGGCCGTCAGCGCGCCTGCTTTTCCGAGGGCGGCGCGGCAGCGTCGTCGTCCTGAAGCACGCGCCAAGCGGCGCCTTCGAGATCGGCGAACTGGCCTGATCGCATGCACCAGAAGAAGGCGCCCAGGCCCATGAGGCCGAGCCCGAGCGCGAGAGGAAACAGGATGACGATGATGTTCATGCCTCTGCCTCCGATGGTGCCTTGCGGCCACGCGCGCGCAGGGCGTTGAGGGTCACGACGAGCGACGAGCCCGACATGGCGACGGCAGCGACCAGCGGCGTCGCCAGTCCGACGATGGCGATCGGCACCGCGACCGCGTTATAGAGCACGGCGAACCACAGGTTCTGCAACATCAGCCCGCGCGCCTTGCGGGCAATTTCGAGTGCTGCGGAGACCGGCGCCAAGCTGTCGCCGAGGAAGACGATATCAGCGGCAGCCTGCGCCAGATGCGTGGCACTGACCGGCGAGACCGAGACATGCGCGCCCGCGAGCGCCGGCGCATCGTTGAGCCCGTCGCCGACCATCAGAACCTTGCGACCCTTGGCCGCCATGGCATCGAGCAGGTTGAGCTTGTCGGCCGGCAGCAATCCGGCCTGCACATGCGCGACACCGAGCGCAGTCGCGATCGGCGCGACCGCTTCCGGCCGGTCGCCGGAGAGGATCGCGATTTCGAGCCCCGCCGCGCGCAGGGCATCGATCGTCGCGCGCGCATCCGGACGCAGGCTCTGCCCGAGCGCCAGCACGGTGCGATAGGAGCCATGGCGATAGGCGATCAGCGAGGCGCCGGGATACTGCGCCTTGACCGAAACGGCCTCGGCTGCGGCATCACAGAAGGCGAGGCTGCCGAGCCTCTGCTCGCCATCGCCCTCACCAACCGACAGGCCCTGCCCGCGCTCCTCGCGAACATCCTTTTGCGGAGACGTGGCGCCGAGAGCGCGCGCCAGAGCCTGCGCCAGCGGATGGGTGCTGGCCATGGCGAGCGCGCCGATCTCGGCCCGGCGTTCAGCCGGCAGCGCTTCGGGGTTGAGGATATCGGGCTCCGGCAGGGTCAGCGTCCCCGTCTTGTCGAAGACGGCAATATCGGCCTCGGCGAGGCGTTCCAGCGCGTCGCCTTCCTTGAGCATGATCTTGCGCCTGAACAGGGCGGAAGCCGCGACGACCTGCACGGCCGGGATCGCGAGGCCGAGCGCGCAGGGGCAGGTGATGATCAGCACGGTGGCGGCGATCAGCAGCGCCTCGGGCCAGGGCATACCCCAGGCAAGCCAGCCGAGGAAGGTCGCGGCCGCCAGCGTATGGACCACCGGTGCGTAGAGCCGCGCTGCGCGGTCCGACAAATGGACATAGCGCGAGCGACTGCCGACGGCCTGGCTCATCAGCCGGTCGATCTCGTCGAGCAGCGTGCCCTGGCCTGCGGCCTCGACGCGGATGGTCAGGGCGCCGGTGAGGTTCAGCGTACCGGCATGGACGCGCTCGCCTACACCGGTCGCAGCGGGCGCGGTCTCGCCGGTGACGAGGCTCTGGTCCAGCTCGGAACGGCCGGTCTCGACGATACCGTCGACCGAGACGCGCTCGCCCGGGCGAACGAGAACGCAGTCGCCCGGCTGGATCGCGGCAATCGGCGTGATCGTCCAGCTGCCGTCGTCAGCGAGCCTTGTCGCGGTCTCGGCCTTGAGGGCGGCGAGATTGCCGGCGAGATCGCGGGTGCGGCGGCGCATCAGCTGGTCGAGATAGCGCCCGATCAGCAGGAAGAAGAGCAGCATGACGACGCCGTCGAAATAGGCGTGGCGGCCATGGGTCCAGGTTTCGGCGACCGACATGACGAGCGCCAGCACGACGCCGATGGTGATGGGCACGTCCATGTTGACGGCGCCGGCCCGGAGCGCCCGCAGCGCGCTCTCGAAGAAGGGCCGGCCGGAATAGGCGGCCGTCGGCAGGGCGATCAGCGCCGAGAGCCAGTGGAAGAAGTCGCGCGTCGTCGGGTCGATGTCGCCGCTATTACCGGCCCAGACCGCGACCGAAAGCAGCATGACGTTCATCGAGGCGAAGCCGGCGACGCCGAGGCGACGCATCAGGCTGCGTTCCTCGGCGACAGCGCCGTCCTCCTGCCGCTCGGCCACGAAGGGATAGGCCTTGAAGCCAAGCGCACCGAGCTTGTCGACGACGGCTTCCGGCCGCAAAAGCGCCTCGCGCCATTCGACCGAGACGCGCTTCAGCGCGAGGTTGACGCGGGCGCCGAGGATGGCGGGCTCGCGACCGAGCCCGCTCTCGATCGCCTGCATGCAGCCGGCGCAGCGGATGCCGTCGACCGCCAGCTCCATGCTGGCGATGCCGCCGTCGCGATGGCGCACGAAGACGGAGAGATCCTGCGCCGCCATCTCATTTCTCCGGCAGGGTGATGCGGCTGCGCGAGACGAAGACGACCTCATCGCCGCGGCGCGCCTGCAGTTCGAAGATCCAGGAGCCGGCTTCGATCTGATCGAAGCCGGCCTCGTAGCGGCCGGGCTGGCTCTCGTTCAGCGTGACCGCGTGATCGCGCGCCGAGGTGGCGGGGTGGCGCAGCCGCGCCGTGGCCGTGAAGCCGGAGAGCGGCTGGCCGAGACGATCCGCCAGAGTCACGCCGAGCGTGGCACCGTCGCCTTGGCGGGCGAGCATGGCCTCTGCCTTCCAGCCGCGGGCGTCGCGCGCATGCTGCCGGGCGATCTCCTCGTTGAAATGCTGGCTGGTCTCGTAGGTGCTCTTGGTCTCGACGCCCGGCATGGTGCGCAGCGCCAGCGTCAGGATCGTTGCATTGACCGAGACGATGACGCCGAAGAACAGCACCAGCATCGCCGCGACCATCCCTCCGGTCAGTTCCAAGCGGCGGCGCGGGTGCGGGGCGGCAGGGGTGTCGCAGGACATCAGGAAAACTCCGCAGCAGCTCATGGTTTGGCTCCGGGCGCCATGAAGTGGTCGGCCGCGCGCACGGTCTCCCCGGCGAAGAGATCCGAGGCGGTGATGGTGATGGCTTGCGATACCTCGAGCGGCACGCCGGCCGGCACGGTGACGAGCACGCGCACCTCACGCGAGGAATCGGGATCGACGGTCACGACCGGCCTGACATCGGCCGTCGGCGCGACACCGACCGCCTCGATACGGATGCCCGGCAAGCCGTCGACGGTGAGCGCGAAGGGGCGGATCTCCGGGCGCTTGTTGAGCAGGCGGACCGCATAGGCGTTGCGGATCGAACCATCGCTCAGCGTCACGAAAAGCGGCGCGCGCTCGTGCAGCACGGAGATATCGGCGGTGCGGCGCGTCGCGAGCTGCCAGAGCATGGCGCCGCCGACGACCACGATCAACGCCGCATAGATCGCCGTGCGCGCCCGGAACGGGCGGTAGATCGCCTTCAGGCCGGCCATCCGCCGCTTGACGTTGGTCTCGGTGTCATAGGCGATCAATCGCTTCGGGCGGTCGACCTTGGCCATCACGGTGTCGCAGGCGTCGATGCAGAGCCCGCACTGGATGCAGTCGAGCTGGGCACCGTCGCGGATGTCGATGCCGACCGGGCAGACGGCGACACATTGGTGGCAGTCGATGCAATCGCCGGCCGGCGCGCCCTGTGCCTTGAGCTTCAGGGCATGCTTGACCGAGACGCGCGGCTCGCCGCGGTCGTAGCGATAGGTGACGTTGAGCGCCTCGTCGTCGGTCAGCGCCGCCTGGATGCGCGGCCAGGGGCACATGAACTTGCAGACCTGCTCGCGCATGATGCCGGCGAGCGAATAGGTCGTGAAGGTCAGGATCGCGATCCAGACATAGGCCGAGAGCGGGGCCGTGAAGGTCGCGAGCTCCCGCACCAGCGTCGGCGCATCGGCGAAATAGAGCACCCAGGCGCCACCGGTCCACCAGGCGATGATGATCCAGACCGCATGCTTGGCCACCTTGCGCCAGAGCTTGCCGAAGCTCCAGGGCGCGTCATCCAGGCGCATGCGTTCGCGCCGGTCGCCCTCGAAGACGCGCTCGACGGCGAGGAAGAGGTCGGTCCAGACCGTCTGCGGGCAGAGATAGCCGCACCAGACCCGGCCGGCGAGCGCGTTCATCAGGAAGAGCGCGAAGGAGGCCAGGATCAGCAGGCCGGTGAAATAGTAGACCTCCTGCGGCCAGATCTCGATGAAGAAGAAGTAGAAGCGGCCATTGGCGATGTCGGCCAGAACGGCCTGGTTCGGCAAATGCGGCCCGCGGTCCCAACGCAGGAACGGCAGCAGGTAGTAGATGCCGAGGCACAGGAAGAGGATGAGCCACTTCGCGCGCCGGTACGGGCCGGACACGCTCTGCGGATAGACCTTCCGCGACGCCGCGAAGAGCGGCAGGTCGTCGGAATCGGTCCCGGCCGTGCTCACGCTACTGCCCTCCCCCCAGCGAGTGGACGTAGACGGTCAACGCCTTGATCGTCGTCGCGTCGAGGCGGCCACCCCAGGCCGGCATCACGCCGTTGCGGCTGTTGGCGATGGTCTCGGTAAGCGAGGCCATGTCCATGCCGTAGAGGCTGATTGCGTCGGCGAGGTTCGGCGCACCCATCTCCACGTTGCCCTTGCCGGCCTCGCCATGACAGGAGGCGCAGTTGTCGGCGAAGAGCTTGCGCCCGAGCGCGAGATTGGCCTTGGGCTCGGTCGGAAGACCCGCGAGCTCGCGAACATGGTTGGCGACCGCATTGATCTCGTCGCGCTTGAGCAGGCCGTCGCGGCCGAAGGCCGGCATCTGGCTGACCCGCGTCTCGTCATTGCCGGCGGCGCGGATGCCGTGGAGGATGGTCTGCTGGATCGCCTCAAGCGAGCCGCCCCAGAGCCAGTCGTCGTCGTTGAGGTTCGGGTAGCCCTTGGCACCGGCGCCGCCGACGCCATGGCAGCCGGCGCAATTGTCGCCGAAGGCGGCCTTGCCCTGCGCCATCGCGATCTGGAACAGGGTCGGGTCGGCCTTGATCTGCGCCGGCGTGGCGTCCGCCATGCCGGCGGCCTGAACCGCGCGCTGGGCCTTCAATTGCGCCATATCGGCGCTGATATCGGCGCGGCTGGCATAGCCGATCACGCCCTTGGTAGCATCGGTCAGGAGCGGCCAGGCCGGATAGACGATCCAGTAGCCGAAGGACCAGACGATGCTGGCGTAGAAGATGGCGAGCCACCAGCGCGGCAGCGGCGTGTTGAGCTCGCGGATGCCGTCCCATTCGTGGCCGGTCGTGGCGATCCCGGTGTGAGGGTCGATATGCGGGGCGTCGTGCTTCTGGTCCATGATCAGTCCTCGCGCAGCGGATTGAGCGCAGCTTGCTCGAAGCGGGCGCGGTTCTTCGGCCAGAAGGCGTAGAGGCAGACGCCGAGGAAGACGGCGACGAAGTAGAGAAGGCCGACGGACTGGGCGAAGCCGGCGAGCCAGTGATAGGTCGTTTGCATGGCAGCCTCGCTCAGCGGATGTTGGCCTTGTCGTCGTAGAGCTTGAAGTCGACGAGCGTGCCGAGCGCCTGGAGATAGGCGATCAGGGCGTCGGCCTCGGTGATGCGCTGCGGATCGCCGTCGAAATCGCGCGACTGCGCCTTGGGGTAGCGCTTCTCCAGATCGGGCTGGCCGGGATGGTCCGGCGTCGCCTGCGCCTTCAGGTCGCTTTCGGCTTTGGCGATCATCTCGTCGCCATACGGTACGCCACCGGCGCGGTTGGCGCGCAGCTCGTCGGCGATGTCGCTGTACTTCAGCTCGGTCTTCGCCAGGAAGGGATAGCCCGGCATGATCGATTGCGGCACGACCGCGCGCGGCTCGGCCAGATGTGCCCGCTGCCACTCGTCGGAGTACTTGCCGCCGACGCGGGCGAGATCGGGCCCGGTGCGCTTGGAGCCCCATTGGAAGGGCTTGTCGTACATGCTCTCGGCCGCGAGCGAGTAATGCCCGTAGCGCTCGACCTCGTCGCGCAGCGGCCGGATCATCTGGCTGTGGCAGTTATAGCACCCCTCGCGGACATAGATCGCGCGGCCGGCGAGTTCGAGCGGTGTGTAGGGGCGCATGCCCTGCACGGTCTCGATCGTGTTCTTCAGGTAGAACAGCGGCGCGATCTCGACGAGGCCGCCGACCGAGATCACCAGCAGCACGCCGATGACCAGGATGATCGAGTTGGTCTCGAAAATCTTGTGCTTGGCCCAGAGCGACTTGCGCGCGGGCTTGTGTTCGATGGTCGTCATTGCCCGGAACTCCTCAGACGGCCATGGCCAGCGGCGCCGGCGCCTCGTCGACGCGCGGCATCTCGGCCGCGCTCTCGGAGCGCACGGTCATCCAGAGGTTGAAGGCCATGATCAGCGCGCCGATCAGGAACAGGGCGCCGCCCAATGCGCGGATCACGTAGAAGGGATGCATCGCCGCGACGGTCTCGATGAAGGAGTATTCGAGGAAGCCGAGCGAGGTGTAGGCGCGCCACATCAGGCCCTGGAGGATGCCGGAGACCCACATCGCGCAGATGTAGAAGACGATGCCGAGCGTCGAGATCCAGAAGTGCCAGCTCACCAGCTTGAGCGAGTAGAGCCCCTTGCGGTTCCAGAGCCAGGGCACGAGGCAGTAGATCGCGCCGAAGGAGATGTAGGCGACCCAGCCGAGCGCACCGGCATGGACGTGGCCGATGGTCCAGTCGGTATAATGCGACAGGCCGTTGACCGCCTTGATCGACATCAGCGGCCCTTCGAAGGTGGCCATGCCGTAGAAGGCGAGCGAGACCACCATCATCCGCAGGACGGGATCGGTGCGCAGCCGGTCCCAGGCGCCGGACAGGGTCATGATGCCGTTGATCATGCCGCCCCAGGAGGGCATCCAGAGCATGATCGAGAAGGTCATGCCCAGTGTCTGCGCCCAGTCGGGCAGCGCGGTGTAGTGGAGATGGTGGGGGCCGGCCCAGATATAGATGAAGATCAGCGCCCAGAAATGGATGATCGAGAGCCGGTAGCTGTAGATCGGCCGCTCCGCGCGCTTGGGCACGAAGTAGTACATGATCGCGAGGAAGCCGGCGGTGAGGAAGAAGCCGACGGCGTTATGGCCGTACCACCACTGGAACATCGCATCCTGCACGCCCGACCAGAGGCCATAGGAGCGCGGCGACAAGAGCGAAACCGGCACGGCGACGTTGTTGCCGATATGCAGGACCGCGATGGTCAGGATGAAGCCGAGATAGAACCAGTTCGCCACATAGATATGCGGCTCCCGGCGCTTCATCACCGTGCCGAGGAAGACCAGGAGATAGACGACCCAGACGATGGTCAGCCAGAGATCGGCATACCATTCCGGCTCGGCGTATTCCTTGGCCTGGGTGATGCCGAGCAGGTAGCCCGTGCCGGCGATGAGGATGAAGAAGTTGTAGCCGAGCACGACGAACCAGGGCGACAGGATGCCGGCGAGGCGGGCGCGGCAGGTGCGCTGCACGACGTAGAAGGACGTCCCGATCAGCACGTTGCCGCCGAAGGCGAAGATCACAGCCGAGGTGTGCAGCGGCCGCAAACGGCCGAAATTGGTCCAGGGCAGATCGAAGTTGAGGTCCGGGAAGGCGAGCTGCAGCGCGATGATGAGCCCGACCGCGAAACCGGCGATGCCCCAGACCATCGAGGCCACGGTCGCGAACTTGACCGGCCCCATGTTGTAGTTGGGCTTGCCGTCGATCTCCTGCGGCTCGACCGGAACGGTTCCGTTGAAGCAGCGATTGGCGATCAGGACGATGCTGGCGACGGACGCCAGGACGCCGAGCATGGCGTGGAAGGCGTAGCCGGAACTCTCGGTCAGCGCCGCGATCACGATCAGAGGCAGCACGCAGGCCGCCGCGATCAGCATCCCGATCATTTCGCCGACAGTTGCCTGTCTGACAGGGCTTGCCGTTGCCGTCACATCCGACTCCCGCTTCGTCTCCGGCGCATGAGCGCGCCTTTCGCGGGAGGCTTAGCGAGCGGGAGAAGGCGGAGCTTTGATTCAGGTCAACGGGGGCGCCGCGCGGGGTGCGGCGCGGTAGCGCAGGGCCAGCGGAACCTCTCCGTCATTCCGGGCTCAGGCCACAGGCCTGAGCCCGGAACCCATGAACATGACCAATTTCCAGCCCCGTCATGCTCGCCCTTGTGGCGAGCATCCACGTCTTGAACACCGCCTGCGATGACGGAAGACCTGGATGGCCGGGACAGGCCCGACCATGACGGGATAAGCGTGGTATTCAAGGGTTCCGGGCTCGCCGCTACCGCGGCGCCCCGGAATGACAGGGGTCCCTGCGCGAGATCCGCGCTGCTCAGGCCGCGACGGCGCTCATGCGCTCGGCATTCATCACGCGCACGCCGCCGGGGACGATCAGGATCGTCTTTTCGCGGGCAAGGCGGGTGAAGGTACGGCTTACCGTCTCGATGGTCAGGCCGAGGAAATCGGCGATGTCCTGCCGTGTCATCGGCAAGGGCACCGTAACCGAGGGCTTGCCGAGCCGGGCCCAGCGCTGCTGCATGCCGAGCAGGAAGCAGATCAGCTTCTCCTCGGCCGTCCGCCGGCCCAGCAGCATCATCTGCTCATGGGCGAGCGTCAGCTCATGGGTGGCGAATTCGTGCAGGCGCTTCAACAGATGCGGTTTGGCGTCGACCAGCGCCGTATAGGCGCCGCGCGAGAAGGCGCAGACCGCGACCTCGCCAATGGCATCGGCCGAGAAGCCGTAGGCGTCGCGCATTGCGAGCCCGAGGAAGTCGCCCGGCAGCGCGAAACCCACCACCTGACGGCGACCGTCGGAGAGAAGCTTGTAGAGGCGAACGACGCCGGCCGTGACGTTGTAGACCGAATGCGCCTCGCGCCCCTGCGTGAACAGCGTCTCGCCCGAGGCGAAGTGCGTGGGATGCGCCAGCGATTCCAGCAGCGCCAACTCGTCGTCGGACAGCGACGCGCAGACGCTGACCAGACGCACCATGCAGCTACTGCAATTGCCTTCACCACGGTGCGCAGCGCTACAGGCCGAAGGGTGACAGTTCACGATCGCATCTTCCCACTTATCGAAAAGACCATAGCCGAGGCCGGCAAGGTCACAAAGCACGCTCGCAACTGGAACCAGCGAATTTGATCCAGATCAATGCGACGACAGGCCTCACGCAACCACCGTGCGCTCCTGAATCCGGGAGAAGCCGCACGTGACGGGCGATGATATCTTCGAGGTCGCGCGCATCGCGCCGGCCAGCGCCGACACGGTCTTCAGCCTCGTCGCCATGCTGCATCCGGAGGTGACGCCGGAAGGCTGGGTCGAATTCGTGCGCGACAATTCACAGGACGGCGCAAGGCCGCGCGGCGTCTTCGCGCTGCGCGACGCGCGGGCCATGCCGCACGCCGTCTTCACTTTCCGCGTCGCGCAGACGATCGCTGGCGGCGCCGCGCTGGAAATCTCGGAGCTCGCAATGCTCCGGCTGCCGGGCACCTATCTGGTGAATGCGCTGCTGCGCTTCGCCAACCAGCTTGCGGTCGAGCTCGACCTGCCCCGGATCGCGATCTCGCTGGAGCGCTCCGCCGCCTGGTCGCAGGACCACGACGCGCTCCAGCGCTCGGGCTTCCAGGTCGACCGGATGATGGTGCTCGGCCGGGCGCGACTGGCGCCGACTGCCTGCAATTGACCTGCCTCAAACCGGGAAGCTGCCGGATTCAGCGGCCGTTGGCCTTCCGCCAGGCCGCGAAATCGACCTTGGTCTGCTCCTCCGTCGCCGGGTAGAGACCGAGGATCGAGCGACCTTTGAGGACCTCCTCGGTGACGAAATCCTCGAAGGCGGTCATCTCGACGGCCTCAGTCGCAACCTCGTCGGCGAGATGGGCGGGGATGACGATGACGCCCTCGGCATCGCCGACCACGACATCGCCCGGAAACACCGCGACATCGCCGCAACCGATCGGCACGTTGATGTCTATGGCCTGATGCAGTGTCAGGTTGGTCGGGGAAGACGGCCGGTTGTGATAGGTCGGGAACGGCAATCCCGCGATCTCGTAGGAATCGCGGAAGCCGCCATCGGTGACGACGCCGGCGACGCCGCGCTTCATCAGGCGCGAGACGAGGATGCCGCCGGCCGAGGCCGCGCGCGGGTCCTTGCGGCTGTCGATCACCATCACGGCCCCGGGCGGGCAATCCTCGACAGCCTTGCGCTGCGGATGGGCCCGGTCCTGAAAAACGGAGAGCTGGTTCAAATCCTCGCGCGCCGGGATGTAGCGGAGCGTGAAGGCCTCGCCGACCATGGTACCGGCACCGGGATTGAGAGGGCGGACATCCTGGATGAACTGGTTGCGCAGGCCCCGCTTGAACAGGGCGGTGCAGAGCGTGGCGACGGAGACCGTGCGCAGCTTCTCGCGGGTTTCCGGCTTGAGACTGGGCATGCGTTTACCTTCTCCGTCCATGGCTCCCGCCGGGCGGCAGGTGGCAAGGAGGTTCCCGCGATCCGACCCGCTTTGTAAAGGCGGTGCGGGGCGTGAAATACGCAACCCCGCCCCTGCCTGGCGAGTATTCGCTTACTTGCCCCAGCGCAGCGCCAGCGGGTCGAGCTCGCGCGCCAACTCGATCAAGCCCTCGCGGGTTTTTGGATGCAGCGGCGTCAGGGGATGGCGCACGGCCTCCGACCGGATCACGCCGCCTTCCTTCATCACCGCCTTGGCCGAGCGCAGGCCGCATTGGCGGTTCTCGTAATTGATGATCGGCAGGACGCGGGCATAGAGCGCCGCCGCCCGCTTGCGGTCGCCAGCGGCATGCGCGGCGAGGATCGGCTTGATCAGGTCGGGGATCATCGCCGATGTCATGGTGCCGGTGGCGCCGGCGTCGAGATCGGCCATCAACGTGATCGCCTCCTCGCCGTCGAAGGGGCCGACCACCGCGTCGCCGCCGGCCTCGATCAGCGCCCGCAGCTTGTTCGCCGTGCCGGGCACCTCGATCTTGAAATAGCGGACGAGCGGGACCTCCTTCGCCAGCCGGATCATGAAGGGCACGGTCATGGTCACGCCGGAGAGCGGCGCATCCTGCAGGATGATCGGAATGCCGCAGGCATCCGCCACCGCCTTGAAATGCTCGATCATGCCCTGTTCGTCGGCCTTGAGCAGCGCGCCGTGATAGGGCGGCATCATCATCAGCATCTTGGCGCCGGCGTCCGCTGCGGCTTTGGCGCGGGCGGCGGCGATGCGCGTCGAGAAATGCGAGGTGGTGACGATGACGGGCACGCGGCCTGCGACCTGCTCCAGCGAGAGCCACATCACCTGCTCGCGCTCCTCGTCGGTGAGCAGGAACTGCTCCGAGAAATTGGCGAGGATGCAGATGCCGTCGACGCCCTGGTCGACCATCAAGTCCATGACGCGCTTGTTGCCCTCGACATCGAGGTCGCCATTCTCGTGGAAGATGGTCGGCGCGATCGGCAGGATGCCCTTGTAGGGTTCGGTCATGGCGTCATCTCGTCGGTGGCGGACTTAGGCGGGTTCAGACAGCGCTGGCGGCCTTGGTGCCGCGCAAGCGGCGCGCGATCGAGCCGAGGACCGGCATGACCAGCAGAGCGAGACCGATCGTCATCAGCGTCGAGACCAGCGGGTTCGACCAGAAGATCGAAAGCGAGCCCTGGCTGAAGATCATCGACTGGCGGAAGGCGTCCTCGGCCTTGTCGCCGATGACCATCGCCAGCACGAGCGGCGCGATCGGGTAGTCGAGCTTCTTGAAGACATAGCCGACCAATCCGAAGATCAGCGCCAGCCAGATGTCGAACTCCTTGCTCGCGGCGGTGAAGGCACCGATGAAGCAGATCACCACGATGATCGGCCCGATGATCGAGAACGGAATCCGCAGGATCGAGGCGAAGAGCGGCACCGTCGCCAGCACGACCACGACCGCCACGAGATTGCCGAGATACATCGAGGCGATCAGGCCCCAGACGAAATCCGGACGATCGGTGAAGAGCGTCGGACCGGGATTGAGGCCCCAGATCATCAGGCCGCCCATCATCACGGCCGCCGTCGCCGAGCCGGGAATGCCGAGCGCCAGCATCGGCAGCATAGCGGCCGAGCCGGCGGCATGGTCGGCCGTCTCGGGCGCGATCACGCCCTCGGGCTCGCCCTTGCCGAACTTGGCGGGGTTACGCGATGAGCGCTTGGCCATGGCGTAGCTCATGAAGGAGGCGGCTGTCGGCCCGCCCGGCGTGATGCCCATCCAGATGCCGATCAGCGAGGAGCGCAGCAAAGCGAGCCAGTAGCGCGGCAGTTTCACAGCGGTGCGCAGCACATCGCCGACGCGAACCTTGGCGGCGACGCCCTCGAATTTCAGCCCCTCCTCCATGGTCAGCAGCAATTCGCCGATGCCGAACAGGCCGATGACCGCGATCAGGAAGCTGACACCGGCCAGCAGCACGTCGAACTCGAAGGTCAGACGGACATTGCCGGAGACCGAGTCCATGCCGATCGTCGCGAGCGCAAAGCCGATCGCCATCGACACGACGGTCTTGAAGGGCGAGGCGCCGCCGAGCCCGATGAAGCTCGCGAAGGTCATGAAATAGACGGCGAAATATTCGGGCGAGGAGAAGCGCAGCGCGAATTTCGCGACCCAGCCGGAGAGCAGCGTGATCAGGATGACGCCGGCCAGCGCGCCGAAGCCGGCCGAGAGGAAGGCGAAGGAGAGCGCTTCCGTCGCCTTGCCCTGCTTCGCCATCGGGTGGCCGTCGAAGGTCGTCGCGACCGATGAGGGCTCGCCGGGGATGTTGAACAGGATCGAAGTGGTCGAGCCGCCGAAGAGCGCGCCCCAGTAAAGCGAGGTCAGCAGGATGATCGCCGAGACCGGGTCCATGCTGAAGGTCAGCGGCAGCAAGAGCGAGACGCCGTTCGGCGCGCCGAGCCCCGGCAGCACGCCGACGAGCACGCCGAGCAGCACGCCCGCCATCATCAGCAGGACATGGTGCGTGGTGAGCGCGACCGAGAAGCCGTGCATCAGGTTGGCGATGTTGTCCATGCTGATATCCCCGCCGTCTCAGAGGCCGATGAGCGGCTCGATCGGGCCCTTGAGCAGGCCGATCTGGAAGAATTTCTCGAGCGCGAAATAAAAGAAGGCCGCAGTCACGAAGGCCGTGGCGAGGCTCTGCAGCCAGCCATAGCCGCCCTGGAAACGCATCGCGAAGACGAGATAGAGGATCGTCGCGACATACATGCCGAGCGTCGCGCTCACCACGACGAAGGCGACGAGCGGCAGCAGGAAGGACAGCACCCGCTTGCCGCGCTCGGCGTCGAGGAACGCCTCGGCGAGCACGGCCTTTCCGGAGATGCGTTGACCAAGCGTCACGGCGATCGTGCCGAGGCTCGCCAGCGCGATCAGAGCGCCGGCATAGAAGGGAAAGGCGCCGGGCTGCGGACCTGACGTATCCCAGCCGATGCCGAACTCCAGCGAGCCCATCACGATGACGAGCCCGAAGACGAGCGTCAGGATCGCGGTCCCGATCTCGGCCCAGAAGCGGGTGATCATGCGGTGGGTTCCTCCTTGCGGGAGCGGCGGGAAGGCACGGCAGTCAGGAGAGGCAGGTCGTCCCGAACGGAGCGAAGCGAAGATCCGGGATCCATGCCTGAGCGGACCCGATGAAGGTTCCGGCATGGATCCCGGGTCAAGCCCGGGATGACCGCGCGTTTCCGAGGCTGATCGGAGCGCGCGGATCAGGAAGCCTTACTTCGCGACCCAGCCTTCGTTCTCGAAGACCTTCTTGTTCGCCGCTTCGTCCTTGGCGACGAAATCGGCGAATTCCTTGCCCTTCATGAACTTGCCGGTCTGGGCAGTGCGCGTCACGAATTCCTGCCATTCCGGGGTCTTGGAGACCTTCTCGAGCAGGCCGGCGTAATAGGTCACGGCATCAGCCGGGACGTCGGCCGGCAGCCAGACGGTGCGCGGCATCTGGAAGGTCTCCAGCGGCAGGCCGGCTTCCTTGCAGGTCGGAATGTCGCCCCAGCCCTTACCCTCGAAGACGGGCTCGCCCTTGGCGAGGCGGGCCGGCGAGAAGACGCAGAGCGGCTTCACCTGCCCGGCCTTCCACTGGCCGATATTCTCGTTGGGGTTATTGGTGTTGGAGTCGATATGGCCGCCGGCGAGTTGCACGGCCGCGGCGCTGCCGCCCTGGAACGGCACATAGATCCACTTCACGCCGGTGGCGTCCTGGATCATCGAGGTCAGCGTCTGGTCGGTGTCCTTCGACTGGCTGCCGCCCATCTTGAAGCCCATCGGCTTGGCCTTGACCGCCTCGATATAGCTCTTGGCATCGGCATAGGGGGCATCGCCCTTGACCCAGAGCAGGAACTCGTCGAGCGCCAGCGCCGCGACCGGCGTCAGGTCCGAGACCTTGTAGCCGAGCTTGGCGACGTAAGGCAGCAGATAGGCGTTGTTGGTGCCGAAGATGACGCGGTTCGGATCGCCCTTGGCGCCCTTGCCGTAGACATAGCCTTCGGCGCCGGAGCCACCGCCCTTGTTCACCACCACGATCGGCTGCTCGGTGAACTTGTGCTTGGTGATGATCGACTGGATGATACGGGCGAAATTGTCGGTGCCGCCGCCGGCGCCCGAGGTCACGACGAACTCGATCGGCTTGGTCGGCTCCCAGGCCTGCGCGGCACCGATGCCGCCAAGCGTGAGCGCGCCGGCGAATACAGCCGAAATGGCGATGGTCTTCATGGTTTCTCTCCCTGGGTTCTGATTGTGCGAGGCCGCTCTTGCCGGCGGCTTTGTCGAAGCGCTTGGAAAATCAGGCGGCGGCGCGGGTCCTGCCCTTTCCGTCCTGGGCCATCTTGATGGCGAGCGCGAGAGCGGCCCGCGTCGCGCCGAGATTGGCGACGCCCTTGCCGGCGATCTCATAGGCCGTGCCATGGGCCGGCGTGCAGATCGGGAAGGGGAAGCCGCCGATCAGGGTGACGCCACGGTCGAATCCGATCAGCTTCATCGCGATCTGGCCCTGGTCGTGATACATCGTCAGCACGGCGTCGAAATCGCCGTTCTTCGCCCGCAGGAAGACGGTGTCCGACGGGAACGGCCCCTCGACCGTGAAGCCCTTCGCCTTGGCCGCCTTCACCGCCGGCTCGATCGTCTCGATCTCGTCCCGGCCGAAATTGCCGCCGTCACCGGCATGTGGATTGATTCCGGCGACCGCGATGCGCGGCGGGTTGAAGCCGGCGGCGCGCAGATTGGCATCGGCCAGCGTCAGCGCCCGCAGAATGCGCTCCTGCGTGATGTTCTGCGCCACTTCCGACAACGGAATATGCGAAGTGACGCGGGCGTTCCAGAGCTTGTCGAGGATGTTGAACTCGCTCGCCGCGCCCTCGAAGCCGATGGCATCGCGCACGAAGCGGATCTCGTCGTCATAGCCGGGATAGGCGAAGCGCATCGCCGCCTTGTTGAAGGGCGTGAAGAACACCGCATCGGCCTTGCCTGACGCCGCGAATTGCAGCGCGCGGCGGAAATTCTCGGTCGCGGCCTTGCCGCCGGCCAGCGTCGCCGTGCCGCGCTTAAGATCGGCGGGATCGTGGTTGGCGAGATCGATGAAGACGGGCTTGTCGCCAAGCGGCAGCGCGTCGCCGTCCTTCACGACCTGGACCTGCGGATCGACGCCGCCATCCTTGATGCCGAGATCGAGCAGGCGCTTGTCGCCGAAGACGACATAGCGGGCCGCGCCACGCAGATCGGCCTCCGACAGGATGCGGGCCGTCAGTTCGGGGCTGATGCCGGAGGGATCGCCCATCGCCACGGCAATCACCGGCAAGGCGTCATTCGTCCGCTCATTCATGGCCGCAACTCCGCTGCCTGTCTGCTCTTCTGGTTCCGTTGGCTAACACAGGCGGCGCGATCGCTCAAGTATGCTGTATGCAGCATATCAAGATTGCTGTACTCATTCGGCAGGAGCAGCCTGCGGATCGGGCGGCTCCGGAGGAGAGCCGATGAATTTTCATGCGCATTACGCCGGGATCACGGAGCCGGTCGAAACTTGCCTCGTCGGCAGCGGCAGCTTCGGGCGCAGCTATCTCGCGCAGTCGCGCCGGACCCGGCTGGTCAATGCGCGCATCGCGGTGGACGTCACAGCCGAGGCAGCCGGCAAGGCTTTCGCCGCTGCCGGCTTCGAGCCCGGCGAGATCGCGCTGTGCGCGACCGGCACCGAGGCGAAGGCTGCGTGGAATGCCGGCAAATGCGTCGCCGCCGCGAGCCTTGATGTCGTCATGGAGCTGCCCTTCGCGCTACTCGTCGAGGCCACCGGGAGCCCGGAAGCCGCGACGCGGCATAGCCTCGCCGCAATCGATGCAAGCCGCCACGTCGCGCTGGTCTCGAAGGAAGCCGACAGCGTCGTCGGGCCGGGATTGGCTCGCCTCGCCCGCGACAAGGGCGTCGTGGTGACGCCGGTCGATGGCGACCAGCCGAGCCTGCTGATCGCGCTCGCGAGTTGGGCCGAGGTCATCGGCCTCGAGATCATCGCCGCCGGCAAGTCGAGCGAGTACGATTTCGTGCTGGATGCCGCGACCGGCAACGTCACCTGCAATGGCGTGACCCGTTCGCTGCCGGCGCTGCGCGAGCACTGGCTGCCGGGCTCGCGCTCCATCGTCGCCAACGCGGCGGAACGCGCCCGCATCCTGGGCGAGGCCTTCCCCTTAAGGGCCGTGCCCGATCTCTGCGAGATGACGCTGGTCGCCAATGCCCTGGATTTCTCGGCCGATGCCGCCGGCTTCCATGCGCCGCCGGCGCGCGTGCCGGAGCTCGCCGATCTCTTCGCGGAGCGCAGCGAAGGCGGATTGATGGGCGGCACACGCCGCATCGACGTGTTCCACCATCTGCGGCTCGCGGAGGAGGCCAGCTTCGCCGGCGGCGTCTTCATCGTCGTGCGCTCAGACAATGCCGAAACCTGGGAGATGCTCGCCGGCAAGGGCCATGTCGTCAGCCGCAGCGGCAGGACGGCCGCGCTCTACCTGCCGCGCCACCTGCTGGGCGTCGAGGTTGCGACCTCCATTCTCGATGCCGCCGGCCTCGGGCGCTCGGGCTATGGCGACGACTACCGGCCAAGGCAGGACCTCGTCGCGGTCGCACAGCGCGACCTCGCCGCCGGGACGGCGCTCAAGATGGGCGGGCATCACCACAGCATCGAAAATGTCGGCGCGGAGGTGAGGCCCGCGGCGGCGCTCGCGACCGAGCGCCCTGCCCCGTTCTATCTGGTCGCCAACCGAACCCTCGTCCGTCCGGTCAGGGCCGGCGAGGCGATCCGCCTCGGCGATGTCGAGATCCACGAGGATTCCGGACTGCTGACGATGCGCCGGCGGCAGGATGCGCTCTTCGCCGCCGACAATGGCGCGTCCGTTTGACAGCGCGGAAGCCGCATGCCGTAACGGAGAGGCCGGAAACAGTGGAGCAGCGATGAGCGGAGCGTCGGCCGATTATCCCCCTATCATGCGACGGACCCTCCATGACGAGGTGCTGGAGCGCCTGCGCGACATGATCATCGAGGGGCGGCTCGCTCCCGGTCAGCGCATCAACGAGGGCCAGGTCGGTGCCCAGCTCGGCGTCTCGCGGACACCTTTGCGTGAGGCGATCAAGACGCTCGCGAGCGAGGGGCTGGTCGAGATCCTGCCGGCCAAGGGCGCGATCGTCCGCAAGTTCTCGGCGCGCGACCTCGCCGATATCCTCGAGGTCATCAAGAGCCTGGAGCAGCTCGGCGGCCGGATCGCCTGCGCTGAAGCCAGCGACGCCACGATCGAGTCGATCCACAAGCTGCACCGCGATATGCTCGCGCTCTACGCGACGCGCGACCGGCTCGACTATTTCAAGCTGAACCAGGCGATCCACAGCGCCATCGTCGCCGCATCCGGCAATGCGGTGCTGGCCGAGATGCACACCACCCTGCAGTCACGGATCAAGCGCCTGCGCTTCGTCGGCAATGAAGGCCCGGAGAAGTGGGCCGGCGCGGTCGCCGAACACGAGGATATGATGGCGGCCCTGCTGAGGCGCGACGGCGACGCCCTCGCCGAGGCGATCGGCCGCCATATGGACACGACGCTGGTGCGGGTCCGCGAGGTGCTCTGAGCGCCTGTCCGGGAACGGCGGGAGTCCCATCGACTTTCGAACAAGCTCCCGGCGGCAGGCAAAAGCCCCTTCGCTCCAGCCGGAAGCCGTTCCCGCACAACCGTTTACCCTCTCCCCGGAGCCGGCCTTCGCGCCCTCCGAGACAGCTATCCGCGCCCCCGTTCTTTTAATAAGCTGTAGACAAGGCGGCCCGGGGACTTTCGCCCCAGAAGCTTCCGATACAACGGGACCGTTCACCGCCCGGACAGGGCGGAGAGGCGTTCAAGGAGACATCCATGAAGAAAATTCTGTTGGCGACGCTGTCGGCCTCCGCGCTGATGGCGGCGCAGCCGCTGATGGCCAAGACCCTGGTGTATTGCTCGGAGGGCAGCCCCGAGAACTTCGCGCCGAGCGTCAACACCACCGGCACGTCCTTCGATGCGAACACCCAGATCTATGACACGATCGTGCAGTTCGAGCGGGGCGGCACCAAGGTCCAGCCGGCGCTTGCGGAGAAGTGGGATATCTCGCCGGATGGACTGACCTACACCTTCCACCTGCGCAAGAACGTCAAGTGGCAGTCGAACAAGAATTTCAAGCCGACGCGCAACTTCAACGCCGACGACATCATCTTCATGATCGAGCGGCAGTGGAAGGAGAGCCACCCGTTCTTCAAGGTGACAAGCTCGAACCACTCCTATTTCAACGACATGGGCATGCCCAAGCTGTTGAAATCGGTGGAGAAGGTCGATGACTACACCGTCAAGATCACGCTGAACCAGCCGGAAGCGCCGTTCCTCGCCGACCTCGCCATGCAATACGCCAGCGTGCAGTCGAAGGAATATGCCGATGCGATGCTGAAGGCCGGCACGCCCGAGAAGCTCGACCAGGACCCGGTCGGCACCGGCCCGTTCTATCTGGTGCAGTACCAGAAGGACGCGATCATCCGCTACAAGGCCAATCCCGACTACTGGGCCGGCAAGGCCCAGATCGACGACCTGATCTTCGCGATCACGCCGGACGCCTCGGTGCGCTGGGCCAAGCTCCAGAAGGGCGAATGCCATGTCATGCCCTATCCGAACCCGGCCGATCTCGAGGCGATCCGGAAGGACGCCAATGTCGAGATCCTGGAGCAACCCGGCCTGAACATCGGCTATCTCGCCTACAACACCACCAAGAAGCCCTTCGACGACGTCAAGGTCCGCCGCGCCGTCAACAAGGCGATCAACAAGAAGGCGATCATCGACGCGGTCTATCTCTCCAGCGGCGTCGCGGCGACGAACCCGATCCCGCCGACGATGTGGTCCTATAACGAGACGATCAAGGACGATGGCTTCGATCCGGAAGCGGCCAAGAAGGAGCTGGCCGAGGCCGGCTACCCGAACGGCCTCGAGATCGACCTCTGGGCCATGCCGGTGCAGCGCCCCTACAACCCGAACGCCAAGCGCATCGCCGAACTGATGCAGGCGGACCTCGCCAAGGTCGGCGTCAAGGCCGAGATCAAGAGCTTCGAATGGGGCGAGTACCGCAAGCGCATGCAGGCGGGCGAGCACCAGACGGGCATGCTCGGCTGGACCGGCGACAACGGCGACCCGGACAACTTCCTGCACACGCTGCTGGGTTGCGAGTCGGCCAAGACGAACGGCTCGAACGTCGCCAAGTTCTGCTACCAGCCCTTCGAGGAGCTGGTGACGAAGGCGAAGACGGTGACCGACCAGGCCGAGCGCGAGAAGCTCTACCGGCAGGCTCAGGTGATCTTCAAGGAGCAGTCGCCCTGGTTCACCATCGCGCATGCCGTGCAGCTCAAGCCGGTCCGCAAGGAGGTGAAGGACTTCAAGCTCTCGCCGTTCGGCCGTCACACCTTCTACGGCGTCGACATCGGCAAGTGATGCCACGCCTGTAAAATTTGGTGCGGGCCGAGCATTTGTTGCTCCGCCCGCACCCGCCTGATTGCGATCATTGCGCCATGGCAGCCCTGATATTTCCAGGTCTTGCGCGCACCGGCGCCCGCCGCCGCGAATTCAACGCCGGAATCCACGATTTTCGACGCGCCGTCCTTGATCTTTCTCCCGATCTGGTGTTTTGCGCTCCGCCAAAATTCGAACTTGAATAAAACGACAAGACAAGCCGCTGCGCAGGACGCGCCCCGGCCAAAAACATCGGCAGAACCATGCTGCGCTTCATCTTCACACGGCTGAGCCTGGTCATCCCGACCTTCATCGGCATCACGCTGCTGGCCTTCTTCCTCGTCCGCCTCGTCCCCGGCGACCCGATCGAGACCATGGCCGGCGAACGCGGCATCGACGCCGCCCGCCACGCCCAGCTCCTGACCGAATACGGCCTCGACCGGCCGCTTCTGGTCCAGTACGGCAAATATATCGAGCGCGTCGTGCAGGGCGATCTCGGCAAGTCGATCGTCACCCGCGACAGCGTTCTCTCCGAATTCGGCCAGCTCTTCCCAGCGACGATCGAGCTCGCGCTCTGCGCCATCCTGATCGCGTTGCTCGTCGGATTGCCCGCCGGCATCATCGCCGCGGTGAAGCGAAACTCGATCTTCGACCATGGCGTGATGGGGATATCGCTCACCGGCTATTCGATGCCGATCTTCTGGTGGGGCCTGCTGCTGATCCTGCTGTTTTCGGTGCAGCTCGGCATCACGCCGGTCTCGGGCCGCATCGCGGTCCAGTATTTCATCGAGCCGGTCACCGGCTTCCTCACAATCGACAGCCTTCTGGCCGGGGACATCGACGCCTTCTGGTCGGCGCTGTCGCATCTCGTCCTGCCGGCGATCGTGCTCGGCACCGTGCCGCTCGCGGTCATCGCCCGCATGACCCGCTCGGCGATGCTGGAGGTTCTGGGCGAGGACTACATCCGCACCGCCCGCGCCAAGGGCATGGCGCCGATCCGGGTCGTCGCGCTGCATGCCCTGCGCAACGCGCTGATCCCGATCGTCACCGTCATCGGCCTGCAGGTCGGCGCGCTCTTCACCGGCGCGATCCTGACCGAGACGATCTTCTCCTGGCCCGGCGTCGGCAAATGGCTGATCGAGGCGATCAGCCGGCGCGACTATCCGGTCCTGCAAGGCGGCACGCTGCTGCTTGGCGTCGTGGTGATGAGCGTCAACCTCTTCGTCGACCTGCTCTACGGCCTGATCAACCCGCGCATCAGGCACGCGAAATGACCCGCCATTCTCCCCTTCGCTCCCATTGGAGCCTCGACGCATGAGCCTAGAGACCCTGCAAGCCCCAGCCGCCGTGCCGAGCGTCGCACCGCCCCATCCGCTGCGCGAGTTCTGGACCTATTTCAGCGCCAATCGCGGCGCCGTCGCCGGCCTCGTCGTCATCGTGCTTGTGCTGCTCTGCGCGCTGTTCGCGCCGTGGATCGCCCCGCATGACCCGAACCTGACCAACAACACGGTCTTCCTGAAGCCGCCGTTCTGGCAGGAGGGCGGTTCGCTCTCCTATCCGCTCGGCACCGACGCGATCGGCCGCGACATCCTCTCGCGCCTGCTCTATGGCGCCCGGCTCTCGCTGGTGATCGGCATCGCGGTCGTCGCGCTTGCCATCGTCGTCGGCATCGTGCTCGGGCTGATCGCCGGCTATTTCAAGGGCCTCGCCGATATCGCGATCATGCGCCTGATGGACATCCTGATGACGATGCCGAGCCTGCTGCTCGCCATCGTCATCGTCGCGATCCTCGGCCCCGGCCTGATGAACGCGATGCTTGCAGTGGCCATCGTCGTGCTGCCGCATTACGTGCGCATCACCCGCGCCGCCGTCATCGCCGAGGCCAGCAAGGACTATGTCGTCGCTGCCCAGGTCTCGGGCGCGCAGACGATCCGCCTGATGTTCTCGGAAATCCTGCCGAACTGCGCGGCGCCGCTGATCGTGCAGGCAACGCTCGGCGTCTCGACCGCGATCCTCGATGCCGCGGCGCTTGGCTTCCTCGGCCTTGGCGCCCAGCCTCCGACACCGGAATGGGGCACGATGCTCGCCGACGCACGCGAGTTCGTGCTGCGCGCCTGGTGGGTCGTCACCTTCCCGGGCCTCGCCATCCTCATCACCGTGCTCGCCTTCAACCTTCTCGGTGACGGCCTGCGCGATGCGCTCGACCCCAAGCTGAAGCGCTGATCCCATGCCCCTTCTCGAAATCGAAAACCTCAGCGTCGAATTCCCGACCTCCCAGGGAACGCTGCGCGCCGTCGACCGCATCGACCTCACCCTCGACGAGGGCGAGGTGCTCGGCGTCGTCGGCGAATCCGGCTCCGGCAAGAGCGTGACCATGCTCGCGCTGATGGGCCTCGTCGGCTATCCCGGCCGCGTCCGCGCCGACAAGCTGCGTTTCGACGGCCGCGACCTCCTCACCATGTCCGCCCGTGAGCGCCGCCAGCTCACCGGCAAGGACGTGGCGATGATCTTCCAGGAGCCGAGCACCAGCCTGAACCCGTGCTTCACCATCGGCTTCCAGCTCGCCGAGACGCTCAGGAAGCACGAGGGCATGGACGGCAAGGCGGCGAAGCGCCGCTCGATCGAACTGCTCGAGCAGGTCGGCATTCCCGCTCCGGAAAGCCGCCTCAAGGCCTTCCCGCACCAGATGTCCGGCGGCATGAACCAGCGCGTGATGATCGCGATGGCGATCGCCTGCAATCCGCGCCTGCTGATCGCCGACGAGCCGACGACCGCGCTCGACGTCACCATCCAGGCGCAGATCCTCGAACTGCTGATGTCGCTGCAGCGCGAGCGCAACATGGCGCTGGTGCTCATCACCCACAACATGGGCGTTGTCGCCGAGACCGCGCAGCGCATCATGGTGATGTATGCCGGACAGATCATGGAGGAGCGCAAGGTCGACGCGCTCTTCGCCAACCCTCAGCATCCCTATTCCGCCGCCCTGCTCGCGGCCCTGCCGGAGCGTAGCGAGCATGCGACCCGGCTCGCGACCATTCCCGGCATGGTGCCCGGCCTGAACGACCGGCCGAAGGGCTGCCTGTTCTCGCCGCGCTGCGCCTATGCGACCGAGCATTCCCGTAACGTTCAGCCGGAGCTCCGGAACTGGGATGACGGGCGCGTGCGCTGCCATTACCCGCTCGGCGATCACCAGCGCGACGCCGCGCGTGCCCGCGACGAGGCCGGCCAGGCGAAGGAGGCCGTGCGATGAGCAATCCCGTCATCGAGGCGCGCGACCTCACGCAGATCTATCCAATCAAGCAGGGGCTCTTTAAGCCGCCGGCACAATTGCAGGCGGTGAACAAGGTCTCCTTCGCAGTCGAGGCCGGGCGCACGCTCGCCGTCGTCGGCGAGTCCGGCTGCGGAAAGTCGACGCTGGCCCGGATGGCGACGCTGATCGAGACGCCGACTTCGGGCGCCCTGACGCTGGACGGGCTCGATGCAGTCTCGCCGCCGGCAAGCGAGCGTAGGCGGCTGCGCCGCACGGTGCAGTTCGTCTTCCAGAACCCCTATGGCTCGCTCAACCCACGCAAGAAGGTCGGGACAATCCTGGAGGAACCGCTCAAGATCAACACCGACCTCTCCCCGGCCGAGCGCACCGAGAAGGCGCGCGCGATGATGGCCAAGGTCGGCCTGCGCCCCGAGCACTATGCCCGCTATCCGCACATGTTCTCGGGCGGCCAGCGCCAGCGCATCGCGATCGCGCGTGCGCTGATCCTCTCGCCCAAGGTCGTGGTGGCGGACGAGCCGGTTTCGGCCTTGGACATCTCGATCCAGGCGCAGGTGCTGAACCTGCTCGCTGATCTGCAGGACGAATTGAAGCTCGCCTATCTCTTCATCTCGCATGATCTCAGCGTCGTCCGGCACATCGCCCATGACGTGATGGTGATGTATCTCGGCAATGCCATCGAGCACGGGCCCAAGGAGCGCATCTACGCGAGGCCGCTCCATCCCTATACGCAGGCGCTGCTCGCCTCGACGCCGCGCGTCGATGCCGGCAAGCGCGAGCGCATCATCCTGCGCGGCGAGCTGCCCTCCCCGCTCAACCCGCCGAAGGGCTGCGTGTTTTCGACCCGCTGCCCGCATGTGACCGATCGCTGCCGCGTCGAACGCCCGGAGAAGCGCGAGATCGACGGCCGAAAGGTCGCCTGCCACTACGCCGAGGATTTCCTCGCGAAGACGGCCTGATCCGTTGGAAAAACGGCTTGAGCCAGGCGGAGCCCGAAACCGTATTCCAGGATTCGCCTGAGCTCAGACCGAAGCGCCGATCGCGCGGCGGGCGGCAATGGCGATATCCGGCCGGTCGGTCGTGAAGGCGGTGACGCCGTCCGCGAAGGCCTTCCGGATCGCCGGCTCGTCATGGGCGCCGTAATAGCCCAGCTTCACAGCCTCGCTGCGGCAAACCTCGCCATCGCCATCGTGGGCCTGCGCGATACGGATCGCAATCTCCGGCACGCCGACCGCGCTCGCCTCACGGCATAGCCCGCGCAGGTCCCGCGTGGGCACTGCCAGCAGCTTGTCGGCGATGAGCCAGATCGTCGGCACCGTCGGCGCGAGCCGCAGGAGTTCCGCCAGCGTCGGCAGGTCGAAGGAGGTGAAGGTCGTGCGGTCGAGCAGGCGCCGCTCCTGCAACCGCGCCACGACCTGCGCCTCGATCCCCGGATAGCGCGCGCCACCCTGCCGCGTCTTCAGCTCGATGCGCAGCCTGATGCCGCTCGGCTCGAGGATGTCCAGAACCTCGTCGAAACTCGGGATGGTCTCGCTATCCGTTCCGATCAGCTTCACGGCCTGCAGCGCGGCCCAGTCCATGTCGCCGACCGCACCTTTGCCTGACGCGGTCCGGCCGAGCAGGGAATCGTGATGGACGACCAGCACGCCGTCGCGGCTGCGATGGATATCGAATTCGATGAAATCCACCGGCAGGGCCGCGGAATTGCGGAAGGCGAGGCGGCTGTTCTCGGGCCAGATTCTGGCGCCGCCGCGATGCGAGGCGATGTCCGTCATATCTCTGTAACCAAAGGGAGAGATGTCTGCTTATGCAATATAAGTTGCCGATAAGCGAGACTGCAATTTAACTTGCATCTCGCTGCAAGGCCCCATTACGCTGCCGGCATGGGAGACACGATGAACCTGACGGAGATCATCGCGGCGCGCCGGGACGAGCTGACCGAGTCGGATCGCCGACTGGTCGAGGTTCTCCTGGCCAATCGCACGGCGGGCAGCTTTCTGCCGTCGCACAAGGTCGCCGAGCAGGCCGGCGTGCACGCCTCGACCGCCGGCCGCCTCGCCCGCAAGCTCGGCTTCGCCTCCTATCGCGAGATGCGCGGCGCCTTGCAGGATACCGTCGTCGCCGACCTCGACGCCTCGGTCCGGGTGCGGCGCCGGCTCGACCGGGTGCAGGGCGATTCCCTGCTGGGCTCCGTCGTCGAGGGCGAGATCCGCGCGCTCGGCGCGCTCATCAGCCAGATCTCGGATGCCGAGATCGTCGCCGCTGCCGACATGCTGCGGCAGACCGGGCGCATCCTCGTCGTCGGCGAGGGCCATGCCAGCAGCCTCGCCGATCTGTTCGTGCGGCGCCTCGTCCGGTCCGGCTATCGTGCAGCGGTCGTCGCCCATGCCGACTGGCAGGCGGCCGACCAGTTGCTCGGCCTTGCCGCCGGCGATGTCGTGATCGCGCTGATCTTCCGCCACGAAAGCCCGGCGATGACACGCCTGATCGCTTGCGCCCGCGAGATCGGCGCCCGGACGCTCCTGATCAGCGATCGGCGCACCGGCGTGCCGGCCTGCGACCTCCAGCTCGTCGCCGCCCGCGGCGAGCAGGGCGAGTTCCATTCGCTGACCGTGCCGATGACGATCTGCAACACACTGATCCTGGAACTGTCGCGCACCGATGACGGCCGCTCGCTGGAGACGCTGGCGAAGGTCGAGACCCTGCAACGCCTGTTTCGCGGCAAGCCCGGCTAGGGCTGCCGCAACAACGAGCGACGGAACACCCAACGATTCCTGTCCGATGGGAGGATGCCATGACGAACTCGACCACACGCAAAGCGCCATTCGGGGTCACGCTCGGCGCAAGCCTCGCGATCGCAGCCGGCTCTGGCGCCGGCGCGCAGGAGCGCCCCGCCCTCACGGTGGCCGTCAACGAACTCGCGCGCTCGCTCGACCCCGGCGAGCATACCGGCAATGTCGATACCCGCATCTACTACTCGATCTTCGATACGCTGGTCCGGCGCGACTTCGCCAAGCCGAAGGCCGATGGCGGCGCCAATCTCGCTCCCGGCCTCGCCGAAAGCTGGTCCTGGACCACGCCGACCACCTTCGACCTGAAGCTGCGCCGCGGCGTCGTCTGCCATGACGGCAGCCCGTTCGACGCCAATGACGTGCTGGCGACCTTCTCGCCCGACCGGCTCTGGGGCCCGAAGGCCTATTACCCGGAAGGCCGCGTCTATTTCGGCCATTTCACCAATGTCGAGAAGCTCGACGACTTCACCGTGCGGATCACGGTGGCGCAGCATGACCCGATCATAGAGCATCGCCTGTCGAGCTACATGTCCTTCGCGATCTGCGACAAGCCCTGGAACGCCTTCCGCAAGGAGGGCGTCGATTCCAAGGTCTGGATGGACCAGGCCGCCAAGGCCCTGCGCTGGAAGCCGGTCGGCACCGGCCCCTACAGCTTCGTCGACTACCAGAAGAACGACAAGGTGACGCTTGCCGCCTTCGATCGCTATTTCGGCGGCCCGCCTGCCGCGAAGTCCATCACCTTCCGCTCGGTGCCCGAAGTCGCAGCGCGCGTCGCCGGCCTCGTTGCCGGCGATTTCGACATCGCCGTCGAACTCCCGCCGGACCAGTGGGACGGCTTGAAGCGCTACAAGGATGTCTCGGTGAAGACCGAGCCGCTGGAGAACAGCCATGTGCTCCAGTTCAACACCAGCGACCCCGTGCTCTCCGACAAGAAGCTGCGCCATGCGATGAGCCTGTCGATCGACCGCAAGGCGCTGATCGACGCGCTCTGGAAGGGCCAGACCTATACGCCCAATGGCCATCAGCTCCCGAGCTTCGGGCCGATGTATGTGAAGGACAACAAGGGCTACGGCTATGACCCGGCGCTGGCCAAGAAGCTGCTGGCAGAAAGCAGCTACAAGGGTCAGGAGATCTCCTACCGGCTGATCCCGAACTACTACCTCTACAATGTCGAGGCGGCGCAGGTGATCCAGGAGATGTGGCGTGCCGTCGGCATCAACGCCCGCATCGACTTCGTCGACAGCTTCAAGGAAGTGCGCAAGCCGGGCGCGCAGGTCTTCGCCTGGTCGAACACCTACCGCGTGCCCGATCCCTCCGGCGCGATCCTGACGCTCTGGGGCCCCGCGAGCGAGAACCAGAAGACCTGGAAGCTCTACGGCGCGAGCCCGGCCTTCAACGAGGCCGCCAAGGAGCTGACCGCCGAGGCCGACGAGGCCAAGCGCCGGGCGATCTTCGCCAAGCTGCTCACGGCCTTCGAGGACGATATGCCGATGACCATGCTCTACAACCCCGTCACCGGCTATGGCGTGAAGAAGGGCATCAACTGGACGCCCTACAGCCAGTACTACATGGACTTCCGCCCCTCGAACTTCTCGCTGGCCGCGAAGTGACGGGGAGCGGGCGCAGGACCGGGCCTGAGGGGGGCAGCGAGCCGCTGCTCTCCGTCGAGGGCCTGACCGTCGGCTTCCGCACCGCGAAGGGTTATGCCGACATCCTGCACGCCGTCTCCTTCGCCGTGCGGCCGGGCACCACGACCTGCATCGTCGGCGAGAGCGGCAGCGGCAAGAGCGTCTCCTGCCAGGCGGTGCTCGGCCTCCTGCCTGCCAACGGGCGCCGGACCGCGGGGCGCATCCTGTTCGAAGGGCGCGACCTCGCCGCCGCCAGCGAAGCCGAACTCGAAACCATCCGCGGCCGCGGCATCGGCATGGTGTTCCAGGACCCGCTCGGATCGCTCAACCCACTACACACGGTCGGCACACAGTTGCGCGAGACCTTGCGCCTGCACACCGCTCTCTCCGAGCCGCAGCGACAGGCACGCGCGCTGGAACTCCTGCGCCTCGTCGGCATCCCCGAACCCGAGCAGCGGCTCGCTTCTTACGTCCACCAATTCTCCGGTGGCATGGCGCAGCGCGTGATGATCGCGATGGCGCTCGCCTGCGAACCACGCCTGCTGATCGCCGACGAGCCGACCACCGCGCTCGACGTCACCATCCAGGCGCAGATCCTCGACCTCCTGAACAGGCTCAAGGCGGAGCTCGGCATGGCGATCCTGTTCGTCACCCATGATCTCGGCGTCGTCGCCGAGATGGCGGATGATGTCGTGGTGATGCGCCATGGCCGGGTGATCGAATCCGGCCCGGCGGAGCGTCTCCTGAACACGCCCGAAGCGCCCTATACGCAGGAACTCCTCGCCGCGATGCCGCGCCTCGATGTCGCCGCGCCGATCTATCGCGAACGGGCAGCATGATGAGCGCCGCAACCGAGCCCTTGCTGCGCGTCTCCGCCTTGCGCCGGCATTTCGGCGGCGGCCGTTCCTTCCTGCGGACGCAGCGGACCATCCGCGCCGTCGAGGACGTGTCGCTGATCTTGCGCGTCGGCGAGACGCTCGGGCTCGTCGGCGAATCCGGCTGCGGGAAATCGACGACGGGCCGCATGATCGTCGGGCTCGAACGGCCGAGCGGCGGCGAGATCCTGTTCAAGGGCCGCGATCTCACGAGCCTGACGCCGAAGGACTGGCAACGGCAGCGCCGCGATATCCAGATGATCTTCCAGAACCCGCAATCGGCGCTCGATCCGCGGCTCAGCATCGGCCGGCAGATCCGCGAGCCGCTCGACCTGCACGGGATCGGCGAGCGCAGCGGGCGCGACGCGGAAGTCCTGCGCCTGATGCAGGCCGTAGCTCTGGCGCCGGAGATGGCCGACCGTTTCCCGCATCAGATCAGCGGCGGGCAGGCGCAGCGCGTCGTGATCGCGCGGGCACTGGCGATGAAGCCCAGCCTGATCGTCTGCGACGAGCCGGTCTCGGCGCTCGACGTCTCCGTGCAGGCGACGGTGACGAAGCTGCTGCAGGAGCTGCAGGAGCGCTTCGACATCGCCTATCTCTTCATTTCGCACGATTTGCGCGTGGTGAAGAAGCTCTCGCACCGCATCGCCGTGATGTATCTCGGCCAGATCGTCGAGGAAGGCCCGACCGACCCGGTCTATCGCGCGCCGATGCACCCCTACACGATGGCCCTGCTCGCCGCGATTCCGGACCTTTCCGCCTCGCGCGCGGCCCGGCCCGTGCGCCTCGCGGGCGACCCGCCGTCGCCGGCCAATCCGCCGGCCGGGTGCCATTTCCACACACGCTGCCCCCATGCCCGCCCGCGCTGCTCGGCCGAAATGCCGGCTCTGCGCCCGCTCAGTGAGGGCCGCAGCGTCCGCTGTCATTTTGCTGGTGAACTGGGAGTTGCGTCATGACCCGGCCGCTCGTCATCGCCCATCGCGGCCACTCCGCCCGCTATCCCGAGAACACGCTGGAGGCTTATCGCGCCGCGATCGCATCGGGCGCCGATCTCGTCGAGACCGATGCGCGGCTCAGCACTGATGGCGTCGTCATCGCCTCGCATGATCCCGATCTCATTCGCGTCGCCGGCCGCCATGCCGCCATCGCCGAGACATCTCATGACGACCTCAAGGCCATCGCCCGCTCCGGCGGCGTGCAGCTCGCGACGCTGGCCGAGGCGCTCGCCGCGATCTGCCCGCATCGTCGGGCGCTGATCGACATCAAGACGAAAGACCTCGCGATCATCGACGCAGTGCTCGCGGTGATCAAGGAGCTCGGCGTGCTCGACAGAGTCTGGATCGGCGCGCGCGAGGCGCTTCAGGTCGCGCATGCCACCCTCACAGTGCCGGGCATCCGCGTCCTCGCCTTCCTGCCCGACAAGGCCAATCCGGATCACTATGCCGCCGCGGGCGCGAGCGCCTTCCGCATCTGGGAAGGCGATCTCGATGACCCTATCGCCGCACGATTGCTAGGTCGGCTGCCGGTCTGGGTCACGGCTGGCGGCAACGGCACCGGCCGGATCGTCGGCGATGTCGATAGCGACGGCCTCCGCGCCATCCTCGCGCATGCGCCACAGGCCGTTCTGCTCAACGATCCCGACCTGCTGACGGGCTTGCAGAGCCGTAAAGCATCATGATGCCGGGCCGGCTGTTCCTGACGAAACTCGCGCGCGGTCTCCTGACCGTCTGGCTGATCGTGACGCTGACCTTCGTCGCGCTCAACCTTTCGGGCGACCCGATCGAGGCGCTGGTCGGCGACCAGGCTCCGGCCGAGGTCATTGCGCATTACCGCGAGAAATTCGGGCTCGACCGGCCGCTCTGGCAGCAATACGTCTCCTATGTCGCCGGGATCGCGCAGGGCGATTTCGGCTTGTCGCTGTCCGACCAGCGCCCGGCGCTCGAATTGATCGTCGCAGCGCTGCCACGCACGCTTCGGCTCGGGCTCACCGCCTTCGTGCTCGGCCTTCTGCTCGGCGTCGGGCTCGGCATCGTCGCAGCGCTCAACCGCAACCGGCCGATCGACCGCTTCGTGATGAGCTTCGCGGTGCTGGGCTTCAGTCTGCCGAACTTCTTCCTCGGCATCCTGCTGATCCTGCTGTTCTCGCTGCACTGGCGCCTGCTGCCGAGCTCCGGCGACCAGACGATCTGGCATCTGATCCTGCCGGCGATCACGCTGGGCACGCATTTCGCCGGCACCTTCGCCCGCTTCACCCGCTCGGCCATGCTCGAGGTGCTGAACAAGCAATATGTCGTCGCAGCCCGGGCCAAGGGCGTGCCGCGGCCGCGTCGCGTGCTCTGGCACGCGCTGCCCAATGCCGCGATCCCGATCATCACGATCATCGGCCTCAAGCTCGGCGATCTCGTCGCCGGCTCGATCATCGTCGAGACCGTCTTCGCGGTGCCGGGCGTCGGACGGCTGCTGGTCAATGCGGTGACCTCGCGCGATTTCGCGCTGGTGCAGGCGATCCTGATCATGACCTCGATCACGATGGTGCTGGCCAATCTCGCCGTCGACGCGATCTACGCGCTGATCGATCCGCGCATGCGCGCCGCCCGGTCGGAGAGCTGAGATGGCGTTGACGACCCTCTTCCGCCGGAAGGACGACGCGCCGGTCCGCGCCGAGGCGCGCTATCCCGCCCTCGTCATCGCGGCTCTGATCCTGCTCGGCCTGACCCTCGTGATCTTCCTCTTCGCCGACTGGCTGGCGCCTTACGACTACCGCACGCAATCGCTGCTGAAGCGCCTGAAGCCGCCGAGCTTCCTCGGCGGAATACCGGAGCATCTGCTGGGGACCGACGAGCTCGGGCGCGATATCCTCAGCCGCCTGATCTACGCGATCCGCTTCAGCGTGCTCGTGGCGCTCGGCGGCACGCTGATCGGTGCCCTCATCGGCACCACGCTCGGCTTCATTGCGGCCCATTTCCGCGGGCTCGTCGAAGAGGCGATCATGATGCTGGCCGATGTGCAGGCGTCCTTGCCGTTCATGATGATCGCGCTCGCGCTGATCGCCCTGTTCGGCGGTGGCTTCTTCCTCTTCGTCGCGATCATGGGCTTCTATGGCTGGGAGGTGTTCGCGCGATTGACGCGCGGCGTCGTCATCGCCGCCAATACGCAGGGCTATGCGACCGCCGTGACCGCGCTCGGCGCGCCGGCCCGCCATGTCTATCTGCGGCATGTCCTGCCGAATATCCTGAGCGTGCTGATCGTCCAGTTCACGCTGAACTTCCCGCAGGTGATCCTGCTGGAGACCTCGCTCAGCTTCCTCGGCCTCGGCATCCGCCCGCCCCTGACCAGCCTCGGCCAGATGCTGGGCGCGGGGCGCGCCTATCTGACCAGCGCGTGGTGGATCGCGGTGCTGCCGGGCATGGCGATCTTCCTGACAACGATGTCGATCTCGATCGTCGGCGACTGGATTCGCGACCGCCTCGACCCGACGCTGCAATCGCGCTGACGCCTCAAAGGGACAGCCTTGTACAGCCGAGCACGCGCCTTGCCGCCGTGCGCAGCGCGCGTTGGTCGGCATAACCGACAGCGGGGGCGATCTGGTGCGGCGGCGCGCCATCGCTCGCCATCGTCATGGCCCTGAGCACGCGCAGGCGCGAGCGCCAATCGCCGAAGCTCATGCCCGTCTCGGCCCGGAAGCCGCGCGTCAGCGTGCGCCGGCTCGCGCCGGCATGCTCGGCCCAACCGTCGAGATCGATATCCAGCGCGGGGTCCTTGAGCAGCGCATCGCAGATTCGCCGCACGCGCGGATCGCGCGGCAGGGGCAGCGTCAGCGCCGTCTCCGGCGCCCGCGCGATCTCGTCCAGGATCAGCGCCGCGAGATGGCCGCCGCGCCCGGCCTCGTCATAGAGCAGCGGCTCGGCCGAGAGCGCTTCCAGCGCCGAGGACAGCAGGGCCGAGACCTCCAGCACCCTGCACCCTGTCGGCAGGACGCCGACGGCCTCCGGCGCGATATAAGCCGAGCACATCGAGACCGCGCCGTGCATCCTGACTTCGTGGGAGAGACGCGGTGGTATCCAGAGCGCGTGCCGGGCCGGCAGGACCCAGGTGCCGTCCTCGGCCCGCACCAGCGTCAGGCCGGCGGTGGCATAGAGCAGTTGCGCGCGCGGGTGGCTGTGCCAGCCCGTGCTCGCGCCGGCCTCGTAGCTCTTCGGCATCACGGCGACGGCACGCGGCACCGTCTGATAGGCCTCGCTCTCGCTGCGCATCGCCTGCTCTCTTTGGCCCGATCCTGTCGATTAACGACCCGACAGGCCTAACGGGTCAAGCTAGAATCGGCCATCATTGCGACGAGATTATCCATGAGCCCCGAGACGCTGTCGAAGCGCACCCTTCTGTTCGTCAACGCGGCCCATGCGCTCGACCATTTCGTGCTGCTGATCTACCCGACCGCCGTGATCGCCATCGCGACGCAGACGAACCTCAGCTATGCCGAGCTGATCGGCCTCGCCACAGGCGCCTTCGTCGCCTTCGGACTGTGCTCGCTGCCGATGGGCTGGCTCTCGGACCGGTTCGGCCGGCGCAACATGCTCGCCGTGTTCTTCATCGGCTATGGCCTGTCCTGCCTCGGCGTCGCCAGCGCGGACCGTCCCGCCGCCTTCGCCGGCTGGCTGCTCGTCCTCGGCGTGGCGTCGGCGATCTATCACCCGGTCGGCTCGACCATGCTGGTCAGCCATGCCCGCCAGCTCGGCCGCGATCTCGGCGTCAACGCCGTCTGGGGCAATCTCGGCGCCGCTTCGGCCGCCGGCGTCACCGCGCTCATCGCCGCGAATTTCGGCTGGCGCTTCGCCTTCATCCTGCCGGGGCTCGTCTGCCTCGTTCTCGGCGCCGCCTTCATCGCGCTCGTGCCCGGCGACGGAAACCCGTCGGCAAACCGCTCCGGCAAGGCCGAGCTCATTCCGGTCAGCAGGCCGGTCGCGCTGCTCGTCGTCTTCGCCGTCGCGATCATCGCCGGCGGCATGACCTTCAACATCACCACGATCGCGCTGCCCAAGGTGATCGACGAACGGCTTGGCCTCGACCTGCCGCTGGCACTGATCGGCTCGCTGGCGACGCTCGTCTTCGTCTTCGGCGCGGCCACGCAATGGCTGATGGGCCGGCTGGTCGACCGTTTCACGCTGCCCGCCCTGTTCGTCGGACTCGCGCTGTTCCAGCCGCTGGGCCTCGCGCTCGCGGCGACGACCTCGGGCGCGCCGCTATTGATCGGCCTCGTCATGACCATGGCCGCGATCTACGGGCAGGTCGTCGTCAACGACGCGATGGTCGCCCGCTACGTGCCGGCGCAGCATCGCGCCAAGGCCTTCAGCGTGCGCTATTTCCTCGGCTTCACGGTGAGCGGCTTCGTCGTGCCGATGCTCGCCGTGCTGCATGCGCAGGGCGGGTTCGGGCTGGTGCTGGCCGGCGCTACCGTCTTCGGCCTGATCGTCTGGTGCGCCTCGCTGGCGTTCTTCTTCCTGGCGCAGGCCGCGCCGGCAGCGAAAGCCGCTGCGGCGGAGCCGTAAGCTTCAGGCCGGGGACGCGGAAAGCCCCGTCAGCCCACGCGGACCCGCTCCCACTCGGCCAGAGCGAGCAGGAGATGGTAGAGCACCCGCACCGGGATGACGGTCTGCCTGGGCGTTCCGTCCCTCGCGAGCTGGTTGAACCAGAGGCCGGTCTCCGGCGCGACGAACCAGCGGAACAGGCTGGCGAGATGCTTGTCGAGACGCTCGGCCGCATCGGCATCGCCCAGAAACTCGATCCGGGCGAGGAAGGCCTTGATCGCCTCGGTTTGGGGCCAGAGCAGCTTGGTCGGCGCCGTGACATTGCCGGAGCGGTCGACCATGTCGAAGGCGGCGAGCGGGCCTGCCGAGCCATCGTCGAAGCCGTGCCGGATCGCGAAGCCGTAGAGCCTCTCCGCCAGATCGCGCGCTTCGGTGTCGCCCGTCAGGCGCCAGTGGTGCAGCAGCAGCCAGGTCCATTCAAGGTGATGGCCGGGCTCGCAGACCAGGCCGGCCGCGCCGGGAGCCTGTTTCCAGTCATCGGTGAAATACTCGCCGAGCGTATCGGTCCCGGCATCGACTAGGTGCTGGCGCGCAAGCCGGACGATCGCATTGGCATGGTCGAGCCAGCGTTGTTCGCCGGTCGCCTCCGCAAGTGCGTGAAATGCTTCAAGCAGATGCATATGCGGGTTCTGCCGGCGCGGCAGCGTGCCCAGCGTATCCTCGGCAAAGCCGCCCTGCGGATGTGCCATCTCGCCTTCGATGAAGCCGATCACCTCGTTTGCGATCGCGAGCGCCTGATCGTCCCGCGTCGCGCGATAATACCAGGCCATGGCAAAGAGGACGAAGGCGAGGTCGTAGAGATCGGTCCGGGCATCCACCGGTGTGCCGTCCTCGTGGACGGAGTGAAGGAAGCGTCCGCGACCGCCCTCCCGACAGGTGTCGCGCAGGAAGGCGAAGCCGTGGCGGGCAGCCGCGAGCGCATCTCCCTGGGGATCGAGCAGATGGGCATGGCTGAAGACATAGGTCAGCCGCGCGGTGACCAGCGTCGTTCTGACCGGGCCGGGTTCGCGATCCGGATCGGCCGGATCGAAGAGTTCGACGAAGCCCGCGTGACCGGGCCGGACCGCACGGCCGATCCAGCCGGGGACAAGGGTTTCCCTGAGCCACCCCTTCGAAGGCAGGCCGGCGGCGGTTTCCAAGGCTTCTTCATGCTTCATCTGACGATATCCTCGAAGAAGAAGACTGGGACGAGAGCAACGCTTCCCGGCATTCGCGGCTTCACCGGGGCTTCGAGCGGATAACCACAGCCGAGGCCGGCGTCCACATCGCCCGGCGCAGAGCGCTATGGCGTGCCCCGGCCGACGACCTCCCGCATGGCGATATAGCTATGGTACTCCGCGACATTCGGATCGTCATGAAAGACTTCGCGGGTGAAGGCAGCGTAGGCGGCCATGCTCTCGACCTGCAGGTGGAGCACGAAATCGGCGCCGCCCGTCACATAAGAGGCCTGCTTGACCTCGGGCCGGGCCTGAAGCTTGCGGGCGAAATCGCCATAGGTGCGCGAGCCCTGAATGATCGAGACGGTGACATGCACCGTCACCGGCACGCCCATCACTTCCGGGCTGACGACCGAAACATCGGCGGTGATGACCTTTTCTGCGCGCAGGCGCCGGAGCCGCCGCAGCACGGCGCTCTGGGACAGGCCGACGCGCTCCGCCAGCACGCGCGCCGGCGTCTGGTTATCGGCCTGCACCTCTCTCAGCAGCGCGTAGTCGAACTTGTCGAGAGCGACCATTTTGGTCATTGGCGGCCCATCAATCGGCTGAATTCGTCACATGATAGCAAAAATGGGCGACTATCGCCAGACGCTTCCCGGCATGATCATCTCCGCTGTGCCGACCCGCCGGCTCTGACGAAATCGGAAACCAGATCATGACTGCGACGAAGTGGACCAAGAGAAGCCTTGCCGCGCAGGCCATGGGCAAGATCGACCCGACCACCAAGGGCGTCGTGCCGCCGATCCATATCTCGACGACCTATATCCGCGACGAGGATAACGGCTACTCGACCGGCTTCATCTATGGCCGGCCGGACAACGAGACGGTGCATGAGGCGCAGGCCGTGCTCGCCATGCTCGAGGAGGCCAAGGCCGGCGCGCTGCTGTTCGGCTCCGGGATGGCGGCGGCCACCGCCGTGTTCCAGGCGCTTTCGCCCGGCGACCATGTCGTCGCCTCCAAGGTGATGTACTGGGCGCTCAGGGCCTGGCTGCTCACCGAGGCGATGCGCTGGGGCATCAAGGTCGATTTCGTCGAGACCGACGACCTCGTCGCGCTGAAGGCAGCGGTGAAGCCGGGCGCGACCAAGCTCGTCTGGATCGAAACGCCGTCGAACCCGCTCTGGACCATCACCGACATCGCCGCGGCAGCCGAGATCGCGCACAAGGCCGGCGCGAAACTCGCGGTCGATTCGACCTGTGCCTCCCCCGTCCATACGCGCCCGCTGACGCTCGGCGCCGATATCGTCATGCATGCCGCGACGAAGGTTCTGAACGGCCATTCCGACGTGGTCGCGGGGGCGCTCTGCGCTCGCGAGGACGACGAGTTCTGGAACCGCATCAAGACGGTGCGCAAGGGCCAGGGCGGCATCCTCGGCCCGTTCGAGGCCTATCTGCTGATGCGCGGCATGCGCACGCTGCACGTCCGGCAGGAGCGGCAGGCGGCCTCCGCGATGGCGCTGGCGCAGCGGCTCTCGGCGCATCCGCTGGTGGCGCGCGTGCTCTATCCCGGCCTGCCGCAGCATCCCGGCCACGACATCGCGGCGCGGCAGATGGAGAGCGGTTTCGGCTTCATGCTGTCCGTGCAGGTCATCGGCGGCGAGGCGGCGGCGATTGCCGCTGCGGCTCATGTCGAACTGTACAAGAGGGCGACCTCGCTCGGCGGCGTCGAGAGCCTGATCGAGCACCGCGCCTCGATCGAGGGCGCCGGCTCGCCTTGCCCGACCGACCTGCTGCGTCTCTCGACCGGCATCGAGGATATCGACGACCTCTATACCGATCTCGACCAGGCGCTGAAGGCCGGACATCGCGCGTAAGGCTTTCGCCATGACCGTGACAGGCTCCGCCCCCATGCCGGCCAGTCAGACGGTCGGCAAACTCCTCCTCATGGTCACGGCCCTGGGTTGGGGCCTCAACTGGTCCGTGCTGAAATTCGTCCTGCAGGACTGGCCGCCGCTGTTCGCGCGGGGGACGGCCGGCCTCATCGGCGCACTGTGCCTCGCCCTGCTCGCAATCGCTCGCGGCGACAGCCTTGCCGTGCCAAGGGAAGCCCGCGCGCCTCTCGTCGTGGCGGCCGCGATCAACGTCTTCGCCTGGATGGGTTTCACCGCGCTGGCGCTGAACTGGCTCAAGGTCTCCGAGGGCGCCTTGATCGCCTATTCGATGCCGATCTGGGCGATGATGCTCGCCTGGCCCTTGCTCGGAGCGCGCCCGACACGGCGCAGCCTGGTGGCGCTGGGCCTAAGCATCACCGGCATGGTCGTTCTGATGGGCGGGCCTGAATTCTCGGCGGCCAAGCTTCCCGGCGTGCTGTTCGCCTTTGCGGCGGCCGTGCTGTTCGCACTCGGCACCGTCAAGGCGAGAAAACCCCTCGCCATGCCCGGCCCGGCTGTCGCCGCCTGGCAGGTCGCCCTCGGCTGCCTGCCGATGATGGCCCTGGGCCTCATGCTGGAACAGCCGCAGATCACGTCGCTGTCGATGCACGGAGTTCTCGGGCTTGCCTACATGGCGGTCGGCCCGATGGCGCTCTGCTATCTCACCTGGTTCGGCGCGCTCAGGCGGCTACCGACAGCGGTTGCCGCAACCAGCATGCTGATCGTCCCTGTCGTGGGAACCCTGACCGCCGTCCCCCTGCTGGGCGAAACGCTCGGCCTGCGGGAGGCGATCGCGATCGTGTTGACCATTGGCGGTGTCGCGCTCGCTCTTCGGCAATAATCCTCGCCGCAGGGCCTCTCCCGGCAGAGGTAGGCCGCAGCCGCCGCCCTGCCCGCGCCAGCGGGCGATACCTTGCCGACACGCCATTTGTGCGGGTGGCGAGCAAAGCTGACGCCGCCGCCTTGGAGAGCCCGGGAAATTTCCTTAAACTGCGTCTTGCAGATATTTTAAGCTTGAAACATTATGGTCTGCGCGAGCCAAAGAAATCCAAGGGAACGGGGCCGCGCTTCAACTTCGCCCGGGAGAGCATCGATGACGGCATTCAGGTTCGGTCTGGCACTCGGTTGCGGCGCGCTGGCGCTGTCCATCGCGTCCGCACAGGCACAGGAGCCGATCAAGATCGGCGTGGTCAGCGTGCTGACCGGCCCGGCCGCCTCGCTGGGGCAGCAGGTCCGCGACGGCTTCCAGCTCGCGGTCGACAAGAACGGCGGCAAGCTCGGCGGCGTGCCGGTCAAGATCACCGTGATCGACGACGAACTGAAGCCCGATGTCGCGGTCGAGCGCGTGCGCTCGTTCGTCGAGAGCGAGAAGCCGGCCTTCGTCGTCGGCCCGGTCTTCTCCAACATCCTCGGCGCGATCGCCAAGCCCGTGCTCGATTCCGGCGCCTTCCTGATCAGCCCGAATGCCGGCCCCTCGACCATGGCCGGCAAGGCCTGCAACAAGAACTTCTTCGTCACCTCCTACCAGAACGACCAGGTGCACGAGGTCCTCGGCAAATACGCGCAGGACCAGAACTACAAGAAGGCCTACATCATCGCGCCGAACTATCAGGCGGGTAAGGACTCGCTCGCCGGCTTCAAGCGCTATTTCAAGGGCGAGATCGTCGACGAGGTCTATGCGCCGCTGAACGCGATGGATTTCTCGGCCGACCTCGCCAAGATCGCCTCGTCCAAACCGGATGTCGTCTTCGCCTTCCTGCCCGGCGGTCTCGGCGTCAATTTCGTCAAGCAGTGGTCGCAGGCCGGCCTGCAGGGCAAGATCCCGTTCCTCTCCGCCTTCACGGTCGATGAATCGACCCTGCCGGCGCAGCAGGACGCCGCGGTCGGCCTCTATGGCGGCATGACCTGGGCACCCAACATGGACAACGCGCAGACGAAGGATTTCGTCAAAGCCTATGAGGCGGCCTACAAGATCGTGCCCGGCTCCTATGCCCAGCAGTCCTACGACGCGGCGATGCTGATCGATTCCGCGGTGAAGGCGGCGGGCGGCACCGGCAATCCCGACAAGCTGCGCGAGGCCATCAAGAAGGCCGACTTCACCTCGCTGCGCGGCAAGTTCAAGTTCAACACCAACGGCTATCCGATCCAGGACTTCTACCTCGTCAAGGTCGCCAAGCGCGCCGACGGCAAGTTCCAGACCGAGATCGCCCAGAAGGTGTTTTCGGACTACGCCGATCCGCACGCCAAGGATTGCGCGCTGAAGTAAGGGTGCGGGAACCGCCGCACGGACTCCCCTCTCCAAAAGGGAGAGGGGCTGTGGGTGAGGGGTCGGCCATCTGACACTGTGGCTGCGACCCCACCGCCTCGATACTGACGCCCAACTGGTCCAGGGGCCTACACCTCACCCCTGCCCCTCTCCTTACAGGAGAGGGGTTCCCCGCGCCTTTCCGATCGGCAATCGCGGATACTCATGACCCTCAGCCTCCTGATCGTCCAGCTCCTGAACGGGCTCCAGTTCGGCGTCCTGCTGTTTCTGGTCGCAGCCGGGCTGACGCTGGTCTTCGGCGTGATGGATTTCATCAACCTCGCCCATGGCGTCCAGTACATGCTGGGCGCCTATCTCGCCGTCACCTTCGTCAGCCTGACCGGCTCGTTCCTGCTGGGGCTGGTGCTCGCACTCGCCGCCGCGCTGCTGCTCGGCCTTGCCCTCGAATTCCTGGTCTTCCGGCATCTCTATGAACGCGACCATCTCGATCAGGTGCTGGCAACCTTCGGCCTGATCCTGCTGCTCAACCAGGCGGTCAAGATGATCTGGGGCGCCGCGCCGCTTTCGGTGCCGGTGCCGGAATTCCTCTCCGGCAATGTCCGGCTGTTGGACGGCATTCTCTACCCCGTCTACCGCTTCGCTTTGATCGCAGCGGGCCTCGGCGTCGGCGCGCTGCTCTGGTTCGTCGTCGAGAAGACGCGCACCGGCATGCTGCTCAGGGCCGGCGCCTCGAATGCGCCGATGGTCTCGGCGCTCGGTGTCGATATCCGCAAGCTGTTCATGATCGTCTTCGCCTTCGGCACGATGCTCGCCGGCTTCGCCGGGGCGATGGCGGCGCCGATCCTCTCGGTCGAGCCCGGCATGGGCGACACCGTGCTGATCCTCGCCTTCGTCGTCATCGTGGTCGGCGGCATCGGCTCGATCCGCGGCGCCTTTGTCGGGGCTTTGATCGTGGGTCTCGTCGACACGCTCGGCCGCTCCTTCATGAACGACCTGCTCCGGCTGTTCATGGCGCCGGCCTCGGCACGCGCGACGGGCGCCGCACTCTCCTCGATGCTGATCTATCTGGTCATGGCGGCAGTGCTGTTCGTCCGGCCGGAAGGCCTGCTGCCGGCCAAGGGGCGCTCGTGAGCATGGCGAGCCATCCTGCGAATTCCACGGCAACGGCGGCGCGACCCCAGGCGCCGACGGTTCGCCGGCTCGCACCGCTGATCATCTTCGTCCTGCTTGCCCTGTTGCCACTCGGCTCCCTGCTTGGATTGCCCGGGCACTGGCTGACGCTGGTGACGCGGGCGATGATCTTCGCGATCGCAGCGCTCTCGCTCGATCTCGTCCTCGGTATCGGCGGCCTCGTCTCCTTCGGCCATGCCGCCTTCATCGGCATCGGCGCCTATGGCACAGGCATCCTGATCAGCGAGGGCCAGACCGAGATTCTGGTGGCGCTGCCGGTCATCCTCTTCGCCTGCGCCATCTTCGCGACAGTCACCGGCTATGTCTCGCTGCGGACGCGCGGCGTCGCCTTCATCATGATCACGCTGGCCTTCGGGCAGATGGCTTTCTATTTCGCGCAGGCGCTCTCGGCCTATGGCGGCGATGACGGCCTGACCCTCTACGAGAAAAGCACGCTCTTCGGGCGCGAGATCTTCGCCAACCGGACCGGCTTCTACTATGCCGCACTCGGCACGCTCGCGGTTTGCTACTGGCTGGCGCGACGGCTCGTCGCCTCGCGCTTCGGCCGCGTGCTGCGGGCGGCGCGGGAGAATGCCGTGCGCGTCACCATCACCGGCTATGACGTCAACCATGTCCGGCTCGGCGCCTATGTGGTCAGCGGCATGATGGCGGGCCTGTCCGGCTTCCTCCTCGCCAACCAGACCGATTTCGTCAGCCCGGCCTATATGTCCTGGTCGCGCTCCGGCGAATTGATCTTCATGGTCGTGCTCGGCGGCGTTGGCTCGCTCTATGGCGCGATCCTGGGCGCCCTCGCCTTCCTGATCACCGAGGATGTGCTCTCCAGCCTGACGCAGAACTGGAAGGTCATCTTCGGCCCCCTGATCGTGCTCTTCGTGCTGTTCACCCATGGCGGCATCGCCGGCCTCGCCAACAAGCTGAGGGGGCGCCGCGATGGTTGATCCGGCGCTCGCCTTGAAAGGGCTCGCCAAGTCGTTCGGCGCGCTCAAGGTCACCAACGGGGTCGACCTCACCATCGCGCCCGGCGAACTGCACGCGCTGATCGGTCCCAACGGCGCCGGCAAGACCACGCTCGTCCACCAGATCTCCGGGACGCTCAAGCCGGACTCCGGCGCGATCCTGTTCGGCGGCCAGGACATCACCCGCCTGCCGCCGCAGGCGCGGGCACGGGCCGGGCTCGCCCGCACCTTCCAGATCACCTCGACGATCGCCTCGCTCTCGGCGCTGGAGAATGTCGCCCTCGGCGTGCAGGCGCATAGCGCCCATCCGCTCTCGCTGTTCCGCGACGCGGCGAGCGACGCGGCGCTCAACGCGCCCGCCTGGGAGGCGCTGGAGGCGGTCGGCCTGACCGAGCGCGCCCATGCGCCGGCCGGCAGCCTCTCGCATGGCGAAAAGCGCGCGCTGGAGATCGCGATGGCGCTGACCCTGCAGCCCAAGCTCATCCTGCTCGACGAGCCGCTCGCCGGCGTCGGCCACGAGGAGGGCGAGCGCCTGATCGCGCTTCTCGACAGCCTCAAGGGCCGTTTCGCCATGCTGCTGGTCGAGCACGACATGAGCGCGGTCTTCGCGCTGGCGGATCGTGTGACCGTGCTGGTCTATGGCGGCGTCATCGCCTCCGGCGAGCCGGCTGCGGTTCGGGCCGATCCGGCGGTGCGGCAGGCTTATCTCGGCGAGGAGGGGTGAGATGGCGCCTCATTGCTCCCACGTTGTCATTCCGGAGCGCGCGTCATGCTGAGCGTCGAAGGACTCGATGCCGGCTATGGCGAGGCGCAGATCCTGTTCGGGGTCGATCTCACTGTGGGCGAAGGCGAGGTCGTGACCCTGCTCGGTCGCAACGGCATGGGCAAGACCACGACGGTGCGCTCGATCATGGGCTTGCTGCCCGCACGCGCGGGGCGCGTCTCCTTCGGCGGACGCGACCTGACCGGCGCCGCGCCCTTCCGCATCGCACAGGCCGGGATCGGCCTCGTGCCGGAGGGCCGCCAGATCTTCCCGACGCTTTCGGTCGAGGAGAACCTCATCGCGACCGCCGCCGACCGCTCGGGCAAGAAGCGCTGGGACCTCGAACGGATCTACGCCTTCTTCCCGCGCCTCGAGGAAAGGCGGGAGAACCGCGGCAACCAGCTCTCCGGCGGCGAGCAGCAGATGCTGGCGATCGGCCGGGCGCTGATGACCAACCCCAAGCTGATCATCCTCGACGAGGCGACGGAGGGGCTCGCCCCCCTGATCCGCGAGGAGATCTGGAACTGCCTGACAGCCCTGAAGGCGGAGGGAGAATCGATCCTCGTCATCGACAAGAATGTCGATGCGCTGGTCCGGATCGCCGACCGCCATGTCGTGCTGGAGAAGGGCCGCGTCGTCTGGCGCGGTTCCAGCGCCGAATTGCGCAGCGACAGTGCCGTGAAGGACCGCTTCCTGCATTTCTAGCAGACCACGCCACCGCCATCCGGCCCGCACGCCGGCAGATGAGGAGAGCCAAGACGATGAATCCGCTGACAGCCGGCGTGACGCGCGCCAATGAGGGCCTGGAAGGCATTTCCTGGAGCATCCTCGGCCAGACCTATGTGCCGAAAACGCTGACGGAGGAGAGCTTCTCCTGGCATGCGACCCTGCCCCCCGGAACCTTCGTGCCGCCGCATATCCACACGACTCAGGACGAGTTCATTTACATGCTGGAGGGCCGGCTCGACCTGCTGCTCGACGGCAAGGAGAGCTTCGCCACCGCCGGCGACCTGATCAAGCTGCCGCGCAACATCCCGCACGGCCTGTTCAACAAGGGCGACGTGACGGTGAAGTGCCTGTTCTGGGTCTCGCCGACCGCCCGCCTCTACGACCTGTTCTGGGGCCTGCACTCCATGGCCGAGCAGAAACCCGCCGATGTCGTCGCGCTCTCGGCCAAGCACGAGGTCGATTTCCTGCCGCCCCCGCCCGACGGGGCTTGAGGGTCGGGCGTTTCAACGCTTGTTTACGGAGCTCCGTCGTCATGCTCGCCCTTGTGGCGAGCATCCACGTCTTGAACACGGCCTTGCACCAGCGAAGACGTGGATGGTCGGCACAAGGCCGACCATGACGATCCCAGGGCATGCCAATTGGTGCGGAACCACGTCGTCATCCCGGGCTTGACCCGGGATCCATTCCGGAACGCCTCCGTTGAGGGTTCAGGCATGGATCCCGGACCTCCGCTTCGCTGCGTCCGGGATGACCTGCACTTTTTGAGGTGCGGTGGCGGCGTTATTTTCGCCCCGCCAACTGCTCGGCAGAGAAGCCAGCCTTGCCGGCATAGCCCTTGACGATCTGCTCACGTGACGCGCGGTCCAGCACGCTCTCGACATCGTCGAAGCCCTGTGGCGCCAACGCCTCGACCGCGTCGATCACACGCTCCGGTCCACCGACCCGGTTCATCGCCACGACCTCCGCCGTCGCCGGCAGGCGCTGCGCCTCATAGGCCGCCAGCGCCTGGCGCGGATGCTCGGCTTTCGCCAGCCCGTCGGCGAGGCAGCGTGCGTCGAGGATCGCCTGCGAGGCGCCGTTCGAGCCGACCGGGTACATCGGGTGGGCGGCGTCGCCGAGCAGCGTGACGCGGCCATGGGTCCAGCGCGGCAGCGGATCGCGGTCGCACATCGGATATTCCCAGAAGGTTCCGGTTGCCTGGATCAGCGCCAGGATATCGACGCCGGGCACGCTGAAGCGCCGCGCGAAAGGCAGGACGTCCTCGAGCCGGCCGGCTTTCGACCAGGCCTCCTTCGGCGGCGGCCTTTCGGGGTCACCGGTCCGGATATTGACGACCCAGTTGGTGAGGCGCGTCTGCGGCGTCGCGCCCTGCCCGATCGGATAGAGCACCAGCTTGCCGGCCATGCCGCCAGCGATGATCATGCTCTCGCCATCGAGGAAGGCGGGCCAGTCGCAGGCGCCGCGCCACATCTGGACGCCCTGCCAGCGCGGCGATCCCTGGTTCGGGAAGTAGTGGGCACGGACGGCCGAGTGAATGCCGTCGGCGCCGATCAGGATATCGCCGCGCGTGGTCTCGCCGGCCCCGCCGAAGCGGGTATCGCTGAAATGCGCGGTGACGCCGCCCTCGTCCTGGACGAAGCCCTGCAGCCGGCGGCCGGTGCGGATCGCATCCTGACCCAGTCGCTCGACTACCGCATCGCGAATGACGCACTGGAGCCGGCCGCGATGGATCGAGAATTGCGGGACCGGCGCGCCGGCATGCAGGCCGCGCGGCTCGCTCCACACCGTCTGCCCGAAGCGGTTCATGTAGTGCAGTTCACGCGTGCGGATGCCGGCCTCGTCGAGCGCGGGCAAAAGGCCGAGCTCGGCCAACTCGCGAATGGCATGCGGCAAGGTATTGATGCCGACGCCGACCTCGCGGATCTCGCCGGACTGCTCGTAGACGGTCGCGCCGATGCCACGGGCATGGAGCATCAGGGCCAACGTCAACCCGCCGATACCGCCGCCGACAATGATGACCCGCATGACGTCGCCCCTCAGCGATCTGAATATTTTAAGTTTGAAATATCTCGGCTCGCCTTGTCAATCACGCTTGTGCGATGGGGGCCGGCGCTCGGGTTAACCTACGTCCAGCACGGTCGGCAATCGGCGGGAGACGGAGACTTCGGCAGGCTTTGCAGCGCTTTGGCATTTGATCGCCGAAGCCGGCAACCGCGATCACCTCGGATGGGGCTGCGCAGGGACAATTCGGTCGGCCGGGCGGTTCCTATAATCGCATTCGGCGGCTCAGGATTATCTCACGGATAGATCGGCGACCGCGCGCACAGTCCTGCCAACAACTCCCTCGGCGGGAACGAGTTCGATTCCTTCCACACACGGAATAGAACCGAGTTTCATAGACGCCATCGGGCTGCATCTGGTGCCGTCGTTCGAACCACGCCATACACCAGTGCAGCAACGGACCTGACGGCTATCGCGCCTGTCCCTCCGCGGCGAGGCATGCGAGCGCCTGCAGCGCCATCACGCGCTCTTCGTTCGCCTTGATCACGATGACCTCGAATGTCCCGAGAAAGCGCAGGCGTTCGACGATCGCATCGCGGAGGGGAGCCGCGTGCTCGCCGATGCCGCCAGTGAAGACGAGCGCGTCGATCCCACCGATGGCGGCAGCCATGGATGCCGTGAACTGCGCGACCTTGAGCGCGAAATAGTCGAGCGCGAAGCGGGCGCGCGGGTCGTCGCTTTTCAACAGCGTCTCGACATCGTTGGAGAGGCCCGACAATCCCAGTAGACCCGAGCGTTCATAGAGCGCATCCGAGACCTCCTGCGCGTTCATCCCCAGGCTCTGGAACATGTAGAGCACCGCCCCGGCATCGAGCGCGCCGCAGCGTGTGCCCATCGGCAGGCCATCGAGCGCCGTCATTCCCATGGTCGTGTCGATGCTGCGCCCGCCCTGGATGGCGCAGAGGCTCGCGCCATTGCCGAGATGGGCCGCGATGACACGGCCGGCATGAAGATGCGGACGCTGCTCGGCCAGCACCATCTCCAGCCATTGATAGGACAGGCCGTGGAAGCCATAGCGGCGGATGCCCTTGTCGCGCAGCTCCTGCCCGAGTGCGAAATTATGGGTCAGCGCATCGTGCCGGGCGTGGAAGGCGGTGTCGAAACAGGCGATGTTGGGCACGTCGCCCATCAGGCGCTGAGCAGCGGTCACCGCGGCCAGATTGTGGGGCTGGTGCAGCGGCGCGAGCGGCGAAAGCGCCTCCAGCGCCGCGAAGACCTCGGGCGTGACCACGACCGGATCGACAAAGCGTTCGCCGCCATGGACGATGCGATGAACGACCGCCTTCATCCGCCAGGCATCGTCATGGCGGTCGACGAAGGCCAGGACTGCAGCGAGAGCGGTATCATGGTCGCAGGCCGGCGGCAGCGCGATGCGCTCCCGCGTGCCGTCCGCGAGGCTCGCGTCCATGACGGGTTCCGGTTCGCCGAGACGCACGGCCTTGCCGCGCGCGAGAACGTCGAGATCGCCGACGCGAAAGACCTGGAACTTGAGGCTGGACGAGCCGGCGTTGAGGACGAGGACGGTGTCGATCACTTGATCCGCCCCGTGCGGCGCGCTTCCGCCAGAAGGACAGCCAGCGCACAGGAAAGCAGGCGCGCGCGCAGATTATCGGCGCGGCTCGTCAGGATGATCGGCACGCGCGCGCCAAGCACGATACCCGCTGCATCGGCGCCGCTCAGGAAGGCCAGTTGCTTCGCCAGCATGTTTCCGGCTTCGATCTCGGGCACGAGCAGGATATCGGCATGGCCGGCTACGGGCGAGGCAATGCCCTTCTCCTTCGCCGCCGCGGCGCTGATCGCATTGTCGAAGGCAAGCGGCCCGTCGACGACGGCACCGGTGATCTGGCCGCGATCGGCCATCTTGGAGAGGGCAGCGGCATCGAGCGTCGCCGTCATGTGAGGATTGACGGTTTCGACGGCGGCCAGCACCGCGACCTTCGGCAATTCGTCGATGCCGTTCAGCGCGACATGCCAGAGATTGACGGCGTTCTGGACAATATCGGCCTTCGTCATGAGATCAGGGGCGATGTTGACCGCGGCGTCGGTGATGATGAAGGGCTTGGGGTAGCTCTCGATATGCATCACGAAGGCGTGCGAGATGCGCCGCTCGGTCCGCAATCCGGAATCGGCCCGGACGACCGCGCCCAGAAGCTCGTCGGAATGGAGCGAACCCTTCATCAGCGCGTCGAGTTCGCCCGCGGCGGCCAGCGAGACGGCCTTCGCCGCGGCTTCGTGGCTGTGCTCGGCATCGACGATCTCCCAGAGAGAGATGTCGATGCCGGCCTCCTCTGCGGCAGCGCGAATGCGGCCGGCCGGGCCGATCAGGACAGGCGCGATCAGCTGCTCGCTGACGGCATCGGCCACCGCCTCGATCACATTGGCCTTGACGGGGTGCACCACCCCGGTCCGCACGGCCGGAAGCGCCTCGCAGCGGCCGAGCGCGAGCCGGAAATACTCGGAGGAGGTCAGCGTCGTCATGGCGCCTCTCTAGCTTTGCGCAACGAGCCAGCGGGCAATGCCGGGCCAGAACCAGGGCAGGCTGAGCTCCGCGGGGCGGTCGCCAGCGGCCTTTGGGGTGGGGTTCGTCTTCTCGCGGGCGGTCATGTCGAGCGGAGCCTCCTCCCGTCAGGTCGGAACACTAGGAAGCCGACAGGGCGATGACAATCGACCGGGCCGCTTCCGCTCCCGCGGCAAAACCGCCCTCACGCGAAGATCACTTTCCGGAAGCGGGCGAGCGCGAAGGCGAAATAGGCCGCGCCGATCGCGATGATCTTGGCGATCTCGGGCCAGACCACGTCGAGGCCGGCGCCGCGATAGAGCACGCCTTGCGAGAAGGCGACGAAATGCGGTGTCGGCGAGAAGATCCGCATGATCCATTGCAACCAGATCGGCATGCTCTCCATCGGAGTCGTCGCGCCGGACAGGAGCTGCGTCACCACGAAGACCGGGATCGCGAGCAAGCCGAACTGCCCCATCGTCGTCGCCAGCGTGCCGAGCAGGATCCCGAGCGCGGCGACGGCAAAAGCATAGATCGCCGTACCCAGCACGAAGAGCAGGAGCGAGCCGGTGATCGGCACGCCGAGCGCCCATTCGACGACGAGCACGAGCGAGGCCACCGCCGCGACGAGGATGACCAACGCGTTCGCCACCATCTTCGCGAGCATGATCTCGACCGGTGTGACCGGCATCACCAGGAGGTGCTCGACCGTGCCCTGCTCGCGCTCCCGGATCAGGGCCGCGCCGGTCAGGATGATGGTCAGCAGGGTGACGTTGTTGAGTACCTGCATCACCGAGCTGAACCAGCCGGAGTCGAGATTGGGGTTGAAGCGCGCCCGCACCACGAGATTGATCGGCAGCGTCGTCGCGGTCTCGCGTCCGGCCTGCCGGTTCGCGATCTCCTGCGCAACGATCTGCTGGATATAGACCGCGCCGTTGCCGGCCTGGGTCATCGCGGTGGCGTCAATATTGAGCTGCAGCGCCGTCTGACGCCGGGCCAGCAGATCCGCCTGGAACCTGGGCGGGATCTCGAGCACGAAGACGAGCCGGCCGGAGTTCATCTCGGCGTCGATCTCCGAGGCGGCGATGCGCTTCGAGACTTTGAACAGCGGCGGGCCGAAGGCACCGAGCAGCGAGCGCGAGAACTCCGACTGGTCTTCGTCGACGATGCCGATGGTAAGGTCGCGCGCCTCCAGCTTCACGCCGGTCGCGACCGTGTAGACGGCGATGCTGAAAGTATAGGCTACCAGCACCAGCATGATCGGGTCGGCGCGCAGGCTGCGCAGCTCCTTCACGACGAGGCGCAGGATGTTCTGGAGATGGATGACGAGCGCGGCCATCTCAAACCTCCTGCTTGCGTAGCGCCAACTGCGCGACGACGAGGAAGAGCAGGAAGAAGAAGCCCAGCATCACCAGATTGGGCCAGAGTTCGGCCGCCCCCAGCCCCTTGGTGAAGACGCCGACGCTGACCGGCTGGTACCAGGCCGGCGGCAGGCTCATGCCGATGATCCGGCCGCCGCCCGAGAGCGAGGCGACCGGCACCATCAGGCCGGAGAAGTTGACCGCCGGAATGATCGACAGGATCGCGGTCGCGAACACGGCCGAGACCTGCGTGCGGGTGAAGCTGGAGATGAGCTGGCCGAAGCCGGTCGTGGCTGAGACATAAAGCAGGGTCGCCAGCACCAGCACCCAGGCCGGCCCCTTGATCGGAACCGCGAAGACGGTGAGCGCGATCAGCGCCAGCATGACGAAGCTCGCCATCGCCACGGCGATATAGGGCAATTGCTTGCCGAACAGGAACTCGAAGCGGCTGATCGGCGTCGAGCGGAAATTGGCGATCGAGCCGGTCTCCTTCTCGCGGACGATGCCGATCGCCGACATGATGGCCGGGATCAGGATCAGCATCAGCATGATCACGCTCGGCACCATCGCATTGGCGCTCTTGAAGTCTTGATTGTAGCGGAAGCGGGTCTCGATCGTGACGGGTGACGGCGCATGGCTCGACGCCGCCTGCGCAGCCGCGAAGCCCTGTGCATATTGCGTCGCCAGGCCCGTGACGTAGCCGCGCGTGGTCTCGGCCCGGAACGGCATGGCGCCATCGAGCCAGACCGAGAGTTCAGGCACGCGCCCTGCCATCAGGTCGCGGCCGAAGGAGGGCGGGATCTCGATCGCAAGCTGAATCTCGCCGCTTCGCAGGCGCTGGTCGAGTTCGGCGGCGGAGCGGATCGGCGCCTGCTCGTCGAAATAGCGCGAGCTGGAGAAGGCCTCGACCAATTGCCGGCTCTCCATCGAGTTGTCCTGATCGAAGGCTGCGAATTTCAGGTTCTCGACATCGAAGGAAATGCCGAAGCCGAAGGCCAGCATCAGCAGGAGCGGCCCGAGGAAAGAGAAGCTCAAGCGGATCGGATCCCGCAGCAGCTCCATGGTCTCGCGGCGGGTACAGGCCCAGAGCCGGCGCGGATCGAAGCGGCGGGCCGGAGGCGCCGGTCGGGTCGCGGCGGCAGGCACCGCGGCCGTTTCAGGAGGCGCCTCCTCGATGCCGGCGGCTTCCTTGAGATAGGCGATGAAGGCCTCTTCGAGCGTGTCGACGCCGCGACTCTCGACCAGCTCCGGCGGAGTGCCGACCGCCAGGACCTTGCCGGCATGCATGAAGGAGATGCGGTCGCAGCGCTCCGCCTCGTTCATGAAATGCGTCGACAGGAAGATCGTCACGCCGTCGTCGCGAGAGAGATCGATCAGCGTACGCCAGAAGGCGTCGCGAGCGATCGGATCGACGCCCGAGGTCGGTTCGTCGAGGATCAGCATGGCCGGCTTGTGCAGGACCGCGACGGCGAGCTGCAGGCGCTGGCGGATGCCCAGCGGCAGGCTCTCGGGCCGCTCGTCGACGACATCAGCCAGATCGAAGCGGGTCAGCAGCTCCGCGATCCGGCCGGGAATCTCGGCCGGCGGCAGATGGTAGAGCTCGGCGTGCAGCAGCAGGTTCTGGCGGACCGTCAGCTCGCTGTAGAGCGAGAACGCCTGCGACATGTAGCCGACATTGCGGCGCGTCTCCATGTCGTCGGCGGCAAGCGGCTGGCCGAAAAGTTTGGCCGTGCCCTCGGTCGCCGGCAACAGGCCGGTCAGCATCTTCATCGTCGTCGACTTGCCGCAGCCATTCGAGCCGAGGAATCCGAAGATCTCACCGCGTCCGATGCGGAAGCTGACATGATCGACGGCGACGAAATCGCCGAAGCGGCGGGTCAGGCCCTCCGCCTCGATCGCGGGCGTGGCGTCCTCGCTCACGACCCGCGGCCGCATCACGACCTCCCGGTGCTGTGCGCGCTTGGCCTCCGGCAGCAGCGCGACGAAGGCGCCTTCCAGCGTCGGCTGCCCGGCCTTTTCGCGGAGTTCGGCGGGCGTGCCGGTGGCGATCGCCTTGCCGTCATCCATCGCCACCAACCAGTCGAAGCGCTCGGCTTCCTCCATGTAGGCGGTGGCGACGATGACGCTCATGCCCGGGCGGCGGGCGCGGATCGTGTCGATCAGGTCCCAGAACTGGCCGCGCGAGAGCGGATCGACGCCCGTCGTCGGCTCGTCGAGGACGAGCAGATCGGGATCATGGATCAGGGCACAGCAGAGCGAGAGCTTCTGCTTCATGCCGCCGGACAGCTTCGCGGCGGGCCTGGCCTCGAAGGGATCGAGACCGGTCGCCTTGAGCAATTCGTCGATGCGGCTGCGGCGCTCAGTGGCGTCCTGCCCGAACAGCCGCGCATGGAAGTCGATATTCTCGAAGACCGAGAGCGTCGGGTAGAGATTGCGGCCCAGCCCCTGCGGCATGTAGGCGATGCGCCCTCGCCGCGCCTCGCGTTCGGCCCTGATGCCGAGATCGCCGCCAAGCGCATGGACGCTGCCCTGCTGGATGACCCGCACTCCGGCGACCAGCGCGAGCAAGGTCGATTTGCCGACGCCGTCCGGCCCGATCACCCCGATCATCCGGCCGGCGGGGATATCGAGGGTCAGCGCGTCGAGGGCGACCGCCTTGCCGTAGCGGTGCGTGACCCCCACGAGGCTGGCGGCAGAGGCGGCCTCCGTCATGGCAGCTTCACGGCGAGAGAGTCAGGCCATTTCGCGCTGGGGGAGGTGCGGACGAAGCCGAGGCCGCGCACGCCCGTCTTCACCTGCCGGTGATATTTGGCGAGCAGGTCGCGATCGACCTGCAGCTTGGCGCGGAAGACGAGCTTCTCGCGCTCCTCGGCGGTCTCGACGGTCTTGGGGGTGAACTGTGCATCGGCCGCGACGAAGCTCACCGTCGCCGGGATGACATATTGCGGCACAGGGTCGAGGATGATGCGCGCCTCGTCGCCCAGCGCGAGTTGCCCCGCCTGCGCAGCCGGCAGATAGATCGTCATGTAGACGTCCGAGAGGTCGAGGATCGTGACGACGCGCGTGCCGGCCGCGACCACTTCGCCGGTCCGGGCAAGCTGGTACTGGACGCGCCCGCTGCGCGGCGCGAGCAGCACGAGATCGACCAGGATCGCCTTGATCTGCTCGGCATCGGCCTCGGAGGCATGGATCGCGAACTGAGCCTGATCGCGCTGCGCCTGGGCGGCTCGCAGCGCCGCGTCGGCCGCATCGGCCTTGGCCGAGCGCTGGTCGTCGACCTGCTTGCTGAGATAGCCTTTCGCCACCAGTTCCTTGCCGCGTTCGGCATCGGTGCGGGCGAGGACCTGGTCGCTCTTGCGCTGGGCGATCAGCGCCTCGGCCTCCGCGAGGGCCTGACGGGCGCGCAGCACCTGCGCCTGTGCGGACCGCAATTGCGCTTCGTATTCGGGCGACGCGATGCGGGCAATGACCTGCCCGGCGGTGACCTCGTCACCTTCCTTCACCGTGACCTCAGCCAGACGACCGGCATATTTCGAGGACACGTCGACCTGCGTCGCCTCGATCCGACCGTTGGTCTTGACGATGCCGTCCGGCATCGTGTCGCCCCGCAATCTCTCGATCAATGCCCTGATGCGGGACTGCGCTTGCACACCATGCGCCGGCAGAACGAGCGCAGCGAGAAGGATTGCTGCAACGGCTCGAAAGCGAGGCATCTTGCGTCTCCGAAGACAATAGGCGGGGCAGATATAGGCCATCGCCTTAACATGTGGGAAGCAGCGGCCTCGCCAAGCAGCGGCTGCGCGACGTCCTCCGCGATAAGGGCACGGTCGAGCGTTCCCGTCGAACCGACGAAGAGGAGTTCTACCAGCCCCACCGACACCGACGACGTTGACCTCGCGGCCCCGTGGCGTTTTCGCCGGAAAGGCGCCTTGCGAGGCGCTGCGAGAAGGGCTGCGAATGACGCTTCGGATGTCTCGCTAGCTCGCAGACATTGCCGGCAGGAAATCCCGGCGCATCGGCGTGAAGACATCGACGAGCACGCCGGCCTCGATGTTGACCGCGCCATGGATCGCGTCGGGCGGCACGGTGAAGCTGTCGCCAGCGACGAGGCGTGCGGTGTGGCCGGAGATGGTGATGTCGAAGACGCCGCTCTCGACCAGCGAGCACTGGATATGCGGATGGCGGTGTGCCGGGCCGATGGCGCCGGCCTCGAAGCGCACGCGCACCATCATGACCTCGTCGCGATAGGTCAGGATCTTGCGCGTCACGCCTTCGCCAGCCGGCTCCCAGGCGAGGTCGGCATCATGGGCGAAGGGCTCGTTCTTGCGATCCATGTGTGTTCTTTCTCAGCGCGCGAGCCAGCCGCCGTCGACGGGCAGGACGACGCCATGGATATAGGCGGCCGCGTCCGAGGCGAGGAACACGGCGGCACCGCCGATCTCCTGCGGCTTGCCCCAATGCCCGGCCGGGATGCGGGCGAGGATCGCCTCGTTGCGGGCCGGATCAGCGCGCAGGGCTTCCGTGTTGTTCGTCACGAAGTAGCCCGGTGCGATCGCGTTGACGTTGATGCCCTTACCCGCCCATTCGCAGGCGAGCAGACGCGTCAGCCCGGCAAGCCCGCTCTTCGATGCCGTGTAGGAGGGGATGCGGATGCCGCCCTGGAAGGAAAGCAGCGAGGCGATGTTGATCACCTTGCCGCCCTTGCCGTCGGCGAGCATGCGCTTCGCCACGGCTTGCGTCAGGAAGAAGGTCGACTTCAGGTTGACGTCCATGACCGCGTCCCAATCGGCCTCGGTGAAGTCGATCGCGTCGGCGCGGCGAATGATACCGGCATTGTTGACGAGGATGTCGAGCCGCGAGCCGTCGGCCTTCGCCGCGGCCGCGGCCTCTTCGACAATCCGGCTGATCGGCTCCAGCGTCGCGAGATCGGCGGTGATCTCATGGAAGGGCTTGCCGGTCTCGGCGATCAACGCCCTGGTCTCGGCCATGCCGGAACGGCCGACCGCGACGATGCCGGCGCCGACCTCAGCGAGCGCGACCGCGATCGCCTGACCGAGGCCCGTATTGGCCCCGGTGACGATCGCGGTCCGTCCGCTCAAATCGAAGGCTGACGACATCAACGCAGGTCCCCGGTCGCGACCATGTCCATGTCGGTATAGTCGACATTGTCGCCGCCCATGCCCCAGATGAAGGAATAGGCCTTCGTCCCGACGCCGGAATGGATCGACCAGCCGGGCGAAAGGATCGCCTGTTCGTTGGCGACGACGAGATGGCGGGTCTCCTGCGGCTCGCCCATCAGATGGAAGACGCGGGCCTCTGTGGGGACGTCGAAATAGAGGTAGATCTCGCAGCGCCGGTCGTGGACATGCGAGGGCATGGTGTTCCAGATGCTGCCCTCGTCCAGCGTGGTCACACCCATGACGAGCTGGCAGGTCTCGCAGACGCCGGGGATGATGTACTGGCGGATCGTCCGCTTGTTGGCGGTCGCCTGCTCGCCGAGCGCGAGCGTCTTGGCGTCTGACTCGCGGATCACCTTGGTCGGGTACACGGCATGGGCCGGCGTCGAGAGCAGGTAGAACTTAGCCGGATTCGCAGCATCGTCGCTGGCGAAGGAAACCTCGCCGGCTTCCTTGCCGACATAGAGCGCGTCACGCTTTGCCAGGGCGTAATCCTTGCCGCCGACCGAGACCGTGCCGGGGCCGCCTACATTGACGATGCCGAGCTCGCGGCGTTTCAGGAAAGCGTCGGTGCCGACCGCCTTCGGCGTCGGCAGCATGATCGTTCCGGTCGTCGGCATGGCGCCGCCGACGATGACGCGGTCGAGATGGCTGTAGGTCAGCTTGATCTCGCCCGCGGCGAACAGCGTCTCGATCAGGAAGTGGCGCCGCAGCTCCGCCGTGTCGAAGCCCTTCACGGCTTCGGGGTGCGAAACCTGGCGAATATCGATGGTCATGATCGGTCCTTCAGTGGAACAGGCGCGGCAGCCAGAGCGACAGGCCGGGCACATAGGTGACGAGCAGGAGTACGGCGACGCTGGCGCCGTAGAACGGCCAGATCGTGCGCATGGACTCGCCGATGGAGATGCGGCCGATGGCGCAGGCGACGAACTGCACCGAGCCGACCGGCGGGGTGTTGAGGCCGATGCCGGCATTGAGGATCAGGATCACGCCGAAATGGATGGGATCGACGCCGAAGGCCTTCACCACGGGCAGGAAGATCGGCGTGCAGATGATGATCATCGGCGCCATGTCCATGAAGGTGCCGAGCACCAGCAGGATCAGGTTGATCATCAGCAGGATGACGATCGGGTTGTCCGAGACCGCCTTCATCGCGGCGATCGTCGCCTGCGGCACCTGCAGAAAAGCCATCAGCCAGCCGAAGGCGCCAGCCGTGCCGATCACCAGCAGCACCATCGCCGTGGTGCGCACCGCGCCCAGGGTCGCTTCGACGAAGGCGGTCCAGGTTAGCTGTCGATAGACGAAGATGGTGACGAGGATGGCGTAGACGACGGCGACGCAGGAGGACTCGGTTGCCGTGAAGACACCGGAGCGGACGCCGCCGAAGATGATGCCGATCAGCAGGATGCCGGGCAGGGCGAGCACGACGTAACGCCCGACAATGGCGAAGCCGGGGAAGGGCTCGCGGGGATAGCCGCGCTTCACCGCGACCGCCCAGGCGGCGACCATCAGCGCCCCGCAGAGCATGAGGCCCGGCACGATGCCGGCGGTGAACAGGTCCGCGATCGAGAGATTGCCGCCCGCCGAGAGCGAATAGATGATCATGTTGTGCGAGGGCGGGATCAGGAGCGCGATGATGGCCGCGTTCGCGGTGACGTTGACGGCGTAGTCGGCGTCATAGCCGCGCTTCTTCATCTGCGGGATCATCAGGCCGCCGACGGCGGAAGCGTCGGCGACGGCCGAGCCGGAGATGCCGCCGAAGAGCGTGCAGGTCACGACATTGACCTGGCCGAGGCCGCCGCGCAGATGGCCGACGAGGCTCGCCGCCATCTGGATCAGCCGCTCGGCGATACCGCCGCGGATCATCAGGTCGCCGGCATAGATGAAGAACGGGATCGCCATCATGGCGAAGGCGTTCATGCCGGAATTCATCTGCTGGAAGACGACAACCGGCGGCAGGCCCATAAAGGCTACGGTCGCGACCGAGGCGATGCCGAGACAGAAGGCGACGGGCACACCGATCAGCAGCAGGACCGAGAAGACGCCGAAGAGAATCCAGAGCTCCATCGGTCAGGCCTCCTGGCTTTCGCCGAAATGGACGAAACCGAGCGGGGCCTGCTGCTCGCCGGTGATGAAGAGCAGGAGCTTTTCCAGCGCGAAGAGCGCGATCAGCGCGCCGCCCGCCGCGATCGGGACATAGTCCCAGCCACGCGAGATGCCGATGATCGGCATGCGGTCGGCCCAGGTGCCGGCAGCGAGCTGCCAGCCATAGCCAAGCATGGCCAGCCCGAAGGCGCAGACGAGGGCCTCGCCGATGATGATCAGCGCAGCGCGTAATCGTGGCGGCGACATCACCAGCCCGACCTCGAAGCCGAGATGGTCGCTCTCGCGCACGCCGACGGCGGCGCCGAGCAGGATGAACCAGGACATCAGGAAGAGAGAGCCGGCCTCGACCCAGATCGGCGTGTCGTTGAGCACATAGCGGCCGAACACGCCCCAGGCGACCATCACGGTCATCAGGACGAGGCCGGCCCCGGCAGCGATCAACGCGAAGAGGCTGAGTTTGGCGTCGATACGTGTCAGAAAGGCTGTGAAAGCGCGCATGGGATGTCCGTGAATGCGGGTTTCTCATCCTGAGCCCTCATCCTGAGGAGCCGCGAAGCGGCGTCTCGAAGGATAGTTCCAGAGGTCTCTGGATCATCCTTCGAGACGCGATCTGCGATCGCTCCTCAGGATGAGGGCTTTAGGAATCGGGGCGACCCGGAAGCCGCCCCGCCTGGACGAGGCTCAGTTCACCGCCTGGATGGCGGCGACCATGTCCTTCAGCTTCGGGTCGGTGACGAACTTGTCGTAGACCGGCTTCATCGCGTCGATGAAGGGCTTCTTGTCGACCGTGTTGATCTGCGCGCCACCGGCCTTGACCTTGGCTTCCGACGCCTTCTCGCGCGCATCCCAGAGCTCGCGCATCTTGGCGACCGACTCCTTCGCGGCCGCCTTGATGATCGCCTGGTCGGCGGCGTTGAACTTGTCGAAGCTCTTCTTCGACATCACCAGCGCTTCCGGCGAGAGCGAGTGCTCGGTCACCGAGTAGAACTTGGAAACCTCGAAATGGCGGGTCGATTCATAGGACGGCCAGTTGTTCTCGGCGCCGTCGATGACGCCTGTCTGGAGCGCGGAGTAGACCTCGCCAAACGGCATCGGCGTGGCGTTGGCGCCGAGCGCCGAGACCAGCGCGACGAACATGTCGGACTGCTGGACGCGGATCTTCAGGCCCTTCATGTCGGCCGGGCTGTTGATCGGGCGCTTGGAGTTGTAGAAGGAGCGCGAGCCGGAGTCGTAGAGTGCCAGGCCGATCAAATCGTGCTTCTCGAACTCCTTGAGCAGATTGTCGCCGATCTGTCCGTCCATCGCCTTCCGCATGTGATCGACAGAGCGGAAGATGAAGGGCAGCGAGGGGATGTTGGTCGCCGGGATCAGGTTGTTGAACGGCGCCATGTTGATGCGGTTGATGTCGATGACGCCGAAGCGGGTCTGGTCGATCGTGTCCTTCTCCTGGCCGAGTTGGGCCGAGTGGAAGACGTTGATCTTGACGCGCCCCTGCGTGCGCTCCTCGAGCAGCTTGCCGAGATAACGGACCGCCTCGACGGTCGGATAATCGGTCGGGTGGATGTCGGCCGAGCGCAATGTCACGCTCTGAGCGAGCGCGGAGGTCGCGGCGGCGGCCGTGAAAGCCAGCGCGGCGGTATAGGCAAGGAAACTGCGGCGTGCGGTCATGGTGCGTTCTCCCGTGGTTTCGAAGCCCCCCGCCGTTTCCCGGCTTGTTCGCTGGTGCCCCGAACGTAAGCTTGCTGCGCGCCCCGTCGTGGTTGCGGCAGTGATTGTATGGTAGTATGTTGCGGTATGGCACGCAACGGGCTGTGGAGGTTTTTGACTTGAGCCTTTCGTTGGCGTCATCCGCCCTTGCCTCGGGCGCCTCGGCGGCCGGGCGTGTCGAAGCTGAGCTGCGTCGCGCGATCATCGCACTCGAATTGCCGCCCGGCACGCGCCTGTCAGAGCAGGAGATCGCGTTGAAATACGGCGTCTCGCGCCAGCCCGTGCGCGAGGCGCTGATCGCGCTCGCCCGGACGCGGCTGGTCGACGTGCAGCCGCAGCGCGGCACGGTCGTGGTCAAGTTCTCGGTCCGCAAGATGATGGAGGCCCGCTTCGTGCGAGAGGCGGTGGAGGTTGCCATTGTCCAACAGGCTTGCGAGTCCTTCGCCGCACGGAGCCGCCAGCGCATCAGCGATCTCCTCGACATGCAGGACAAGGCGGCGGAGCGGGACGACCACGCATCCTTCCAGCGCTATGACGAGCTGTTCCATGTCGAGCTGGCCGAAGGCGTCGGCATGCCCCTGGCCTGGGAGGCGATCAGGGATATCAAGGCGCATATGGACCGGGTTTGCCAACTGACCCTACCCGGTACTGCCGTGATGTTGGCCCTGGTGGAGCAGCACCGGAGCATCATGGCCGCTATCGATGCGCGAGATGCGGCACAGGCGGGAATCGCTATGCGCCATCACCTCACCGAGATTCTCCGGGCCCTTCCCAAGACAGAAGCCAGCTATCCTGATCTGTTCGAGTGAAGCTTCGCGATCACCCCGAGCATTCGCGTTATGACGCGGCCGCGACCACGGCAGCCCACGGGCTGGTCGGATGGGCCATCCCGATGAAGCCATGCTCGGCTACCATCACGGCGGAGGGAATCGAGAAGTTCACGGGATAGAGCGTGTCCTCGACGATCTCGACCGGGAACGCAGTCGCGACGGTCGCCGCGACATCCGCCTCGGCGCGCGCGTCGATCTTGATGCGCGGGGTCGAGGCATCGATGCGCGGGCGGTGAAACACCTCCTCGAGCGACAGGCCGAAATCGGCCAGTCCCGAGATCAGCTGCAGAACCGTCGGGAAGATCGTGCGCCCGCCGGCAGCGCCGATGGCAAGCACGGGGCGGCCGCCCTGGCTGAGCACGAGCGGGCACATATTGGCGAGCGGCTTCCTGCCCGCCGCGATGCTGTTGGGCTGGCCGGAGCGCGGATCGAACCACATCATGCCGTTGTTCATGATGATGCCGCTCTGCGGCAGCGCGACCTTTGCGCCGAAGCGCGAAAGCAGCGTGTTGGTGAGCGAGACCATCGTGCCCGAGCGGTCGACCACGCTGACATGGGAGGTGCAGCCGACTTGCGGCGTCGCGGCATGGCCGAGCGTGTTGAGCCGCTTTTCATAGGCCGCGCGGATCGCGGTCGCGTAGAGCAGGGCAGCCTGGGCCGGCGAGGTCTCGCGCGACAGCGGGCCGTCGGCGAGGCGCTGCGCGGCGTCGAAGAAGGTCGGGCCGCCGCTGAGGCCCGGCACCGCGGCGATGTCGAAATCGCGATAGCGGCCGGTCAGAGCCGGCGCCCAGACCACCTCGTAGGCGGCCAGATCACGGGCGCGCAGCGGCGAACCACCCGCTTCGAGATCGGCAGCGATGGATGTGGCGCTCTCGCCTTCATAAAAGTCGCGCGCTCCCGCCTTGGCGAGCCGTCGCAGCAGCTTGGCCTTGAGCGCCATCGGCTTGAAGCGCCGTGTGTCGGCACCGGCCTTGGGGCCATGGCCGTCATCGAGCAGGATTGCCGACAGCGCCGGATCGCGCGCCAGGCCCGGAGCCTCGATCGCGATGCAGAGCGCGGCGAACCAGTCGATCTCCAGGCCGCGTTCGGCATGCTCGATCGCAGGCTGCAGCGCCTCTTCCCAGGAGATCGAGCCATGGCGCTCCAGCGCGGCGGCGAGACCTGCGATCGCGCCGGGCACGCAGATCGCGCCATAGCCGGAGACGTTGCGCTCCCCGACCACCGAGGGCCAGCTGAACCAGTTGCCGGCCTGCGCGTCGGCCAGCGGATAATCCGCCGGGTCGAGCCCCGCGGCGGAGCGGACGTTGAAGTCGAGCGTCTCGGTCGCGCCGGTCCGGCCATCGGCATGGACGAGGAAGCCGCCACCGCCGATGCCCGAGAGCCAGGGCTCGACGGTGCTCAGCACCAGCGCGGCCACCACGGCCGCGTCCATGGCGTTGCCGCCGCGCGAGAGAACATCCGCCCCGGCTTGCGCCGCATGGCGGTTCTGGGCGGCGACGAGGCCGTGCGCCGAATGCACGGCGGGCCTCCGGATACTGAAAGTCTGCATCAGCGCGACGCCTTGAAGCGATGGGGCGCGCTCGCCTCCGGCAGTCGCATCGGCACACTGAAGCGCGCGGCATTGCCGCTGGCGGCATGATGCGCCGCGAGTTCGCCGACGGTGGCGATCCAGGTTCCCGGCGAGGTCGTGATCACGTCGAGCAGCTTTTCCAGCATGCGGACACGGCCGGCCCGTCCGGAGATCCAGTCATGGATCGTCAGCATCATCATGCGGCCCTCGCGGTGGAGCACCTGCCACTCGTCGAGCCAGGCTTCGAGGATGCCGCCCTGCGGCGACGGCGGTGCGCGATCGGTCGGACTGCCGGTAAAGCGGAAATAGATCGCGTCGTCGACAGCCCAGAGCACCGGGACCTGCGTGACGCCGTCGATCGTGTAGGGGTGGTCGAAGCCCATCAGCGAGCTGTCGTAGAGGCCACGCCGTTTGACCTCCTCCAGCATGAAGGGGGTCATCTCCCAGGCCGGCGAACGAAAACCTTTCGGGACGACGCCTGCCTGGCTCTTGAACAGCGCCAGCGATTCGTCGAGCGCGCGGGCGAATTCATCCGGCCCCGCCTCAGTGGCGATCTCGTGGAAATAGCCGTGCAGTCCGATCTCGTGCCCGCGTTCGGCGAAGGCCGGCAGCAGGTCGGGATGGTTCTTCGCGACCAGGCCCGGCACGAACATCGTCGCCTTGATGCCGTAACGGTCGAGCAGGTCGAGGATGCGCCAGATGCCGACGCGCGGCCCGAACAGCCGCTGCTCGATCTGGCCGAGCGTCGCGGGCGCGCCCTCGGTCAGGTTCCATTGATACGGGCTTTCGGCGTCGACATCGACACTGAAGCAGAAGGCGCTGCTCTTACCCGCCGGCCATTCATAGGCCGAGGCGGGAAAGCTCGCCGGCGCGAGCGAAGACGTGTTTTGGTTCACGACAAGCTCCTCACAGCGCGCTCTTCTTGTCCTGATGGACCGCGAGCGAGCCGATCGAATTGCCGCCATCGACCGTCAGCGTCGCTCCGGTGACATAGGAGGAGACGTCACTGGCCAGATAAAGCAGCGCGTTCCCAACATCCGCGCGCGAGGACGGCCGTCCCAGCGGAATCTGCGCGACCGTGTTCTGGATATGCGCGTCGGTCAGTCCGCTGACCGTGCTGCCGGCGGCGAAGCCGGGCTCGAGCGCATTCACCCGGATGCCGTATTCGGCCAACTCCACGCCAAAGCCCTTGGTCAGGCGGTCGAGCGCCGTCTTCGAGGTGGAGTAGACGGCAGCCGTGCGCCGCATCTTGCGCGAGGCGCCCGACGAGATGTTGATGATCGAGCCCTTGACGCCCTTGCGGACCATCTGCGTCGCCAGCTCCCGGCTCAGGATGAAGGGCGCGCGCAGGTTGACGGAGAAGATCCGGTCGAACTCCTCGGTGGGCGTGTCGAGCAGGAAGGCGCTGGGATAGATCCCGGCATTGTTGACGAGGATGTCGGCGGCACCCCAGCGCTTCCCGATCTCGTCCGTCAGCGCCTTGATCGAAGCCTCGTCGGTGAGATCGGCGGCCTTGACGAAGCTGTCGCCGCCGAGGCCCAACGTCCTGGCGAAGGCTTCGAGCTCGCCTTCCTTGGCGTCGGTGAGCGCCAGCGTGGCGCCGGCGTCGTGAAGCGTCTCGGCGATCCATTTCCCGATCACGCCGCAAGCCCCGGTGACGAGCGCGCGCTTGCCCTTGATGTCGTCGAACATGGTGCGATCCTTAGCGAAAATGGGGGTCGAGGCGGTCGCGCACGGCATCGCCGGTCAGGTTGACGGTGAGCACCAGCGCGAACAAGCAGAGCCCGGGCAGCGTCGCGACCCACCAGGCGGTAGCGACGTAGTTGCGGCCGGTGGAGAGCATCGAGCCCCAGCTCGCGGTCGGCGGCTGGACCCCGAGGCCGAGGAAGGAGAGCCCGGCCTCGAACAGGACCATCAAGCCGAACTCCAGGGTCGCGACGACGATCAGCGTGCCCGCGATGTTGGGCAGGATATGCCGGAAGAGGATGCGCGCATTGCCGCCGCCCGAGAGCACCGCGTTCTCGACATAGGCCATGCCGGCCGTCGCCAATGTCTGCGCATGCGCCACGCGAGCATAGCGCGGCCAGCGCGTGAGGGCGAGCACGAGCACGACATTGACCAGGCTGGGGCCCAGCACCGCGACGGTGATGATGGCGAGAAGCACCGCCGGGATGGACAGGAACACGTCGGCAATGCGCATCACCGCAATCTCGACCCAGCCGCGCCGATAGCCGGCGATCAACCCGAGCGCGGTTCCGAACGCTCCCGAGAGCAGGACGGAAAGCACGGCGACGAGCAGCGAGACGCGCGTGCCGTAGATGATCCGGCTGAGGAGATCGCGGCCGAGTTCGTCCGAGCCGAGCCAGTAGTGAAAGCTGCGCGAAGCCGTTCCCGGCGGCTTCAGCCGCCCGACGAGGTTCTGGGCATTGGGATCATAGGGAGCGAGCAGGGGCGCGCAGATCGCGGTCAGGACGAAGACCGCGAGAATGGCGATCGGCCACCAGCGCTTCAGCGGGAAGCGGCGGCGAGGCAGCGAAGGAGCCGGTGCGCTCATCGTCCGCCCCCCAATGCGATGCGCGGGTCGACGACGCTGTAGAGGAAGTCCGAGAGCAGATTGAGCCCGATCGTGACCAGGGCCCCCAGCATGACGACGCCCTGCACGACCAGGAAATCACGTGCGAGGATGGCCTGAACCGTGACCTGGCCGAGGCCGGGCCAGGCGAACACGGTCTCGACGATGACCGCGCCGGCCAGCAGGTTCGAGATTTCGAGCGCGGCGACGGTGATGACGGGAATCGCCGCGTTCTTCGCGACGTGCCGCAGCAGAATGCGCACCGGACCGACACCCCTTGCGCGGGCCGTGCGGACATAGTCGCGCGTGAACTCCTCGATCAGCGCCGCCCGCGTGATCCGGGCAAAGGTCGCCATCGACAGCAGGCCGAGCGCGATGGACGGCATGATCAGGTGCGAGAAGCCGCCCGTCGAAGACGGCGGCAGCCAGCCGAGGGTCACGGCAAAGAGAAGGATCAGAAGGATGCCGCTCCAGAAGGTCGGCATGCTCTGCGCTGCGAGCACGAAGCCGGCAGCCGCCTTCGCCGCGGCGCTGTCGCGGAACAATGCGAGCAAGATGCCGACGGGGATGCCGATGCCGCAGGCGACCGTCAGCGCCCCGCCCGCGAGCATCAGTGTGTAGGGCAGGCGCGAGGCGATGATGTCGACCACCGGCACGCGCTGCACCACGGACTGGCCGAGATCGAAACGGGCGAGATCGGCAAGGAAGCCGAGATACTGGACGATGAGCGGCCGGTCGAAGCCCAACGCGTGGCGCAGGGCCTCGATATCGGCTTGCGTGGCGGTTTCCGGCACGAGGAGATAGGTCGGATCCCCCGTCAGCCGCTGGACGAAGAAGATCAGCGTCGCCACGCCGAAGATCGTGACGAACGCCTGCCCGGCGCGCTGGAGGAGGAAGCCGACCACGCCGCGTCAGTCCTTCCAGCTCATGCGGTTGACGAAGATGCTTTCATTGGGCGTGGGGGTCCAGACGAGGTTCTTGGACGTGCCGTACATCTGTGCCGCCTGATAGAGCGGGATCACGAAGTGCTCGCTGGCGATGCGTTCGTGCACGGTCTTGTATGCAGCGAGACGCTTGGCCGGATCGAGCGTCTGGCGGCCCGCCTCGAGGGCGTCCTCGATCGCCTTGTCCTTGGCGTTGGCCCAGCCGCTGGCGCTGTGCAGGATCGGGAACAGCACGCCGTCCGCGTCCTGGCAGCCGCAGGACCAGCGGCTGAACGCCATCACCGGAATGGAATCCGGCCCGCTCTGCATGCGCTTCAGCCAGGAACCCATATCGGTCATCTCGATCTTCACGCTGAGACCGGCATCGACCAGCATCTGCTGCAGCGCCTGAACGACGCGCTGGTCGTAGACGGGCGCGGTGACCAGCGCGATCTCCTGCTTAGCCTTGGGGCCGACCGCGGCAAGCTCCGCTTTGGCCTTGGCGAGATCGAAGGGCAGGTCCTTGATCCCCTCGACGAAGCCCTCATGCGCAGGCGAGAGCATCTGGGCCAGCGGCTTCTCGGTGCCGCCGAGCACGCCGTCGGTGATCGCCTGCTTGTCGATCGCCTGGGCGATGGCTCGGCGCACGCGGGGATCGTTCAGCGGCTCCTTCTGCACGTTCATCGCGAGATAGGCGACGCGCTCGGTCAGCACCGGCACGGGCTTGGCGCGCTGCGAAGTCTTGAGCTGGGCGGCGAGATCGCCATCGAGATTGGCGGCGAGGTCCGAGGTGCCGGCCATCAGATTGGCGACGCGCGTCGCGGCATCGGGGATCGCACGGAAGACGACGCTCGGGAACGCTGCCTTGGTGCCCCAATAGGCGTCGTTGCGATTGAGCGTCACCGACACGCCGCGCTGCCACGCGCCGAACCTGTAGGGGCCGCTGCCGACCGGCGCGAGGTTGAAGGCGTCCTTGCCCACGGCCTCGACGACCTTCTTGGGCACGACCGAGAGCTTGACGAGCTGCGCGAGCAGGGCCGGATAGGCACCCTGCGTGGTCAGCGTCACCGTTCTGGCGTCGTCCGCGACGGCGTCGATGATCTTGTCGAACTGGCCGAGCTGCGGGCTGACGAACTTCGGATCGGTGATGCGCTTGACGCTGAAGACGACGTCGTCGGCGGTCAGCTTCGAGCCGTCATGGAAGGTGATGTCGTCGCGCAGCTGGAACTGGATCCTCGTGTCGGAAAGCTGCTTCCACGAGGTTGCGACCTGCGGCGCGATCACACCCTTGTCGTCACGGGTGACGAGATTGTCGAAGATGTTGCGGTAGACGTAGTAGCTGTCCGGGTTCCACTGGACATGCGGATCGAGCGAGTTCGGCTCGCCGACGAGGTCGATCGTCAGGCGCTCCTTGGCGGCGAAGGCCGCGCCCCCCGGCAGCGACAGGCACGCGGCGAGCAGCGCGCCTGCGAGCATTCGGCGTGTTCGCATCATCGTCGTTCCCCTTTTTTGGTTGGTGGCGCCCGGTCTCCTCCCGGCGCCCTGGTCTTGCAGAGCTGCTGTCGGCCGTTACGGCTCAGTCGTTCCAGCTCATCCGGTTCAGAAACATGCTTTCGTTCGGCGTCGGCGTGAAATTCAGGTTCTTGGTCGCGCCATAGATCACGACGGCCTGATAGAGCGGGATCACCGGCACATCAGTTGCGACGATCTCATGCACCTGCTTGTAGGCGGCGAGGCGCTTGCCCTTGTCGAGGGTCTGGCGGGCTTCCTCCAGCAAGCCATCGGTCTTGGGATTGCGATAGGCCGACCAGCCGCTGCTCTTGTGCAGCAGCGGGAACAGCACGCCATCGGCATCCTGGCAGGCGCAGGACCAGCGCCCGAAGCTGAGCGTCGAGGTGCCTTCCGGCCCGGCCTGGGCGCGCTTCAAATAGCTCGCCATGTCCGACATCGCGATCTTGACGTTGAGCCCGGCCTCGCCGAGCTGCTGCTGCACGGCCTGGACGATGCGCTGGTCGAAGACCGGCGCGGTCGAAAGCTCGATCTCTGCCCTCGCCGCCGGTCCCGCTTCCGCGACCAGGGCCTTCGCCTTGGCGAGGTCGTATTTCGCGGCAGGCATGCCATCGATCCATCCAAAGATCGCCGGCGTCAGCAATTGCCCGACCGGCTTGTCGAAGCCGCCGAGGAGGCCATCGACCAACCCTTCCTTGTCGATGGCGAGAGCCGCCGCCTGCCGGACCTTGACGTTATCGAAAGGCGGCTTGGTCGTATTCAGGCGCAGATAGGCGACGCGCTCGGTCAGGCCCGTCAGGGGCTTGGCTTTCGCCGCCGTTTTCAGCTGGGCTGCCTGGTCGCTGTCGAGCGTGACGCCGAGGTCGCTGGTCCCGGCCTGCAAATTGGCGAGGCGGGTCGCGCTGTCCGGAACGGCCCGGAAGATCACGCTCGGGAACGGCCCCTTCGTGCCCCAATAGGCATCGTTGCGCGAGAGCGTCACCGCAACGCCGCGCTGCCAGTTCTCGAATTTATAGGGCCCGCTGCCGACCGGCTTCAGGTTGAAGGCGTCCTTGCCCACCGCCTCGACGACCGCCTTGGGCACGATCGAGAGCTTGACGAGCTGCGCCAGCAAAGCGGGATAGGCCCCGCTGGTCGTCAGCTTGACCTTGGTCGGCGAGAGCGCGACCGCATCGGTGATCTTGTCGAACTGGCCGAGCTGCGGGCTGCCGAAGCTGCGATCGGTGATGCGCTTGACGCTGAAGACGACATCGTCCGCGGTCAGTTTCGATCCGTCATGGAAGACGATATCGGGCCGAAGCTCGAATTCGATCTCGTTGTCGGACAGGTATTTCCAGGAGGTCGCGACCTGCGGGACGATCTCGCCCTTGTCGTCGCGGGTGACGAGATTGTCGAAGATGTTTCGATAGACGTAGTAGCTATCGGGGTTCCATTGAACCTGCGGATCGAGCGAGGAAGGTTCGTTGACGAGGTCGACCACGAAGCGCTCTTTGGAGGCTTGGGCGGAAGCGACGCTCCCCAAAGCGAAGATCGCGGCACAGGCCGCGGCGAGAGGATAGTTTCGCCAGGCAACGGTCATGACTGCTTCTCCTTCGACAGGGGGATAGGCCGATCGGCTGTGACAAGCGGCGATTGGGTGGCGCGGCCTCGGCGGGCAGAACGCGCTTGCGGGCGAGCCGGCTGCGCCGACATGGCGAGGAAGCCGTGGGCGATTGCGTCGGCGAAGCGCTTTTGGTCGCGTTCGATCGCTCGGCTGGCGAGATCACTGTCGCCCGCGCCGAGCGCGGCGACCAGCTCCCCGAGATCGGCGGAGGGGATGGCGTGGCCACTGAGGTCGAGCATCCGCACGATCCGGTCCGAATGATCCCAGATCTCGCCGAGCCAATCGCTGGCGAAGACGCCTGAGCCGGCAGCGAGAAGGTTGCGCAGCTGGCGCTCGGCAGCGCGGGCCGTAGCAAGCGCTGCGAGCTCGGTCCGCCCCGATACCGACTGGACCATTCCGAGCAGCGCAGTCGCCGTGGAGAGCGCGGGCTCTGCCAGCCTGTGCGTTGCCAGGGCCGGCTCGAGCCGGCGACGCCCGTCGATCACCGCTCCGATCAGCGCGCCGTCGATCGGCGCAATCCGCCAGCCCTGCCGGGCATGCCGGCTGACGAAGCGGCCCGCCGCCAACTCGGTCAGCGCGACACGAACGCTGGCGCGGCCCAGCCCGAAGCGCTCGGCGAGCGCCGCCTCATGGACGAAGTCACCGGGCGTGAGCTCGCAGGAGATAACAGCCGTACGCAGCCGGCGGCTGGCGACATCGAGCAGCGCCTCGGCGATCGGAGCAGGAAGAAAAGGGGAGCTTGCATCGAGCATGATCCAAAGCTTGGCCCGCTTCGTGAGATTTCACAAGAGCATTGTGAGATTTTATGGCGGCTGGCAGATTGCTTGCGATAGCGCCGTTGCAACTCATCGCTACACGGTGATCCGCAGTGCCCGGTTCCTCAAAATGGCGCTGTAGGGCGCAGCGAAGCGGGAGCGCGCAAAGGCGAACATCGAAAGTTCCGGAGGGATTAGGCAAAATTCGATCTGCAATAATCGCCGAATCTTCGGACCAAAATTCAGCCGTTCTGCCGCCCGCCGTGTAGTAGCCTCTCGACGCCGGGGCTGCCGACACCTGGCGATCGTGGCGCCCGCGACCTTCGGCGGCCTCTATGGCGCGGATGCCACCTCGGGAGATGGCTGTGCAGAATACCGATAAGATTTGGACGATCGTCGATTCAAAGCAAGCTGACTATATCGAGCTGAGCGACCGCGTCTTTGAGATGCCGGAGCTCAACTACCGGGAGGTCAAGTCAGCTGCAGCTCATGCCGAGCAGCTTCGGCGCGAGGGATTTCGCGTGGAGACGGGCATTGCCGGCTTGCCGACGGCGGTGATGGGCGAGGCGGGAGAAGACGGCCCGGTGATCGCCATCCTTGGCGAGTACGATGCGCTGCCTGAGCTTTCGCAGGCCCCCGGGGTTTCCGAGCACCAGCCACTTCCAAGCCAGCCGGCAGGCCATGGCTGCGGCCACAACCTGCTCGGGGCCGGGGCCATGCTGGCGGCAGCGGCGGTCAAGGATTTCCTTGCGGAGCGTGGGCTCAAGGGCCGCGTCCGATACTATGGCTGCCCGGCCGAAGAAGGCGGAGCGGGCAAGGCGTTCATGGTCAAGGAAGGCGCCTTCAAGGATGTCGACATCGCGATCTCCTGGCATCCGGCCGATTTCGCGGCCGTGACGGCAGCCATATCCCTTGCCAACACGACGATCGACTTCGAGTTCTCCGGCCGCGCCAGCCATGCCGCTGCCGCGCCGCATCTCGGCCGTTCGGCGCTCGATGCCGCCGAGCTGATGAATGTCGGCGTCAACTACATGCGCGAGCACATGCCGAGCGATGCCCGCATCCACTATGCCTATCTGGATGCAGGCGGCATCGCGCCGAACGTCGTGCAGGCCAAGGCCAAGCTGCGCTACGTGGTGCGCGCGACGATGGTCTCCCAGGTCCATGAGCTCCTCGCCCGCGTCCGGAAGATCGCCGAAGGCGCGGCGCTGATGACGGAAACCACCGTCACCGACGAGGTCGTCAGCGCGATGAGCAGCTTGCTGGCCAATACGCCGCTGGAAGATGCGATGCAGCGCAATTTCGATCGGCTCGGCCCCCCTCCTTTCGACGCGGATGACATCGCCTTCGCCAGGCGCATGCAGAAGACGGTGACGCCCGCGCATGTCGAAAGCGCTTTCCGACGCTCGGGACTGCCGGCGACAGATTTCCCGCTCTGCAACGCCATCGCGCCCAAGGAAGTGCCCGGACCGCGGATGATGGGTTCGACCGATGTCGGCGATGTCTCCTGGGCGGTGCCGACGGTCCAGGCGCGGGGCGCGACGTATACGATCGGCACGCCGGGTCACTCCTGGCAGTTGACGGCGCATGGTCAGTCGCCGCTGGCTCACAAGGGCATGGTTCATATTGCGAAGGTCATGGCGGGTGTCGCCGTGGACGTGCTCGCCGAACCGGGGTTATTGGAACAGGCCAAGGCCGATTTCCAGGAGCGCCTGACCCGGACGCCCTATAAGGCGCTGTTGCCGGATGACGCCAAGCCGCCTTTCCACATGTTCTGACGGATGAAGATGGGTGGCCCGGCCGGTGGCTGGCCGGGCCATACGCTGATCGCGAAGATCGTGATGCGGTGTGCTGGCGGAGTGGTTGAGCTCGAGCGTCGCGGAGAGTTTGCGCGGGCTCTTGCGGTATGCCTTGAGAACGGGAAAGCCCCCGCGTGATTTCTGACGCGGGGGCTTTTGTATTTTTTGATTTGGTTGCGGGGGCCAGATTTGAACTGACGACCTTCAGGTTATGAGCCTGACGAGCTACCGGGCTGCTCCACCCCGCGTCAACTTTTGGCCTTTGAGCTTGTCCTGGATGGCGTTTGCCGTTCC
>Ga0209369_1000372_pt1 | contig 71260 bp, 66 predicted proteins | sample EBPBio142010_DNA_FD_185865 | JGI IMG/M metagenome (GOLD analysis project Ga0209369, IMG submission 185865) | Wastewater treatment Type I Accumulibacter community from EBPR Bioreactor in Madison, WI, USA - Reactor 1_10/4/2010_ DNA (SPAdes)... | ecosystem: Engineered > Bioreactor > EBPR >...
CCCGCCGCCGGTTGCCGTACTCGATATCCGTGAAACTGGGCTGATCGATGTCCACACCACATCCTCCCGGACCCCCGCCAACCCAGCCAGGGGGACACCCCGACCACCCGAGATAATCAGCGCATCCTTAGGGGTTCGAGTCCCCTTGGCTCCACCGCAGCCCGGAGGTGAGAGGCCTTGGGTCTCACGGCGAGGGCCTCTTCGGGTGCCAGTGCCTCAGCAAGGTCGGCTACAAGCGCGCCGCCCGGTGTGCGAGGGCAACCGGGCATGCCGGCCCGACGAGCCCACGGCTGGTTGATCAGTTCGATTGGCTCGGGGCGAGGCTGATCAACCCCGTGTTGCGCCGCGTTGCGTCAAACTGAAGCCGAAGCGTCACGGCGCCCCGCGGGCCACACCAATTCGTTGCACGATCCAGCCGGAATCGCTGGCCGTCTCAGAGGGCCGGGTCGGTACCTTCAGGTTCCTGCAGCGAGGCGATTGCGCTCTCGAGCTGGGTGATCATGTCAGGGAGGTCGTCGACTGCCGTCGCGACCAGCGTCTCCACGTCGATGTCCCAGTAGCCGTGGACGATGCGGTTGCGCAGCCGGGTGGCAGCACGCCACGCGATCTTCGGGTTCGCATCCTTCGTCCCCGACGGGACTTGGCTGGCAGCCTCGCCGAGCACGGTGAAGTGCCACAACAACGCTGAACGCCGGATGCCGTCGGCACCGACCTGCTCGCTGCTTCGACCATCCACCAATTCCCGGATCGCCGTCGCCGCATCGCGCATCTCACGCAGCAGCAGGAGTTCACGCTGCATAGAAGGGCTGTGCGTCGGCGAGGATCTGCTCGCGAAGGTACTTGTTGATGGATTGGCGCGCGACGAGGTCGACCCTGCGGCCGAAGAGGGCAGACAGCTCGTCCTCGAGGTCGAACAGTCGAAAACCTAATCGAGTACCCGGCTTCAGGACGAACAGCAGGTCGACATCACTGTCGATCCGGCTCTCTCCTCGAGCGACGGAGCCGAAGACCTCCAAGGCCGCGACACCGTAGCGCTCGCACACCATCCGCAAGCGCTCCCTGTCAACGTCCAAGGCCAACACGATCCCAGACTAACGGAGAGGGCACGGCACCCCGTGGCCGCAATGAACGACCCTGGATCGCGGTGAAGCACGGGCCCATCCAAGAGAGCGCGTCAGTGCCAGGGGCCACTGCACGGGACTACTGGACGAAGCCGGCAGTGGCGAGGTCGGCGGCGGGCATCGGCACGCGCAACCGCCATCGGCGTTCGCCGCAGCCGAGAACAGCACGCCCTCCCGGAATCCCGAGGGCGTTGAGTCCCCTCAATCGTGAAGGGCCGAGGCTAACCGGCCATGAACGCGGAGTACCGCTGCTCCAGTCGGCTCGGGTCGGGCCGATCCACGAGACGAGCAGGGGTCACGAGCGCTCTGCCGTGCATCTCTTGTAGGCCGTGCCTCAGCATCGGCCCATCCACCTCGTCCAGCAGATCCTTGTTGATGTGTACGACGTAGTCGGGGCTGATGCCCAGCAGCCGCCGGTCATACGCGGCGTGGTGGATCTTGCACAGGCTGAGGCCATTGGTGACGACAGGGTCGCCGCCGGGCTTGCCGTCCTCGATGATGTGAGCGGCGTCCAGCAGCTCGGGATGCTTGAGTGAGCAGACAGTGCACTGTCCGCCGTATGCGAGCATCACCTGCGCCCGAAACGCGGGTTGGTGAACTCTTTGCTGCACGATGCGTGCCGCGTAGGCCTTCTCGACAGGGCTGAGGCTCTGTCCCACCGGGACGCTACGAAGCACCTCGTCAACGGTGAGGGTGAACTCCCGAACGATCGGGTTGTCACCGACGACGAATACTGGATAGATCGGGTTGTAGGCATTCGCCCCGATCTTGTTGAGCCGGATCACCGGCAGGCCAAGCTCCATGGCCGCGCGAAGCTTGAGGTTCTTTCCGCCCTCAGGGCCCTTCTGGTAGCTGTACTGCAGCAAACCCCCGTCGATCTCTCGATCTGGGTACGGGCCGTCGGGGGACGTGACGATTGTCAGCGTTGCCGCGTAACCCCGTGGGTTCCAGATGCCGCCTCTGCCCGGGTCGACCAAGCGTTCCATGGTGCCATCGGGAAGCGGAAACTCTGCGAGCTCGGTCCATCGGAGGTAGCCGCCCGTTGATTCGGCTCGCGTGGCCAATGCTGCAGCGATGATCTCGCGCCGCACGTACTCCTGGTTCGGTGGCAGCGGGCTCGACATCCCCACAGCTCGCCAGGGCTCGGGAGCGCCCGCCGGCGAACGTGCCCTCTAGAATCGCGATCATGGGGGACCGGCCGTCCGTGCGCGCCGTGCTGTCGCGCGCCCGCACCTTCGCTGCCGCGCGTCCGGCCAAGCAGAAGGCGGGTGCTGCGGCGGCCGGGGTGCTGCTGGCCTCGGCCCCGTTCGGCGGCCTGGCCGCAGCCCCCGAGCCGCCCCCGCAGCAGCTCCTGCTGGGACAGCCGATGACGGTCGGCCCCTTCGAGGTGGCCATCGACAAGGTCGTGGAACTACCCGACCTGGCCCCGGCGATCACCCCGGCACCCACCCAGCGGGTCGTCGTGGTGGATGCCGTCGTCACCCTCACCGGGGATCGCCCCGAGTACGCGGTCACCCTGACGAACAACCTGCGCGTCACCGGCGGCGGGGTGAAGACCACCGAGCGGCCGAGTCTCTACGTCGTCGACGACGCCACGGCCATGAGCGTGTTCAACCCCGGCGTGTCCTATCGGCTGGCCATCGCCTTCGTCACCGACGGCCCCTGGCAGGGCGAGACCGCCACCGTGCGCGCCAACCAGGTCGTCTTCCGCGAGGAGGACCGTGGCACCCTCAACCCCAACGCCTGGGTCGGCCTCGACGAGATCCAGTGGCAGGGCTCCCTCCCTCTGGAGCGACGGTCGTGAGCGCCCGATGAACCGCGCCGCCTCCACCGCCGCCACGGCCGCGTTCGTCATCGCCGCCATGGGTCTGGGCCGGCTGATCACCGACCACGTGCCCCTCGAGGCCTCCGCCGTCGAGCCATTCACCGTCACGGCGGGCCTCGGCCAGACCGCGGCCCTCGAATACGCCGAGGTGACCGTCACCGGCATCCGCGTCACCCCCACGATCACCGGAAACCCGACCGCGAAGGCCGGCGGGCGCTGGCTCGTCGTCGACACCGAACTGGTCGCGACCCGCGAACCCACCCTGATGCTCGGGTTCGACCTCGTCGCCGCCGACGGCACCCGCTACGCCCACTCCAGCCGGGGCACGGACTGCGCGATCAACGCCACCCTCGCCACCGGCGTGCCCTGGTTCGGCAGCTTCTGCTTCGACGTGCCCGAGGCCGCGCTCGACGACCCGCACTTCCTCGTCTCGCGCGGTGACTACGCGGTCGACGGGTCGGGCCAGCGCCGCGACGGCCTCGCCGACATCGACCTCGCCATCGGCCCCGCCGACGTCGGCACCCTGTGGTCCCGGACCGAGCCCGTCGACCTGAGCCCGACCGGCGTCGTGCCACCCGCCCCGGCAGAGCAGGCCGCGCCATGATCGGCGCCCGCCCCAGCCGCTGGTGGATCCTCGCCATCCCCTTCGCGATCGCGCTCATGCTCGCCGCGGCGGGCTACCGGGTCGGCACCTTCTGGTTCCACAACGGCCAGCACCGGGTCCTCGCGAGCGCGGATGCCGGGCAGTGGGCTCGCGCGAGCGAGGACTACACGGACGTGTTCGGCGACACGACCCGCTCGTATGCCGTCCGCCTGGCCGGGTGGGGTCATAAGTCGTCGACGTTCGTCAACGGTCGCGGTGAGGAGTTCGCCCTGCCCGACGGCATCGTCGCCCGCACGGTCAACCTCGAGTTCGAGGCCGAGCCCGATCAGGCCCTCACGAGTTGCACCATCTCGCTCATCGATGCCCAGGGGCGCCGATTCGACAACGGTGGCAGCACCAGCCAGGTGGCGAACGAGTCGTCCGCGTGCGTGCCCGAGGAGACTCCGGGCCCGAGCGTGGCCGTCCTCGACACCGACGTGCGTGGCGCCACCCCGGACGACACGCAGCCACGGCCCACGCGCTGGGCCACCTCCCCACAGGTCGTCGTGCCCCGCGATGCCGAGATCGTCGAGGTGCGGGTGTCGTTCGAGCACCCCGACTACGTCAGGCTGATGCCGGAACGCTGATCCCCAGCTCGCCGCCGGCGGTGGGTTCGGCGGTGGGGGCTTCAGTGGGTTCGGCAGTCGAGTCGTCGGACGGCTCATCGGGCTCGGGAGTCGGGTCGAGCGAGGGGCCGAGCAGCCAGTCGATCGCCGCCGCCAGCAGCGATGCGCCCAGCACCATCGTCACCGCCAGCCCGAGCGCGGCCTCCATCGGCGCGAAGGCCAGCCAGGTGTCGGTGTTGACCGGCCCGATCGCGAGGCGCAGCACCTCACCCAGGGCCCACGGGATGCGGATGACGAGCAGGAACGCCAGGCAGAACGTCAGCATGGGCATCAGGCCTGCCGCGGCCATCATCCGCAGGCCGTTCCAGAACGCCGACCAGCGCTCGCGGACGTCCGCCACCAGCCCGCCCCCGAACCGGCGCACCGGGGCGGGGATCTTCTGCAGGGTCGGGTTCGGCTCGCGGGTCGGCATCGGTGGCGGGCTGAGCCGGTGCCCGAGGACGACGGCCCCCACCGTGAGCCACGCGAGCGGAACGACGACGACGGCATCCACCGCGCCGATCAGCCCGAACAGCCAGCCCGTCGCGGAATCGACCGGGTTCGCCAACGGCCCGAGCTCGTCGACGACCCGGTCGTACTGCTCGACCACGACCTGCGAGGCCTGCCGCTGCTGGACCCACTCGATGGATGCCGCTCGCAGGTCACTGACCTTCTGCGCCACCTGCGAGGTGTAGTAGACCTCGACGAGCGCACCGACGAAGGCCAGCGCGAGGAACTGGGTCACCCGTTCGAGCCTGCCGAGGGCGAACCGCAGCACCCACGCGATGGCGACGATCGCGACGACGACCTGCCAGTCGTAGATCGCCAGTCGACCCGCGAAGTCGTACTCCACCGAGCCGTCGAGGCTGAACTGGTTGAACTCGTCGAAGGCCGCCTCGTTGGTGAACCGGTAGAGGTCCTGCTGGAGCAGCCCGTAGGAGACGTAGACCGCGAGGAACGGCACGAGCACACTGACGGCGACGTCGACGAGGCGCATCTCGCGCTTCTCCGTGGTGGCCTGGCGGGCCTTGCGGTGGCTGAGCGCGGCGACGTTCGGCAGGGACGCGCGGGTCAGGTAGAGCATCGCGATCATGGCCAGGAGGAACCCCAGCGGCGCGATCGTGAGGATGAGCTGGGCGACGAACGCGTTGTGGTCGCTCACCTCGACGGCCACCCACAGGGCGCCGCTGCGCAGGGCCAGCCCGAGGCAGGCGATGACGATGAACGGTGCCCAGAAGCGGCCCAGGATGCGCGCGGCCGCGATGAGGACCGCGGGGATGTCGCGCACCCGCATCGTGTCGTTCACCCTGCCCCCTTGCTCTGGCCCCCCCGTGTCGCCTTGCCGAGCGAGAGCCTATCCGCCGGCCTGGGCGCGGCGGCTGTTGGATGCCGCTCTGCGGACGGACACGACGACGCCGGCCGCCCCGTGAGGAGCGGCCGGCGTCGCGGTGTGCTGCGGGAGTGGGGGGCCGATCGCGCGATCAGTCGCGCTCTTGGCCCCCCAGCCAGCGGTCAGCTCTTGCGCTTGGCCTCGTCAACGGCGTCGGATGCCGCGTCGTTGGTGTCGTGCGCCGCGTCACCGGCGGCGTCGGCTGCGTCCGAAGCCGCGTCCTTCGCGTCGTCGATCGCATCGGATGCCGTGTCACCGGCATCCGAGACCGCGTCGCCAGCGGTGTCCACGGCGTCACTGGCCGCGTCCTTCGCGTCGTGCGCTGCGTCGCCAGCCGCATCCTTGACGTCGGCGACCTTCTCGGCCACGGCATCCCTGGCGTCAGCCGCCTTGTCCTTGGCGTCCGAGACCGCGTCGGACACGGCATCCGACGCGGCAGCAGCCTTGTCCTTGGCCTTGTCGGCCAGGTCGCCGACCTTCTCCGACGTGCTCTTGGGCGGCGTGTACGTGCCCGCGGTCGCCCACGGGTCGGGGCGCTCGTTGCTCTTGCGGTAGGCCATGATCGCGGCGCCGGCAGCGATGGCGCCGAGCAGGAGCAGCCACTTGCCCTTGCCGCCACCCTGCTTGGCGACGGCGTCACCCTTGAGCACGGCGAAGGCGTCGGGGGCGCGCTCGGCGGTCTCGGTGGCGGTGTCCTTCGCGGCGGCGGCACCGGCGGCGACCGCGGCGATGGCGCTGACGACCTTGGGCAGGACGTCCTCGACGAACACCTCACGCGCGGACTCGACCTTGGGGGCCAGGTTCTCGGCGGCGTGGTGCGCCTTCTCCTTGGCCGTCTCCGCGGCGCCCTGGGCGTACTCAGCGGCCTCGGCAGCCTTCACCCTGGCGGCAGCGGCGGTCGCAGCAGCGGCCTCGGCTGCCTCGGCGGCCTTGACCTTCAGCTCGGCTGCGCGCTCGGCGGCGTCGTGAGCGCTGTCGGTGACGCTCGTAACCCCGGTGGTGACGGCATCCTTGGCCTGATCGGCCTTGCTGTCGGAACGGAACACGTGTCCTCCTCATGTGGACGTTGTCTTGTCCACCATCTTGCCCTGTGGCCCCACCTCGACGCGATGGTGGGTGCAGCCTGATCTGTCGGCCGATGGCCCGCGTCGTCGGGGGCCGGGCGAGCAGGCACCGTCAGGACCTCGTGAGAGGATCGACGGCATGAAGGCAACCCTGCACACGAACCATGGCCCCATCGTCGTCGAGCTCTTCCCGAACGAGGCGCCCAAGACCGTCGCCAACTTTACCGGTCTCGCGACCGGCGATAAGGAGTACAAGGACGACGCGGGTCGCAGCAACCCGACCCCGTACTTCGACGGCCTGATCTTCCACCGCATCATCCCCGGCTTCATGATCCAGGGCGGCTGCCCGCTGGGCCGCGGCATGGGCGGTCCGGGCTACAACTTCGACGACGAGATCCACCCCGACAAGCAGTTCGACCGCCCCTACATCCTCGCCATGGCCAACGCCGGCAAGCGCATGGGCAAGGGCACGAACGGCTCGCAGTTCTTCATCACGGTCGCCCCGACGACCTGGCTCAACGGCAAGCACACCATCTTCGGTGAGGTCGCCGACGGCCCGAGCCGCGAGGTCGTCGACAAGATCGCCGGCGTCCGCACCGGGGCCCAGGACAAGCCCCTCGAGGACGTCGTCATCGAGCGCGTCGAGCTGAACGACTGACGCTGGTCGTGACCGAGCGCGCGAGGCGGGAGTCCCGACGTGGCTGAGCAACCGGCATCCCCGGATGCCGTGGCACCGGTTCCGGTGTGCCCTCGCCACCCCGATCGGGAGTCGTACGTGCGCTGCCAGCGGTGCATGCGGCCGACCTGCCCGCAGTGCCAGCGGCCCGCCGCCGTCGGCATCCAGTGCGTCGACTGCGTGGCCGAGGGTGCGAAGACGGTGCGCCAGGTGCGCACCGTCTTCGGCGGGGCCGTGACCGACGGCCGCCCCGTCGTGACGATGACGCTCATCGGGATCTGCGTCGCCGTGTACCTGGCGCAGTCCGCGGTGCCCGGGTTCGAGCGGCAGATCTGGTTCTCGCCGGTGCTCGGCCAGTCCGAGCCGTGGCGCTTCATCACGTCGGCGTTCGCCCACGGCTCGATCATGCACATCGCGTTCAACATGTACGCGCTGTGGATCATGGGCACCTACCTCGAGCCGATGCTCGGCCGGGCCCGGTTCATCGCCATCTACCTGCTGAGCGCTTTCGGTGGGTCGGTCTTCTACCTGTTGCTGGCGGCGCCGCAGAGCTATGAGGAAGCCGTGGCGTTCGGCCCGGGCACGTGGTGGACCCCCGCGGTGGGGGCCTCGGGCGCGGTGTTCGGCCTGTTCGGTGCCTTCCTGGTGCTCCAGCGGCGTCTGGGGCGCTCGGCTGCGGGCATGTACGTCATCATCGGCATCAACGCGGTCATCGGGTTCGTGCTGCCGAACATCGCCTGGCAGGCCCACCTCGGTGGGGCGCTCACCGGGGCCGCGGCCGCAGCGGCGATCGCCTACCTCGGGCGCAACCGCGGGCCGCTCAAGCCCGTCGACCGACGGGTGCACTGGGTGGCGCTCGGCGGGTTGTTCGTGCTGCTCGTCGTGCTGTCGCTGGTCAAGTACGCCACCGCCTGATCATCCACCAGGTGTGCCGCGGCTGATCCGGGCTGCGCTGCGGCGTGCTCGTCGCAGATCCTTGCTCCCGATGTGAGTCCTTGCTCCGGTTGGGATGTGCTGCAAGGACGCACCACCGGAGTAAGGATCTGCGACCGGAGCAAGGATCTGCGTCTAGACAGGCTCCATTGAGGTCGGGGGTTGCGGCTTGATCGGCTGCCCCGGGCTGTGGATTACACGGGTGTCATTCGTCCCCAGTGTGGACAGGGCCTGTGGATAACTTCGGCCGGATGCCGCCTGTCCGGGCGTGAGCGCGGCCGGCACGGCCTGATCGCTCCTCCTGCCCACACAAGTTGTCCCCAGATCGACCTATTGGTCGATCTGGGGACAACAGGGATCTGTGGTCAGCGCCGGGGTGGCGCGTCCGTCAGCACCGGCGTGCGTGCCCGGGTGGCGCGTCGGTCAGCGCCAGCGCGTGGTCATCAGGAAGCCGGACATCATCAGGCCGAAGCCGACACCCAGGTTCCAGCGGCCGAGCTGCGGCACGGGGTACTCGTTCACCCCGGAGATGTAGTACGTGACGACCCAGATGAGCCCGGCCAGCATGAGCCCGAGCATGACGGGCACGAACCATCGCGCGTTGGGCCCCGGATCCTTCTTCGCGGAACGGGGCGGCGTGTAGGCGGGCTTGGAGCGACCCTTGGACTCGGGCACGAACTGTCTCCTCGTGGCGTTGATGTAGTGGCCTAGCGTAGAGGGTGTTCCCGAGAGGAGGTTGACAGCATGCCCGGTACACACGGCGGACGGGTCGACCGACCCTCTCCGTGGCCCTGGCTGGTGCCGGTGGCCGCCCTCGTGGCGGGCGCCCTCTTCGCCTCCAGCGTGCGGGCCTCCGAGAGCGGCGCTCTGCGCCCCGAGCAGGGTGAGCTGGCCGACCTGATCCGCGCCCAGAACCGCACCAACGAGGAGTACGCCTCCCGGCTCAACGAGCTCCAGGCCAAGGTCGACGAGGAATCCGCGGCCTTGGCCCCGGGTGACCTCGAGACCCGAGACCTCGAGGACAAGGCGAACCAGCTCGCGGTCGGCGCGGGGCGCACCGAGGTCGTCGGCCCCGCGTTGCGCGTCACCCTCAATGACGCCAAGCTGCCCGGCGGTGAGCTGCCCGACGGGGCCGACCCCGACGACTACGTCATCCACCAGCAGGACGTCCAGGCCGTCGTCAACGCCCTGTGGGCCGGCGGCGCCGAGGCGATGATGCTCCAGGACCAGCGGGTGATCTCCACGAGTGCGGTCCGGTGCGTCGGCAACACCCTGATCCTCCAGGGCCGGGTGTACTCCCCGCCCTACGTCATCACCGCGATCGGTGACACCGGCGCCATGCGCGACGCCCTCGAGAAGGACCCCCAGGTCGAGAACCTGCGGCAGTGGTCGGTCGCCGTGGGTCTGGGCTACGACTCGGCCCTGGTCGGCGAGCAGACCTTCCCGGCCTTCGTGGGCTCCATCGTCCCTCAGCACGCCGAGGTCCCCACCGCGTGATCGTGCGCCGTGTCGCCGGCTGGGCCGGCGAGCTCCTCGTCACGCTCGGCGTGCTCGTGCTGCTGTTCGCGGCCTGGCAGCTGTGGTGGACCGACGTGGTCTCCAACCGGGCGCAGACCCAGATCGTCGACAGCCTCGAGGCCACGTTCGCGCGGGAGGGCGCGGAGGCGACCTCCGCACCGGTACCCGCGAACGGCATCCCCGATGCGCTGAACGACGAGGGGGCCTTCGCCGTCCTGCGGATCCCGCGCTTCGGCGACGACTACGCCCGGCCGATCATCGAGGGCACCGGGCGCGACGTGCTGGCCCTCGGGGTCGGGCACTACGTCGGCACCGCCGGGCCGGGGCAGGTCGGCAACTTCGCGCTCGCCGGTCACCGCACCACCTTCCCGTCCCCTCGGATGCCGGTGCCGCGCCGACCGCTGCCGTCCTCACCTTGACGTCGTGTCACCCGAAGTTCTCGGCGACGCAGCGCTTCGTGGTGCACGCGACCCTCGTGGAGTCGGTGCCGCGCGCCGAGTGGGACCCGGCTCGGCTGGCAGAAGGGCAGGGCTGACCCCGTGTATGCCGCCCTCTGGCGTTCGCTTCCCGGCCCCACGTGGGTGCGCGCCGTCCTCTGTCTCGCGCTCGCCGCCCTCGTCGTGGCGGCCTGCTTCACGTGGCTCTTCCCGTGGGTGAGCACCCTGTTGCCGTTCACGGAGTCGACGGTCGGCCCGTGACCGGCGCCTGACGGTGCACCATGGACCCATGACCCGGATCCTCGTCGTCGACAACTACGACAGCTTCGTCTTCACGATCGTCGGCTACCTCGAGCAGCTCGGCGCCGACTGCGAGGTCGTGCGCAACGACGCCATCAACCCGGCCGACGGCGCCGACTTCGACGGGGTGCTCGTCTCGCCGGGCCCCGGAACGCCCGAGGAGGCCGGAGTCTCGATGGCGATGATCGAGGCCTGCGCGGAGCGCGCCCAGCCGATGCTCGGAGTCTGCCTGGGCCACCAGGCGCTCGGGGTCGTGCTCGGGGCGACCGTGGGCCGCGCGCCGGAGCTGCTGCACGGCAAGACCTCGCAGGTGCACCACGACGGCACCGGGGTGCTGGCTGGTGTGGCCGACCCGTTCACCGCGACGCGCTACCACTCACTGACCATCGCCCCCGAGACGATGCCCGACTCGCTGATCGCCAACGGGCGCACCGAGTCGGGGATCATCATGGCCGTGCGCCACGCGAGCCTGCCGCTGCACGGGGTGCAGTTCCACCCCGAGTCGGTGCTCACCCACGGCGGCCACCGGATGTTCGCGAACTGGTTGGCGATGTGTGGGATGCCGGATGCCGTCGACCGCTCCGCCGGGCTCAGCCCGCTGGTGCACGACGCCGCGGGTGTGGCGCGGATGGTTGCCGCCGGCTGACCGGCATCCGACCACCACCTGATCCCGCGGTCAGGGGGAGGGGGACGGCTCGGCCGTGGGTGATGCCGACTCGGCGGGGCTCGGCTCCGGGGTCGGCGTCGGTTCCGGCGTGGGGGTCGGCGTGGGGGTCGGCGTCGGAGCCGCCTTCTGCGCCACGATGATCCGCACCGTGCCACCGATCTCGATCTTGCCGCTCGGCGGATCCTGCTCGAGCACCCGGTTCTCCGGAACCTCCGAGCTGGCCCGGAACGACGTCTCGGGAGTCAGGCCGACGTTCGAGAGCAGCTGCTGGGCCTCGCTCAACGGCTTGCCGACGACGTTGGGGACGACGACCTGGCCGGTTCCGACCCGCACGCTGATCGACGACCCGGGGCTCACCGAGGCGCCGACTGCCGGGTTGGAGTCGATGATCTGCCCCTGCGGGGTCTTCGGGTCGTCCACGTCGGTGACGGTGCCGAGGGTCAGGCCGAGGTCGCCGAGCCGCTGTCGGGCCTCGTCAGCGGTCTTGCCGGCGAGGTCGGGCACGGTGATCGCGGTCGGGCCGGAGGACACGACGAGGCGCACGGTGCTGCCGCGATCGACCTCTGTCCCACCCTGGGGCGTCTGGCTGATCACGACGTCAGCCGGCACCGTGTCGCTGGCCTGGCGGATGACGTCGTCCTCGAGCCCGGCTCGCGCCAGCTCGGCGATGGCGGTCTGCTCCGGCTTGTTGACGACGGTCGGCACCGTCACCTGCGGCACCTCCTCCTCGCCGAAGTACGACGAGAGGCCGAACGCGAGCGCCGCCAGCGCTGCGACCGCGAAGATCGCCAACACCACCCAGCCGCTCTTCTTCCGCTTATCCTGCGTGTCGTCGGCCAGGGCCGGGAAGGTCTCGGTGTTCGTGCCGACCGGGACCTCCGGCGGCACGGCCCCGGGTGACAGCACCTGGGTCTGCTCGGACGTGATGGCCGGCAGCGCCTCGGTGGCGTCAGCGGTGAGGGCCGCCGCACCGGCACCGCTGGCCAGGGCCACCGCCGTGGCTCGGGCCGCGGCACTGATCGGGCGGCCGAGCCGTACCGCCTGGAGGTCGCTGCGGAACTCACCGGCACTCTGGTAGCGGGCGTCGCGGGGCTTGGCCAGGGCGTGCATGACCACTGCGTCGAGGTCCTCGGGGATGCTCGGGGCGAAGCGCGACGGCGGCAGCGGCTGCTCCCCGACGTGCTGGTAGGCGATCGAGACCATGCTGTCGCCCATGAAGGGCGCCCGGCCGGTCAGCAGCTCGAAGAGCATGCACCCCGCCGAGTACAGGTCCGATCGCTCGTCGACCGCCTGCCCCTGGGCCTGCTCGGGCGAGAGGTACTGGGCCGTGCCCACGACCGACTGGGTCTGGGTCATCGTCGCGTTGGCGTCGGCGAGGGCCCGGGCGATGCCGAAGTCCATCACCTTGATGGTGCCGTCCGCCCCGATCATGACGTTGGCCGGCTTGATGTCGCGGTGCACGATGCCGTTGCGGTGGCTGTACGCGAGGGCGTCGAGGACCCCCTCGGTGATCCGCATCGCCTCGGTCGGCTCCAGCGTGCCCCGCTCGGTGATGACCTCGCGCAGCGTCTTGCCGTCGACGAACTCCATGATGATGTAGGGCACCCGAACCTCGGCGCCGCCGCTCTCGGTGGCGGTGTCCTCGCCGTGGTCGTAGACGGCGACGATGGACGCGTGGTTGAGCCCGGCGGCCGACTGGGCCTCGCGGCGGAAGCGGGTGAGGAACGTGTGGTCGCGCGCGAGTTCGTCGCGCAGCATCTTGATGGCGACCTGGCGACCGAGGCGGGTGTCGTAGCCGAGGTGGACATCGGCCATCCCGCCACGTCCGAGCAGGGTGTCCACCTCGTAGCGGCCACCGAGCAACTTGGGGACCTCAGCCATGCCGTGCGCTCCTCATCGATTCATCACTTCAGCCGTGCTTCCATCATCTGGCGGGCGATCGGTGCGGCCACGCGGCCGCCACCGATTTCGCTACCGGTGACACCCCCGTCCTCCGCGATGACGGCGACTGCGATCTGCGGGTCGTCCGCCGGGGCGAAGGAGATGAACCAGGCGTGGGGCTTGCGGCCCTCACCGTGCTGCGCCGTCCCCGACTTGCCTGCGACCGCCACCCCGTCGATCTGCGCCCGCGTCCCCGAACCGTCGGTGACGACGGCCTCCATCATCCGGGTCAACTGTGCCGCGACATCGGGGGTCACCGCCTGCGACAGCTCCTGCGGATCGGTGGTCTCGATCACGGACAGGTCGGACCCGATGACCGACTGCACGAGGTAGGGCTTCATGACGGCGCCGTCGTTGGCGACCCCGGCCGCGACCATCGCCATCTGCAGCGGGGTGACCCGCACGTCGAACTGGCCGATCGACGACTGCGCGAGCTGGGGCATGTTCAGCTCGGCGGGGATCGTGCTCGGGGTGGCCCGCATGGGCACGCTCAGGGAGTCGCCGAAGCCGAACTTCTCGGCCTGGGCCCGCAGCGCGTCGGCGCCGATGTCCATGCCGACCGCGGCGAATGCGGTGTTGCACGAGATCGCCATCGCCCGGGTGAAGGACACCTGGTCGTTGTCGCCACAGGCCCCCGGGAACATGTTCGGCAGGCTCGCCGTGGTGCCGGGCAGCTCCAGCACGGCGGGCCCGGGCAGCATGCTGTCCTCGGTGTACTCCCCCGTGGACAGGGCTGCCGCGGCGGTGACCACCTTGAAGATCGACCCGGGCGGGTAGAGGTCGCCGTTGATGCTGCGGTTGACCAGCGGGCGCTGCGGGTCGGTGTTGAGCTTCTCGTAGTTCTCGTCGAGCGCGCTCAGGTCGTGCCCGGCCAGGTCGTTGGGGTCGAACGTCGGCTGGCTCACCATCGCGAGGATCGCGCCGGTCTTCGGGTCGAGGGCGACGGCAGCACCTCGGATGCCGGTCATCGCCTTCGCGGCCGCGCGCTGGACGGCGGGGTCGAGCGTCGTCTCCAGGGTTGCGCCCTGCGGGCGGCGGCCGGTGAACAGGTCGGAGACTCGCCGGTAGAACAGCTTGTCGCTCGACCCGGAGAGGTAGGCGTTCTCGGCCTGCTCGAGCCCACCGGAGGCGCCGTAGAAGGAGTAGGAGCCCGTGACGTGGGCGTAGAGCTCGCCGTTGGAGTACTCGCGCTGGAACTTGAACTGGTCGTCGACCGGCACCGAGCTCGCCACGGCCGTCTGGCCGACGAGGATCGAGCCGCGCTCGCGGGCATACGTCGACAACAGCGTTCGCCGGTTGTCCGGCCGGGCGTTCAGGTCGGCGGCGAAGACGTACTGGATGAGAGTCGTCGAGACGAGCAGCGACGCGAAGAGGATCGCGACGACGATCGAGAGACGACGCACGGGCGCGTTCACGGCATCCTCACCACCTCGGTGTGGGCCTGGCCGACCTCGTGCGGGACGTTGACCTCCGGCATGGGGCGGCGGGCGTGGTCGGAGATGCGCAGCAGGATGGCGACGAGGGTCCAGTTGGCCAGCAGCGAGGACCCGCCCGAGGACAGGAACGGCATGGTCAGGCCGGTGAGTGGGATGACCCGGGTCACGCCGCCGACGACGACGAAGCACTGGAGCGCGAGCGAGAACGACAGGCCGGCGGCGAGCAGCTTGCCGAAGCCGTCGCGGGTGCCGAGCGAGGTGCGCAACCCACGCTGGACGAGCAGGACGTAGAGCATGAGCAGGGCGAACAGTCCGACGAGCCCGATCTCCTCACCGAAGCTCGGGATGATGAAGTCGGACTCGGCGAAGTACGTCAGGTCGGGCCGCCCCCGACCCAGACCCGTGCCGAACATCCCCCCGGCGGCCATGCCCATGAGCCCCTTGGCCAGCTGGTCCGAGGCCTCTAGGGCCTCGGGGCTGAAGGTGTCGAGCCACAGCAGCACGCGGGTCTGGACGTGCCCGAACATCAGGTACGCGACGTAGGCGCCGGCGCCGAACAGGGTGAGGCCGATGGCGATCCAGGACACTCGCTCGGTCGCGACGTACAGCATCGCGACGAACAGGCCGAAGAACAGCAGCGAGGAACCGAGGTCGCGCTCGAACACCAGGACGGCGAGGCTGGCGAGCCAGGCGATGAGGATCGGTCCGAGGTCGCGGGCGCGCGGCAGGGTCAGCCCGAGCACCTTGCGCCCCGCGACCGAGAGGGCGTCGCGGGTCTGGACGAGGTAGCCGGCGAAGAAGATGGCCAGCGCGATCTTGGCGATCTCGCCGGGCTGGAAGGACATCGAGCCGATGCGGATCCAGATCCGGGCGCCGTAGATCGACGTGCCGATGACGGGCATGAGCGGCAGCAGGAGCAGGACGAAACCGACCACGCCCGCGAGGTAGGTGTAGCGGCGCAGCACCCGGTGGTCGCGCAGCACGACGAGCACGGCTGCGGCGATGACGACGGCGACACCGGTCCACATGAGCTGGCGCAGGGCCACCCCGTCGGAGATCGACGTGCCGTTGGCGAGGTCGATGCGGTGGATCATCACCAGCCCGAGCCCGTTGAGCAGGGTGATGATCGGCAGCATGAGCGGGTCGGCGTAGGACGCGCGCCAGCGCAGCACGAGGTGGAAACCGACGGCCATCGCGAGGTAGCCACCGGCGAGGGCCATCGTGCCCGGCGGCATCGACTCCGACGTCGCCACACCGACGTTGACGTAGGCGAGCAGCACGATCGCGACGGCCGCGATGAGGAGCACGAGCTCGACGTTGCGACCTCGCCTCGGGGTGTACGACGAGACGACACTCATGAGGTCACCGGGCTGCCGGTGGGCGACGGGCCCCGCGAAGTGGTCGTGGGTGTCGCAGTGGGGGTCGTGCCGCTGGGGGTACCGCTCGGGGAGGGGGTCGGTGTGGGGGTCGGTGTGGGGCTCGGCGGCGTCCACGTCGACGGCACCGTGCGGCACTCCTCGCCGTTCAGGCGGGCCCACCGGCAGGCGGTGGCCTGCAGGCGCAGATCCTCGACCCGGGCGTCGGCAGCGGCGCGGTCGTCGACGTCGATGCCCTGCTCGAGGCTGCTCTGGTACGAGGGAGGCAGGTCGTCGACCGCGATGGTCGTCGTGTAGAGGGGGCGCGACAACGAGATCGGCCCCAGCGTCTGGTTCACCCCTTGGTAGACCGTGACGACGCCGTCGTTGCCGCTCAGGTGGTACTGCTGCTGGGACCAGGCGTACGCGGCATACGACCCACCCGCGAGCACGACCGCCGACACGACGATCAGCGCGAGGAGCCGCAGAACCGTGCCCCCGTGCGAGCGCGGACCCTCCTCGGCGAGGGTGACCCCGTCACCCCCGGCGTCGGGCTCGTCGGTACCGCTTCCGGATGCCGCTCGCGTCGCCTCCTGGGTCAGCGCCGCCGCCTTCGCGGCGGGCGTCGTCGGCATCGGCCGGGTGCCCTTCTCGCGCACCGCTGCGGCGCCGACGACCTGCGGCTGGGTCGGGGGCGCCGAGTCAGTGGTGCCGTCGACGATGTCGCTGACGATCACCGTCACGTTGTCCGGGGCGCCGGCGCGCAGGGCGAGGGCCACGAGCCGGTCGGCGCAGTCAGCGGGGCTCCCGGGCGCCGTCAGCACCTCGTCGATGGTGTCGCGGGCGACGTAGTCGGTGAGGCCGTCGGAGGCCAGCAGGTAGCGGTCGCCGATGCGGCCCTGACGCACGACGAGGTCTGGCTCGTCGTCGGCGGACCCGGTCAGCACCCGGGTCACGAGCGAGCGCTGCGGGTGGGTCTGGGCCTCCTCGGCGGTGATCCGCCCCTCGTCGACGAGGGTCTGCACGAAGGAGTGGTCCTTGGTGACCTGGGTGACGACCCCGTCGCGCACCATGAAGGCCCGCGAGTCACCGATGTGGGCCAGGACGATCTTGTCGCCCGAGCGCAGCATCGCGATGAGGGTGGTGCCCATGCCGTCCAGGCGCGGCTCGGAGCGCACCTCGTTGCCGATGTCGGCGTTCGCTGACAGGATGCGGGCCAGCAGGGCCTCGCTGAGGTCGCGCCCGCTGAGCGCCTCGTCGTCGAGGGAGACCAGCCCGGCGATCACCGTCGAGCTCGCGACGTCACCGCCCGCGTGACCGCCCATGCCGTCGGCGAGGGCGAGCAGGTGCGGCCCGGCGTAGGCGGAGTCCTCGTTGTTGGACCGGACCATGCCGACGTCCGAGCGGGCGGCGTAGTGGAAGGCGAACGGCATCCGTCACCTCTGCAGTTCGACGACGGTCTGGCCGATCCGCAGCACGCTGCCGACGGCGACCTCGCGCGGCTCGGTCAGGCGGTTCGCACCGAGGAACGTGCCGTTGGTGGAGCGCAGGTCCTCGACCATCCACGTGCCGTCGTCGGTCTGGAAGATGCGGGCATGGCGGCCCGAGACGTAGTCGTCGTCGAGCACGAGGGCGCACTCGGGGCTGCGACCGATGAGGGTGCCGGCCGGGCGCAGCGGCAGGGTCGTGCCGGCGAGCTGCCCGGCCGTCACCGTGAGCCTGGTCGGGCCCTTGCCGCCGCCACGACGGCCGAACCGACCGCCTCGAGCGGGGGCCTGAGCCGGGGTCGTGGCCACCGCGCCCCCGGCCGCGGGGCCGGCAGCCACTGCGACGGGTGCGGGCTTGGCCGGCTTGGCGGCCTTCGCGGCCTTGGTCCTGCCGGCGGAGCGCCGGCCGACGCGGGTGCCGTACAGGTCACCGCGCAGGACGCCGACGATGGCGAACACGAAGAACCACAGCAGCACGAGCAGGCCGAGCCGCATGAGGGTGATGGTCAGCTCGCTCAGCACGCCGACGTCACCTCCGCCCACCACGGAACGTGATCGACGTGCGGCCCACGGTGATGCGGTCGCCGTCCTGGAGGTGTTCGCTCGTGATGCGCTCGCCGTTGACGTAGGTGCCGTTCGTCGAGCCGAGGTCGCGGATCGTCGTCACGAAGCGCGGGCCGTCGGTCGTGACGCGGAGCTCGCTGTGCCGGCGGGAGATGCCCGGGTCGTCGAGGATGATGTCGGCGACGTCGTCACGGCCGAGGATCGTGATGGCCCCCATGAGCGGGTAGCGCTCGCCGTCGACGTCGAGCCAGGGGCGGTCGGCCGGGTTGACCCGCCGCGGAGCCGCGGCGACCGGCGGTGCCGGAGTGGGTTCGGGCTCGCGGGCGACGGGTGCCCGCGGTGCGCGAGCGACCGGCGCAGCGGGTGCAGGCGGAGCCGCCGGGGGCGGGACCGCGGCGCGAGGCGCGACGTGAACGGGAGGCGGGCCGGCGGCATCCGGCGTGCTCGGCCGCTGCACCGCGCGCTCCGAGCCGGTGGTGCCGGTCGCCCGGGGTCGCGACGCCTTGGACGGGCGGATGCGGAAGACCCCGGTCTCGAGGTCGTCGTGCTCCTCGAAGATGATGTCGAACGGGCCGGCGGGTTGGTAGCGCTGCCCGTCGCAGTGCTCCTCGGCGGCGGCGACGAGGTCCATCTCGACGTCGGCCAGGTCGGGGTGTAGTCGGTCATAGTCGCCGGGGGAGAGCTCGACCGTGAAGACGTTCGGCACGATGGCCCGGCCCGAGCTGCTGACGGCGCGGTCGTCCATGGCGCGGCGGATCGTGCTGGCGATCTCGACGGGGTGCACGGCCGAGCGCAGGTGCTTGGCGAACGTGCCCTGCACGGCACGCTCGATGCCGGCCTCGAGTCGGTCGAACAGACCCATGGAGCACCTCCTGCGCGGTGTGGGGGGACGGTCGATTTGTCAGCCTATCCGTCACGGCTGGGAGTTCTCCGACAGTGCGGCCCCGTACCGTGGACGGATGAACGACGGCGTGCAGGTGATCGTGCCCCGCGAGGTGCCCCTCGGGGGGCTGCGGTCGATGACGGTGCGACGCACGCTGCCCGCCAGGGAGCGCTCGTTCGTCGGCGCCTGGTGCTTCGTCGACCACTACGGGCCCGATGACGTCGAGGTCACCGGGGGCATGGACGTCGCGCCGCACCCGCACTGCGGACTGGCGACGGTGTCGTGGCTGTTCACCGGTGAGGTCGAGCACCGCGACTCGCTCGGGACGGTCGCGACCGTGCGCCCGGGGGAGGTCAACCTCATGACGGCCGGGCGCGGCATCTCGCACTCGGAGGTGTCGACGGCTGGGACGGCTGTCTTGCACGGGGTGCAGCTGTGGGTGGTGCTTCCGGCGGAGTCGGCCGGGTGCGAGCCGCGCTTCGAGCACCACGTGCCTGCTGTGGTTTCGGTGGCGCCGGGAGTTTCGGCGTCGGTGTTCGTGGGGTCGCTGTTCGGGTCGACGTCGCCCGTTTCGGTGGAGACGCCGCTGGTCGGGGCGGAGGTCGCGCTGGAGCCCGGTGCCGTCGTGGACGTGCCGGTGGATGCCGGGTTCGAGCTGGGGGTGCTCGTCGACCGTGGCTCGGTGGTGTTCGCCGGGCAGGGCCTGGCGCGTGGCGAGCTGGGGGTGGTCGAGGCAGGCGACTTTGGTGACGGTTCTGGGCGGGGCGGTGGGTCGGATGCCGGGGGTGCGCCACGGCATCCGGGTTCCCTTGCGCTGGAGGCTGGTTCGGACGGCGCGCGGGTGGTGGTGCTCGGGGGTGAGCCGTTCGCCGAAGAGATCGTGATGTGGTGGAACTTCATCGGGCGCTCGCACGACGAGGTCGTGGCGGCCCGCGAGGAGTGGGAGGCGTCGGGCGTGCCGGGGGCATCCGTGGGGCGCTTCGGGTCGGTGCAGGGTTATGTCGGTGAGGTGTCGCGGATCCCGGCGCCCGGGCTGCCCGGGGTGCGGCTGCGGTCTCGGGGCAACCGCCCAGCGGGGGGCCGATCGCGCGGTTGAGCGCGCTCTTGGCCACCCAGTCGCTCCGGCAGAGGGTGCGGTCGGGGCGCAGGGCGATCGGGCCAGCGCGCATCCCACTTTGGAGCATCGGCCCTTCATCGGGCACACTGTGTCTGCTCGCATGAGCACCACGCGCAAGTGGCGGAACGGCAGACGCGCTGGCTTCAGGTGCCAGTGTCCGAAAGGGCGTGGGGGTTCAAATCCCCCCTTGCGCACTGATGAACCCCAGGTCTGACCTGGGGTTTCGTCGTTGTCGGGCGCACTCTGGCCTTCTGAGGTAGCACGGTGGTAGCACCAGCGCACTTGGAAGGGGCGGTGTGATGGCGTGGCTCGACAAGCGGACCCGGGGCCGTCGGCGGGGTGTCTGCGGGCGTGGTGTGGCGTCTCGGGGGAGCCCGGGCCGGGGCCTACCGGGCGGAGACGTTCAGCGCGGGCAGTGATGCGCAAAACCTGGCGAGGGCGGACGGGTTCCAGAAGATGGTCGACGCGGCGGGTCAGCACTGGCCGGACGGCTGGGTGAGGGGCGAGGGGTTCATGCGGCAGATCGTGGCCTCTCTCCTGGGCAACGGAAGCGCTATCTCGGTCAGATCGGGGTGCTCGCCCGGACACGGGTCCGCGGCTCGCTGCTCTTCAGCCGGCCGGGGGCCCTATGGGTCGGGGACGTCGATCTGCGCCGCGGCACCGTGCGGGTGAACAAGGCGTGGAAGCACGACGGCGAGGACGGGGCGGCGGACACCCCGGGATGGTTGGCCAAGCAGGGCGGAGGGCCGCAATCAGTCGATGAGGCCGGCGGCTCGGGCCGTGGCTATGGCCGAGGTGCGGTTCTCGACGCCGAGCTTGCTGAAGATGTGGTTCAGGTGGGTTTTGACGGTTGCCTCGCTGAGGAAGAGGTGGCGGGCGATGTCGCGGTTGGACATGCCGTCGGCGACGAGCCTGAGGACCTCTGCTTCGCGGTTGCTGAGCGAGATGCGTTGACGCCGCATGGTGGTGATGAGCCGTTCGGTCATGCCGTCGGACAGGACGGTCTCGCCTCGGGCCGCTTGGTGGATGGCGTGGATGATGTCGGTCGGGTTGGCGTCTTTCAGGAGATAGCCGACTGCGCCGGCTTCGACGGCCCGGACGATGTCGGCGTCGTTGTCGTAGGTGGTGAGGATGAGTACGGCCGGTCGTGCCGCGGTCCGCGAGATGGCTTTGGTGGTGGCGACTCCGTCGAGCCCGGCCCCGAGGCGTAGGTCGCACAAGACCACGTCCGGGCGGGTGCGGGCGAGGTCGGCGAGGGCTTCCTCGCCGGATCCGGCTTGTCCGACCACGCGGACTCCATCGGCTTGCTGGAGCAGCGTCCGGATGCCGGCGCGGACGACGGGGTGGTCGTCGATGATCAGGACGCGGGTTGTCATGTCAGTGGCCTGAGGGTACGTGAGCGGACAGGGCGGTGCCCTCGCCGGGGCGTGACTCGATGTCCAATCCTCCGCCGAGCTCGCGGAGTCGGGCGCGGGTGGAGCGTAGACCGTAGCCGCCGTGGGCGTAGGAGTCGGGTGTCGTGCCAGCCCAGTCGGCGGCGTCGAACCCGACCCCGTCGTCGACGACGTCGAGTCGGATGGTGTCCTCGCTGCGATCGAGGGTGACCACGACGTGGTGGGCGTCGGAGTGTTGCCGGACGTTGGCCAGGGCGCCTTGGACGGTGCGCAGCAGTGCGATCTGGGTGGCGGGAGTGAGTTCGGGCAGGTCGCTTTCGGTGCGCAGCTCGGTCTGCAGGTCGGTCTGGGTGGCGAGCTCGTCGAGGAGCCGCCCCACTGCTGAGGTGAGGCTGCCGGAGTCCAGCTCCGGTGGGGCCAGGGCGCTGACGACGTGCCGGGCTTGAGCCAGTCCGGCGGCGGCGGCGCCTTCGATCTGGTACAGGGCTGGGCCGGGGTCGGGGCGTCCACCTCGCGCGAGGAGGAGGATGGAGGAGAAGCTCTGCGCGATGGTGTCGTGGATGTCGCGGGAGATGCGGGTCCGTTCGGCGAGGACCCCGGACTGGTGTTGCACGGCGGCGAGCTGGTCCTGCAGGGCGGCAGTCTCGGCGTTGGCCTGCAGGAGTGAGGCCAGCAGGGCGCGCCGTTCGCGGTCCTCTCGGAACAGCTGATGCTGGGCCAAGGAGATGGCCAGCGCGAAGGCGGCGCCGATGGCGGGTCCGAGAACGGCCGCAGCGTTCGGCTCTCCGGTGCTGCGGACGGGGAGGAGGACGACCCCGGCGAGCACGGTCAGGGTGTACGCCACCGCCCACCGCCAGGGAAGGAAGTGGCCAGCAAGCAACCAGAGGCTGAAACCGACCCAGGTGAACTCCGGTGAGGTCAGTGCCAGGGCAGCCCACAGCAGGGTCAAGCCGGTGAGCCAGAGCAGCGGGGGGCGTATCAGGCGGCGAGCGCCGACGGCGTACCAGGCGATGAGCAGGAAGGTGCCGGCGACGACCGGCCAGGGGGTGGCGCCGGTGAGCAGCGCGCGGAGGAACCCGACGCTGACCAGCAGGAGGAACAAGGCGTGTTCGAACAGCACGAGCGTGCGCAGGACCGGGCTCGCGGCTGGCGCGTCGTCGGCAGCAACCTCGCCGTGCGTGAGCACCATGTGTGCCTCCTTCCGGGGGTTGCTGGTGGGCGTCTACATCATCCCAGTGGTGGTCCGCGGGTGGGTCGAAGGACGTCGTCGTTAGTGGTGTCCGGCTGACCCGAGCTGCTCGGGCCGGTGGCCGGCAGCGGCGACGTGGGCGGGGGGCGTTACCGGGCGCGCGGCCGCTGCTCGACCGCCGGCGCCGGGGTGCCGGGGCCACCAGATCCGTTCGCCGAGTGCGGCGAAGACGGCTGGCACGAGCAGGGTGCGGACCACGAAGGTGTCGAGCAGGACCCCGAGCCCGACGATCAGCCCGAGCTGGCCGAGGGTGACCAAAGGCAGCACGCCGAGGGCGGCGAAGACGGCGGCGAGGACGATGCCGGCACTGGTGATGACCGCGCCGGTCTGGGTGACAGCGGTGACCATCCCGGTTCGGGTGCCGGTCGTGGCCGCCTCGGAGCGGGCCCGGTGGACCAGGAAGATGGTGTAGTCGATGCCGAGGGCGACGAGGAACAAGAAGGCCAAGAGCGGGACCTGCAGGTCGAGCGCCGGCCAGCCGAACAGGTGTCGGCCCAACCACGAGCCAGCACCGATGGTGGCGACGGCGGACAGGGCGTTGACGCTCAGCAGCAGCACCGGGGCGACGAGGGAGCGCAGGAGCACGAGCAGCACGACGAGGCTGACCGCGAGGACGAGAGGCACGACGAGGCGCAGGTCGCGGGCCTGGCCGGTGCGGGCGTCCAGGTCCGTCGCCTGGGCTCCGCCGACGAGGGCGTCGGCCCCGGGGACGGCGTGAACCGCGGCCCGGACCTGCTCGACGAGCTCCCTGGCTTCTGCCGACCCGGGGTCGGCCTCCAGGATCACGGGGAGGACGGCAGTCCCGGAGTCAGAGCCGGCCGTCTGGGTGGTGTCCGGGTTGAGGTCTGTGGCTCCGGTGGGTTGCGCAGGCTCGGTCTGCTCTGGTGGCGCGGGTCGGGTGGTACCTCTGGCGGGTGCGAGGGTAGCGCCGGGAACGGTCCGGATGGCTGCGGCGACCGCGGGGATGTGGGCGGTTGAGGTGGTGACCAGCAGGGGCTGGGCGAGGCCGGCCGGGAAGTGTGCGGCCAGGGTCTCCAGCCCGGCGGCGGACTCGGTGGCGCTGCGGAACCTGTCGGTCTGGGTCAGGCCGACGGAGGTGCCGACGAGGCCGGTGGCAAGCACGCCGAGCAGGGCGAGCGTGGCGGCGATGACCGGGACGGGTCGGCGGTCCACGACCGCAGCGGTGACACCCCAGATGCTGGGTCGCCGAGTGCTGGTGCTGCCGGGGCGGGGGATGAACGGCCAGAACAGGCGCCGCCCACAGACCGCCAGGGCGGTCGGTAGCAGCGTCAGGACGGTGGCCAGGGCGAGCAGCAGCCCGATCGCCGCGGCGACCCCCAGGCCGCGGGTGCCCGGGATGCTGGCCAGCACGAGCGAGCCGAGGGCGAGGACCACGGTCAGGTTGCTGGCCACGATGGCTGGCATGGTGGCCCGCCAGGCGTGAGCCAGCGCGTCCCGGTGGTCGGGGCGGCGGCCCAGCTCCTCGCGGTAGCGGGAGATCAGCAGCAGGGCGTAGTTGGTGCCGGCCCCGAACACCAGGACACTGATGATGCCGGTGTCGAAGGACAGGTCGACGGCGTGGCCGACCGCCCCGGTCACAGCGGCTGCGAGCTGGTCGGCAAGCCCGACGACAGCCAGCGGGACCAGCCACAGGATCGGCGAGCGGTAGGTCAGCAGCAGCAGCAGCGCGACGATGCCGACCGTGGTCAGCAGCAGGGTGATGTTGGCGCCGTCGAAGGCCTTGGCGACGTCGGCCCCGAACGCCGGCCCGCCGGTGACCTGGACCTGCAGGGCTCCCCGCCCTGGGCCCAAGGTGTCGCGGATGCCGTCGCGGATCGCGGTGATGGTGGTGGCGTTCTCGGTGTTGTCGGCCGAGACCCGGACCGGGACCTGCAGGATCGCGGCCCGCTTGTCACTGGAGGGGACAGGTTCGGTGACCGGGTGGCCGCTGATGGGCGTGGTGGTGGCACTCAGGCGCCCGAGCTCGCCGAGGTCGGCCGTGGATAAGGCCTGACCGTCGGTTCGGGTGGCGACCAGCAGGACGTTTTGCACGTCGTGGCCCGGCAGGGCCGCCAGCTGTGTGTCGACGCGTGCCGACTCCGACGTGCTGGGAGCGGCTCGGTTCGCGGCCGGGGGTGTCGAGCCGCGCAGGGTGCCGAGGATCCCGACGGCCAGGAGCAGCCCGACAACCAGGACGAGCCAGGCGCCGACGCGGCTGCTGAGGCGGGTGGACAGGTTCACGGTGGTCGTCCTTCGTCAGGGTCTCCGCGTCGGGCAGCGGCAAGGGGGGATGTGGGGGTGGGTCGACCGGGACCGCGTCGCGGGTCTGGCGAGCGGTCGGGGTCGGCGGTGCCGGTCAGGTGGGCTCGAGTACCTGCTTGCTCCGTGCCGGGTCTCGGGCCACGACGGCGACCCGCCACGCTCCGAGCAACCCGGCCGCCAGGAACACCGCAGCCGCGAGAATCGAGATGCGGGTGGCGTCGGCGAATCCCGAGGCCAGGGCGTTGACGACATCCGGCCCCAGGGCCCCGAGCGGGCCGTGCGCGCCGTGGGCGCGGGTGGCCTCGATGACGCCGCCGGCGCTGACCGTCGTCGTGGTGATGAGCTGCGCGGCGACGTCCGCGGGTAGTCCTCGGACCGTGGCCAAGGCCGTCGGAAGGGCGGCGCCGAGGCCAGCGGCGAGGGCGGTGCCTGCGACGGCGGTGCCCAGGGCCGAGCCGACCTGGCGCACCGTGCTTTGTGTGGCGGACGCGGCGCCGGACTGCTCTGGGGGCACATCGGCCAGGACGGTGCCGGTCAGCTGCGCCGAGGCCAGGCCCAGCCCGATCCCGTACACCGTCAAGGTGGCGGCGATGAGCCACGGCGCCGTGCGCGGGCCCAGGATCGCGACCGTGACCAGCACACCGGCCAGCTCGAGCACCAGGCCGATCACCACCACCAGAGGTGGGCTGAACCGGGTGGCCAGGCGCCGGGCTTGAGCGCCGGAGGCGAACGCGCCGGCTGCCATCGCAGCAAGCACCCACCCGGCGCCCATGATCCCCAGACCGAGGGCGTTGACCAAGTACAGCGGAAGAACGAAGACGAGGGCGAACTCCCCGGCGGCGACGGTCAACGCGGTGAGGTTGCCCCAGGTGAAGGTGGGGATGCCCAGCAGACGCAGGTCGAGCAGGGCGTCTCGGCCGTTGCGGGCTCGGTGCCGTTCCCACAGCGCGAACAGCGCCAGAAAGCCCACGCCGAGGGCCAGTGCGACCGGGACCACCGAGACCGGGGAGGAGGGTGGCCAGGTCAGGCCGAAGGCGGAGAAGTCACCGGTCGGCGCCCACCAGCCAAGGGTGTGGCCCTCGACGAGGCCGAAGACGAGCAGGCCGAAACCGGCTGCGCTGGTCAGCAGCCCGTCGACGTCGACGCCCGGGCGGGCGGGCAATCCCCGAGACTGGGGTACCCACAGGACCGCGCCGATCAGCACCGCGGCGCCCAGGGGCAGGTTGACCCAGAAGATCCAGCGCCAGTCGTAGCTGGTGGTCAACCAGCCCCCCAGGAGGGGTCCGACGGCAGCCATCCCGGCCATGACCGCACCCCACACGCCGAAGGCGACGGCGCGGTCCTTGCCGCGGAACATGGCGTTGACGCTGGACAGCGTCGTGGGCAGGATCATCGCGCCCCCGACACCCTGGACGGCTCGCGCGGTGATCAGGGCCGACGCCCCGTCCGCCGCCGCGGCGGCGAGGCTGCCCAGGGCGAAGACGACCAGACCGGCCGCGAACACGGTCCGGCGCCCGACCCGATCCGCGAGCCGGCCGAAGGCCAGCAGCAGCGCAGCGAAGACCATCGCGTACAGGCTGTTGACCCATTGGGCGTCCTCCAGTGACAGCGACAAGTCCGTGATGACCCGCGGCATCGCCACCCCGACGATGGTGCCGTCCAGAACAATCATCGACAGCCCGGCGGCCAGCACCCCCAGCGCCACCCAGCGCCGCGACCCGGCGTCCGCACCGGAGGTGTCGGGCCTGGTGGTCACGACCCTGACCCGGTCAGTCCCTGAGCGTCCGCCGCGACGGCACGGTCCGCGGTTTCCGAGGCTGCCCTGGCCCGGACGGGTGGCGCCAGGCCGACGAAGATCAGCACGAACGCCGTGGTCAGGATCATGTGGCCCAGGCCCGACACCCCGGCGATGGCCGGTGAGTCCGCGGACGGACTCTTCAGCACCTGCAGACACCCCTTGACCAGCAGCCCACCGACCGTCAGCGCCAGCCCGGCGTTCCACGTGTGCACCCCCCATCGGAAGGCCCGACCCACCCCAGGGCCTAGGGCGGCGACCAGTGCCATCAGGACCAACAGCACGGTCGTGCCTAACGCCAGGGCGTGGGTGTGGACCAGTGCAAGCTGGGTGCCGCCCTCGACGTCGTGAGCCTTGGTGAACTCCCGGTAGAACAGGCCTCCGGCCAGGCCGGCCGCGGTCCACACCGCCGCCGAGCGGTACAAAGTGGTGAGCATTCGGAGTGCCTTCCGGATCGTGAAGCCTGAACTCCTTCCACGCTAGGGACGGGCCACCGAGGCAGCGAGCGCCCGACCTCAACCTTTAGGTTGAAATCCGCAACGGTTCTCGGCGGCCGCTGGCAGTGCTCTTCGGGGTAGCGAGTTGAACCGCCCCGGTGAGTCTGGAGACTCAGTTTCGTGACAGCTCGGCCGGCGGCTGGGCTGCTGTTTGAGGGTAGTAGTGGTGCTCGGCTTCGGCGGGTGGCATGTCGCCGCAGTACTCGTACAGGCGGCGGTGGTTGAACCAGTCGATCCATTCGGCGGTGGCGTACACGACGGCATCAGCGGTGCGCCACGGCCCGCGGGGGCGGATGAGCTCTGTCTTGTAGAGGCCGTTGAGTCTCGGCCAGGGCGTTGTCGTAGCTGTCGCCGACGGATCGGTGACGAACGCGACGTACACCCACCCCGACCAGGTCGAGACGGAGGTGATGTCCGCGACCCACAGCCGGTCCGGCGCGGCCGGGGTGACGTTGCGACCGACCAGGTTCCGCGGCCGCTCGGCGGCCGGGTCGGCAATCGTGGTGCGCTTGACCTTGCCGCGGACCGCGCCGTGCAGGCGGTCGGCGCGCATCAGCCGCTCCACCGTGCACCTGGCCACCGGGTTGCCCTCCCGGTTCAGGGCCAGCCATACCTTTCCGGGCGCCGGTCCTTGGTCGTTTTCCGGCCGGGTGGGTTGCACGACATCGGGGTCATGACCCCGATGTCGTGGCAGCACAGCCCGCGGGGGTGGGCCCTCCGCGCCGTGTCACGTCAACATGGCCTGGCCCAGCACCTCACCCTCCTGAGCACCGGGCAGCACGGCGAAGACCGCTGACCCGGTCGGCGTGGTCCAGAGGTTGAGCAGGTCGAGCTCGGCGAGGCGGGCCTGCACGGGCAAGAACTGGCGCACGGGGTCGGCCTGGTACGCCACGAACACCAGACCCGACGAACTCGTCGACCCGGCATCCGGCGCATCGTCATACGAGTACGGCCGACGGAGGAACCGCTCGTGCGGGGCGCTGGCGTGCGCCCGGCGGATGTGCGCAGCGTCGTCGACGACGTGGAAGCCGAGCCCGTCGACGGCCTCGAGGTCGGGCGCCGTGTCGAGCCCACCCCCGGTCACGGGTGCGCCCGTGGCCAGCCGCCGCCCGATCGAGTTCTCGCGCGAGAGCCGGTCGACGCGGTCCCACCCGTCGAGGTCCATCTCGATCCGCCGGACGACGACCGAGCTGCCGCCGCGCAACCAGGCCGGCCCGGCATCCGCGCTCCACAGCAGGTCGGCGTCGAGCCCAGCCACGTCGGGCTGAACCGTGCCGTCGACTTGCCCGAACAGGTTGCGCATCGGCACCCCCGGCCCCTCGTGCGGTTCCCGGAAGCCGCGCTGCACCCACCGCACCGACGCCAGCCCGCCCGCCCCTGAGAGGAGGCGGCGCTGGGCGTGGGCCACCGTCGTCGGGCTGGTCGCGCAGATCTGGAGCAGCAGGTCGCCGCCACTCCACCGAGGGTGCAGGCGGTCGATCGAGAAGGCGGGCAGCGGTGCCAACCAGGCCGGCACAGGCGCCCCGACGATCTCCACCACGCGCCGCCCGACCCCCACGGTCACGGTCAGTTCGGCTGTGACCGAGGCCAGTTCGGGCTCCTGGTCGGTCAGGGTTCCCCGTCCGGCCATGAGCCGCTCGATGTCGTCGGTCCACACGGTGAGCAGCCGGCGCACCACGTCGGCGTCCGCCCCGTCGACGAGATCGAGGGCCACGAACGTCGCGTACGCGGGCGGCGCCTCGAGGATGCCGGCCTGGTGAGGCCCGCGGAAGGGGCGTGCCACGGCATCCGCCCCGCTCGCCATCGTGCCCGCAGGAACCGCCGGGACGGCGCCCGCCGACGGGCCACCGGATGCCGCCGTCGCGATGGCCGCCGTGGCAGCGAGACCGGCCCCGGCGAGCCCCGAGAGCAGGACCGAGCGGCGGCCGGACTGCGCCGCTCGGCCCTGGTCGGGCGTGCTCACGAGTGGGTGGGGCTCGGTGCGTACGACTCCTGCGCGCCGGTGAAGGCCCGCACCGGCACCTCGAGGGTGACGTCGCCGTCGCTCGTGGTGAGCGTCAGGGTGGTGGTGGTGCCGGTCTCGAGGGGGCCGGTCAGCATCATGAGCATGACGTGGTCGGCGCCGGGCTCGAGCAGGTGCGTCCCTCCGGCGGGGATGACGATGCCGCCGGCCTTGGGCTGCATCTGCATCGCGCCGGTGTCGGTCTTCACCGTCTCGTGCAGCTCGACCATGCCGGCCGCGGGGCTGCTCCCGCCGGTGATGGTGACCTCGTGGTCGGTGGTGTTGCGCAGGGTGCCGAACGCGGCGGTCATCGGCTCCATGCCGGCCATGGCGTCGTCGGTCGCCTTGACCCAGCCGTCGTCGAGCACCACGGCGCCCGCGCCCTGGGTGGTTTCTGCCGTCGTCGACGACGAGCTGGATGCCGTGCCACCGGTTGGGGTGGGCGTGTCCTGTCCGCAGGCGGTCAGGGTGAAGACGAGGGTGGCTGCTGCGCCGAGGGTGCGGGCGCGGCTGATCGAACGGGTCGTGCTGGACATGAGGTCTCCTGGAACTGGCGCGCGGGATCACACCCGCGGGGAAGGGGTCAGCGCGTGGCCGACCCCGTCGCGGAGCCGGCTCAGGTGACGGGCAGGGGCGGGTCCCGGCCTCCGACGGGGCGCAGCGCCCGGCTGGTCGGGGTGGTCAGCGCGGTGGCCTCGACGGCAAGGCGCCGGATGCCGTGGGCGAACCGCAGGCTCAGCGGCTCGGGGAGCAGCGCGCGCACGACGGCGCGAACGGCATCCTCACCGCGCGAGAGGAGCACGGCGGCGACCACGGTCGCGATCGCGTGGGCCGCGAGCATGCCTGGCGTGACGTGCAGGCTGGCGAGCAGGGAGGTGCCAGCCGCGCCCGTCGAGGTGACGGTCGCCCCTGCGGCGGCCACGGCATCCGAGGTCGGGAGACCCGACGCCCCGTGGACGTGCGGGGCCATGCTCGTGCCGCGGCCCGGAGCCATCATCACGAGCGTGACGTGGGTGAGCACCTGCCCGGCGCCCATGGCCACGCCGAGGCGGGTGGCGGAGGCGCCGCGCCGCACCAGGGCCCACACGAGCGGGCCGACGAGGGCGGCGAGGATGAGCACCGCGAGGGGTTGCGGGCCGGTGGCGCCGCCGAGGCTGTGCGCGGTGTGGCCCAGGCCGATGACGACGAGGGTGGCGACGAGGGCGCGCAGCATCCGGGCATCGCGCGTGCGCTGCGGCATCCCGGTCACGAGATGAGCGTAGCCACGGCCCCTGACCGGCTCTCGCCCGGTCAAGGGGCACGACTGTCAGTGCTCGTGTCTACCGTCTACCCTGTGAAAAGAGGTAGACTCTACCCATGGGGCTGAACATCAAGAACGAGCGCGTGCACCGTCTGGCTCGCGAGGCGGCGCGCGTGACGGGGCGCACCCAGACCGGCGCGATCGAGGAGGCCCTGGTGAGGCTCTTGCGCGAGTACGACGTCGACCCCGACCAGGCCCGCACCGGGCCGGTGGTCGACCGCGTCCTGGCCATCGCGGCGCAGTGGCAGGCCGATCCGGGGCGGGGTCATCTTCGCGCCGAGGACCTGTACGACGAGGCGACCGGGCTGCCCCGATGATCGTCGACACGTCCGCGTTGATCTCGATCCTCGAGGGTGAGAGCGGCTCGAAGCGGGTGCTCGAAGCCCTGGCCGCCGCCTCGCCGGGGGCGCTGATGTCGGCGGCCAGCTGGGTCGAGGCGGGAATCGTCGCGGACGCTCGCTCCGCGCGCCACGGGGAGCGCCTCGACCGGGTGATCGAGGAGCTGGGGATCGAGATCGTTCCGGTCACCACCCGCCAGGCCGAGGTGGCGCGACTGGCCTACCAGCGCTTCGGTCGCGGGTCGGGTTCACCTGCTCGCCTCACCTACGGCGACTGTTTCTCCTACGCCCTGTCCACGACGGAGGGTCGACCCCTGCTCTACGTCGGCAACGACTTCAGCCAGACCGACGTCGCTCCGGCGCTGCGTGCAGACTGGTCGCCATGACGAAAGCCCCAGGCACATCCCCGGAATCTGTGCGTGGGCTGGGGCCGATGACGGCGGCTGCATTGGTGTTCGGGTCGAGTGCAGCCGTGCTCGTCGTCGAGCTCGCGGCGCTGCGGCTGCTCGCCCCCTACCTCGGCCTCACCCTCGAGACGAGCACGATCGTCATCGGCATCGCGCTGGCCGCGATCGCCACGGGGTCGTGGGCCGGGGGCCGGGCCGCCGACATCATGCCGCCGCGTCGTGCGCTCGGCCCGCTGCTCGCCGTCTCGGGGGTGGCCGTGGCCGCGACCCCGTTCCTCGTTCGGGCCGCCGGTGAGACCGGAGGGTCGGGAGCGGCGCTGCTCATGGCGATCGTGGCGATCCTCGTGCCGGGTGCCCTGCTGTCGGCCGTGTCCCCGATGGTGACGAAGCTCGTGCTCACGGACCTTGCCGAGACCGGCAGCGTCGTCGGCCGGCTGTCGGGCATCGGCACGGTCGGTGCCATCGCCGGGACGGTGCTCACCGGGTTCGTGTTCCTCGCGGCGCTGCCGGTCAGCTCGGTGCTCGTCGCCACCGGGGTGCTGCTCGTGCTGGCCGCGGCGGCCGTGGAGGTGCGCGTGCGCGGCATCCGGGCTGCGGTGCTGCCGCTCGTGTTGTTGGTGCCGGGGGCGCTCGGAGCGGCCTACGGGCCCGGCCGGTGCGAGGCCGAGACGGTCTACCACTGCGCGCAGGTGCAGACGGATCCGGCGCGCGAGAGCGGTCGGGTGCTCGTGCTCGACAGCCTCCGCCACTCCTACGTCGACCTCGATGACCCGACCCACCTCGAGTTCCAGTACGTGCAGGCGCTCGCCGGTGTCGCGGACACGGCGTTCCCGGCCGGTGAACCGCTGGAGGCGTATCACCTCGGCGGCGGCGGGTTGACCTTTCCTCGCTACCTCGAGCGGGTGCGGCCCGGCACGGTCAGCGTGGTCTCCGAGATCGACCGCGGGGTGCTGGCGATCGACGAGCGCGACCTCGGACTCGTCACCGGCCCGGCGATGGACGTGCGCATCGAGGACGCCCGGCTCGGGTTGCGCAGCCTCGACACCGACAGCCGCGACCTCGTGGTCGGCGACGCGTTCGGTGGGATCAGCGTCCCCTGGCACCTGACGACCCGCGAGGCCCTCACCGACGTCCAGCGCGTGGTGCGTCCCGGCGGCATCTACGCAGCCAACCTCATCGACTTCGCGCCGTTGTCCTTCGCCCGGGCCGAGCTCGCCACGATGCGAACGGTCTTCGAGCACGTCGCGGTGGCTTCGGATGCCGCGACGCTGGGTCGCGAGGTCGGGTCCGGTGGCAACGTGGTCGCGATCGCCTCCGACGAGCCGCTCGACCTGGAGGCCCTGCGGTCAGGCGTTGCCGCCCAAGGGCTGGAGTGGGAGGTCGTCGAGGGCGCCGAGCTGGACGCCTGGATCGGTGACTCGCCCGTGCTGACCGACGACTTCGCCCCCGTTGACCAGTTGCTGACGCCCTATCCGAGCGCCCGTCGCCCCGTGGCCTGAGCGTCGGCGGCCTGCTGAGGGTGCTTCACAAGGGAAGCACGAGGTTCGCCGGGGAAGGCATCCCTTGCGAACCGAGGGCTTCCCTCATGGGGAGGAAAAGTCGTGGTGGGGTGGAGCGTCGAGGCGGTCCGGGTGGGTCAGCAGGTCGCGCACGATCGTCGTGACCTGACCGGCGTGGGCCCCGTCGACGATCCGGTGGTCGGCCGTCGCGACGAGCACGAGCACCGGCCGGGCGACGACCTCCCCGTCGACGACGACCGCCCGCTGCTGCACCGTGCCCACCGCGAGGTAGATCGGCGTGCGGGCCAGCGGCAGCGGTGCGAGGAAGGCCTCGTCGAGCCCGTGGGTGCCGACGTTGGAGACGAACGCCGTGCCGAGCGGGAAGCCGGGCTGGCCGACGAATCCCTTCCCGTAGCCACCGGCCACGACACCGGCCGCCGCCATCACCGGGCGCAGCGCCCACGCGGGGGCGATCTTCACCAGGCTCGACGTGCGCTTGTACGAGGTGTGGTCACCGCGGCGCAGCTTGCCGGCCCCGGCATCCAGCGCCTGGGCGATCTCCACGGGGCTGAGGCGGTCGACGTCGTGCACCTTGATCGGCGCGAGGTCGGACCCGCGATCGATGTCGACGGCGAACCCGATGTCACACCTCTCCAGTGGACGCAGCCGCCCGAAGACCACCCGCGCCCGCACCTCGGGCACCGCGCGCAGGGCCCGCCCGAGAGCCGCCCCGACGACGTGCGTGATCGTGATCCGTTCGCCGGTCTCCTCCCGTACCCGCTCGATGTAGGCCAGGGCGGGCGTGACGTCGACCTCCATGCGCGCGTAGATGCGTCCGTCGCGGGACGGGCGCCAGGTCGCCACGGCGATCTTGCGGCGCACCGGCACCCGGGGTGCGCTGTGGTGGCCGGTCATCGGATGCCGGTCAGGGCCAACCGCACGACGCTGCGGGGCGCGTGGGCGAGGGTTGCGAGCGGGGCCGCGCGGCGCGGCATCCGAAGCGTGGCCTGGTCGTCCTCGACGGCGGCGACGACGGCGCGTGCCACGGCATCCGGGTCCAACATGGTCAGGGCGCGCAGGCCGAGCACCCGGTCGAACGCCGCTGCCGTGGGTGGGTGGCTCGCGATGCGGCTCATCATCTGTGAGGAGACCGGCCCGATCTCGACCGCGAGGGTGCCGATCGGGCCGCCGCGCAGGTCGGCGCGCAGGCCGGACGTGAAGTGCGTCAGCCCGGCCTTGGTCGCGCCGTAGGTGGCCAGCCCGGGGAAGGTGGCGACCCCCGCCAGCGACGAGATGTTGACGAGGTGGCCGCGACCGCGCGCGGTCATGCCCGGCAGCACCTGGCGACAGAGCTCGACGGGGGCGAGCAGGTTGAGGGCGAGCAGGTGCTCGAGGTCGTCCGGGCTGAGGTGGGTGAGGTGGCCGACGGTCTCGGTGCCGGCGTTGTTGACGAGAACGTCGACCGGGCCGTGGGCCTGCTCCACGTCGCGGATCAGGGAGCGCAGGGTGTCGCGGTCGGTGAGGTCGGCGGGCACGGCGTGGGCGCCCAGGTCGGCGGCGAGGGCCTCGAGGGGCTGGGTGCTGCGGGCGACGAGCGTGAGGCGCGCCGCGGCATCCGAGAGGTGGGTGGCGAGGCGCCGCCCGATGTCACCGGTGGCTCCGGTGAGCAGGACGTGGGTTCCGGCAACTCGCATCCGTCCAGTGTCGTGCACGGCGGGTCGGTGGCCACCATCGTGAGCGGCCTGGGGGTGGGGATGTCGAACCTTGGTCGGGCTGCGGCCCCGGGCGTTCCGGTGTGCGGAATGGCGGATGCACCGAGTTGAGCCCGTCGGGAACAATGTGGTTAGGTAAGCCTCACCTTCATCCGCTGGTGCCTCGTGCGCCCGGCCCGCGACAGGAGACGCCGTGATCGTCTGCCACTGCCACGTCGTCAACGACGCGGCCATCGCGGCGGCCGTCGACGCCGGCGCGCGCACCCTCGGGCAGGTCTGCCGCTCGACCGGGGCGGGCAGCGACTGCGGCTCGTGCGTGTTCTCGGTGCGACGGCTCGTGTGCGAGCATGTCTCGCGTCAGGTTCCCGACAGTGTGGAGGCGCAGCATGCGGCCAGTTGACCCCAAGATCGTCGACCACCTCAATGACGCACTGACCTTCGAGCTGAGCGTCGTCAACACCTACTTCCTGCACGCGCGCATGCTCGACAGCTGGGGCTTCACCAAGCTCGGCAAGGTCTTCTACGACCTGTCGATCGACGAGATGCGTGACGCAGACTCCCTCATCACCCGCATCCTGTTCTTCGAGGGCCACCCGAACATCCAGCGGCTGAACGCCCTGCACGTCGGCGAGAGTGCCGAGGAGATGCTGCGCCTCGCCCTCGAGAGCGAGTACGCCGCCGTCGCGCAGTTCAACGCCGCCGCGCAGGAGTGCCACGACCTCGGCGACCACGGCACGGCATCCCTGTTCGAGACGATGGTGCTCGACGAGGAGAAGCACGCGGACTGGTTCGAGGGTCAGATCGAGGCCATCGCACGCATCGGGCTGCCGCAGTACCTCGCCCAGCAGGTCGAGACCACCACTCCCTGACCCCGGCGGCTACGCCAGGAGGATGCCGTACCACCGCGCCCCGGGCGGGCCGGTCACGGGCCGGAACCCCAGCCGCTGGTAGAACCCGGGCGCTGCGGTGTTGCCGGGGTCGACGCCGAGGTGGATGCCGGGCACTCCTTCGCGAGACAGCTCGCCGACGACCTCGTCCATGATCCGGCGACCCCACCCCTGGCCCTGGAGCCGGGGAAGGAGGTCGACGTGAAGGTGGGCCGGGTGCTCCGCCAGCAGGGCGGCATCCGATCGAGGGGTCTGATGGATCCGCGCGACGAGGGCCCGGTCGGCCTCGGTGGCGCCGCTGGCCAGCGGCAGGCGCTCACGCAGCAGCGGCAGCCAGACGGTGTCGAGCCAGTGCTCGAACGCCGCGGTGTCGGGGACGGCGAGGCAGTAGCCGGCGACGCCCTGGTCGTCGTGGATGACCCGGGTGACGGCCTCGGGGAAGGCGAGGTAGGGCCCGGCCCAGAGGTGTCCGAGGAGGTCGGGGTCGGCGTGGCGGGAGGTGGCGTCGCGACCGGCGTGGCCGGTGAGGCGGCAGACGCGGTAGACCCCGGGGAAGTCGTGCAGGGTGCCTTCGCGCATCGTCGTCACGGCATCCACGGTAGCGAGGCCTGCCGATCTCGCCATGATGTCGAGGCTGCCCGGTTAGCCTCGAGGCACCGCCCCTGACTGAAGGAGTTGTGCCCCGTGGCTGCCTCGACGGTCGTGAGGTGGGTCAAGGTGCTGGTGGCGCTCGTCGCCGTGGGGCTGATGCTGTTCGGGGTGGTCGCGATCCTTGTCGGGTTGCTCGGCCGACTCTCCACCGGCACAGGTGGACTGGTGCCGGACGGGCCTGCTCCGACCGCTTCCGTCGCGGCGGGTGACCCCGTGAAGGTGGTCTCGGTGCCCGACGGCGACACCATCGTCGTGCGGGTGGGTGAGGGCACCGAGAGGGTGCGGGTCATCGGCCTCGACACCCCCGAGATCGGCTCCGAGGAGTGCTTCGCCGTCGAGGCTGCCCGCGAGGCGCGGGCGCTGGTGCAGGGCAGGACCGTGCTGTTGTCGGCCGACCCGACGCAGGATGACCGCGACCGATACGGCAGGGTGCTGCGGCACGTGACGATGGCCGACGGTCGCAGCATGGCGCAGGTGCTCATCGCGGGTGGGTTCGGCCGCGAGTACACGTACGACCGGCCGTACGCCGGTCGGGCCGAGCACCGGTCGGCCCAGGCGGCTGCGCGCCGGGGCAGGCTGGGCATCTGGGGCCCGGCCTGCGCGACCGGGTCCGGCACTACCTGAAACTCCTCGGCACCCCCTGAAACCCCTCGGCACCCCCTGAAACTTCTCCGCCATCCCAGTGACGTCGGGGTTGTTTGGCTCTGGCGGAGATACATCTCCGCCCGGGCGGATCTTCTCCGTCATCCCTGTGATGGCGGAGAAGTTTTGCCTTCAGATCGTGCGGTTTCGGCGTGCTCAGGTGGGGCCCAGGCCGGTGACGGTCAGCACGAGTTCGCCCGCCTCGTCCGTGGCGGCCACATCGAGCTCGGCGCTGATCCGCCAGTCGTGGTCGCCCTCCGGGTCGTCGAGGATCTGCTCGACCAGCCACACCCCGGCAGCCGAGTCGTCGATCCGCAGCAGTGCCGGCCCACGAGCCTGCGGGCCGGTGCCGAAGTCGTCGTAGTCGTCGAGGTAGGCCTCGTGCGCAGCCGACCACGCGGCATCCGAGAGCCCGCCGCCGAGGGCCGCCAGAGCGGCGTACCGACGAAGCGACAACAGCTCGACCCGGCGGAACATGCTCTGCCGCACCATGACCCGCAATGCCCGGGGGTTGGCCGACAGGGCCCGGCCTTCGGTGGGGGTGCGCACCTCGGTGAGTGCTTCGTCGCCGGGATTGGCCAGGGCCTCCCACTCGTCGAGCAGGCTGGAGTCGGTGTGCCGCACGACCTCGCCGAGCCACTCGACGATGTCGTCGAGCTCCTCGGTGCGCGCCGACGTCGGCACGGTCGAGCGCAGCGCCCGGTAGGCATCGGTGAGGTAGCGCAGCACGACCCCCTCGGCCCGGAAGAGCTTGTGGTGCGCGATGAACTCGCCGAAGGTCATCGCCCGCTCGTACATCTCGCGCACGACCGACTTCGGCGACAGGTCGCGCGGGTCGACCCACGGGTGCCGCTGCCGGTAGACCCGCAGCGCCCCCTCGAGCTCCTCGGCGAGCGGGCGCGGCCAGGTGACGTCGTCGAGGGCGTCCATCCGCTCCTCGTACTCCATGCCCTCGGCCTTCATCGCGCCGACCGCCTCGCCGCGGGCCTCGAACCGCTGCGCCATGAGCACCGGGCGGGGGTCGTCGAGCGTGGCCTCGATGACGCTCACGACGTCGAGGGCGTAGCCCGGCGCCTCGGGGTCGAACATCTCGAGGGTCGCGAGGGCGAACGCCGACAGGGGCTGATTCAGCGCGAAGCCGTCGTGCAGGTCGAGCGCGACCTGGAAGGGCCCCTCGGCGTAACACTGCCCCTCGCCGCGGATGAACTGCTCGACCTTTCCTGCCAGCGGCCGCTCCTCGGCAGCCTCCTGCGGCGTCTCGTCAGCCTGGGCCACGGGGGCAGAAGGGGCAGGGGCGAGGTGGCCGGCGGCGGCGAGCAGTTCGCCGATCGGGCCGAGGTCACCCTCGTCAGCGACCACATCGGGAAGCAGACGTGGGAGCGGCTGTGGCGCAACGGCATCCGACGTCGTTGCCTCGACCTCGGCGGGGAGCCAGTCCTCGAGGGAGGAGCCGTCGTCGGGCTCGACCACCCCGGCGCGCAGGAGCGAGGTCAGCACCTGCACCGCGCGCTCGACGAGGGCGTCGCGACGGGCGGGCTCCTCGTGATTGTCGAGCAGGAGGGTGTGCAGCGCGGCCTGCTGGCCCTCCCACTGGTCGAGCACGTTGAGCACCATCGCGTGGCTGACGCGCATCTTCGAGGTCAGCGGCTCGGGCTGGGCCATGACGAGGCGCTCGTAGGTGGCCTCGGTGTAGGTGAGCGTGCCCTCCGGGGCCTTCTTGTGCACGACCTTGCGGCGCTTCTTCGCGTCGTCGCCAGCCTTGGCGAGCGCCTTGGCGTTGAGCACCACGTGCTCGGGGGCCTGCACGACGACGTAGCCGACAGTGTCGAACCCGGCCCGCCCCGCCCGGCCCGCGATCTGGTGGAACTCACGGGCCCGCAGCACGCGCTGCTTGCGCCCGTCGTACTTGGTGAGCGAGGTGAGCAGCACCGTGCGGATCGGTACGTTGATCCCGACGCCGAGGGTGTCCGTGCCGCAGATGACCGCGAGCAGCCCGCGCTGGGCCAGGGTCTCGACGAGGCGGCGGTACTTGGGGAGCATCCCCGCGTGGTGGACGCCGATGCCGTGCAGGACGAGCCGGCGCAGCGCCTGGCCGAACCCCTTGCCGAACCGGAACCCGCCGACGGCCTCCTTGATGGCGGCCTTGCGGGCCGAGGAGACGATGTCGACGCTCATCAGCGCCTGCGCCTGCTCGACCGCCGATGACTGGGTGAACGACACGACGTAGACCGGGCCGCGGTCGTCGCGCAGCAGCAGCTCGAGGGTCTCGTGCACGGGCGTGAGCACCCACTCGAACTCCAGCGGCACGGGGCGCTCGACCCCGGTGACGGCGATGGTCTCGCGGCCGGTACGGCGGGTGAGGTCCTCCTCGAACGGGCGGGTGTCGCCCAGGGTCGCCGACATGAGGAGGAACTGGGTGTCGGGCAGGAGCAGCAGCGGCACCTGCCAGGCCCAGCCGCGGTCGGGCTCGGTGTAGAAGTGGAACTCGTCCATGACGACGAGGCCGATGTCGGCCAGTTCCCTGTCACGCAAAGCGTGGTTGGCCAGGACCTCGGCGGTGGCGCAGATGATGGGGGCGGCAGGGTTCACCGCGGCGTCGCCGGTGAGCATGCCGACCTGCTCGGCCCCGAAGATGGCGACGAGGGCGAAGAACTTCTCGCTGACCAGGGCCTTGATCGGCGCGGTGTACCAGCTGCGCTGCCCCTGCGCGAGGGCCTGCGCGTGCGCGGCCACGGCCACGAGCGACTTGCCCGAGCCGGTCGGGGTCGCGAGCACGACGTGGGCTCCACCGGCCAGGGCCAGCACCGCCTCCTCCTGCGCGGGGTACAGGGTCAGGCCCTGGTCGCCGGCCCACTCGATGAAGACGTCGAAGGCGGCATCCGACGCGGAGGACCCGCTGGACCCCCCGCGCGCGGTGGAGCCGCTGGGCGCGGTGGAGCCGCTGGGCGCGGTGGGGGCACCGGCATCCGACCTGGTTCGGGCGCGGTTCAGTCGGTCGGTGAGGGTCATCGCGCCCCAGTCTCCCTCAGTCGGGCTGGTGGTTGGTCTCCCAGGCGCGGCGGACGAGGTCGGTCAGCACCTCACGGTCGAGGGCCTCGAACTTCTTGACGTAGACGCAGCCCTTGCCGGTGGTGTGCGGCCCGAGGCGGTCGAGCAGGTCGGTGTTGCTGTCATAGAAGGTCAGCCCGTACAGGGTCAGCGCGGCCTTGCGGGGGGAGAGCCCGACGGCGAACCACTCGTGCTCCTTGCCGTCGGCCGTGCGGTACGGCTGGCGGCCGAAGCCGACCATCGTCGGCCCCCACATCCGCGGCTCGGCACCGGTCACCTCGCGGATGAGATCCAGGGCGTCGAGGGCGTCGGCTCGGCGGCGCGGGTCGGGCACGGCATCCAGGAATGCCGTGACGTCGGCGTCCGTGGGGTGGGTCTTGCGATCACCGGGGTTCGCGTCCATCCCCGAATCATCAACTGGTCCGGCAGCCCCGTCCACCCTGCGGACGCCGTGGCGGCCGCCAGGGGGTTCGCTGGGGAAGGTGCAGGTCCGCTGGGGAAATGAACCCCTGTCGACGTGAAGGTTTTGGCATCGGGCGGGAAAGTGACCTTTTGGAGATGGGGCGGTTGCTTCGGTAGCCACGACCTCGCGGCGGTGCTACGTTCTCCGAATCTCACCGCGGGATCGAGGTGTCGCGAGACGCGAGCGCCCCCCGCAGGACCGTTGGAGGACGAATGGCCCGTTCCACCCTTGCCCGGCTCGTCGCGAAGGTCGCCGTGGGCGCCCTCGCCGTGGTGACGCCCGTGGCGCTGGCCCCTGTGGCCGCCCAGGCCGCGGCCGGGGACCTGCTCATCTCGGAGTACGTCGAGGGGACAGGAGTCAACAAGGCCATCGAGATCTACAACGGCACGGGCGCGCCGGTCGACCTCGGTGCCGGTGGCTACCGGCTCGAGCTGTACAGCAACGGCTCGGCGACGGCGACGTTGGCGAACCTGACCGGCGCCATCGCCGATGGGGACGTCTTCGTCGCGGCCAACGGGGGGGCCAACCCGACGATTCTCGCCGTGACCGACCTGATCACCAACGCGGTGGCCAACTGGAATGGCGACGACGCGATCGTGCTGCGCAAGGGCGGCGTCAACGGCACCGTCGTCGACGCCTTCGGGCAAATCGGCACTCGCCCCAGCACCGAGTGGGGCACCGGTCTGACGAGCACCGCCGACAACACCCTGCGCCGCAAGGACACCGTCTGCGTCGGGGACACCGACGGCAGCAACGCGTTCGACCCGGCAACCGAGTGGGACGGTTTCGCCGTGGACACCTTCGACGGTCTCGGTGCGCACGTCGCCAACTGCAGCGACACCCCGCCCGTCGAGCAGGCCCCGGCCGTCACGGCCGTCATGCCGGCAAACGCCGGATCCGGCTCCGCCCGGGTCAGCCCGACCGTGACCTTCAGCGAGGGTGTGGCCCTCGACGGCGCGGTCACCCTGGTGTGCAGCGTCACCGGCGACGTGCCCGTGACCGTCAGCGGTGGGCCCACGACGTTCACCGTCGACCCCACCCCCCGCCTGACCTACGGCGAGACCTGCACCCTGACCGTGCTGGCCGCCGGAGTCTCCGACCTCGATGCGAACGACCCTCCGGAGGCCATGGTCACGGACTTCTCCTCCACCTTCACCGTCGTGCTGTCCTCGGCCTGCGCGTCCGCGGTCACCCCGATCCCCGCGATCCAGGGAACGGGTGCCACCGTGGCGCTCACCGGCCCCCAGACCGTCCGGGGTGTCGTCGTGGGCGACTACGAAGGGGCTTCGCCGGCACTGCGTGGCTTCTACCTCCAGGATGCCGGCGACGGCGACCCCGCCACCTCGGACGGCATCTTCATCTTCAACGGCGGCAACCAGGACCTCGTCGAGGTCGGGGACATCGTCACCGTGACCGGCACGGCCGGTGAGAACCAGGGTCAGAGCCAGATCTCCACGAACGCGGCGGGCATAGCCGACTGCGGCACGGGCTCGGTCGACCCGACCCCGGTGACCCTGCCGATGCTCAGCCTCACCGACTTCGAGAAGTACGAAGGCATGCACGTCGAGACGACCCAGCCGCTGTACGTCACCGAGCACTTCCAGCTCGGTCGCTTCGGCCAGGTCGTCGTCTCCAGCGGTGGCCGCCTCCAGCAGCCCACCAACGTCGTCGCCCCGGGTGCCGACGCCCTTGCCCTCCAGGAGAGCAACAACCTCAACCGCCTCATCGTCGATGACGGCTCCCAGGCCCAGAACCCCGACCCGATCCTCTTCGGCCGCGGCGGTGACCCCCTGTCCGCCGAGAACACGCTGCGCGGTGGAGACGTCCTCACCGAGGCCATCGGCGTCATGACCTACACGTGGGCCGGCAACGCCGCGAGCGGCAACGCGTACCGCCTGCGCCCGGTCGGCGCACTCAACGCGTCGTTCGACTTCCAGGCGGCCAACCCCCGCCCCGAGGCACCCGAGGAGGTCGGCGGTGACGTGCGGGCCGCCGCGATGAACCTGCTCAACTACTTCAACACCTTCGACGGACTGCCGGACAACGTCGACAACTGCACCCTCGGCGTGGGCGGCAACAGCACCGACTGCCGCGGCGCCGACACGCTGGAGGAGTTCGACCGGCAGTGGGCCAAGACGGTCGCAGCGATCCTCGCGGTCGACGCCGACGTCCTCGGCGTCAACGAGATCGAGAACGACGGCTACGGCAGCGACAGCTCGCTGAGGCACCTCGTCGACCGGCTCAACGCCGAGACCGGCGATGACACCTACGCCTACATCGACGCCGACAGCAACACCGGCCAGACCAACGCGCTGGGCACCGACGCGATCAAGGTCGGCATGCTCTACAAGCCGGCGGCCGTCACCCCGATCGGGCAGACCGCAGCGCTGAACACCCCCGAGTTCGTCGGGGGTGGGGACACCGCCCCGCGCAGCCGCCCCTCGCTGGCGCAGGCCTTCACGGTCAACGCCACCGGTGGCTCGTTCGTCGCCGACGTCAACCACCTGAAGTCCAAGGGCTCGGCCTGCACCGTCCCCGACGCCGGTGACGGGCAGGGCAACTGCAACGCCTCGCGCACCGTCTCGGCCAAGGCCCTCGCCACGTGGTTGGACACCGACCCGACGCGCACGGGCGAGAAGGACGTCGTCATCCTCGGGGACCTGAACTCCTACGCCAAGGAGGACCCGGTCAAGGCGCTCGAGGCCGCGGGGTACACCAACCTCGTGAGCAGCTTCCTCGGTGAGGACGCCTACTCCTACGTCTTCGACGGCCAGTGGGGCTACCTCGACCACGCCCTCGGTTCGGCCGACCTGTTCGGCAAGAACCAGGTCGCCGGTGTCGCGGAGTTCCACATCAACGCCGACGAGCCGTCGGTGCTGGACTACAACACCGACTTCAAGACGGCCAACCTCCAGGACGTGCTCTACGCCCCGGACATGTTCCGCGTCTCCGACCACGACCCGATCATCGTCGGCCTCACGCCGAACTCCCCGGCCACCGTCGAGGCAGCCTTCGACGACACGTCGGTGAGCTGTGGTGAGGGCAGCGCCAGCCTCACGGTCGACATCGCCGACAGGGACGACGCCGACACCCACGAGGTGAAGATCGCCTGGGGTGACGGCACCACCGAGACGGTGAACACGGCATCCGACTCGCTCACCCGCACGCACACCTACGCCGCAGCCGGGCGATACACGGCGACGGTCACCGTCACCGACAGCCACGGCCACGTCACGACGACGACCGCCGACGTGGCCGTCGAGTTCACGACGACCGGCGTGCTCGCCCCGTTCAAGAAGGGCAGCGTCACGGCCAAGCAGGGTTCGACGGTGCCGGTCAAGGTCGAGCTCGCCGACTGCGACGGGTCCGAGCCGACCGACCTCGACCCGACGCTCACCGTGAGCCAGGGCAGCACCGTGGCGCGCACCGCGACCCTCGCCTACGTCGACGGCAAGTGGCAGCACAACCTGTCGACCGCGGGCCTGGCACCGGGTAGCTACACGGTGACGATCACCGTTCCCGACACCGGTCAGACCATCACCGCCACGCTTGTCGTGCGGCGTTGACGGACTCGTCCATGAACACCCCGGCGACCCCTGCGGCAACGACGCCGCAGGGGTCGCCGGGTGCGGGCCTCGCGCGTGCGGTGGTGCGCTGGGCGCTCGTGCTGCTCCTCGTGACGGCGGGGGTGGGTCACTTCGCGTCGGCTGACACCTTTCGCGCCCAGGTGCCGCCGTGGATGCCGTGGCCCGAGGCGGTGATCGCCGTCAGTGGGGTGATCGAGCTGGTCCTCGCCGCTGCGCTCGCCGTCGCTCCCGCGCGGCTGCGCCCCACCGTGGGTTGGGTGGTGGCGGCGTTCTTCGTGGCGATCTTCCCGGGCAACATCAGCCAGTACCTCACGGGCACAGCGGCCTTCGGCCTCGACTCGGATGCCGCACGCCTGGTTCGCCTGCTCTTCCAGCCGGTGCTCGTCGTCGCCGCCCTGTGGTGCACGGGTGCGTGGGCGACCTGGCGCTCGCGGCGGGCGCGTACCTAAGGAGACCTATTGGTCGACCTGGGTACGGCCGGTTCGGGCGGTGATGTACCTGTGGTGACCTATTGGTCGATCTGGGTACGGGTCAGACCTGGCGCTCGAAGGTGACGAGGAGCCCCTCGACACCGCCCGGGCCGACGCGGCCTTTGACGTCCGTCGCGGTGATGGCCTTGAGCTGCCACCCCTGCGCAGCCCACTCGTTGAGCAGCTTCTCGACGCGGTCACCTGAGACCTTGCCGCCGATCATCTTCTCACGGACCTCGACGACCTTGTACTGGTATGCCATGCCCCCACCGTAGACCCGCAGCGGGATGCCGGGGGCGCGGCAGGGCGCGCGTCTGCCCCCCTACTGCGTCAGGTGAGCAGGCCGGATGCCGTCACGACGGCCCGGCCCGCGACCCACGTGGAGCCGGCCAGCACGATGACGAACGTCAGGTTCCACAGGGTCCGGGGGACGCGCGTGAGGCGAGCGAGCACGCCGGGGTCGCTCGCGGCGGCATCCGGGGCGGTGATGACGGCCCCGAGGTGGCGCCACGCCCCGACGAGGAGCACCACCCCGACAGCGATGAGCACCTGGGCCTGGAGTTGCGGGGACCCGGCCCACCACAGGGCTCCGCCGCCGATGACGGCGACGGCGACGACGACGGCGGTCAGCACCGATCGGGCCCGCAGGGCCGCGGCGACCAGCACCGCGAGGACCACCGTGAGCACCGGGGCCGACCAGCCGCGCACGGCGAGCACGATCGCGGCCGCCCCGATGACGGCTGGTGCCGGGTAGCCGGCCCAGGTCGTGAGCACGCGGCCGGGGCCGTGCGCCGGGCCGACGGTCACGGCGTGGCCCGACATGTCGCCGCGCAGGACGAACCCGGTGAACCGGCGCCCGGCGAGGATGCCGACGCTCGCGTGGCCGAGTTCGTGCACGAGGGTCACGACAAGGCGCACGATGCGCCAGAGCGGCTCGAACGCCACGGCCACCAGCGCTGCGACGAGCACGGCGACGACGGGGGCACCGGACAGCGCCACCCCGCTCTCGGGCAGGGTGCGGGCCCACACCTCGCTGAACCAGTCCATGCCGCGAGACCGTATTCGGTGACCCTGTGGACGTCAGTGCCGGGTCGACACACACGTACCCCGATCGACCAATAGGTCACTCGGGGGACGGCTTGGTGGGCGGGAGCGTACCGAGATCGACCTATTGGTCGATGTCGGTACGGTCAGCGGGTGCGGCGGGCGCCTTCGCTGAACGAGGCGGCGGAACGGGCCGGGCGGGCCGAGCCGCTGCCGGGGCGCGAACCGGCGGATGCCGGGCGGCCGCTGGACGCGGGGCGGGCGCCAGCGGATGCCGGACGCGCACCGCCGCGGTGGCCGCCGCCTCCGGTGCTACCGGACCCTCCGGCGCTCGGGCCGCCACGACGCTGACCCTGACCCGAGGCCGGGCGAGAGCCCTGACCCGAGCCGGAGCCGGAGCGGCGCTGGCCGGAGCCCTGACGCGCCGGTGCCTGGGTCGCAGGCGGGGCGAAGCCACCCTCGAAGGAGCGGTCGCCGGGGGCGAGCTCCTGCAGGAGCGGGTGGGTCGCGTGGACCCGGGTGGTCGTGGCCTTGACCCCGGCCTTGCGGGTGAGGTCGCGCACGTCGCGCACCTGGTCGTCGGTCATCAGCGTGACGACCGTGCCGGAGGCACCGGCGCGGGCGGTGCGGCCCGAGCGGTGCGTGTAGGCCTTGTGCTCGACCGGCGGGTCGGCGTGGATGACGAGGGCGACGTCGTCGACGTGGATGCCGCGCGCCGCGATGTCGGTGGCGACCAGGGTGCGGGCTGCACCCGAGTGGAAGGCCTCCATCGTGCGGGTGCGCGCGTTCTGGCTGAGGTTGCCGTGCAGCTCGACCGCGGGGACGCCCTGGCCGTTGAGCTGGCGGGCCAGCTTCTTGGCGCGGTGCTTGGTGCGGGTGAAGACCACGGTGCGGCCGGGGGCGGCGACGAGGTCGAGCAGCACCTGGCCGTGACCGTCGGGCGTCACGTGCAGCACGTGGTGGGCCATGGTCGACACCGGCGACTGCGCGGAGTCGGCCTCGTGGGTGACCGGGTTCGAGAGGTAACGCTTCGCGATGACGCCGATCCCGGCATCCAACGTGGCGGAGAACAGCATCCGCTGCCCGCGCGCGGGGGTGGCGTCGAGCAGGCGGCGCACGGCGGGCAGGAAGCCGAGGTCGGCCATGTGGTCGGCCTCGTCGATGATCGTGACCTCGACGGCATCCAGGGAGACGTGACCCTGGCCGATGAGGTCCTCGAGGCGGCCGGGGCAGGCGACGACGATGTCGACACCCTTGCGCAGGGCCGTGACCTGGGGGTTCTGGCCGATGCCACCGAAGACGGTGCGCGAGGTCAGGCCGAGGGGGGCTGCGAGCGGGGTGAGGGCGTCCTCGATCTGGGTCGCGAGCTCGCGGGTCGGGGCCAGGATGAGGGCGCGCGGGCGACGCGACTGGCGCTGCGTCGTGCTGCGCGACAGGCGGGTCAGCAGGGGCAGGACGAACGCCATCGTCTTGCCCGAGCCGGTGCGGCCACGGCCGAGGACGTCGCGACCCGCGAGGGAGTCGGGCAGGGTCGCGGCCTGGATGGGGGTGGGGGCGGTGATCTCGCGCTGGGCAAGGATCTCGACGAGGGGGGCGGGCACGCCGAGCGCGCCGAAAGTGGTGCTGGACAAGGTCATTCCTTTGAGTTCAGGGCGGTCGCGCAGTGCTGCGGTCGGCATTGACCATCAACGGTGTCAGCGACACGGGATGTTCTGCCGGGCGGGGCTCTGGGCCGCGGCGCCGAGTCGAGGGCTTGCGGCCCCGACGCGAAGGCATCGACATCAAAGAATGCGGCCCGAGGCAGAAGGCGGGCCAGCACGTCCACTCTAGCGGGTGAGCTGTCGAACCTCCGCATCGGCCTCCTGCGCGACTTCTTGCACGTCAGCCACCTGGGTGAGGTGGCTGGAGTGCAATGAGTCGGGGAGAGGTGGGGGTCGGTGCCTACAGTGGGGCATGGCGACCTTGCCGCTCTTCCCCCTCGGAACGGTGCTGCTCCCCGGCGCACGACTGCCCCTGCAGCTGTTCGAGCCGCGCTACCTCGACCTCGCCCGCGCGCTCGCCGAACTGCCCGACGGCGAACGCTGCTTCGGGGTCACCCTCATCCGATCAGGGCGCGAGGTCGGCCCGGATGCCGTCGCTGACCTCTACGAGGTCGGCTGCGAGGCGCGCGTCGACGCGATGGCCCTCGCGGAGAGCCCGATCGGCACGGTGGTCCACCTCGTCGCCACCGGGGTGCGGCGCTACCGGTTGGATTCGCTCGATCCGGATGCCGGCACGTCGTGGACCACGGGTCACGTCACCTTCCTCGGTGAGCCGCTTCTCGGGCAGCCAGGGCACGGCGATGACCCGGTGGTCGCCGACCTGGCGGCACGAGCGCGAGCCGAGCACGCGGCATACCTGCGTGACCTCGGTGCCGAGGCGGTCGACCTCGAGGCGCCCGCCGGGCACCTGGCGTACCGGATCGTGGAGGCCATGGTGCTCGACCCGAGTGACCGGCAGCGGGTGCTCGACGGTGGCGACCCGGCGACTCGGCTGCGCACCGTGCTTGCCCTGCTGCGGCGGGAGCGGGCGATCGTCGGTCGCTTCGGCGCCGTGCCGACCCCGCCGATGCCGCTCGGCCCCTCCCTGAACTGACCCCAGCTGGAGAAGCCCCGGGTAGGTTCGGGCGCATGGACCTCGCCACCCTCCAGGACGTCATCGAGCGCACCTACGGCGAGCGCGACCGCGAGCGCGGGGTTCCCAGCACGGTGGCCTGGCTCGCCGAGGAGGTCGGTGAGCTCGCCCAGGCCGTGCGCAAGGGCACGCAGGCCCAGCGCGAGCACGAGTTCGCCGATGTGCTGGCCTGGGTGGCCTCGCTCGCGAACCAGATGGACGTCGACCTGACCGCTGCCGTTCAGCGCTATGCCACCGGGTGCCCGCGCTGCGCAGCGATACCCTGTGCCTGCTCCTGACCACCCATCGAGAGGCACCCCCGTGGACGACGTCGTCTCGCCCCGCCTGCGCCGATGGGGCACCCGGTCCTGGCTGGTCCTCGGGGTGCTCGGCATGCTCGCTGCCGGGGTGTGGGTGCTCGCGCAGGTGTCCGGTTTCGTCGTTCCGCTCATCATCGCCGCGGTGCTCGGTGCGCTGTTCGTCCCCGTCGTGCAGTGGCTGGCCGACCGGGGAGTGCCCACGTGGGGCGGGGCGCTCGCGGTACTGCTCTTCCTCGCCGGGGTGGTGCTCGGGTCGATCTGGCTCGTCCTCGCGGGCATCGTCGGGCAGTACCCGACGATCGCCGACCAGGTCACCGCCGGCCTCGGCACGCTCGACACCTGGCTCGAGGAGCGGGGGGTCGACGTCGGCTCCGGCGACACCCTCGTCGACTCGCTCCAGGCGGGTGCCGGTGACGCGCTCGGCGGGCTCGGGTCGGTGCTGCCCGGGGTCTTCTCGGGCACGGTGTCGCTGGCCATCGGTGTCGCGATGGGCGCCTTCCTCGTGTACTACGTGCTCGTCGACTGGCACTCCCTGACCACCTGGGTCGGCCGTCACATGGGCCTGGACCCCGACACCGGGTCGGCCATCGTCGGGGATGCCGTGATGTCGGTGCGCCGCTACTTCGGCAGCCTGACGCTGTCGGCCGTCGTCACGGCCGTGCTCATCGGCGGTGCCGCCTTCGCCATGGACGTGCCGCTCGCCTTCACCATCGCCGTCATCACCCTCGTGACGTCGTACATCCCCTACCTCGGGGCGATCGTCTCCGGGGCGTTCGCGACGATCGTGGCCCTGGGCTCGAACGGCCTCACCACCGCGCTGATCCTGCTCGCCGTCATCCTCGTCGTGCAGAACGTCATCCAGACGGTCATCCTCGCGCGCCTGGCGAGCACCGCGCTCAGCCTGCACCCGATCGTCGTGCTCGGCTCCACGATCATCGGCGCAGCCCTGGCGGGCATGCTCGGGGCGGCGCTGTCGTCCCCGGCATTCGCCGTCGGCGTCCTGGTGCACCGTCGGCTCACCGCGGCGTCAGCCCAGGAGGCGCTCGCCGACGGGCGGGCGGATGCCGTTGACCCTGCCACCGCGCCCGGTGGGCCGGATGCGCTCGGCGCGCCACCGGCATCCGAGAGCGTCCTCTAGGCTTTCGGCATGCCGCGACCACACGCCGCAGCAGTGCTCGAGGACGCCTACAACGAGCGCAAGTCCGGCCTGCTCCGGTCACGGGGGTGGAGCACGCGGATCGTGCCGCTCACCGGGTACGGCAGCGAGTCGCAGCTGCGGGTGTTCGCCCGGGTGATCATGACCCGCGGTGAGCAGGACGACCCCGAGGAGCCGACGCACGCGGCGCGGCTGCGGGCGGTCGAGCTCGAGACGCGCGGGTGGCGAGCGTTCTTCACGACACCGGCGATCGACGAGGTCGTGACGATCCGCATCAACGAGCGGATCACCACGGCCCGCACCGACCGCGGAGGATTCATCGACCTCACCGTGCGTGGCCACGGCCTGACGCCGGGGTGGCACCGCATCTTCGTCGGGTCGCCGAACGCGCAGACCATCGACGTGCCGGTGCTCGTGATCGGCAACGAGGTGACGCACGGGATCGTGTCCGACATCGACGACACCGTGCTCTCGACGTCGCTGCCGCGGCCGATGATCGCGGCGTGGAACACCTTCCTGCGTTCCGAGGGTGCCCGCAAGGCGGTGCCGGGCATGGCGACGATGTACCGGGAGCTGCTCGCCGAGCACCCGGAGGCGCCGGTCATCTACCTGTCGACGGGCGCGTGGAACACCGCGCCCTGGCTGACCCGGTTCCTGCGGCGCAACGGCTACCCGAAGGGGCCGATGCTGCTCACCGACTGGGGCCCGACGAACACCGGTTGGTTCCGCTCGGGGCAGGAGCACAAGCACGCCCAGCTGCACCGGTTGGCTCGGGAGCTGCCGCACGTGAAGTGGCTGCTCATCGGGGACGACGGCCAGCACGACCCGAAGATCTACACCGAGTTCACGTCGCGCAGACCCGGGCACGTGCGGGGCATCGCCATCCGTGAGCTGTCGCCGGGCGAGCAGGTGCTCAGCCACGTCATCCCCGTCGCCAACGACGACCTCGTGCCGGCGCCGACCGAGGAGCTCGACGCGCCCGTGGTGCGAGCGCCCGACGGCTACGGGCTGGCCCCGCAGGTGCGAGCCATCTGGGCGAGTGCGCCGGCAGACGGGCCGAGTGCGCCCGGGGGCAGGCGGGGGTAGGTTCCCGCTATGCCCGAGCTTCCCGAGGTGCAGGCCCTCGTCGACTTCCTGCGTGTTCGCACCGAGGGCCTGGTCGTCACCGGGGTCGAGCTCGGCTCCATCTCGGTGCTGAAGACGTTCAGCCCACCGCCGCAGGCGCTCGTCGGTGCCCCGATCGACGGGGTCGCCCGGCACGGCAAGTTCCTCGACCTCGACTGCGGCGGAACGCACCTGGTGTTTCACCTGGCCCGGGCTGGGTGGCTGCGCTGGTCCGACGCGATCCCGGCCACGGTGCTGCGACCGGGCAAGTCACCGATCGCGCTGCGGGTGCGCTTCGACGACGGCTCGGGCTTCGACCTCACCGAGGCGGGCACGAAGAAGTCGCTCGCGGCCTACATCGTCGGCGACGTCACCGCGGTGCCGCGCATCGTCTCGCTCGGGCCTGACCCGCTCGGTGAGGACTTCACGCTCGAGGTCTTCTCACAGATCGCGGCGTCGCACCGCATGCAGGTCAAGGGGATGCTGCGCGACCAGTCGATCATCGCCGGCGTCGGCAACGCCTACTCCGACGAGGTGCTGCACGTGGCGAAGTTGTCGCCGTTCGCCCTCGCGGCCAACCTGTCGCCGGACGAGGTCGAGAGGCTCTACGCGGCACTTCGGGGGACGCTGGCCGCCGCGGTGGCCACGGCATCCGGCAAGCCTGCCAAGGAGCTCAAGGACGCCAAGCGCGCGGGGATGCGGGTGCACGGGCGCACCGGTGAGGTCTGCCCCGAGTGCGGCGACGTGGTGCGCGAGGTGTCGTTCGCCGACTCGTCGCTGCAGTACTGCGCGACCTGCCAGACCGGGGGCAAGCCGCTGGCCGATCGGCGCACGAGCAAGTTCCTCAAGTAGCCGGTCGGCTCACCGACCGGACTGTCGATGTCGGCGTATCGGGCTGTATGTCCTCTGGGCTAGACAGGGCCGGTGCTGACCGGGTCAGGCGGCGCTGAGGAAGAACGACACGGCGAACCCCAGCACGGTGACGATGCCGACGAGCCGGCCCGCGTGCTCGACGGCCTCGGGAACCATGGTGTCGGCGACCATCGTCAGGATCGCCCCGGCGGCGAAGGTCTGGATGAACCCCATGCTCGCGGGCGGCGCGTCGCCGAGCAGGGCGTAGCCGAGCACCGCCGACAGCGTCGATGCTGCGGTCACCCCGGCCCACAGGGCGAGGATCCAGGTGGTCGACCGGCCCGAGGCGCGCAGTCCCGTCGACGCGGACATCGACTCGGGGATGTTGGAGAGGAAGACCGCGACGACCATGGCCGTGCTCACCCCGGCGCCGCCGAGCAGGCTGATGCCGATGGCCGCGGACTCCGGGATGCCGTCGAGCAGGGCTCCCAGGACCAGAGCGGCGCCGCCCGAGCTCGCCGTCACGGCACCGGCCGTGGCTGCCGGAGGAGTGTCCAGGCCGCGCGGGTGCGGCATCCCGCCGTGCACGGGGCTCTTGCGGCGGTGACCGCCCGCGCGGTCGATGAGCCAGTCACCCGCGAAGAAGGTGGCCGAGCCGGCGATGAGACCCGCTGCCGCGGCCGGGCCACCTGCCGCCTCGTACGCCTCCATGGTGAGCTCGAAGGCGGCGGCACTGATGAGCACCCCGGCGCCGAAGCCCATGACGAGCCCGATCGTGCGGTGCGTGACCTTGAAGACGAGCCCGAGCACCGCGCCGATGATGAGCGAGACACCACCGACGAAACCCCAGAACGCAGCCTCGAACACGTCCGTCACGCTACTGCGCTCGGTCTCGGCGCGGGCCGGGTGGCCAGGGTCAGGGGCGTACCCACGGACAGGCAGTGCCGGGCCCCGTGGCCCGCCACCGGCGCGGCCCGTGCTCGCGCGGAAGCCATGCCCTCGCCATTGCCTGTCGGCCGGTCCGCTGGAGGCGACCGGCCGCTCGCGGCGACACGCGATACCGCTCTATCCCGATGTATGCGGGGAACGCTAGAGAGCCGTATACCCTCCGATCATGGACCCGGTCAGGAACCCCTACGCCCCCGGCGCCGGTCAGCGACCGCCCGAGCTCGCCGGCCGTGACGAGCAGCTCGACGCGTTCGACATCGTGCTCGAGCGGGTGGCCCGAGGTCGGCCAGAGCGCTCGATCGTGCTCACCGGGCTGCGCGGTGTCGGCAAGACCGTGCTGCTCAACGCCCTGCGCTCGGCCGCGGTGCGCGCCGGCTGGGGCACCGGCAAGCTCGAGGCCCGGCCCGACCAGTCGCTGCGTCGGCCGCTCGCCTCGGCCGTGCACCAAGCGGTGCGCGAGCTCGGCCCGGCCGGTGGGGCGGGGGACCACGCCCTTGGCGTCGTCAAGGCGTTCGCCCAGCGCGAGCCCGCAGGCGGGGGCACCGCCCGGGGGGCCGCGAAGCTGCGTGACCGGTGGAACCCCGGCATCACCGTTCCCGCGGTCACCGGGCGGGCCGACTCCGGCGACATCGAGATCGACCTCGTCGAGCTGCTGAGCGACCTCGGCGGCATGGCGTCCGACACCGGCCGGGGCATCGCGATCTTCATCGACGAGATGCAGGACCTCATGCCCGACGACGTCTCCGCCCTGTGCGCGGCCTGCCACGAGCTGTCGCAGTCGCGGCTGCCGGTCATCGTCGTCGGCGCCGGGCTGCCGCACCTGCCGGCGGTCTTGTCGGCGTCGAAGTCGTACTCGGAGCGTCTCTTTCGCTACTCGCGCATCGACCGTCTCGATCGGGATGCCGCGGACGCCGCCCTCACGCTCCCGGCCGAGGACGAGGGGGCGACCTTCACTCCCGAGGCGCTCGACGCGATGTACGACGCGACCGGCGGCTACCCCTACTTCATCCAGGCGTACGGCAAGGCGGTCTGGGACCGCGCTACGGCATCCCCGATGACGGCGGCCGACGTCGCGGTGGCGGCTCCCGAGGCCGAGGCCGAGCTGGCCGTCGGGTTCTTCGGCTCGCGCTTCGAGCGGGCGACGCCGGGGGAGCGCGAGTACCTGCGCGCGATGGCTGATGTCGCGGTCGAACTTGGCGACGATTCGGATGCCGTGCCCACGGCCGACGTCGCGGCGCACCTCGGGCGCAAACCGCAGTCGTTGTCGCCGGCGCGTGACGCATTGCTGAAGAAGGGGCTGATCTACTCGGGGGAGCGCGGGCGGATCGCGTTCACCGTGCCCCACTTCGGGCGCTACCTGCGTGAGAACGCCTGACCACGCGGTCCGTGTCAACGGCGAGTGATTTTGAGATTTACTGAGGAGTACGAGACGCCGTGAGACGGATCGGCATTTCAGCGGTGGATTATGAGACGCCAGCGGCGGACTTTGAGACAGGGCCTGCCGATCACATGCCCATCTGACGGTTGATCGCGGTCGCTCCGATCTCGACTGCCAGGTCTCGGCCGGCGTTGCCGAGGTAGGCGGCTGACTTGCTGAGCCAGCCCTTCCGCTCAGGGTCTTGCTCCCGGTCGGCCGCTTCATCCAGCGCTTGGACGAGCCGGTCAGCAATTGATTCAGGCGTCGGCCATGCGCCGACGGCCCGACGCGCTTTCCCCGTTGGAGCCCCGATGAGGATGATGGCGCCGGTCATTACGCGCTCAAACCTCGCAACGTAGGGTGGCTCCTCCGAGTCGAGGGCTCGCAAAGCTGCTTGAACGGTTGCCGCGTCGAAGCCGGTGGCCGACTCGATAGCCTCGGGGCCCATAGGGCTCCCGGTTCCCTCGTAGAGGTCCACGATCGCACGAAGCACAGGTAGGTCTCGGCTCGTCCAGGTTTCGGTCATAGAACTATTGACTCAGACGCGACCGACAATGCCACGAGTGCTCCTCTGGCTAGGCTGCCCATTAGTGAATACCGGTATTGAGGATCCGAGGTTGGCGGCGGAGCAGCGCGCACGCGTGCTGATCGACCGCCAGCTCAGCGACGCCGGATGGGCGGTCCAGGACAAGAAGGACCTCAATCTGTTCGCCGGCGATGGGGTGGCCTGCCGGGAGGCTGTCATGAAGGCCGGCCATGGCCGTGCTGACTACCTGCTGTACGTCGACACGAAGGTCGTCGGCGTCATCGAGGCCAAGCCGGAGGGCACCACCCTGTCCGGAATCGAGTGGCAGTCCGCGATGTACGCCACCGGCCTGCCAGCCGAGGCCCAGCTTCGGTCGGTCACGATCGACGGTCGTCTCCCGTTCGTCTTCGAAGCCAGCGGGTCGGAGACGCACTTCACGAATGGCTACGACCCGCACCCGCGGGCACGAAGGGTCTTCAACTTCCCCAAGCCATCCACTCTCGCGCAGCTCGTCCGCACCGCCGATGCCGACCCGGACAGACCGACGTGGCGGGCCAAGGTCCGCAACCTGCCGCCGCTGGACGAGTCTGCTCTGCGTCCGGCCCAGATCACTGCGATCAACGGCATCGAGCAGAGCCTCGCCGACCAGCACTTCGACCGTTCCCTCGTGCAGATGGCCACCGGTGCGGGCAAGACGTTCACGGCGGTGACCACGGCGTACCGACTGCTCAAGTTCGGTGGCTTCCGCCGGATCCTGTTCCTCGTCGACCGCAACAACCTCGCCGAGCAGACATTGGCGGAGTTCCAGAACTACCGCACCCCGGGCGACGGTCGCCGCTTCACCGAGATCTACAACGCCGACAAGCTCACCAGTGCCGGGATGCTCGGCTCCTCCGACGTCGTGGTCTCCACGATCCAGCGAGTGTTCTCGGTGCTGCGTGGCCAGGACGTCACCGAGGGCGACGACCCGAACCTCGACGACTACGTTCCCGATGCCCCGGTCACGGTGACCTACTCCAGCGCTCTCCCACCGGAAGCGTTCGACCTCGTCATTGTCGACGAGGCACACCGCTCCATCTACGGGGTCTGGCGCGGAGTGCTCGAGTACTTCGACGCACACATCATCGGCCTGACCGCCACTCCGGGCAAGCAGACCTTCGCGTTCTTCCGGCAGAATCTCGTCTCGGAGTACACCTACCCCCAATCAGTCGCCGACCGCGTCAATGTCGACTTCGACCTCTACCGGATCCGCACCCGGATCAGCGAGCAGGGCGCCAACATCGAGGCCGGCACGATCGTGCCCAAGGTCGACCGTCGCACCCGTCAACAGCGGCTCGAGTCCATCGAGGAGGACTTCGAGTACACGCACAAGCAGCTCGACCGCGCCGTCACCGCAAAGTCCCAGATCCGCCTCGTCCTCGAGACCTTCCGCGACCGGCTCTTCACCGAGATCTTCCCCGGCCGCTCCACCGTCCCCAAGACGCTCATCTTCGCCAAGGACGATGCCCACGCCGAGGAGATCGTCACTACCGTGCGTGAGGTGTTCGGCAAGGGCAACGACTTCGCGGCCAAGATCACCTATGCCGCCCGCGACCCACGCGGTCAGCTCCAGGCCTTCCGCACCTCACCGTCGCTGCGGATAGCAGTGACGGTCGACATGATCGCCACCGGCACCGACGTCAAACCCCTCGAGTGCGTGTTCTTCATGCGCGACGTCCGCTCGGCGCAGTACTTCGAGCAGATGAAGGGCCGCGGAGCTCGCACCATCACCTCTGCGGACTTCCAGGCCGTCACCCCGGACGCGAAGGACAAGCTCCGGTTCGTCATCGTTGACGCCGTCGGTGTCACCGAGCACGACTTCGTCGACCCGCCACTCAACCGCGACAAGGCCATTTCGCTGAAGAAGCTGCTCGACAAGGCCGCCACCCTCACCCTCACCGAGGACGAGACCGCCACGCTCGCCTCGCGGCTGGCCAAGCTCGAGCTGGAGCTCACCCCCGACGAGCGGTCCGAGCTCGACGAGGTCGCCAGCCAGCCGGTGCGTGACATCGTCCGTGCCCTGGTCGACGCGGTCGACCCGGACACTCAAGCCAAGGCTATTGAGGGGGCCGCCGATCCGGATGCTGCTCGTCGCGAGCTGTTGGAGCGGGCCATCGCTCCGGTGGCCGCCAGCCCGGAGCTGCGCACCCGCATCCTCGAGCTGCGTGCCACCCACGACCGCGTCATCGACGAGGTCAACACCGACGTCCTGCTCGATGCCCACGGTGTCGTCGACGCCGGCCGGGCCAGGTCGGTCGTCGAGTCCTGGGCGCAGTACCTGCTCGACCATCGCGACGAGATCACGGCGATCCAACTCGCCACCGACGCCAAGGAGCGGCGCATCGCCTTCGCTGACATCCAGGAGCTGGCAGACCGCATTTCACGCCCGCCGTACAACTGGACACCCGACATCATCTGGCACGCCTACGAGGCGATCGACGTCGACCGCGTCCGGCACAGCGACCGGGCCACCCTCACCGACCTGGTGTCACTGCTGCGCTATACCGTCGGTGTCGACAACGAGCTCGTTCCCTACGCCGCCAAGGTTCGGGAGCGGTACACGGCCTGGCTGGCTCAACAGGGACAGGCTGGGACCGCGTTCTCGCCCGTGGAGAGATGGTGGCTGGATCGGATGGTGGATGTGATCGCGTCATCGGCGGGCATCACCGCGGACGATCTGGATCGCGCGCCCTTCGCGGAGAAGGGCGGCGTGGACGGGGCGCTACGTGACCTCGGCGACCGCGCCGGCGACGTTCTCGACGAGCTCAACACGGAACTCACCGCGTGAGCGCTCAACCAACCGGGTGGTCCGAAGCCGCCCTCGGAGACGTGTGCAGGATTGTCTCCGGCGCAACTCCGAAGACAGGAGTGACCAAATACTGGGGTGGCGAGATCCCCTGGCTCACACCGAACGATATGTCCCGGGACCGCTCCCAGACGTTGACCGGGGGCGAGCGGTACCTAACGGAGCTTGGCTATGACTCGTGCAGTGCTCGACTCTTCCCCGCTGGTTCCGTGATCGTCAGTTCACGTGCCCCTGTGGGCTACGTCGCTATTGCAGGTCGTGAGATGTGCACAAACCAGGGATGCAAGACGGCAGTCCCGCCAGATTTCATCGACTCGCGGTACCTGTACTGGTATTTGCTCGCAGCCAAGCCCGATCTGGAGGCCCGTGCCAGCGGCACGACCTTCAAGGAGATCTCGTCTAAGCGATTTGCTGAGACCCGACTGGTATGGCCAGACCTGGCGGAGCAGAGGCGGGTCGTCGAGATCCTTGAAGACCACCTCTCCCGACTGGACGCCGCCTCTTCTGCCACGAATAGAGCGGTAGCGCGTACTGAGGTTCTACGTGTTGCGTCCAGCGCGGCGGAAGTCTCCGCCGCATCCGGCTCGGTGATCGTCCCCTTGTCTCGCCATAGCCTGTTGGTGGACTACGGAACGAGCATGAAGGCACACCCTGAGCCACAGGCCTCAGACGTGCCGGTACTGCGCATGGGCAATGTCAAACATGGGCGTCTCGACTGGTCCTCACTGAAGTACATCCCACCTGACGCACCAGACTTGCCAAGACTCCTCCTTCGAGATGGAGACCTCCTGTTCAACCGAACGAACAGCGCTGAGCACGTCGGGAAGTCGGCTGTGTACCTGGGTCGAGAGCCTACGAGTTTCGCGTCATACCTGATCCGAGTGCGTTTCGACGAACAGGTCAACCCAGAGTGGGCCAATCTGGTTATCAACAGCCCTTACGGGCGTGGCTACATCGCCAGCGTCGTGTCGCAGCAGGTCGGACAAGCAAACGTAAACGGAACAAAACTGAAGGCGTTCCCCCTCGTAGTACCGCCTCTCGCTGAGCAGGAAGAGCGACTTTCCAGGCACTCGCTGCTTGTCAACTCCGCTGACCGCCTGGCAGACGGCATCCGCAGAGTTGAGGGGCGAGGGCAGGGCCTTCGGAGAGCGGTGTTGTCGGCCGCGTTCAAGGGCAAGCTGACCGGACGGCATGCGGATGACGACGTGATGGAAGAAGCTGCGTCGTTGGAAGGAGCAACGCGATGACCGGTGAGTTGGTCTACCGAGTACAAGGCACGAGCGCCCAGCCGATGAAAGTCTCGACTCTGGAGGCCGCTGGGCTGCGAGAGCGCGAGCACCTGCAAGAGTGGGTGCTCGCCAACCCGGAGATACTCGGCGACGACGTCCTTGTCGTCACGAGTGAGTTCGACCAGTGGTTCTCCAAGGACGGCCGCGACCCGGACAGACTCGACATCCTCGGTCTCGGCGCGGACGGTCGGCTGGTCGTGGCCGAGCTTAAGCGCGACCTCACCCCCGACTTCGTGACCATGCAGGCGATCAACTACGCCTCCCGAGCCTCCCGGTTCGCAGTCGACCAGCTTGCCGACGCATACCTCCGCTTCCACCGCGACCGACCCGGTGCCATGGCAACCTCCGAGGAAGCCTCGGCTCAACTCCTCGGCCACGCACCCGGCCTCACTGCTGAGACGCTCCGCAACCCTCGCATCGTCATCGTCGCGGGGGACTTCAGCCTGAAGGTCACCTCCGCTGCGGTCTGGTTGTCCGAGCGCGGGATCGACATCTCCTTGACCAGGGTGCAGGCCTACGCGATGGACGAAGGCCACGTCATCACCGTCTCGCGAGTGTGGCCCATCCCGGAGGCCGAGGACTTCGTCGTCTCGCCGACCAGGACCGCCACGGCGTCAGCAGCGGCCGCGAGCCCCATCGTGGAGTGGACGCAGGACGACCTCGCCCTGCTCAACTGCGCGGGCGCATCAGAGACCATCCTGGCGACGATGGACCTGTGCTCGCAGCGACCCGGCGACTTCGTCGGAGGCGACGAGATCAGGGCCGTCACTGGCCGACCGCAGGGGGGCCAGAGCGGTGACTTCGGGGGTTTCGGCATCACGCTCAAGCACAAGTTCAGCCGCTCGAACGCGCCGTTCTCCGTGAAGTATGGCCACGGGGCCACTGCGCAGCAGTACTACTCGGTCGACGAGTCGATCGCGGAGATGTGGCGGCAGGTGCGCGGCCTGTCGGAGACTGAGGGAGCCGGTGGAGAGCCGAGCGGCACGCCTTCGATCACGCAAGGAGACGCGTCTTGACCATCCCCGACTTTCAGAGCCTGATGCGGCCGGTGCTGGCCTCTCTCGCTGACGGCGAGATTCGCAGGAGCCGGGACGTCAAGGACTCGATGGCCGATGAGTTCCGGCTCACCGACGAGGAACGGGCTCATATGTTGCCCAGCGGGCGGGCGCGCACGATGGACAACCGAGTCGGCTGGGCGCTGACCTATCTGAGGCAGGCCGGGCTGGTCGATGCCCCGTCGCGCGGGCGGGTGCGGATCAACACGGTCGGCCGGGAGGCCCTGGACCGGTTCGCCGAGCGGATCGACATGAAGGCACTGGAGGCATACCCCGCCTATCTCGAGTTCCGGGATCGGACCAGGGACACCTCCACGAAGAAGCCCGGACGGGCTCCCGGTCTGGCGCCTGAGCTGGCCGAGACGCCGGCAACGCCGCAGGAGCTCGTCGAGCAGGCGGTCGCCACGAACCGGGCCGCTGTTGAAGGGGATGTCCTGCGCAGTGCGCTGGCGCTGACCCCGACCGGGTTCGAGGAGCTGGTGCTGCGACTGCTCACGGCGATGGGCTACGGCGAGCTCGGGTCCATCGAGCAGACCAGCGCGTCCGGGGATGCCGGCGTCGACGGCATCATCAGCCAGGATCCGCTCGGCCTTGACCGCATCTACATCCAAGCCAAGCGGTATGCCGAGGACAAGCCGATCGACCGGCCCAGGATCCACGAGTTCGCCGGGGCTCTGCTGGGTAAGCAGGGCGACCGCGGAGTATTCATCACGACGTCGCGGTTCACCACCGGCGCCCGCCAGGAGGCCGAGCGCATCAACGCGAGGATCGAGCTCATCGACGGAGCCCGCCTCGCCCGACTGCTCGTCGACTACGGCGTGGGTGTGCAGGGCGAGCAGACCGTCACCCTCTACCGAATCGACGAGGACTTCTTCGATGGACTGTGACACTGCCGCGGTCATCTTCGACCGGACAAACTGTGGCCTTCCCTCAGCCGGGCTCGACGACGCCTTATGTCCAAGGAGGCCCCGATGACGGACTCGCGCCGGCTGGTCGACAAGCTGTGGTCGTACTGTGATGTGCTGCGCGACGACGGCGTCGGGGTCATCGAGTACACCGAGCAGCTCACCTACTTGCTGTTCTTGAAGATGGCGCACGAACGGGCCACGAGGCGGCTTCATGCTCAGCAGATCGTGCCCGAGGAGTACTCGTGGCAGAAGCTGCTCGACGCTCAGGGTGACCAGCTGGAGTTCGAGTACACCCGCATACTCAACGGGCTGGGCAGGCAGCCGGGGGTGATCGGGACGATCTTCCGCAAGGCGCAGAACAGGGTCCAGGACCCGGCCAAGCTGAAGCGCCTCGTCGTAGACCTCATCGACAAGGAGAACTGGAGTGGCACGGGAACCGACATCAAGGGTGACGCCTACGAGGACCTGCTGAGCAAGGGCGCCTCGGACAAGGGGTCTGGTGCGGGGCAGTACTTCACTCCGCGAGCGTTGATCCAGGCGATCGTCGATGTCGTTCAGCCCACCGTCGACGACTCGGTCGTCGACCCGGCGTGTGGGACCGGTGGGTTCCTCCTCGTCGCCCACGAGTACGCCGAGCGGGGTGCGGAGTCGATGACGCCCACGCAGCGGACCAAGCTGCAGGACGACCTCGTGCGCGGCTACGAGCTTGTCGACGGCACCGCGCGACTGGCCGCGATGAACCTGCTTCTGCACGGGATGGGCACCGCCGACGGCGACTCGCTCATCGAGGTGCGCGACTCCCTGATCGCCGACCCGGGTCGACGGTGGTCGGTGGTGCTCTCGAACCCGCCGTTCGGGAAGAAGTCCTCCTTGACGATGGTCGGCGCCGACGGTCGCGAGGCGCGAGAGGAACGGGAAATCGAGCGCCAGGACTTCGTTGCCACGACGAGCAACAAGCAGCTGAACTTCGTGCAGCACATCATGACGATCCTCGATACCAACGGTCGGGCTGCGGTCGTGCTGCCGGACAACGTCCTCTTCGAGGGCGGCGCGGGCGAGACCATCCGACGCAAGCTGCTCACGGACTTCGACCTGCACACGATGCTTCGGCTGCCGACCGGCATCTTCTATGCGCAAGGCGTCAAGGCCAACGTCCTCTTCTTCGACAAGAAGGTGGCACGGCCCGGGCAGCCGTGGACGGAGCGACTGTGGGTCTACGACCTGCGGACGAACAAGCACTTCACCCTCAAGCAGAACCCGCTCCGGCGAGCCGACCTGGACGACTTCGTCACGGCATACCAGCCGGGTGGGCGCGGCCAGCGCGAGGAGGGCGAGCGATGGAAGTCGTTCAGCTATGACGAGATCATGGTCCGGGACAAGGCCAACCTCGACATCACCTGGTTGCGCGACGAGTCCCTCGAGGACCTCGACAACCTGCCCTCGCCCGAGGTTCTGGCCCGCGAGATCGTCGAGGACCTCGCTGCCGCGCTGCAGGAGTTCGAGGCAGTGGCAACGGCATTGGAGGAGCAGCTCGGGCAGTCACGGTAGGCCCCTTTTCAATGGTGACGAATACCGGTATGTTCACAAATCGGTGAGTCACACCAGATCCCAGATGGATCAAACATGACCCGGGCGACCTGACCAACCGACCGGACGAGACCGGGCTACAAACCCTCTGGCCCCCTCACACGAGAGTTGAGTGCCGGAGGACGAAGTGGTCGAGAAGCAGCCAGGCGAAGCCCGACGCGGTCGTCCGCGTCTGCACGCGATCCCGACCGACTGCCCGGTGCGCGTCGAGCTGCGGCTTGCCCCAGACGTGGCCCGCCGGCTCTTTGCCGTCGCGGCCCACACCGGGCGCACCGTCAGTGCCGTCGGCGAGTCCGCCCTCAGCCAAGCCCTGCCGCAGGAGCGGGCCATGTGACGTCCGTTCGGGCCGCATCTGGGAGCCCGTGACCCCCCAGACACGACGAAAGCCGGGCGGCTACCCGGCTTCGACGCGAATCGCGGCTTGTGCCGCGCTCAAGTTCTCACACCCAACCCCGAGGGGCTGACTGCTGCCATTGTGGCGACCCGGCGTGCCTACGTCAACGGTGAGCTCCCCGTCGAAAGGAACTCACTCATGCGCACACGTCATCCAAGCGTGCCCCACAGGCTCGGTCGACGGACAAGCTTCATCCCGCCCTTGGAGGGCCGCGCCGCGAACTGGGCCGAGGTGATGGACGTTGCCGAAGAGCGCACGATCCGGGCGTCGGTGGCAGCGGCGGCGACGGCCACGTTGGTGACGCTCACTGCCGACGAGGAACCCGTTGTCGCGACAGCGGGCGTCGACTCCCTGAGCTCGCTCGTACCTGATCAGCTGCTGCCCGTACGGCGGCCCGCCTCCCACCAGGGGATGACGAACTACATCTCCAAAGTCGTGGTCCCGAGCCAGGCTCACGACGCCCGCGCTGTGTGGTGTGAGAGCTTCAACGAACTCACCCACCTGCGGGACCTGCTGTTGACGCGACAACCGACACAGGTGGCCACGCAACCGCTGCGCCTGGAGTGGGTGATGCCGAGCGGGATCCGCAGCCACGTACCCGACTTCCTCCTGCGCGGCGCGGACGGAGGCATGCTTCTCGTCGACGTGACCACGAAGACCAAGCTCGACGACCCACGGCTCAAAGCGATCCTGGGCCTGACGGCAGCGACAGCGAAGGCATCTGGCTGGTGCTACGAGGTGCGGACCGAAATGCCCGCCCAGAGGGTGCGCAACCTCAACTTCCTGCACGCCGGTCGACACGACACCAGCCAGGACCGCCTCGCTGCCTCTCGCCAGCTGCGCCAGAACACCGAAGAGCTCGACATTCAACGTGCGAGCGAGCTCCTCGGCGGCCCGCCTCAAGGATTCGTCCGGCTGTGGGATCTTGTCGCCCACGGTCACGTGCACGTCGGCCTCGACTCAGTCATTGACCTGGACAGCGCCGTCACGTTCCAACCGGCTTCGGGAGGTGCCCCGTGGCTACACGCCATGTGAAGGCAGTTCACCGCCGCCACCCGATCGGCACGGGACACCCGGTCGATGCGAAGCCAGACTCGGGCATCGTCACCGGGATCACACGCGACGACAACGGCCGCGTTGTCGTCTGCATCGACCATGGCGATCACCGCTCCCGGATCTCATGGATCGCGCTTGCCAAAGCCAGCCTGAAGGACCGACCGGCACCGACACCGGACATTCTCGATGAGCACCCTGCGCCGCTGCTTGCCGAGCTATCCGAGGAAGAACGCGCCCAGACCCTCAAGCGGTACCGCGACCTGGTGCAAGTCGCCACGGGTTCACCGCGAGGCAACCCCGATGCCGACCGTCGTGCCGGGGTCCTCCACCCCGACTACGACCCAGACACCACCAAGCTCCCTCAACGGCTGGCCGCCAAGAGTCGCGAACTCAAGGCGCTTGGCGAGGTCGGAGCCTCACGAGCCGCCCTGTACCGGCAGGTGGGTCGCATCGGCGAAGGGCCGGAATTCCTCATCCACGGCAACCGTCGAACCGTTGGCCAACGGCTGGACGAGTTCGATGCGGCGGTCATCGAGATCGTCCGTGAGGAGGTCGACGCAGAGAGCCAACGTCCGCGCAAGAGTCAGCGCAAGCTGCTCGTGCGGATCCGGAGCCGGCTCGACCAAGCAGAGGTGGCGGATGACGTCACGCGCCACCGGTTGAGGGTGCTGGTCGGGGAGGTGTCTCGCGGGCGCGGGCTTCACCACCCGGCCAAGACTCGTCGTAGCGAGGCAAGCAGGCCCGTCGCCGTCTACGGGGCCCAGCGCGTGAGCCGGCCCGGAGAGCTCGTGCAAGTCGATGCCACACCCACGACCGTTGCCATCCTCGGCCCGCTCGGTGTCCTGGTACCGGCAGTGGTTCTCAGCGCCATGGACGTTTACACCCGCTGGTTCGTCGCTCTGCGTGTCTGTGTTGGCGCAGCCACATCCCGCGACGTGTGCGCCCTGATCGCTCAGATGGGCCGGCCTACGGTCACCAGGGCTGGCTACCCCTTCGAGCTCGAGCTGTGGCACGGCATCCCCAAGCTCGTCGTCGTCAACGACGACCCCGAGGGTGAGAAGACCAGCATGGCCAAGGTCATCGGGCGCAAACCCGCGATCCACCCGAGCACCATCGTGTTCGACCACGGGTCGGAGAACGCCAGCGACCACGTCCTGGGTTTTGCGGCCGAGTGCGGGATCGACGTCGTCTTCTGCCCGCCTCGACGTGGTCACACCAAAGGAGTCGTTGAGTCCATCCACCGAGTCATCGCCGACGTCGAGAGCACCATGCCGATCCACAAGGGCCAGAACGTGCTCAACCGACCCACCGAACTTGAGCTTGCTGTGCCCATCAAGCCACAGGATCTTCAGGACATGCTCTGGGAGTACGCGATCGACATCTACGCGCACGAGAGCCACCGCAACCTGACCGAAGCCCACGGGTCAACAACACCCTTGAGCCCAGCAATGGTGTGGGCCGACTACGTGACGTCCTTCGGTGAGCTCGACCGACCGACAGACCCATGGCGCTTTCTCAAAGGCCTCCAGCGCACTGAACGCCTCTTGAGTCCTGAGGGGATTCAGCTGCACACCATCACCTACAACTCCAGTGAGCTCCAGCAGATGCGGTCGGTCGTGATGCGCGGCATCGGCGTCAGGGCCCGGCCTCTCACGGTCTTCTACGACCGCCTCGACACCACGCGGATCTTCCTTCTCCACCCCGTTGAGCGCCGATGGATGATGATCCCGCGCGCCATTGACCGCAACGGAAGCATCGCCCCGATGAGTTCGCTGGTGAGAACGCACGCCCTTGACGGCGTGGACCAGGACACCCGCAGAGTCCTCACTGATACCGAAATGCACCGGCGCGAGGCAGCCCTGCTGACGCGATGGATCGAGGGTGTCTTCACGGACCGCCAAGACGCCAGGTATGCGGCCATCGAGGGCGCTCGACAACGGACCTACGCCCACGACCTCGAGCAGGCAAGTGAGGAAGTGCGCGCCCTGGCCTTCCCCGAACCCGAGCCCGTCCCCGAGACGGAACCGGAGCTACAGACGTACCCCGACACCCGCAATGACGACGAGGAGTTCGACTACGACGAGGAGATCAGCTTCGACACTGACCTCGACGAGACGGCCGCCGATGACGAGGGCTGGGGTCTGGCATGAGAGCTACCCCTGCGGCTGCAATGAGGCTCATGCCTCAGAACATCGACGAGTGGCCTGCACTGGTCTTCTCTGACAACCCCAGACCACAGCCTCACCCCGTCGTGACCAACGAGCTGAGGCAACTCGTCGACGTCTACAACGAGAAAATTGGGACGATCTCGACAAGGGACACCCGCAGCGTGCGGGAAGCTGTGTCCCGCGCCCACTTCGAGAACGACCACTCTGCCTACGGCAGCGCCACCTGCGTCATCCTCAGCGGGCACCCCCTGAGCGGGAAGACGCACGCAGCGCTCACGTGCGCTTTCGGCGAGACCCGTGACATCTGGAGCAGGCTCGGACGTGCGCCCGACGACCCAAAGTTCGACCGCAGCATCCCCTGGATCTACGTCGAGGTACCCAAACTGGCACGCGGTCTCTCCCTGCTCAAGGCAATCTGGACGTTCATCGGGCTGCCGCCGCTACCACCGCGTGCAACCGCTGCCGACTACTTGCACGCCCTCCGCAAGCTCGCACCTGCCATCGGGCTGCGCGGCATCATCATCGACGACAGCCACGGAATCGGTGAAAGACAAAGTCAGGACTCCCGTCTCCTCGCCGACGTCCTCAAAGGCATCATCACCGGCCTGCCCGCGACCATCGTCCTCGTCGGAACCGGCTTCGACGAGTCAGGAGTCCTTCACGGCTCTGCCGGCGACCAGGTCCGGCTCCGCGGAGCGCGGTGGATCGACGTCGGGAACTGGCAGCCCCCCAGCCCGGCCACGGTCGGCGACTGGGAGATGCTGGGCCGCAGCCTGAGCGAACGCCTCGTTCTGCCAAGCGAGAGCGCGACGATCCGACTCACCACCCGAGGGGCGATTCGCTGCCTGCACGAGGGGAGCCGCGGCAGACCCGGCCTCGCAGTGAAGTGGGCCAAACGCGCTGCTTCGTATGCCGTGTGGAACGACACCGACCTCGACGTTCCTGCACTCGAGGCCACCCACGCACTGATGACCTCGACGGAGGCACCGTGACCACGCGACTGCCGCTTCGTGTCGAACCGCTGCCAGGCGAGTGGTGGCGCAGCTACATCGTGCGGGTCGCGGACATCTACGGCGTCCAGCCCCTCAGCGTCTTGGAACGGGTCCACGGGATTGCGCGAGTCGACCGCCGCCATTTCCGGTGGTCTGGGATCGCCCTGTCCGAGGCAGCGGCCAGGGACGCCGGGAGAGTCGTCAATCTTGAGCCCGTCGAGATCCAGTCAATGCAGCTCAGTGCCTTCCACGGCTCAGCGCTGAACTTCGCGTGCCGCTCATTCGACCACTTCAATCCCGCGAACGCCTCGGCGCTGTCTCGACTCCCGCTCACAGCAGTCGGGCCGCTCGTGAAGGCCACCAGCGACCGACTGTGCCCGGGCTGCGTCGAGGGCGCCCCGGGGTACAGGGCATCCAGCTGGCGACTCCAGGTCCACGTCGTGTGCACCCAACATCGCACCCCGTTGGTCGTTCACGCGGACAGCGCGGAGGACAGCGCGATCGACGACGCAGTGTGCGACTCCCAGGACGAAGTGCTGAGACGGCTGGGCCCGACCGAAGAGAACGCAGCCTTCTTCAACGAGCTCCATGATCAACTCAATTCAGCCATGGGACTGCGGAGAAGGAACCCGGAGCGGCAAGTGCACCGGCCTCCGGAGCAAGTACTTGAGGAGTTTCGTCGATCCGTGGCGAAGACTCTCGCGCACGGCTACCCGGACTACCAAGGCTTCGGCGATTGGCCCGTCCCTCGAGCTATCAGGCACCTTCGACCCGCCCACATGCTTGCTTGTCCGAATCCGCCGCTCCATTCCTTCCCGCACCTGCTGCCGACGTACCTGTTCGTACCGGGGCTGTCGGATCTGCTTCATCGCGCGCAGATCCGACAAGCCCGGGCGATCGCAGCTGTCGGCGCGAGGATGTGCGCCACTGGCAACCCGCTGCAGGTCGCGCGCGAGCTGTTACCGACGCGACGCAGGCGTGCGACAGCGCAACTCTTCTTGACCCATCTCATTGAGCTGGAGCGCGAAGGTCGCGCTGAGGAGTTCTGGCGGCACTGCGCGGCTGCTGCCGCTGAACTGCTTCACGACGATGTCGACTACCGGCATCGCGAACAGGTCTGCCATGACGAGGATGCCTACCTCGCGGCCACCGCAGCCGAGCCATCTGCATACGTCCGCACGGTCCGAACGTGGCTGGTGGACCAGTGGGCGTGTACGTACACCTCCAGCAACGTCCGACCAAGCGTGCGAGACGGCACCATCGAGCACTTCGACCGAGACCACGGACCGGGAATGCGCGCGGCCCTTGATCGCCATTTGTTGTGGGTAGCGGCGTGACCCGGCTCCCGCTCGCGCTCGAGCCACTGCCCGACGAGAGTTGGCCTTCGTACCTCACAAGGCGGGCAGCGCAGCACGGCACCACCCTGGCCGGGCTGGGCAGCCACCTCGGCCTGCGAGACGAACGTGGCCGATGGCCGGGTCGATTCGGCGTGAGCTTGAGCCCAGGCCACGTCGAGCGCGTCGCCCCGATCCTCGGGCTCGCGCCGCACCAGGTCGAGAACATGCAGCTTGCGACGTATGACCAGCTGGCGTTCGACCTGAGCGGACTCCAGGAGGCCAGGCCGATCGCTGGAACGCGGGCAGCCGTTCACTCATCGTGGGTCTGGCTGGCCGGCTCCACGTTCTGCCCGTCATGCCTGACCGAGGACGACGGCGCATGGCGAACCAGCTGGCGCATCCCCTGGATCACGACCTGCCTTCGGCACGAAGTGGGCCTACGAGGGCACTGCAGGGAGTGCGGCGTGGTTCCAGGACTCGGCAACCGGTTCCATGGGTCTGCCCCGATGCGAGTGGCCGCCGCGCCCGACGGTCGGCGCTGTCAGGTGCCCATGCCGGATGGTCAGAGCTGCGGGGCGGACCTGAGCAGACAAGAGACGCCCGCAGCGGATGCGGCGCGCACACAACGAGCGCGGCGAATCGCCCTTCTGGTTGCCGGTAGCCGAGGCCGGGTCGCAGGTATTGACAGGACTTCGCTTCAGACGCTCCGCTCGTGGCAGTCCTCGATCGGGATCGCGGTGAGACTCGGCGTGGTCGACGCGAACGGATGGGGGCGCACCCACCGCTGGGCCAACCCGCCGCGTGACCCCGACGTCATCGAGAGGCTGCTAGAGACGGTCGAGCCGCTCATCACCGCAAGCACTCCCACAGCCAGCGCCGACGTACTCGATGCCTGGCTTCGGGGCGCCGGTACTGGCGTTCCCCACGCCGACACCTTCGACCGCATCACCCAGCCAGCCGCCGCGCTGCGACCTGTCATCGACGACCTGCTCGGACGGCACGGCCGAGCGCACACACTCATCAAGCGGCGACTGACCAGCGAGGACGGCAACCCCATCGATGCTCGCGGGTGGGACGTCGACGACATCCCACAACTTGTCTGGCCGTGCGCCCTTCCTGAACATCTTCGCCACTCGGCTCGACCTGACCAGCGCATTCTGCGCGCCGTCGTTTCGATGATCCTTATCCGGATGTGCACCGACGTGACGAACTGGGTCGACGCCGGCGCAGCCCTCGGCTTCCCCGCAGACAAGTCCCGCAACTGGACCCGCTACGCCTTCGCTGACCGGTGGACTCTCAAGCCAGACCTCCTCACCGTGGCCCGCCAGATAGGCCGCCAGGTCGCGCACTTCGGTGGTCACGGCACCTACCGAAAGCGCCCCGCGGTCCAAGGCTTCGGTGGCGCGGCCGTGGCCGAAGCGCAGTCTCCGTTGTGCCGAGATGATGGCGGTGACTGGTGCCCGTGCACCGTAAGCCAAAATGCCGACAAGGCCTGGCACAAGGGGGATTCCGACTCGAGCATGTAGTCCCGGTCGTGAACGCTTGGGGCGACGGTCTCGACACGACAAACTCTCGCTCGTTGCACAAGGTGCGTCGTCAAGGCCGCGAGGTACTGGTGTAGCTCCGCGGTGCTTGCTGGTCGAACCGACGGAGTGGACGAGCTGAAGTCGCCGCGGTTCCTCGCGCCGTGACTTGGCCGATTGATGTGGACCCCCGCGTTCATCCAACAAGCGCCGCCGACGCCGATGCGGGAACGGGGTCTGTCGGCCTCGTACGAGACAATGACTACATGAGACTCGCCAAGGCAGAGTTCAGCGGGTTCGGACGACTCGCTGAGGCCCAGATAAACCTCGACCACAAGGTCGTAGCCATCGTCGGGCCGAACGAGGCGGGTAAGACCACTCTCTTGCGCGCGCTGGCGTACATCGACAATGGCGAGTCCCTGACTGTCGCACAGCGTTCACGAGGCGTGCAGGGAGATGTCCTCGACGACCACGTCGTAGTCCGGGTCCAGTACCGCCTCAGCGAAGAGGACAAAGCAGCCCTGGCTGAGTTCGATCTGGACGTGCTGCCCACCCAGTTGTGGCTGTCGCGGACTGCGGGAGAAGGCGAGACAGGGCGAGCGGCAGTCCCAGTCCCTCGCAAGAACCGCGCCACGCTCGCGGTGGCACTGACTGCGCTGACCGTCGCCTTAACTGATTCAGTCAGCGGTGACCTTGATGTTGCCGAGATAGATGGGGATCACGAAGAAGACGGGGCCGATGAGCGACGACTATCGCTCAGATCCCGTCTCCTGGCCGCACTTGCGGCGGTGGCTGAGGTAGAGAGCCCAGACATCGAAGCGCGACTGCGCGAACTCTCTCCGGTCACCTGGCTCGCGGAGTTCGATGAGTTTGGTCTCAAGGGTCCAGTCCGTGACGGACTCGAGCAGGTACAGGCGTGGATGGACAGGCCGGACCCCTCGGATGAGGTTGCCAAAGCGTTGTACGACCGCTCGCCCGACATTCTCATGTTTTCGGAGGAAGACCGTCTCCTGGCGTCTGCCTACGGGCTGACAGCCGAGAGCGTTGCGAACCCTCCCGCGGCATTGCGGAACATCGCCGCCATGGCCGAACTCTCCCTTGATGCACTATGGGCGACGCTCACTAACGGTGACGAAGGTGCTCGCGAAACGTTAATCGAGTTGGCAAATCAGACGCTGCAGACGAAGTTCTCGGAGGTATGGAACCAGTCCAATATCTCGGCTCATCTAAAGATCAATGGCACGAGTCTTGAGATTCGCGTCAAACAGGATGGGCGCACCATCACCCAGTTCCACGAGCGTAGTGCGGGCGTGCAGATGTTCGTTGCCCTTGTCGCCTTCCTGACAGTGATGGATCAGGGCTTCCCACCCATCCTGCTTATCGACGAGGCCGAAACGCACTTGCACATCGACGCGCAAGCCGACCTAGTCAACGAGTTCATGACACAGACTCGAGCTGCGAAGATCATCTACACGACCCATTCACCCGCCTGCCTACCGCCAGACCTGGGCACCAACATCCGTGCTGTTGTCCCCGATCCTGAGAACGGGCAGCGCAGCCTGGTGGAAGGCAGTTTCTGGACAAAGGGGGTTGGCTATTCACCGTTGATGCTGGCGATGGGAGCCGGAGCAGCGGCCTTCTCAGCAGCCCGAAAGGTTGTACTCGCCGAAGGTGCGACAGAGATGCTTCTTCTGCCTTCCCTCGTCAAGAAGGCCGTCGGCCTGGATGACCTGGACTACCAGGTTGCGCCCGGTCTGTCGGAGGTACCTGTGACGATGTACCCCGAACTGGACTTAGAGATTCCGCGGATAGGTCAGGGTCGTCGGGCTGGTCGGCTTTCCCAGCGGTGGGTGATCCACGCTTGGGCGATCAGGCGTCGGGTGATGATCACGGCGTTGGCTAGCGCGATGAACGCCTCGATG
>Ga0209369_1000373_pt1 | contig 71229 bp, 66 predicted proteins | sample EBPBio142010_DNA_FD_185865 | JGI IMG/M metagenome (GOLD analysis project Ga0209369, IMG submission 185865) | Wastewater treatment Type I Accumulibacter community from EBPR Bioreactor in Madison, WI, USA - Reactor 1_10/4/2010_ DNA (SPAdes)... | ecosystem: Engineered > Bioreactor > EBPR >...
CGACCCGCGTCCAGCGGCATCACCGACTCCAATACATCCCACAACTCGTCACTGATCACGCCATCACGAAGCATGAGAGCCACGATGCCGGGCCCGGCCTCAGATCTTTAGCAGACACGCTCTAGCCGGTCGGGGCGACCGATCCGCCAGGCGTCGACGAGGAGCCCCAGCCACAGCGCGGCCATGGCGAACAGCACCACCTGGAGCACCGCGAGGAACCACCGGTGGGTGATCACCGTGAGCGCCGCCGTGCGGTTGACGACTGCCAGGAGGCCGAGGAGGGCGGCACCCGCCCACACCCCGAACCAGCCCCTGAGGGCGAAGCGCCCGAGGGTCGGGTTGCCGACCGCGAGCTGGGCCGAGCCGGGCAGCACGACCGTGAGGCCGAGCAGCGCGTAGGCGCGGCGGCGGTCGCGGCGCGGGTCGCCCGTGGTGCGGGTGTCAACTCGGATCGGCGCTTCGGTCGCGGTGCGATCGAGCACCGCGGAGCCGCTCTGTGATCCCATGACTGCCTACTATCAGGCCTGTCGTCGCCGCGGCGACCGAGGCGCGCCGCCGTCGGGAGCATTTTGCGATCAGGCAGATCCCAGACTCCGTTGGCAGACTGGTGCCGACGTGACCCCCCAGCCCGAGAGCACTCCACGACATGAACGACGACCACGCACGGCCGATCCCCCAGGGCAGGCGCCCAGGGAGACCGGCCGACGAGGACGTCTACGTCGTCGACACCCGACGGGCCAGCCACCCCGCCCCGACCTCGACAGCAAAGCCTCGACGCGCAGCCACGGCCCCGAAACCGGGCCACACGGCATACGACGAACTCGGTCGGCCCGTCTCGCCCGGCCGACCGACGCCCCCGACCCCGCCGCGCGGGCCTCGCACCCCGCGCTCGACCCGACCGCCCCGGTCCGGACGGGCGCGGCGCCTGTCGCGGCTGGTCCTGGCGGCGGTCGCGGCCTGGGTGGTCTTCATCGTGGTCACCCCGATCCACGCCTGGTCGCAGGTTGCCCGTGAGGACACCACTCCAACGACGCAGCGGCCGGCGGACGCCAGCGGAAGCAGCTACCTGCTCGTCGGCTCGGACAGCCGCGAGGGGCTCACTGCTGCTGAACGCAAGGCGATCGGTGTGGGCGGTGACGCCGAGGGGCGCCGCACCGACTCGATCATCCTCGTGCACACGCCGAGCGGGTCGGGCAAACCGGTGCTCATCTCCATCCCCCGCGACAGCTTCCTGCCGATCCCCGGGCACAAGGACAACAAGGTCAACGCGGCGTTCGCGATCGGGGGCCCGAGCCTGCTCGTCGCCACGCTGGAGGAGGCCACGGGTCTGCCCATCGACGGCTACGTCGAGATCGGGCTCGGCGGATTCGCCGGCGTGGTCGACAGCCTCGGGGGCGTCGAGGTGTGCGTGAAGAACGACATCAAGGATGCCAAGGCCCACATCGACCTCAAGGCCGGCTGCCAGGAGCTGGACGGCAAGAACGCGTTGGGTTACGTCCGAGCGCGCTACTCCGACCCTCGCGGCGACCTCGGCCGGGCGGAACGGCAGCGTCAGTTCCTCGGCGCCGTGATGAAGCAGGCCGCGACACCGTCGATGGTGCTCCTCCCCTGGCGCTGGTGGGGCTTCACCCACACGGCGACGTCAAGCGTCGTCGTGGGCGAGGACACCTCGCTGCTGGACTCCTACCGGATCCTGTCGACGATGCGAAAGGTCTCGTCCGACCAGGCCCTGAGCCTCGTCGTGCCGCTGTCGTCGACGAACACGACGACGAGGGCCGGCAGCTCGGTCATCTGGGACGACGAGCGCGCCGGTGCCCTGTTCACCATGCTGCGCGAGGGCACACCGATCGACAGCCCGCCCGAGGGCACCGACGGTCGGCCACGAGGCTGACCCCCGACGCCCTCCCGCGACGACGAGCTGGCCGGCTCAGCCCTTCAGGAGCTGACGGGCCATCACGATCCGCTGGACCTGGTTGGTGCCCTCGTAGATCTGGGTGATCTTCGCGTCGCGCATCATCCGCTCGAGGGGGAAGTCGCGGGTGTACCCCGCGCCGCCGAGCAGCTGGACGGCATCCGTGGTCACCTTCATGGCGACGTCGGAGGCGAAGCACTTGGCTGCCGCACCGAAGAACGGCAGGTCGGCGTCCCCGCGCTCGGACTTCGCGGCGGCCACGTAGACCATCTGGCGGGCGGCCTCGAGCTCCATGGCCATGTCGGCGAGCATGAACTGCACGCCCTGGAACTCGGCCACCGCCTTGCCGAACTGGCGACGCTCCCTGACGTAGGCCACGGCCTGGTCGAGCGCCCCCTGGGCGATGCCCACGGCCTGGGCGCCGATCGTGACGCGGGTGTGGTCCAGCGTGGCCAGTGCGAGCTTGAGCCCGCCGCCGACGGTACCGACGACCCGGTCACCCGGGATGCGGGTGCGGTCGAAGTGCAGCTCACGGGTGGGCGAGCCCTTGATGCCGAGCTTGCGCTCCTTCTCCCCGAAGGTGAACCCCGGGTCGTCCTTCTCCACGACGAACGCGGTGATGTTGTTGCCGCGCGGGCCGTCCGGGTCGGTCACGGCGAGCACCGTGTAGAACTGCGAGACCCCCGCGTTGGTGATCCACGACTTCTGCCCCGTGAGCACCCAGTCGTCGCCGTCGCGCACCGCCTTGCACCGCATCGCCGCGGTGTCCGAGCCGGCCTCCCGCTCGGACAACCCGTAGGAGAACGTCGTCTCCCCCGCCGCGAGCGGAGTGAGGTAGCGGGTCTTCAGGTCCTCGCTGCCCGCGAGGATGACGGGCATCGACCCGAGCTTGTTGACCGCCGGGATGAGCGAGGCGGAGGCATCGGCCCGGGCGACCTCCTCGATGACGATGCAGGTCGCGAGCGCGTCGGCACCCACGCCGCCGTACTCCTCCCCCACGTGCGGCGCGAAGAAGTCGCTCGCGACGAGGGCGTCGTGCGCCTCCTGGGGGTAGCGCGCCTCCTCGTCGACCGCGGCCGCCCACGGGGCGATCTTGTCCTGCGCGACGGCGCGGACGGCCTCACGAATCGCCTCGTGGTCCTCGGAGAGCCGGTAGGTGTCGAAGTCGGGGTTGCCACTCATGACAGGCATGGTATCGATCGGTATACCGATGGCCGTCCGGGGTCGCGTGTCTCACCTGACCGGCATCTCAACGACCGTGGAGGAAGTGCCACATCCCGCCGTGCTGCTCGCGCTCCATGAACGCGGGGATGACGGCCTGCTCGAACAGCTCCACACCCGACAGGTCGTACGCCTGCTCGACGAAGTACGTGATGGCGTACGTCATCCCGCGCGAGCGCAGGTCCACCAGCGCCTCGATTATCTGCTCGGGTGTGCCGACGAGCGGACCGTCGGCGAACGACTTCACGGTCGACTCGACGACGTCCTCCGGCAGGCCCGCCGAGGTGTAGTGGTCACGGATCCAGGCCAGCCGCTCCTGCACCTCCGCGTCGTCGCGGCCGATGACGACGTTGAAGTTGGCGCTGCGCACGATGTCCTCGAACTCGCGCCCCACGTCAGCGCAGTGCGCCCTGAGGATCTCGCTCTTGGCGCTGAACTCCTCCGGCATCCCCGAGAAGTTCGTGTAGTCGGCGTACTCCGCGGCGATCCGCAGCGTCTTCTTCTCGCCTCCGCCGGCGATCCACACGGGGATGCCGTTGCGCGGGCTCCCCGGCGCGGAATCGCCCTGCAGCGGCCGGGGGAAGCACATGGCCCCGTCGACGGTGAAGTGTTCCCCGGCGTAGTTCCCGTAGCCGGTCGTCCACATCTGCTGCATGATCTCGACGCCCTCGCGCAGCGCCTGCAGCCGCTCCCCCGCGCTCGGGAAGCCGTAGCCGTAGGCGCGCCACTCGTGCTCGTACCAGCCGGCGCCGATGCCCATCTCGAGGCGTCCCTCCGAGATGACGTCGACCGTCGCCGCGACCTTCGCGAGGTAGGCCGGGTTGCGGTACCCCATGCACGTGCACATCTGGCCCAGTCGCACCCGACCCGTGACCCCGGCGAAGGCGGCCATGAGGGACCAGGCCTCGTGCGTCGTCTCCTCGATCGGACGGGGAACGGTGTGGACGTGGTCGTAGACCCAGATCGACTCCCAGTCGGGGTTGCCGTCGACCCGCCGGGCGAGACCAGCCATCACGCCCCAGTGCTGCGCCGGGTCGATGCCGACGAGATCCTGACGCCACCCCTGCGGGATGAACAGGCCGAACTTCATGGTGATCCTCTCGAGGGCAGTGTCACGAGCGCACGCCCCCAGCCAACTCCGCCGCGGTCGTCGACGCAACTCGCCGCCCCGTATCGTGGGGCGACATGAGCCGAACCATCTGCGTCGTCGGGACGTCCTACGTCGGTCTGTCCATCGCCGTCCTGCTCGCGGAGCACCACGACGTCGTCGCCTTCGACATCGACGAGAGCCGTCTGGAGCAGATCAGGGCGGGACGCAGCCCCATCGCCGACCCCGACATCGAGGAGCGCCTGGCCCGCTCCGACCTGCGGCTCACGGTGACCAACGACAAGCACGAGGCCTACTCGCGCGCCGAGTACGTCGTCGTCGCCACGCCGACGAACTACGACGAGCGCACCAACTACTTCGACACGAGCAGCGACGAGCAGGTCGTCTCCGACGTCGTCACCATCAACCCCGACGCCACCGCCGTCATCAAGTCGACGATCCCGGTCGGCTTCACGGCCGGCCTGCGCCGACGCCTCGGCACCGACAACATCATCTTCTCGCCGGAGTTCCTGCGTGAGGGCCGGGCGCTGCACGACAACCTGCACCCGTCACGGATCGTCGTCGGCGACCAGAGCCCACGGGGTGAGCGGTTCGCCCAGCTGCTCGCCGAGGCAGCGCTCGACGACGACGTGCCGGTACTGCTCACCGACAGCACCGAGGCGGAGGCGGTCAAGCTCTTCGCCAACACCTACCTCGCGATGCGGGTGGCGTTCTTCAACGAGCTCGACACCTACGCCGCAACGCACGGCCTGGACACCCGCCAGATCATCGAGGGCGTCGGCCTCGACCCGCGGATCGGGACGCACTACAACAACCCGTCGTTCGGCTACGGCGGGTACTGCCTGCCCAAGGACACCAAGCAGCTGCTCGCGAACTACGCCGACGTCCCCCAGACACTGATCAGCGCCATCGTCACGGCGAACACGACGCGCAAGGACTACGTGGCCGCCGACATCGTCGCGCGGGCGCCCCGAGTCGTCGGCATCCACCGCCTGATCATGAAGGCAGGGTCGGACAACTTCCGCTCCAGCAGCGTCCAGGGCGTCATGAAGCGGATCAAGGCCAAGGGCATCGAGGTGATCGTGTACGAGCCCGAGCTGAGCGACGACTGCTTCTACGGCTCGGAGGTCGTCCGCGACCTCGACGAGCTCAAGAGCCGCAGCGACGTCATCGTCGCCAACCGCCTCGTCGACGAGCTGCGCGACGTGGCCGACAAGGTCTACACGCGCGACCTGTTCGGCAACGACTGACCGGGGCATGATGTCGGCATGGGCCTGAAGCACCAGAACGACCCCGACCTCGTCCGCGGGCTGCTCATGGACCCGGGAACCTGGGTCATCGTGGGGTTGTCCGCCAACCGTGACCGCGTCGCGTACGGGATCTCCCAGTGGTTGCACGTCGAGCTCGGCAAGTCGATCATCCCCGTGCACCCCAAGGCCGAGACCGTGCACGGCGCCCGGGGTTACGCCTCGATCGCCGACATCCCTGACCAGGACGTCAAGGTCATCGACTGCTTCGTCAGCTCAGAACACGTCGGGGCGGTCGTCGACGAGGCGATCGCGCACAAGGACCGCCTGCGGATCGATGCCGTGTGGATGCAGGTCGGCGTGGTCGACGCGGCTGCCGCCGAGCGCGCACGGGCCGCTGGCCTCGACGTCGTGATGGACACGTGCCCCAGGCACGAGTGGCCCAAGGTGCGCAGCGAGGGCATGCAGCGCTGACGCGTCGTCAGTCGCGGATGCCGTCGGCGCGCCGTTCGCGCAGCGCCGCACCCTTCGCGTGCGCCTCGTCACGAAGTGCGCCCCGGAAGGTCGTGAGGGCGTCGCGGATCCGCGCGGCCTCAGGCCCCTCACCGGCACCGAGGATGCGCGCGGCGAGCAGGCCGGCGTTGCGCGCCCCGCCGACGGAGACGGTCGCGACCGGCACCCCCGCCGGCATCTGCACGATGGACAGCAGGGAATCCATGCCGTCGAGGTACTTCAGCGGCACGGGCACCCCGATGACCGGGAGCGAGGTGACCGACGCCAGCATGCCCGGCAGGTGGGCCGCTCCCCCGGCTCCGGCGATGATGACGCGCAGACCGCGCTCCTGCGCGCTGGCGCCGTACCCCACCATCTCCTGCGGCATCCGGTGCGCCGAGACGACGTCGACCTCGCAGGCGATGCCGAACTCGTCGAGGGCAGCGGCCGCCGCCTGCATGACCGGCCAGTCCGAGTCCGACCCCATGACGACGCCGACCACGGGCACCTGACCGGTGACCTCGGCGCCCTGTTCCTGTCGGCTCATTCGGTCACCACTCCCTGGATGTAGTCGGCGGCGTGGGCGGCGCGCTCACGCAGGTCGGCGAGGTCGTCGCCGCTGATGTTGACGTGCCCGATCTTGCGCCCCGGGCGAACTCCCTTGCCGTACATGTGCACCTTCGCCTCGGGGTCCCTCGCCATGACGTGCCGGTACGTGGGGTACAGGTCCGGGTAGTCACCGCCGAGGACGTTTGCCATGACGGTCCAGCGCTCGTGCGGTCGGGGCGAGCCGAGCGGGAGGTCGAGCACGGCCCGCAGGTGCTGCTCGAACTGCCCGGTGACCGCGCCGTCCATCGACCAGTGACCGGAGTTGTGGGGGCGCATCGCGAGCTCGTTGACCCGGAACGCCGGCCCACCGGCATCCACCACCTCGAACATCTCGACCGCCAGCACCCCGGTGACGTCGAGCTCGCCGGCGAGGCGCAGCGCGGCGTGGACCGCCTCGGCTGCGAGGTCGGCGTCCAGCCCCGGGGCCGGGGCGAGCACCTCGGTGCAGATGCCGTCGGTCTGGACCGTCTCGACGACCGGCCACGCCGCGGCCTGCCCCGAAGGGCTGCGGGCGACGAGCACGGCCAGCTCCCGCACGAAGGGCACCCGCTCCTCGAGGAGCAGCCCGGTGCCGTCCGTCGCAGCCCGCTCGAGCCAGTCGGCGAGGTCGTCGGCGGATGCCGCGAGCCGCACCCCCTTGCCGTCGTAGCCACCCCGCGGGGTCTTGGCGACGACCGGCCAGCCCACGGCATCCCCGAAGGCCGTGACCTCGGCGGCGTCGTCGGCGCGCGTCCAGCGAGGGCACGGGATGCCCAACTCGGTCAGCCGCTCACGCATCGCGAGCTTGTCCTGCGCGAAACGCAGGGCAGCCGGCCGCGGGTGCAGCTCGACCCCCTCGGCGACGAGGAGGTCCAGGACGTGCGCGGGGACGTGCTCGTGGTCGAAGGTCACGACGTCGCAGTGCTGGGCGAACGCGTGCACCGCCTCGGCCACGGTGTGGTCACCGACCGGCGAGCTGGGCACGACGAGGGCGGCGCTGGCGTCCTCGGCCTCGGCGAACACGCTGAGCGTGATGCCGAGCTCGGCGGCCGGCCCGGCACACATCCGAGCGAGCTGGCCACCTCCGATGATGCCGACGACGGGGAATCCTCCGGGAGCGCGACGTGGGGTGGTCACCCAGCGAGAATAGCGACCTCTCTTGGTTAGGCTGCATCGGTGTCCCATCCCCCCTCCACGCCGACGCGCGGACCTGCGCGACTCATGGCCTGGGCCCGAGGCGCGATGGACGTCATCTACCGGGAGATGATCAAGTTCGGTGTCATCGGGGCGCTCGCCTTCGTCATCGACCTCGGGCTGGCCAACCTGCTGTGGCACACGGTCCTCGAGGACCGGGTCACCACCGCCAAGATCATCTCCGGCCTCGTCGCGACCCTGTTCTCGTGGGTCGGCAACCGGCAGTGGACCTTCCGGCACCGCCGCAGCCGCCCGGCCCACCACGAGGTGGCCCTGTTCTTCGGCGTGAACATCGTCGCCCTCGGGATCGCCACGGTCACCCTGGCGTTCTCGCACTACGGGCTGGGCTTCACCTCACGCCTGGCCGACAACGTCGCGACGATCGTGGGGATCGGCCTCGGCACGCTGTTCCGGTTCTGGACCTACCGCCGCTTCGTCTTCGCCAGCGAGAAGATCTGACTCAGTCCTCGCTGACCGACAGGAAGAGGGCGAACAACGGCGGCACGGCACGCGCGAGCTCGAGCCGTCCCCCCGCAGCCTCGGCCAGGTCCCGAGCGAGGCTGAGCCCCAACCCACTACCCGAGGACGACACCGCTCGTTCGAAGATGTGCGGCGCCAGGGTCGGCGCGACACCCGCGCCGGTGTCGCTCACCTCGATGACGACGGACGGGCCGGACCGACGAGCCGCCACCTCGACGGTGCCCGCGCCGTGGGCCAGCGAGTTCTCGAGCAGGGTCGTGAGGATCTGCGCCAACGCCACCGGGGTCGCCCGCACCCGCAGACCCCGCTCACCGCTCACGTGGATGCTGCGGCGGGCCGCGGCGAAGGCCGGCTGCCACTCGCGCTGGAGCGAGGCGAGGACCGAGTCGAGGGAGACCGCCGGGTTGGTCTCGACCCCGCTGCGGGTTCGGCTCATCAGGTCGTCGACGACTCGGCTCAGTCGTTCGACCTGACCGATGGCGATCGTGGCTTCCTCCCCCACGACCGTGAGGTCGTCGGTGCTCGCGATCTCCTCGAGCCGCATGAGCAACGCGGTCAGCGGCGTGCGCAGCTGGTGGGAGGCGTCCGCCGCGAAGTCACGCTCGGAGGCGAGCCGTTTCGCACCCTGCTGCGCCCCCCGTGCCAGCGCCGCATCGAGGCGATCCACCTCCTCGATCCCCGAGTTCAGCGGGACCGGGCGCGGATCCCCCGGTGCCAGACGCTCGGCCCGCTCCCCCAGCGTCCGCAGGAAGTGCGAGACCCGCAGGGCCCGACGGTCCGCGACCCACGCGGCGACGGCGAGCGCCAGGGCGGTCGCGACGAGAAGGGCGACCAGGTGGGCCCAGAGCGAGAGCAGGGGTGAGGAGGCCTCACGTGCTGTCTGCTGCCCTGCGGAGATGATCGACTCGCTGGGGTCGTCACGCCACAGGATGAAGATCGAGAACCCCACGGTGATGATGACCCCGCTGATGGCGACCGCCTGCACGGCTGTCCAGACGAGCAGGCGACGCACGAGGGCTCACTCCTGCGGGGCGTCGAAGCGGAAGCCGACCCCGCGGATCGTCGTGATGTAGCTGGGCTGCGACGCGTCGTCGCCGAGCTTCTTGCGCAGCACCGAGACGTGCATGTCGAGCGTCTTGGTGGAGGTGTACCAAGCGCTGTCCCAGACCTCGCGCATGATGCGCTCACGCGAGACGACCTTGCCCTCGTTGGCGACGAGGAGCTTGAGGAGCTCGAACTCCTTGCCCGTGAAGGGCACCTCCTGGCCGCGCAGGAAGACGCGCCGCCCCTCGGGGTCGATGCGCACCAGCGAGTCGGCGGCCGGTTCGACGACCCCACGGCGCAGCAGCGCCCGGGTACGCGCCAGGAGCTCGGCCAGCCGGAACGGTTTGGTCACGTAGTCGTCGGCCCCGGCATCCAACCCGACGACGGTGTCGACCTCGTCGGCGCGCGCGGTCAGCACGAGCACGGGGACGGTGCCCCCCTGGGCGCGCAGCCGGCGACACACCTCGAGCCCGTCCATCTTGGGCAGGCCGAGGTCGAGCACGACCAGGTCCGGTGCCAACAGCGCCTGCGCGAGTGCGGACTCCCCGTCGGTGACCACGTCCACCTCGTAGCCCTCGCGCCGCAGCGCCCGGGCCAGCGGCTCGGAGATCGCGGGGTCATCCTCCGCGAGCAGCACCTTGGTCATGGCTTCGATGGTAGTCGCGCGTCGATCTCCAGGAGTGCTGGACCTCGACCGCCCGGGGCGCGCTGGAGCTCGTGGAGGGTCACCACGCCGATCCCGCGCAGCATCCGACGGCGACGCTCGGTGGCGCTGAAGCCCGACACCGAGCGCAGGACCTTGGCCATGTCCTCATCGACGAAGACGTGGCCGGAGGGGGTGACGGCGGTGATCCGGCTCGCCTTGTTGACCGTCAGACCGAAGACGTCACCGAGGCGGGAGACCACCCGGCCGTGGGCCAGTCCGACGCGCACGGGCGGCAGCAGCTCGTCCTCGGCCATGGCGTCCACGAGGTCGAGGGCGATCGCCGAGGCGGCCGCGGCATCCGTGTGCACGAAGAGGACCTCGTCGCCGACGGTCTTGATCACCCGCCCACCGTGCTCGGTGATCACGTCACTGGCCAACAGCTCGAACCGCTGGACCAGCAGGGCCAGCTGCCGCTCGCTCATCCGGCGGACGAACGAGGTGAAGGACACCAGGTCGGCGAAGCCGACGACCCGGATGGGGGCGGACGGGTCGGAGTGCACGGCCGGGTCTGCGTCGGCGATCATGCGGGCGATCGCGTTGGTCAGGTGACGGCGCCAGACGTAGACGAGCAGGGGCTCGATGTCGTCACAGATGTTCGCGAGCAGCTCGGCGGCATCGGCAGCGATGCGCGGCTCGGGCACCGAACGGCTGTCCTTGCCCTCGAGCTCCTCGGAGAACGGCGACGTGAGCGACTCGGCCACGAGCTGGGTCTGCCAGACCGCGAGCCGGTCGGACGTGCGGGCGAAGGCACGCGTCATGCCCAGGGCGAGCTCTTCACTGACCTCCCCGTCGCCGATGAGGCGGGCCACCCGTTTGAGGGCCTCGAGGTCGGCCTCGGTGAACATCGCGTCCTCGTCGTCGACGTTCTGGAACCCCATCGCGTGCCAGAAGCGGCGCGCCACCACCGGTTCGACCCCGGCGCCCTCGGAGACCTCGCGACGGCCCATGGAGGCCGGCCGGCCGAGCAGTCGCCGCTCGATCTGCCCGGGCAGCTCCTCGACGAGGGGGTGGTCGCCGGCCCCGCTGACCTCCTCGGTGGTCATGGAACTCCTCTCAGCGCGACCTGACGTGGACGACGTCACCGGCGGACACGGACTGGGTGCCGGACTCGTCCCGGACCGTCAGTCTGCCCGCTGCGTCAACTCCTGTCCCGATCCCGTGGACGACGGCGCCCCCGGGCAGGTGGACCTCGACGACGCGGCCCGCGGTCGAGCAGGCCGCCACGTACGCCGCCTGCGCGCTGCCGCCGGGGCCGGTGTCGTCGCGCAGCAGCGCGGCCAGGTGGGTGAGGAAGGCCGAGAGCAGCGCGGCGCGGTCCACGCCGGGGGCGCCCGCCGCTCGCAGCGACGTGGCCGTGTCGAGCGGGAGGTCCTCGCGGGCGGTGTCGACGTTGATGCCCAGGCCCACGACCACGCCGTCGGCCATCCACTCGCACAGCAGGCCGGCGAGCTTGCGGTCCCCGTCGCTCGGGACGAGCACGTCGTTCGGCCACTTCAGCGCCGTCTCGAGGCCGGCCACCTCGGCCACGGCCCGGCGAACGGCGAGACCCGCGAGCAGCGGCACCCACGACGGGCCGGATGCCGGGGGTGGCACGAACACGGACACGGCCAGGGAGGTGCCCGGCGTCGTCGTCCACGTCCGCCCGAGACGCCCGCGACCGGCATCCTGCTCCTCCGCGACGACCACGCGCCACGGCGAGGGAGCCGATCGAACCTCGTCGTTCGTCGACCCCAGGCGGTCGAAAACCTCGATGGGCGGCCACGGCGCGCCCGGTGTGACGGATCGCTCGCTGAGCGGTCGCTGGTCAGGGTTCTGGCTCACGCTCCCAAGGCTAGGCTCGGGCCATGCCCTCCAGCGACACCAAAGCCATCGGCGGTACCGACGTCCCGAAGGACATCGACACCACGACGACCGCCGGAAAACTCGCCGACCTCAAGCGCCGCGTGGCCGAGGTCGCGGGTGCCGGATCCGAGCGCGCCGTCGAGAAGCAGCACGCCCGCGGCAAGAAGACGGCCCGCGAACGGCTCGAGCTGTTGCTCGACGAGGGGTCGTTCGTCGAGATGGACAAGTACGCCCGACACCGCTCGGTCGCGTTCGGCCAGGACCGCAACCGCCCCTACGGCGACGGCGTCGTCACCGGGTACGGCACCGTCGACGGCCGCACCGTCGCCGTGTTCGCCCAGGACTTCACCGTCTTCGGCGGGTCGCTGGGTGAGGTCTTCGGCGAGAAGATCACGAAGGTCATGGACTTCGCGATGAAGGTCGGGTGCCCCGTCGTGGGCCTCAACGACTCGGGTGGGGCGCGCATCCAGGAGGGCGTCGTCTCCCTCGGCCTCTACGGCGAGATCTTCCGGCGCAACGTGCACGCCTCCGGGGTCATCCCCCAGATCTCGCTCATCATGGGCCCGTGCGCCGGGGGCGCGGTCTACTCCCCCGCGGTCACCGACTTCACCGTCATGGTCGACCAGACCTCGCACATGTTCATCACCGGGCCCGACGTCATCAAGACCGTCACCGGTGAGGACGTCGGCTTCGAGGAGCTCGGCGGCGCCCGCACCCACAACACGACGTCCGGCGTCGCCCACTACATGGGCACCGACGAGGACGACGCCATCGAGTACGTCAAGGCGCTGCTGTCCTACCTGCCGAGCAACAACATGGAGCAGGCACCGGTGTTCGGCGAGGAGAACGACCTCGAGGTCACCGACGACGACCGCTTCCTCGACACGATCATCCCGGACAGCGCCAACGTGCCCTACGACATGCACGAGGTCATCACCCGAGTGCTCGACGACGGCGAGTTCCTCGAGGTCCAGCCGCTGTTCGCCCCGAACCTCGTCGTCGGCTTCGGCCGGGTCGAGGGCCACTCGGTGGGCATCGTGGCCAACAACCCGATGCAGTTCGCCGGCACGCTCGACATCAACGCCTCCGAGAAGGCCGCGCGGTTCGTGCGCACGTGCGACGCCTTCAACGTGCCGATCCTGACCTTCGTCGACGTGCCCGGCTTCCTGCCCGGCACCGACCAGGAGTGGGACGGGATCATCCGCCGCGGAGCGAAGCTCATCTACGCGTATGCCGAGGCCACCGTGCCGCTGGTCACGGTCATCACCCGCAAGGCCTACGGCGGCGCCTACGACGTCATGGGTTCCAAGCACCTCGGCGCTGACATCAACCTCGCCTGGCCGACCGCCCAGATCGCCGTCATGGGCGCCCAGGGTGCCGTCAACATCCTCTACCGCAAGGAGCTGGCGGCCGCCGCCGAGCGCGGGGAGTCGGTCGAGGAGGCGCGCGCCACGTTCATCAAGCAGTACGAGGACGCCCTGGCCAACCCCTACATCGCCGCCGAGCGCGGGTACATCGACACCGTCATCACCCCGTCGAACACCCGGATGAACGTCACGAAGGCGTTGCGGGCGCTGCGCACCAAGCGTGCGTCGCTGCCACCCAAGAAGCACGGGAACATTCCCCTATGACCTCTTCGCAGGCTCAGAGCTCAGGGGGACCCGGCCCTATGACCTCTTCACAGGCATCCGATGCCGCGCTCCCCGTCATCGTGCGGGGTGCGGCGACACCCGAGGAGGTCGCCGCCCTGGTGGCGGTGCTCAGTGCCGTGGGCGGCTCCAGCGACGGCTCAAGCGCTGCGGATGCCGCGTCGAGCGTGTCTGCCTGGGCCACCCCCGCCGCGACGATGAGGCGACCGGTCGGGTACGGCCCTGGAGCGTGGCAGAACTCGCTGCGTTGACGCCCGTACCCACATCGACCAATAGGTCACCCCAGGTATGCCCCCACCCCACCAGCCCGTACCCACATCGACCAATAGGTCACCTCACGTACGCCTGTGGATAACGAAAACGGGGAACCGCGGCGCGGTGCCACGCTTGCTGGATGCCGGACACGTCACCACCGCTGCCAGGGCCTTTCCTGCGTGCCGAGGCCAAGAACCTCGGGGTCTCGGATCGGAGGCTGCGAAGCCCGGACTTCCGCACGGTCTTCACCGGCGTGGTGGTCGACGCCCGGATCCCCGACACGGTTGTCGTGCGGTCGCGCGCAGCCATGCTGGTCTGCCCCGAAGGTGGGGTGCTCAGCCACTGGACCGCAGCACGGTTGTGGGGCGGCGTCGTTCCCGACAACGAGTGGATCCACGTCGCGTTCATGCGAGATGTCAGGTTTCGCGTCAGCGGGGCGAAACCGCACCGTTTCCGGCATCGCCTCGACATCAGGTTCCGGCACGGGCTCCCAGTCACCTCGCCTGCCCAGACGTTCTGCCACCTGGCGAGGCACCTCGGGTTGGTCGATCTCGTCGCTCTCGGAGACCGACTCGTCAAGAAGGGGCGGTGCACGCCGGATGACCTCATCGCCTATGCGCAAAACTGGCCGGGCCAGTGCCGGGTGGAGGCTCTCAGCGCGGCGAAACTCGTGAGGAAGGGCGTCGACTCAGTCCCGGAGAGTGCGCTTCGGCTCCTGATGGTGCTGGCTGGGCTTCGCGAGCCCGAGGTGAACATCCGGCTGCGGGACGTCGAAGGCAATGTGCGGTTTCGCATCGAGCTCGGCTACGAGGACGCGCTGCTGGCGATCGAGTACGACGGCCGTTGGCACGAGGAACCCGCGCAGAAGGCACACGATGACGAGCGCCGATCCGGCCTGAAGGAGCGCGATGGTTGGACCTTCGTCATCGTGACGGCCGATGACCTCTACGGACTCCCCGAGCAACTGCTGGAGCGGATCCGCAGCGCCATGGAGTCTCTGGGCATTCCGGTTCCCGCGGTCCTGTCCGACGGCTGGCGTCGCCACTTCCGAGTGGACACCGCTGCTGCGTGATGCTGCCCTTGCGACGGTGCGCGATCGATTCGACCGTCCCCGAGTGACCTATTGGTCGATCTGGCGACGGCCCGTGATCGATTCGACCGTCCCCCGAGTGACCTATTGGTCGATCTGGCGACGGCGGGCGAGGCTGCGCTCCAGGTCGAGGCTGTCGGCCGGCGCGAGCACCTGCGCCGCGACGACCCGGGCCGCGAGGTCGTCGTCGCCCATGAAGGCGCCGAACACCTCGGGCACGGTGATGCCGTGCTCCGGCGGCTGCCCCACCTCGATGGTGTCGCCGACCGAGAGCACACCGGGCTCGACCACCGCGAGGTACGCACCGGTTCGGCCCCGCTCGGTGAACCGGCGAACCCACCCCCGCTCACCCATCCACGCAGCGAAGGTCGCGCACGGGATCCGAGGCCCCGTGACCTCGAGCACCGCCGAACCCACGGTCCACCGCTGACCGACGACAGCGGCATCCACATCGAGACCGAGGGTGGTGACGTTCTCCCCGAACATGCCGTCCCGCAGGTCCCGGCCGAGCTCGGCGCCCCACCAGTCCAGCTCCTCGCGCGCCACGGCATAGACCGCCTGCTGTGAGCCACCGTGGTGCTTTCGACTGACGACGTCGTCTCCCAGCACCCCGCTGCCCAGGCCACCACGCTTCGGGCCGGGGTCGCGCACCTCGATCGTGTCGACCGGGCGCTTGTCGATCGCCGTGTCACCGCCGCGGGGCCGGATGCCGCTGCGGGCACCACCGATGTTGAGCGAGGTCACCACGGGCTTCATGGGCTCGAGCCTATGGCGGGTTCTGGCTCGGCACGGTGGCGGCCAGCCGTACCTGTGGTGACCTATTGGTCGATGTGGGTACGGGCAGGCGTACCCCGGGTGACCTGTTGGTCGATCTGGGGACGGGGTGCTCGGGTAGCGTCCACGGGGTGACCGAGCCGACCGCCGAGCCCCGCACCCCCACCGCCGTCGACGCCGTGGCCGACGCCTATTTCGACGCCGCCATCGACGCCAGCCCCATCGAGGCCACCTACCTCGGCGTCCCGGGTCGGGACGCCGAGCTTGACGACCTCTCCCCGGACGGCTTCGCCCACCACGCCCACCTCGCGCACCAGACCCTGGCCGCCCTCGACGGCGTCGAGCCAGCGGATGCCGTCGACCGGGTGACGGTCGCCGCCATGCGCGAACGCCTCGGCCTCGTCATCGAGACCCACGACGCCGGCTACGACGCCATGGCCCTCAACGTCATCGCCTCCCCCCTGCAGGCCTGCCGCGACGTCTTCGACCTGATGCCCACCGGCACGCAGGAGCACTGGGCCACCATCGCCGCCCGACTGTCCGCGGTGCCGCAGGCCATGGAGCAGTACACGCAGACCCTTCTCGACAGTGCCGACCGGGGCCTGGTCACGCCGCGGCGCCAGGTCGAGGCCTGCATCGTCCAGTGCGAGGAGCTCACCGCCCCCGACGGCTTCTTCGCCACCTTCGCGCAGGGGGCCAGCGCCGACGGCGCCCCCCTCGCCGACTCGGTGCGGGCCGACCTCGACCGCGGCGCCCGGGCCGCCGCGCAGGCCTACGAGCAGATCGGCACCGCGTTGCGCGAGCGACTGCTCGGGCTCGCCCCGACCTCGGATGCCGCGGGGCGCGAACGCTACGGCCTCGCCTCGCGCTCGTTCCTCGGTGCCACGGTGGATCTCGAGGAGACCTACGCGTGGGGGCAGGAGGAGCTCGCCCGGATCACCGACGACATGGCACGCACCGCAGACCGCATCCTCCCGGGGGCGAGTGTCCGCGAGGCCATCGCCCACCTCGAGAGCGACCCGCGCTACCAGCTGCACGGAACCGACGCGCTGCGCGACTGGATGCAGGAGCGCGCCGACGAGGTCATCGCGGCGATGGCCGACACGCACTTCGACATCCCGGAGCCGGTGCGCACCATCGAGTGCCTGATCGCCCCCACCCAGACGGGTGGCATCTACTACACCGGGCCGAGCGACGACTTCAGCCGACCGGGACGGATGTGGTGGTCGGTCCCCAAGGGCGTCACCGAGTTCGGCACCTGGCGCGAGCTGACGACCGTCTACCACGAGGGGGTCCCGGGGCACCACCTCCAGGTCGGCCAGACCGTCTACCGCCGAGAGCTGCTCAACAAGTGGCGCCGGATGATGTGCTGGACGAGCGGGCACGGCGAGGGGTGGGCGCTCTACGCGGAACGGCTCATGGCCGAGCTGGGCTTCATGGACGACCCGGGCAACTACCTCGGCCTGCTCGACGGCCAGTCGCTGCGCGCCGCCCGTGTCGTCCTCGACATCGGGGTGCACTGCGGCTTCAAGGCCCCGGCCGAGGTGGGTGGCGGGTCGTGGACGTACGACAAGGCCTGGACCTTCCTGCGCGCGCACTCCAACGAGGGTGAGGAGATGCTGCGCTTCGAGCTCAACCGCTACCTCGGCTGGCCGGGGCAGGCCCCGAGCTACAAGGTCGGCGAGCGGCTCTGGCTGCAGCTGCGCGACGAGGCCCAGCAGCGCGCCGGCGACGCGTTCTCACTGAAGGACTTCCACCGACGCGCCCTCGACGTCGGGTCGGTGGGGCTCGACGTGCTGCGCGACGCCGTGCTCGACTGATGGGTTCGGAGCCGGCCGGGGACGGGCGCGGGGCCGTGGCCCGGGGGCGCCGGCCCCGCGGGCAGCGGCACCCGCGAGGCCATCCTCGCGGCCGCGGCCCGCGCCTTCGCCGAGCAGGGCTACCCCCGAACGACGTTGCGCGGCATCGCCAAGGACGCCGGGGTCGACACCCGCCTCGTGTCGCACTACTTCGGCTCCAAGCAGGAGCTCTTCGTCAGCGTGGTCGAGCTCCCCTTCGACCCTGACGTCGTGATCCCCGCACTGCTCGGGCCCGGGCGGACCGGAGTCGGCTTCCGGCTCGCGGGCTTCGCGATCGGCATCATGGACACCCCCGAGGCACGCCAGACGATGACCGGGCTGCTGCGGGCCGCCGCCTCGGAGGAGGCTGCCGCCGTCCTCGTGCGCGACCTGCTCATGGAGCGCCTCCTCGGCCCGCTGGCCCACCACCTCGGAGGCGACGACCCCACGCTGCGGGCGTCCCTCGCCGCGTCGCAGGTGGCCGGCATGGCCTTCACCCGCCACGTCGTCGGCCTGCCGCGGCTCGCGACCGCCTCACGGGACGAGCTCGTCGGTGCCCTCGGGCCGGTGCTCGAGCACTACCTCGTGGGCGACCTGTCGCCACCGCCCGCCTGACGAGGCACAATCCAGCGGTGGAACTCGCCTCGGCCATCGTGGCCATCGTGCTCGTCGTCATCGTCGTCAGCCGCCTCGCCGCACCCGTCGGGGTGCCGACGCCGATCGCGCTGCTGCTCGCCGGGGCGGTGCTGTCGTTCGTGCCGGCCGTGCCGCAGCTGACGCTCTCCAGCGACCTCGTCCTGTACGGCCTGCTGCCGCCGCTGCTCTACGCCGCGGCCCTGTCGACGTCGCTGCTCGACATCAGGGCCAACCGGGCCTCCATCCTCGGCCTGTCCGTCGGGCTCGTGCTCTTCACCGCCCTGGGCGTGGCCGTCGTCGCGTGGTTGCTGCTGCCGATCCCGTTCGCCGTCGCCATCGCCCTCGGAGCGATCGTCGCGCCACCGGATGCCGTGGCGGCCACCTCCGTGGCCCGCAGCATCGGCCTGCCCCGGCGGGTCACGACGATCCTCGAAGGTGAGTCGCTGCTCAATGACGCGACCGCGCTCGTCACCCTGCGCACGGCCCTGGCTGCGGCCGGGTTGGCCGCCCACGGGGCAGCGACCCACGGCGAGGTCCCCGAGGTGACGGTCCCGTCCGTGGCGACCGACCTGCTCATCGCCTCGGTCGGTGGCGTCGCCATCGGCTTTGCTGCGTTCCTGGCGATCGGCGCCCTGCGTCGCCAGCTGCACGAGGTGCCGGCAGACACCGCGCTGTCCTTCGTCGCGCCATACATCGCCTACGTGCCCGCCGAGCTCGTCGGCGCCTCCGGGGTGCTGTCCGTCGTCACGGCCGGCCTGCTCCTGGCCCACAAGGCCCCCATCCTGCAGTCGGCACCCTCACGCCTCGCGGAGCGGATCAACTGGTCGAGCGTCACCTTCGTGCTGGAGAACGCCGTCTTCCTCCTCATCGGGCTCCAGATCGCGTCACTGCTCGAGGGAGTCGGCGAGGGCGACGGCTCACTCGGGCGAACCCTTCTCGTCGGCGGGGCCGTCCTCGTGACCTGCCTGCTGCTGCGTCCGCTGTGGATCGTGCCGTTCTCCCTCATCGGCGCGCGGCGGGCACCCGACCGCAGCGACGGCATCCGGGAAGGTCTCGTGGGATCCTGGGCCGGGATGCGAGGTGTCGTGACGCTCGCGGCGGCCCTGACCCTGCCCGAGGAGACGCCGCTGCGCGCCGAGCTCATCGTGATCGCCCTGGTGGTCACGGTCGGCACGCTCCTGCTCCAGGGCCTGACCCTGCCCTCACTCGCACGCGCCCTCGACGTCCGCGGGCCCGACCCGCGCGAGGACGCCCTCGTCGAGGCCACCGTCCTCGGGGCCACGACAGGTGCCGGCCTCCGCCTCATCGAGGCCGACCCGGCCGCCGATCCCGCCGCGGTCGCCGCGATCCGCGACCAGGCCAGTGCCCGGGTCAACCGCAGCTGGGAACGCCTCGGCACGCTCGGGCCCGGCGACGACGAGACGCCGAGCGAGGCCCACGCCCGGTTGCGCACGAAGATGATCCGTGAGGAGCGCGCCGAGCTGATGCGCATCCGCGGCGAGGGCCACGTCGACCACGCGGTGCTCAGCGCGGTGCTCGGCCAGTTCGACGCCGAGGAGACCGCCCTGGTGTGGAGTGCCACCCGCAGCGGCGCCGTGCGGGCCTCCCCCCTGCGCCCGCCGGACCGCATCGCGGGTGCCTGTGAGCACCTGGCCGCCGCTGAGGTCCCCAAGGCGCCGACCACCGCCGAGGGCTGCCCGCGCTGCCTTGCCGACGGGGTGCGCTGGGTGCAGCTGCGGGCCTGCGCGACCTGCGGTGAGGTCGGCTGCTGCGACTCCACGCCCGGTCGGCACGCCGAGGCCCACTTTCGCGAGACCGGGCACCCGGTGATGCGCAGCATCGAGCCCGGCGAGGCCTGGCGGTGGTGCTACGTCGACGAGATCGTCGGCTGACCCCGCGAGGCACCGGTGAGGTCGCCGTAGGTCCTGCGCGCCTTCTCCAGTGCCTCGACGTAGCCGGCGCGCTCGTAGGCGCTCTGGTCCACGCCGACGGGGACGGCCAGCAGGCCCCGGAACTCCTCGGGCGTGGCGAAGCCCTTGCGCCGCATCCAGTCCTCCAGCCCGTCCAGGAGCACGCCGGCGTGGCCGACCCCGTGGCGCAGCAGCGCGGACGCCGTCATGACGACGTCGGCCCCGGCCAGGAGGTACGACACGACGTCCGCGGCCCCATCGACCCCGGTGGTCGCGGCCAGGGAGGCGGTGACGTGCCCGCGCAGGATGGCGATCCAGGTTCGGGCCACGCGGGCCTCGGCCGGGGTCGACAGCGTGACCCCCGTCGTCACCGCGAGCGCCTCCGGGTCGACGTCGGGCTGGAGGAAGCGGTTGAACAGCACGAGCCCGTTGGCCCCCGCCCGATCCAGGCGCATCGCCATCTCCCCGGTGGAGCTGAAGTGCGGGCTCAGCTTGACCGCCACCGGCACCGAGACGGCCTCCCTGACCTGCTGGAGGATCTCGACGTGGCGGTCCTCGACGTCGCGCGCCCGGGTGTGGGGGTCTCCCGGCACGAAGTACACGTTCAGCTCGATCGCGGCGGCACCGGCATCCTGCATCGAGCGCGCGAACCCCACCCAACCGCCGGCGGTGCTCCCGTTGAGGCTCGCGACGACCGGCACCTCGACCGCGGCCGCGGACTGCTCGAGCAGCCGCAGGTACCGCGTCGCACCGCCGGTCCCGGCGCTCGGGACGTTCGGGAAGTAGGACAGCGCCTCCCCGAAGGCGTCCTCGTGCGCCTCGCTGACCATGAGGTCGCGCAGCTGCTCCCGGTGCACCTCCTCCTCGAAGAGCGAGTACATGACGACGGCACCCACCCCCGAGTCGGCCAGGGCCCGCACCCGGTCCACGCCCTCGGACAGCGGGGACGCGCTGGCCACCAGCGGGTTGCGCAGCGCCAGCCCGAGGTAGCTCGTCGAGAGGTCGCTCACCTAGGTCCTCCTCGTGTCGGCGGCGAACCGGTCGGCACCGCGGGTCGCCATCTCTTCGTACGTCTGCCACCGCTGGTCGACGGCCTCCTGCTTCAGGCGCAGCAGCCGTTCCGCCTCGGCGGGGTCGGAGTTGCGCAGCATCCGGTAGCGCAGCTCGTGGTAGACGTAGTCCTCGAGCGGGAGGCGGGGCCGGGGCGAGTCGAGCTGGAACGGGTTGCCCCCGCTCGCCCGCACCGCGGGGTCGTAGCGCACGAGCGGCCAGTGCCCGGAGGCGACGGCGCGGTACTGCTGGTCCAGGCCCTGGCGCATCTCGATGCCGTGGGCGATGCAGTGGCTGTAGGCGATGACGAGCGAGGGCCCGTCGTAGGCCTCCGCGTCGCGCAGCGCGGTCAAGGTCTGCTGGGGGTCGGCACCCATCGCCACCCGGGCCACGTACACGGTGCCGTACGCGATGGCCTGGAGGGCGAGGTCCTTCTTGGCCACTGACTTGCCCGCCGCGGCGAACTTGGCGACGGCGCCGATCGGCGTGGCCTTCGAGGACTGGCCGCCGGTGTTGGAGTACACCTCGGTGTCGAGCACGAGCACGTTGACGTCTCGACCGCTGGCGAGCACGTGGTCCAGGCCGCCGGAGCCGATGTCGTACGCCCAGCCGTCGCCGCCGACGATCCACACGGTGCGCCGCAGGAGGTGGTCGGCCACGCTGCGCAGGTCCTCCACGACCGGCCCGGTCATCCCCTCGAGGCGGCGCAGCAGCTCGGCGACCCGCTCGCGCTGCGCGGTGAGCTCGAACTCGCGCACCTGACCGGCCTCGAGGATGCCGTCCGCCAGGTCGGCGCCGACCTGATCCCTCAGCTGGCCGAGCCGCTCCCGGGCCAGCTCCGTGTGGAGGTCGGCGGCCAGACGCAGCCCGAGCCCGAACTCGGCGTTGTCCTCGAACAGGGAGTTCGACCAGGCGGGACCGCGCCCGGCGGCGTTCTTCGTCCACGGCGTCGTCGGGAGGTTGCCGCCGTAGATCGAGGAGCACCCGGTGGCGTTCGCGACGGTGAGCCGCTCGCCGAAGAGCTGGGTGAGCAGCTTGAGGTAGGGCGTCTCGCCGCAGCCCGTGCACGCTCCCGAGAACTCGAAGAGCGGCTGGAGGAACTGGGTGCCCCGCACCGTGCCGAAGTCCACGCGGGAGCGGTCGTTCACGGGCAGGGTCTCGAAGAAGGCGATGTTCTCGCGCTCGGCCTCGAGCACCGGCTCGAGCGGTGCGAGGTTGATCGCCTTGCGCTCGGGCGCCCCCGGCATCCCGGGCACCACGAGCGGGCTGACCGGGCAGGACTCGACGCACAGCCCGCACCCGGTGCAGTCCTCGACGTAGACCTGGAGCGTGTAGCGCGACCCCGGCAGCCCGGCGGCGTTGAGCGGTGCCGAGCGGAACCCCTCGGGGGCACCGTCGAGGGCATCGCCGTCGTAGAACACCGACCGGATGACGCTGTGCGGGCAGACGAAGCTGCACGTCCCGCACTGGATGCAGGTGTCGGGATCCCAGTCGGCGACGAGGTCGGAGATCCGCCGTTTCTCGTAGGCAGACGTGCCGCTGGGGTAGGTGCCGTCGACCGGCAGGGCACTCACGGGCAGGGCGTCACCCCGACCGGCCATCATCTCGGCGGTCACGGTGCGCACGAATGGCGGGGCGTCGCGCGGGACAACGTCGGGCAGGTCCCGCAAGGAGGTCCGGGCTGCGGGAACCGGCACCTCGTGCAGGGCCGCGAGGGTGGCGTCCACGGCCGCCTCGTTGCGCCGCACCACCTCGGCACCGCGCCGACCGTAGGTCTTGCGGATCGCGGCCTTGACCCGGGCGACGGCCTCGTCGGCGGGCAGGACGCCCGAGATCGCGAAGAAGCAGGTCTGGAGCACGGTGTTGGTCCGGCCGGGCAGCCCGGCGCCGCGGGCCACGGACGTGGCGTCCACGGCATACAGGCGCAGCCGCTTGTCGATGATCCCCTGCTGGACCGGCCCGGGGATGGCGTCCCACACCTCGTCGGGCGGCTGGGGCGCGTTGAGCAGCAGGGTGGCCCCCTCCTGCGCGCAGGCCAGGACGTCGACGGTCTCGAGCAGCCCGAGGTGGTGGCAGCCGACGAAGCCGGCCCGGCTCACGAGGTACGGAGCGTGGATGGGGTGCGGGCCGAAGCGCAGGTGCGAGACGGTCAGCCCGCCGGACTTCTTGGAGTCGTAGACGAAGTAGGCCTGGGCGTGCACCTCGGGGTCGGCGCCCAGGATCTTGATGGTGTTCTTGTTGGCCCCGACCGTGCCGTCCGAGCCCAGCCCGTAGAAGACGGCCCGCAGCGTCTGCGGGTCCTCGATGTCGAGGGTGGCGTCGTAGGGCAGGCTCGTGCCGCCGACGTCGTCGGTGATGCCCAGGGTGAACCGGCGCCGCGGCGCGTCGAGTGCGAGCTCGGCGAACACGCCCGCCGCCATGCCCGGCGTGAGCTCCTTGGACGACAGCCCGTACCGCCCGCCGATGACCCGGGGGATGCCGTCTCGCTCACCGCGCGAGCCGGCCTCGGCCAGGGTGGCGAGGACGTCGAGGTAGAGCGGCTCCCCGTTGGAGCCGGGCTCCTTGGTGCGGTCGAGGACCGCCACCGCGCGCACGCTGTCCGGCAGCGCCTCGACCAGCTCCGCCGACGGGAAGGGGCGGTACAGGCGCACCTGGAGCACCCCGACCCGGTCGCCGCCGGCGACGAGGTGGGCCACTGTCTCGCGCACCGTCTCCGCGGCGGAGCCCATGACGACGACGACCCGCTCGGCCTCGGGGTGGCCGTGGTACTCGACGACCCGGTACGCGCGCCCGGTGTGGCCGGCGACCTCGTCCATGACGTCCTGCACGACCGCGGCCGTGCGGGCGTAGAACGGGTTCACGGTCTCGCGCGCCTGGAAGTACACGTCGGGGTTCTGCGCCGTCCCCCGCACGAACGGTTGCTCAGGCGTCAGGGCGCGGGCCCGGTGCTCGCGCACGAGGGCCTCGGGGACCACCGACCGGAGCACCTCGTCGTCGATGAGCTCGACGGTGTTCAGCTCGTGGGAGGTCCGGAAGCCGTCGAAGAAGTGGACGAACGGGACGCGCGTGCGCAGCGTGGCGGCCTGGGCGACGAGCGCCATGTCGTGGGCCTCCTGCACCGACGCCGACGCCAGGAGGGCGAACCCCGTCTGCCGCACCGCCATGACGTCCGAGTGGTCGCCGAAGATCGACAGCCCCTGGGCGGCCAGCGACCGGGCCGCGACGTGGAACACCGTCGAGGTCAGCTCACCGGCGATCTTGTACATGTTGGGGATCATGAGCAGCAGGCCCTGGGACGCCGTGAAGGTCGTGCTGAGCGCCCCTCCCTGGAGGGCGCCGTGCATCGCCCCCGCCGCGCCACCCTCGCTCTGCATCTCCATGACCGTGGGAACCGTGCCCCAGACGTTGGCGCGCCCGTGGCTGGCCCACTCGTCGGCGAGCTCGGCCATCGTCGAGGACGGCGTGATCGGGTAGATCGCGCAGAGCTCGTTGAGGCGGTAGGCGACGTCGACCGCCGCCTCGTTGCCGTCGATCGTGACGCGCATCGGGTCAGCCCTCCGGGATCATGTCGATGGCGTGGACGGGGCACTGCCGGTAGCAGGCACCGCAGCCCGTGCACCGGGCGTCGTCGAACTCGTAGCGCAGCCCGACCCCGAGCTTGATGACGGCGCCCTCCGGGCAGGCGCCGAGGCAGCCGTCGCACTCGAAGCAGTTGCCGCACGACAGGCAGCGGCCGGCCTCGAAGACCGCCTCGGTTGGGGACAGCCCGGTCAGCACCTCGTCGAAGGTCAGCGCCCGGGTCGCCGGGTCGAGCACGGCCTCCTCGCGGCGGTCGTGCACGCCGAAGTACCAGAGGTTGAGCTGGTCCAGGCTCGCGAGGGGGTGCTTGGGCGCGCGGTGCACGGCGTCACCGCGCAGCCACGCGTCGATCGCCCGGGCGGCCCGCTTGCCGTGGCCGACGCCCACCGTGACGGTCCGCTGGCTCGGGACGGCGTCGCCCCCGGCGAAGATGCCCGGCACCCCGGTCATCAGGGTGTCCTTGGACACCTGCACGGTGTCTCCCTGGAACTCCAGGCCCGGGATGCCCCGGAGGAAGCCGGTGTCACTGGCCTGGCCGAGCGCGAGGATCACGGTGTCGGCCTCCAGGGTCTCGAACCGCCCGGTGCCGTGGGGGCGGCCGTGCTCGTCGAGCTCCTGGACCTCGACGGTGAGGTCGGTGTCCCCCATCGAGCTGATGGTGCGCAGCCAGTTGATCCGGATGCCCTCCTCCTCGGCGTCCTGCGCCTCGGACTCGTGGGCGGGCATCTGGTCGCGGGTGCGGCGGTAGACGATCACGGTGTCGTCGGCTCCGAGCCGGCGGGCGACGCGGGCGGCATCCATCGCGGTGTTTCCGCCGCCGTACACCGCGACGCGCCCGGCGAGGGGGGGCTGCGTGCCCGACGCGGCACCGCGGAGGAACTCGACGGCATCCATGACGCGGGAGGCGTCCTGGTTGGGGATGTCGACGCGGGTGGACAGGTGGGCACCGACGGCGACGAAGACGGCGTCGAAGGACCCGTCGCGCATCTCGGCCTCGAGGTCCTCGACCCGGTGGCCCTGCTCGATGACGACCCCGAGGTCGCGCAGCCGGTCGATCTCGGCGTCGAGCACGGCGCGCGGCAGGCGGTAGGTCGGGATGCCGTAGCGCATCATCCCGCCCGGCTCGCCCCCGACGTCGCGCACCGTCACCGCGTGCCCGAGGCGCACGAGGTGGTAGGCCGCGGACAGCCCGCTCGGGCCGCTGCCGATGACGAGGACGCGGTGGCCGGTGGCCGGCGGTGGCGGGTCGAAGGCCCAGCCGTGCTCGATGGCCTGGTCGCCGAGGAACCGCTCGACCCCGTGGATGGACACGGCGCCGTCGAGATCGGCACGGTTGCACGCGGCTTCGCAGGGGTGGTAGCAGACCCGCCCGTGGATGGCGGGGAAGGGGTTGTCGAGCGTCAGCCGGCGCCAGGCGGCCTCGGGGTCGCCGCCCTTGACCAGGGCCAGCCACGCCTGGATGTTCTCGCCCGCGGGACAGCCCGCGTTGCACGGCGGCAGGAGGTCGACGTAGACGGGCCGCTGCGAGCGGACGGGCCCCGACCGGGGCCGGCCCTGACCCACCGACGCGAGCGGGGTGAGGTCGCGATCTTCTCCGGCCACGGACATCTCCTCCTCGTCCCGCCCCGGGAGGACCGGACGACGGCAATACTACGCCGCGTAGTTGACGAGTGCCGCACCGAGGAGACGAGCGCCACGCGGGGGCCGGGTTAGGTTGTCCCGTATGCCGTCCGCACGCCTCACGCTCCTGCTCGCCTCCGCGTCCCCCGCCCGCCGCACGACGCTCATCGCCGCGGGCGTGACGCCCCACGTGCGGGTGTCCTCCGTCGACGAGGACGCCGCCGTCGCTGCGGCCGAGGCCATGAGCGGGCCGCTGGAGGCGCCAGACGTGGCCCTGCTCCTCGCCCGGGCCAAGGCCGAGGACATCGTCAGCACGATCGAGGCCGACGAGACGGGTGACACCGATGGTGCCGACGAGACCGACGACCTCCCGGACGACCTGCTGGTCCTTGGCTGCGACTCCGTCCTGGAGCTCGACGGTGAGGTGCACGGCAAGCCGGCCGATGCCGCCGAGGCGGTCGAGCGCTGGCGGCGGATGCGCGGGCGCACGGGCACCCTCCACACCGGGCACTGGCTCGTCGACGCCCGGCACGCCGACGACGGCGGTACCGGCGGGATGGTGGGTGGCACGGCATCCACGGTGGTGCACTTCGCTGACCTCGACGACGACGAGGTCGAGGCCTACATCGCGACGGGAGAGCCGCTGGCGGTCGCGGGCGCCTTCACGATCGACGGCTTGGGCGGGCCGTACGTCACCGCGATCGAGGGCGACCCGAGCACCGTGGTCGGTGTCTCCCTGCCACTGCTGCGCGAGCTGGTGCGCGAGCTCGGCCTGGCCTGGCACGACCTGCGCACCCCCACCCCCTGACCGCGACCGTCCGCGGGATCAGACGGGAGGGACGTCGCGGCGCTTGTCGCTGAAGTGCCGGTCGCGCCGCGCCGCGTAGTTCAGGCGCCGGCGCAGCTCGTCACGCAGCGCATCGGCCTCGATGACCTGGTCGAGCACGAGGTCGGCCGCGAGCCGTTCGAGGTCGACGTCGGCCTCGTACTCGGCGCGCCGGGCGGCGACGAACGCGTCACGCGCCTGCACCCCCTCGGCCGCCTCGACCTCGGCGATCTTGTTCGCGTAGACGGCGTTCACCGCGGCCTCGGGGCCCATGACGGCGATCCGCGCGGTGGGCAGCGCGATCGTGGCGTCCGGGCCGAACCCCGGGCCGCCCATCGCGTACAACCCGGCGCCGTAGGCCTTGCGCACGACGACGCAGAACTGCGGCACCGTGGCCGATGCCACGGCCGAGACCATCTTCGCCCCGTGCCGGATGATCCCGCCGCGCTCGACCTCCGAGCCGATCATGAAGCCGGGTACGTCCGCGAGGTAGATGAGGGGGACCGAGAAGGCGTCACACAGCCAGATGAACCGGGTGGCCTTGTCGGCCGAGTCGCTGAAGAGCACCCCGCCCTTGACGGCCGAGTTGTTCGCGACGATGCCGACGCTCTCGCCGTCGATGCGACCGAAGCCGACCACGAGCTCGGAGGCGAAGAGCGGCTTGATCTCGAAGAAGCTGTGCTCGTCGACCAGTCCGTCGATGACCTCGTGGATGTCGAAGGGCTGGCTCTCACGCTCGGGCACGCTCGCCCGGGTCAACGGGGCCGACGGCTCCTCGGCGTGGTAGGTCGGCAGCGGGCCGCGCCAGTTACCGGGCAGGTAGGAGAAGTACAACCGGGCGAGCTCGATGGCCTCGGCGTCGTCGTGGGCGAGCAGGTCACCCACACCGGAGACGGTGCAGTGCATCCGCGCTCCGCCCATCTCCTCGAGCGAGACCTTCTCCCCCACGACCATCTCGGCCATCCGCGGGCTGCCGAGGTACATGGAGGCGTTGCCCTCGACCATGATGATGAGGTCGCAGAAGCTCGGGATGTAGGCCCCACCGGCCGCTGACGGCCCGAACAGGCAGCAGATCTGCGGCACCTTGCCCGACAGGGCGACCTGGTGGTGGAAGATCCGCCCCGCCCCTCGGCGCCCGGGGAACATCTCGACCTGGTCGGTGATCCGCGCGCCCGCGCTGTCGACGAGCCAGAAGACGGGCAGTTCCTCGCGCAGCGCTGCCTCGGTCGCGCGCACGATCTTCTCGACGGTGCGCGCACCCCACGAGCCCGCCTTCACCGTCGGGTCGTTGGCGATGACGATGACGGGGCGCCCGTCGACCGTCCCGCGCCCGGTGACGACGCCGTCGGCTGGCAGACCCGGCGCCCGACTGTTCGCGTAGCGGCCGTCCTCGACGAAGCTGTCCTCGTCGATGAGCAGGGCGATCCGGTCGCGCACGTAGAGCTTGTTCTGGGAGGCGAGCTTGGCGGCGGCCTTCTCGGTCGGGCGCTCGGATGCCGTGTGCGCGGCTTCCAGCCGCGCCCGGACGTCCGCGACGCGCGGGTCGCCCCCGCCGGGCTGGGTCATGACGGCAGGCCGAGCGACTTGGCGATGACCATGCGCTGCACCTCGGACGTGCCCTCACCGATCTCGAGGATCTTCGCGTCGCGGTAGAAGCGAGCCACGGGGTACTCCTCCATGAAGCCGTTGCCCCCGAACACCTGCGTGGCGATCCGGGTCGCCGTGACGGCGGCCTCGGAGGTGTAGAGCTTGGCCACGGCCGCCGCCTGCTTGACGTCGGCGACCGAGCGGCGCCCGGCCTCCTGCTCGTCCTTGAGCCACGCGGCGCGGTAGGTCAGCAGGCGCGAGTTCTCCTCCATGACGAGCAGGTCGGCGATGGGGAACGCGACGCCCTGGTTGACCCCGATCGGCCGCCCGAACGCGGTGCGGGTCTTCGCGTATGCGGTGGCCTCCTCGCGCATGCGGGTGATGAGGCCCAGGGCCAGCGCACTGATCGCGATCCGGCCGTCGTCGAGGGTCTTGAGGAACTGGCGGAAGCCGTGGCCACGCTGCCCGAGCAGGTTCTCCTCGGGCACGCGGCAGCCGGCGAAGGACAGCCCGTGGGTGTCCGAGATGTTCCAGCCGAGCTTGTCGTAGGGCGCCTCGACGGTGAACCCGGAGGTGCCCGAGGGGATCATGATCGCCGAGATCTCGGGGCGGCCGTCGGCGTCGGTGCCGGTGCGGGCCGTCACCGTGACGACCGAGGTGATGTCGGTGCCGGAGTTCGTGATGAAAGCCTTCGACCCGTCGACCACCCACTCCCCGTTCTCGAGCACCGCCTTGGTGCGCGTGGCACCCGCGTCGCTCCCGGCATCCGGCTCGGTGAGCCCGAAGCCCGCGAGCGCGCGGCCAGCGACGAGGTCGGGCAGGAAGCGCTCCTTCTGCGCGTCGGTGCCGTAGGTGAGGATCGGGTTGATGCCGAGCCCCACCCCCGCGGAGAGGGTGATGCCGATCGACTGGTCGACCCGGCCGAGCTCCTCGATGGCGATGCACAGGCTCGTGAAGGCGCCGCCGTCGGCGTCCTCGAGCGAGCCGCCGTAGGCCTCGGGGACGACGAGGCCGAACAGCCCGAGCTCGCCCATGCGGGGCACGAGGTCGGCCGGGAAGTGGTGGTCACGGTCCCACTGGGCGACGTGTGGCTCGACGGCCTCGGTGGCGAAGTCGCGCACAACCGCCCGGAAGTCCTCGTGGTCCTTGCTCAGCTCGAACATTCGGCGCCCCTTCGCGCAGTGGTGCCGGCGCCGGGTCGCGGCGAACAGCAGGTGGCAACGTTCTTGACGTTGACGTCAACGTAAAGCAATACTGCCCGGTATGACAAGCCCCACGACGGATGCCGTCCGCTCGCCGACCGCTGGGAGCGGACGCGAGAGCGCGGCGGGACGTCGTCGCGGGCGCACCGAGACGGGCGAGGGGACCTGGAGCATCGCGCAGATCGCGGACGAGTTCGGCGTCACCCACCGCACCGTTCGGCACTACGAGGACCTCGGGCTCATCTCCCCCGAGCGGCGCGGCACCACCCGGGTCTACCACCGGCGCGACCGCACCCGACTCGGGCTCATCCTGCGCGGGCGGCGGCTCGGCTTCCCACTCGACGAGATCCGCACGATCATCGACCTCTACGACGTGCCACGCGGGCGGCGCAGCCAGCTCGAGTACGTGCTGGCCCAGATCGGCGAGCGCCGCAGCGACCTCGAGCAGCGGCGCCGAGACCTCGAGTCGGCGCTGGCCGAGCTCGTGGACTTCGAGCGACGCTGCCGCGAGGACCTCGAGGGATTGGACGAGCCGGGCACCCTCCGCTGATTCGAGGTATTTCTGCAGGGATCCACGTGCGGTAACACCTCGACCCCGCGCAGGTCAGCGGGGGAGGGCTGCCAGGAAGGCGTCGATCTCTGCCCGGGTCGGCGCCGTGTCCGGGCCACGACGGGTCACCTTGATGGCCCCTGCCGTATTGGCCCGGGCAGCGGCCTCCGGCCACGATGCCCCCGTGGCCCGCTCGGCGAGCAGCACCCCCGTGTGGGTGTCCCCCGCACCGTTGGTGTCCACCGGTCGCTGCGGGTGTCCCGGACAGTGGGTCGTGCGGCCCGACTCACGCACCGCGCACCCGCGAGCGCCGTCGCGAACGATCGTCACGGCATCCGGTGCGAGGAGGGTGGCGACGACCTCAGCGGCCTCACGCATCCCCCGCACCCCGGTGAGCGCGGCTGCCTCGTCGGCGTTGCCGGTCCAGACATCGGTGCGGGCGAGCACCCGGTCACGCAGCGGCTCGGCCAGCCCGGCGAAGGTGGCTCCGGGATCGAGCACGACGACGACACCGTCGGCCAGGGTGTCCAGCCACTCGACGAGCGGGTCACGCGTGCGGCCCACCAGCGAGTAGCCGCTGACGCACACGAGGTCTCCGGGCACCGGGTTCGAGGCGGCCAGGGACTGCACCGTGATCTGCCGCTCGGCACCCTGGGTGGTCACGAAGGTGCGTTCGGCACTGGGCTCGACGAGCACGACGCACACACCCGTGTCGAGGTCGGCCACCGGTGGCGCCGACAACGTCACCCCCTCAGCAGCCAGCGCCCCCCGGACGAGGTCACCGTTCGGCCCTGTGCCGACGGCCCCTGCGTGCACGCACTCGACGCCCGAGCGCGCCGCGGCGAGCAGGATCGTCACCGCTCCCCCGGCGTAGCGACGGTACGACGTCGCCATGACGTTGCCGCCCCGCACCGGCAGCGACGGCACCTCCATCACGGCGTCGACGAGGGCCTGAGCGGTGTGGATGACGCGAGGCATGGGCTGAGTATCCCTGCTCGCGTCCGGCAGGTTGGTGCCTTGGGCAGCCAACATGCCGGACGCAAGGGCAGCTCACTCCACGAGGGCGCGCACCGCGTACAGCTCGGGGAAGAAGGTGAGGTCCAGGGCCTTGCGCAGGAAGCCGACGCCGCTCGACCCACCGGTGCCCTGCCGGTGCCCGATGGTGCGGGTGACGACCTGGAGGTGGCGGAAGCGCCACTGTTGGAACAGGTCCTCGATGTCGACGAGCTCTTCGCAGGTCTCGTAGACCCCCCAGTGCTCGGACGGCGAGGCGTACACCGCCTCGAACACGGCGACGAGGTCCTCATCGAGCCGGTAGGGCTGGGTGACGTCCCGCTCGAGCACCGCAGAAGGAACCGGGTAGCCACGCCGGGCGAGGAAGCGCAGGAACTCGTCGTAGATCGTCGGTTCACCGAGCAGGCGCATCAGCTCCGCGTGCTCGTGGGGGCTGTGCTCGAAGAGGCGCACCATGTCGGCGTTCTTGTTGCCGAGCAGGAACTCCACGGCGCGGTACTGGTGGCTCTGGAACCCCGAGCTCGTCGCGAGGAAGGGCCTGATCTGGGCGTACTCGCTCGGGGTGAGGGTGGCCAGGACGTCCCACTGCTCGACGAGCTGCTTCTGCACGTGCTTGACCCGGGCCAGCCGCTTCAGCGCCGGGGCGAGCTCGTCGGCGGCGATGAGGGCGCGGGCCGAGTGCATCTCGTGCAGCAGCAGCTTGAGCCAGAGCTCGGCGACCTGGTGCTGGATGATGAAGAGCAGCTCGTCGTGCTGCTGGGGCTCACTGCGCGGATGCTGTGCGGCGAGCAAGGTGTCGAGGTCCAGGTAGGCGCCGTAGGACATCGCCTTGCTGAAGTCGGTGGAGATGCCTTCTTCCAGCACTCGCTGGGCCCGGTCCACGGCGTCATCGCTCATGGGCTCATGATGCCCTCCTGGAGGAGCCGGGCCCCAGGACACCAGCCGTTCAGGTCAGCGGGTCTCCACGTCGACCAGGGCGGCGTGCCCCGACCCGTCGACGCGAACGGTGGCCACCGCACGACCGTCGCGAACGGCATCCTCGAAGGCCTTGGCATCAGCCTGCGGCAGGAACCAGCTCTCGATCCCGCACCGCAGTCGCCAGCTGGAGTCGTCACAGGTCAGGTACAGCCCGTCAGCCGGCGCCGTGCGCACGACCTCGCCACCGACCCAGACCTCTCCCTGCTGGCGCAGCGGCACGTAGGCGATGCCGCGTTGGGCGTCCAGGGCCTGCTGCTCCTCCTCGGTGACCGGGTTGACCTCGTCGAACTGCTGGCGGGGCAGGTCGGGGTAGCCGAGATCGACGTAGGCACCGCGGAAGGGGTCGATCGGGTCGACCGGCTGCACCCGCAGCACGACCTCGTCACCGGTGAACCGCGCCGACAACTGCGGCCAGACGGCGACGGCGAGCAGCGCCAGGCTGGTGAGCACCACCCCCACGACCCGGGCGAGGTGCCCTGCGCGGCTGCGCCCCGTCGGGGGCAGCGGCTGCTGCGCCGGATCGGGTCGGATGCCGCTCTCGAGGGCGGTCATGACAGGGCCTCCTTGGTCTCGCTCACGAGCCGTCGGCGGCCCCGGTCGGCGAGGATGCCGGTGCCGATCAGGACGAGGCCGACGATGAGGAACAGCGCCGCACCCGACACGATCGGAGCGAACACGGCGAACGCCTGCACGGTGACGAAGATGACCAGGGCGGCCGTCGCCAACCACGTGAGACGGCTCGTGTCCCGCATCCCGCCGAGCACGGCATACCCGCTCGCGACGAACAGGTAGGCGACCACGGCGAAGACGGCACGTGCCCACGCTCCGGGCGGCAGGTTGGCCGTGTCCATGACGTCCTGGTCGAAGCGCCACAGCGACAGCGCGATCGTCAGGGCCAGCGCCAGCGCCGACAGGGCCACCTCGAACCGGTCGACGCGGTCTCCGCGGGCCAGGGCCAGCACGGCGAGACCGCCCGCGACCGCGAGGCCGAGCCACAGCGCGATGCTGCCCGCAGCCTCACCCCAGGCGAACGGCAACGCGGCGATGAACAGCGCCACCAGGCCCAGCGCCGCCCCGATCTCGCGCCACGGCAGGGCGAAGTCACGCCAGCCGACCATGCTGTGCACCACGCCGACCGAGACCCCGGCGAGGGCAGCGGCCGCGAGGGCGGTCGAGACGGCGAAGGCGCCCTCCCCGGCACTCATGACCTGCCAGACGAACCAGAAGGCGATCAGGCCGATGCCGAGAACGAGCGGCGCCACCCCCCGCACGGCATACGCCCACAGCACGGCGCCCAGACCCCACACCCCGACGAGGATCGGCTCGAACGCCGGCACCTGCAAACTCTGCGCCGCCTGGAAGACCACCGCCCCGAAGGCACCCGCGGCGAGAAGGCGCACCGCACCCACGACGGGGGATGACGTGTCACCCTCGCGCTCGCGACGCGCGGCGAGCACTTCGGCGGTACCGATGAGGCCCAGCCAGATCACCACCATGAGCAGGAAGCGCACGAGCGGGGACATCTGGTCCAGGTTCGACGCAACGAGCCAGATCAGGCCGAGCCCGACGAAGCAGGCCCCGAGGGTGAGGACGATGTGGGAGAGGGTGAAGCGCCGGCTCGCGACGTAGCGGTTGCGGATCGCCGACGCGGCGACCGGGTCGACGAGGCCTTCGGACTGCCAGTGGGCCAGTTCGCCCTCCAGCCAGTGCAGCTGTCCGGGGGTCGCGGCGACGACGGGGGCGTGCGGAGCGGGACCCGGCTGACCGGGCTGGCCGGGTGAACCGGCGGGTGCGTCCGGGGGGATGGTGGGCGGTGCGGTCATCACGGGCTCCTCGTGGTTGGTGCATCACCCAGCGCGGTGCACCTTCATCGTCCTCCTGCCCGGCGAGGTCGCGCCATGAGTTCGGACACTCAGCCGCCGCGATCGAGCCGCTCCTTCCCCACTCGTCAGGAAGGGGCACTCGGCGTCGGAACCGACCGTTCGCGGATCGACGACCGACCGCTCGTGGAGTACGTCACACCGCAGCACGAGCGCCGCCCCACCACCGGTCGATCGCGCCGCTGGTCACGCTAGAGTCCGAAGCATGGCCATCAGCAAAGTCCTCATCGCCAACCGCGGTGAGATCGCCGTCCGCATCGCCCGCGCCTGCGCCGACCACGGGATCGCATCCGTGGCCGTCTACGCCGACCCCGACCGGGACGCCCTCCACGTCAAGGTCGCGGACGAGGCCTACGCCCTCGGGGGCACGACGCCCGGCGACTCCTACCTGCTGCAGGACAAGCTCATCGAGGTCGCCCACCAGGCGGGTGCGGATGCCGTTCACCCCGGCTACGGCTTCCTCGCCGAGAACGCCGGCTTCGCGCAGAAGGTCATCGACGCCGGTCTGGTGTGGATCGGGCCCGGCCCCGAGGCCATCGACAGCCTCGGCGACAAGGTCAAGGCGCGCCACATCGCCCTCGCTGCCAACGCCCCGCTGGTTCCCGGCACGCCCGACCCGGTCGAGGGCCCCGACGAGGTCGTCGAGTTCGCGAAACAGCACGGGCTGCCCGTCGCCATCAAGGCCGCCTACGGCGGCGGTGGCCGAGGGCTGAAGGTCGCCCGTAACCTCGAGGAGATCCCCGAGCTGTTCGAGTCGGCGGTGCGCGAGGCCGTCACGGCCTTCGGTCGCGGCGAGTGCTTCGTCGAGCGCTTCCTGGACCACCCCCGCCACGTCGAGACGCAGTGCCTGGCGGACCAGCACGGCAACGTCGTCGTCGTCTCCACCCGCGACTGCTCCCTCCAGCGGCGCAACCAGAAGCTCGTCGAGGAGGCCCCGGCCCCGTTCGTCACCGACGAGCAGCACACCGAGCTCTTGCGGGCCTCCAAGGAGATCCTGCGCCGCGCCGGGTACGTCGGTGCCGGCACCTGCGAGTTCCTCGTCGGTCCGCAGGGCGACATCTCCTTCCTCGAGGTCAACACCCGCCTCCAGGTCGAGCACCCGGTCTCCGAGGAGGTCACCGGCATCGACCTGGTCCGCGAGCAGTTCCGCATCGCCGACGGCGAGGCCCTGACCTACCCCGACCCCGAGCCGCACGCGCACTCCATCGAGTTCCGCATCAACGGCGAGGATGCCGGTCGCGGCTTCCTCCCCGCCCCCGGCACCGTCACGACGATGCGCGTCCCGCAGGGCCCCGGGGTCCGCTGGGACTCCGGCCTGCTCGAGGGCGACACCGTGGCAGGCGCGTTCGACTCGATGATCGCCAAGCTCATCGTCACCGGTCGCACCCGCACCGAGGCCCTGGCCCGTGCCCGCCGCGCCCTCGACGAACTCGTCATCGAAGGCATGCCGACCGTCACGCCCTTCCACCGCACAGTCGTCGCCGACCCTGCCTTCGCCCCGGCCGACCCGGACGAGAAGTTCACGATCCACACCCGCTGGATCGAGACCGAGTTCAACAACACGATCGAGGCCTACTCCGGCGGCTCCGCTGACGCCCCCGAGGCGCAGGAGCGCCAGAGCATCGTCGTCGAGGTGGGTGGCAAGCGGCTCGAGGTCTCCCTGCCCGGTGGCCTGTCCCTCGGTGGCGGCGCCGGCCACGGCGGGCCCGGCGCTCGCAAGAAGGCGCCGAAGCGGTCCACCGGCGCGAAGGCGGGTGCCGCGGCATCCGGCGACTCCCTCACCGCTCCGATGCAGGGCACGATCGTCAAGATCGCGGTCGAGGAGGGCGCCACCGTCGCCGCAGGTGACCTCATCGTGGTGCTCGAGGCGATGAAGATGGAGCAGCCGATCACCGCTCACCGGGCGGGCGTCGTCACCGGCCTGTCGGCCGAGGTCGGCGCCACGGTGTCCAACGGTGCCGTGCTCTGCGAGATCAAGGACGCCTGAGCGGGTCCCGTCGGACATCCCCGCGTGCGGTCAAGCGGATGGTGGGTTGACTTTCCTCGTCGTGTCCGTGGGCAGGGGCGAGCCGTCAAACGTGCAAAGGCTGCCGTACTGCGCGGGCTCCCCCCCTCGGCGATGCCGCTCACGATGACGGCAGGCACCCTTGCCCTGTTGTCGCCGTGGCGGCGCGTCCTGTGACCCAAGGATCGGGACGTGGCTTGCCGATCTCCGTCGGCACGGTGTCGGGGACCGCCGAGGTGGATGACGGTGGCTGCGCGGCAGCGCTACGAGGGCTCGACCTCGCGCGGCTGGGTGCCCGCGAACAGTGCCGTGAGGTCGAGCGAGGGCACACGCCGACGGCTGGCGAGCGAGACGTACGTGCGCGCGAGGACGTCCTTGCCGAAGCCGAGCACGGTGCTCAGCAGGCCGGTCGCCTCGGCGAGGTCCTCCGCGGGCGCGACGGCCACGACGTGGCGCCAGATCGTCTGTTCGAGCGCGTTGAACGCAGCCTGCACCTCCCCGATGTCGAAGCCCTGGTTGAAGCGCTCCTCGGCGACCCGTCGCGAGAAGACGCTCACCTGCGCGAGGTCGCGGTCTCGGATCGCCGAGACGACGAGCAAGAAGAGCTCGTCGAGGCGCTGGCGGGTGAACTCCTCCCCGGCGGCCTCGTAGTGGTTGACGTGCGAGCGCTCGAGGGTGGCGTAGCTCTCCTCGACGATGCCCGACTGGGACTCCAGCAGCAGGGCTGCAAGATCCATCTGGATGCACCTCCTGGTCAGTGCCTCCATCCTCCCACCGGCGCGCGGTGCGTGGTCGGTGACCCCCGTCATGCCGGCCGGTGACCCCCGTCATGCAGGTCGGGGCCTCGGATGCCGCTCCGCGGCGCCGGGCCCGCACCGGCCGAACCCCGCGCAGATGGTCATTTCGGGCCACAGACAAGTGCGGCACGCAGCGACAGACTGGGCCACACGAGCGCACCCGGGCGGGGTGTGCCCTCCCCCGCTGGAGAAGGCAGGGCCCCATGAGTGCACCCCGACGCCGCGCGGTCATCACCGGAGCCGCCGCCGTGGCGGCCACCGGTCCGATGACGACCGCCACGGCATCCTCTGCTCAGGCCGCGAAGCAGCAGACCGACCTGCTGCGCCGGTCGAGGTTCACCCCGCACGTCGGCTCGACGTTCACCTCGACCTCGGCCGCCGGGCGGTGGTCGGTCGTGCTCGCGTCGGTCGCCGACCTCGGGCCGGGCGGGGTGGCCGGCGGCGAGAAGCAGTTCGCGGTGTCCGTCACCGGCACGCTGCCCGGCGACGGGGTGTACACCTTCGCGCGCAAGGGGTTCACCGCCACACCGCTGTTCGTCGTCGCCGCCCGCGGGAGGCCGCTGGCCGTCGTCAACTGCCTCTGACGGGCCTGGCCCCGGGGCTCACGCCGAAGGGCGTCGCTCCAGCAGGACGTGGACCCCCTCCCCCGCGCCGTCCGCCGACACCGGCTCGAACCCGAGCCGCTCGTAGAGCCGGCGAGCCGGGCTCGTGGCGACAACGTGGAGCTTGACCGGAGCGTGCGCGGCATCCGCCTCGTCGAGGACACCACGCAGCAGTTCCGTCCCGGTTCCTCGACCTTGTTCGTCCTCGACGAGGGCGATGTCGACGACGCGGATGCCGTCCGCCCGCCTGTCGATCACGAGCCGCCCCACGGGGCGGCCATCACGCTCCACGACCCGGTCTTCGGCACCTGGAGCCGTGTGGGCCCAGCCTGCCTCACGCGCCCGGTACTGCTGCTCGAGCAGCAGGGCGAGGGCCGCCGGTGCCAACCCGGCCGCCGAGAACTCGTCCTCGCGGGTTTGCACGTAGAGAGCGAGGAGGAAGGGCCGGTCCGCCGCGAGGGCCGGCCGCGCGGTGACGGGCACGTCAGGGTCGCTGCGGGAAGATGCCCTGGAGGGCGATGCAGTAGTACACGACGAGGTAGGGCGCCATGTTGGTGTGCGGCGCGTCACCGCCGGCCTCCGCGGTGACGGTCGACGCGAGCAGCGCCTGCGGGCCTGACGGCGGGGCGTAGGAGTTGACGCCGCCGCTCTGGTTGGCGAACAGTTCGCCCGAGGGTGAGCGGGCGTAGCCGGCGGCGGCGGACGCCGTGAGCGCATGCGCGTGCGCCGGCATCTCGCTCTCGAGGAGGGTGACGGTGTCGCTGCCACCGGATTCCCCCAGGAAGCGCTGGCTCAGGCCCGGCCCGTGCCCCTCGTGGAGGGGCACCCGACCCTGCAGGTTCGGCAGGGCGAAGGTGGTCCTCCCGTCACCGCCGTAGGTCGTCCCGAGCAGCGAGAACAGCGCCGTGTTCTGCGCGATGGGCATGATCTGCCCGTCGCACCACGCCCATCCCTTCGGGGGGAAGTTGAAGGGGAAGAGTCGGATCTCTGCGACGAACGGGTCGGTCATGGTGTCCTTCGCTCTCGTCAGGCCTGGCTGGGGAAGATGCCGAAGAGGGAGATGATGTAGCGCACGGTCAGGTAGGGCTGCATGTTGTCGTGGGGCTGCGAGCCGCCTGCCGGGGCGAGTCCCTGGGGTGACAGCGTGGTCAGGGGGGCGTCGCTTCCGTAGGCGGAAGCGGCCACTTCGGGCATCGTGCCCGGCACCCCACCCGCCGGGCTGGTCGCGGTGGCGTTCGCGGCGGAACCGATGAGTGCGTGGGTGTGCATGGGCACTTGAGCCTGGGTGAGCGTGACCGACTCGGCCCCGCCGTCCTCGCCGATGACGACCGTGGAGAGACCGGGGCCGGTGCCCTGGTGGACGGGCGCGCGGCCGCGCAGGTCGGGCAGTGCGAAGGTGCTCTGCCCGTCACCGCCGTACGTCGTCCCGATCAGCTGGAAGAGGGTCTCGTACTCGCTGATCGGCAGGAGCTGGCCGTCGCAGTCCATCCACCCGTTGGGCGCGAAGTTCCCGGCGAAGAGTCTGACCTCGCCGACGTACGGAGTACCCATGGCGTGCCTTTCGAGGAGTCAGCTCTGCGAGGGGAAGATGCCCTGGAGGGCGATGCAGAAGCTGAGGGTGAGAAACGGCTGGCGGTTCTCGTGCGGCTGGCTGGAACCGGCGGAGCCCAGGGCGTTCGCGGCCATGGCCACCGGCGACCCGGGCGGCGAGTAGGCCGCCGACCCGGTGCTCGCGGCGAGCCCCACGGTCGGCCCGACGAGGCGGGTGGTGGCCGTCGCTGTCGTCCCGACCACCATGTGGCTGTGCGAGGGCATCTCGGACACGGTGACGGTGTGCGCCGCCTGCCCTCCGACCTCGCCCAGGGTGTGCCCGTCACCGACGTGGGCGGCGACGCGACCGCGCAGGTCCGGCAGGGCGAAGGTGACCCGCCCGTCGCCGCCGTAGGTGGTGCCGAGCAGGGCGAACAGCGCCTGGTTCTGGTTGATGGGCAGCAGCTGGCCGTTGCACAGGGCCCACCCCTTGGGCGGGAAGACGAACGACATCAACCGGATCTCGGAGAGGAAGGGTTCGCTCACTGCTGGCTCCTCGGGTCGTGGGGTCGAGATCGGTGGTCGGGGAGGCTCAGAAGGGCAGGGTGCACGGCACGTAGTTGTTGCCGCTGACCTGGGCGCGGAAGGTTCCGTAGATCCCGCTGCCGAGGGCGCTCCCGGAGTTCACGGAGGACACGTAGGTGACGACGTCGGCTGCCGAGGTCGGGGTCGCGGTGAGCCCGGAGACCCCGAAGTCGTTCGTCGTCTGCACGGTGCCTCGCTTGAACAGGCCGATGCCCGGAGCGGTCCCTCCGGCCACCGAGTTGACGCTCCCGGCGGTGCTGTTGTTGAGGATCTGCAGGCACACCGTGGCGTCCCCGGCGATCTGGTCGCCCGAGGTGACGACGATGCCCGACTCACCCGCGAGCTCGACGGGGGCGGCCACGTTGTTGTTCTGCACCCGGCTGCGCAGGGTGCCGCTGTCCCGCGTCAGCAGGGAGATGCCGCTGCTCTTGGTCGCGCTGACGGCGTTGCCGTCGACGGTGAGGTTGAGGACGGCCGAGTTGAGGTCGGTCGGTCCGACCACCGTCTGCTTGGCCGCGCCGCCCGCGATCCCGAACGCGCCACCGATCTGGCCGGCACCGGGAGCAACCCGGTTGCTGGACACCAGCGAGGTCAGGGTGGCCGCGCCGGTGGAGTTGACCGAGATGCAGTTCCCCCGGTTGGCGCCGAGCGGCTCTCCCACGGTGCCGTTGTTCTGCACGTCGACGAACCCGGTGCCGTAGCCCGCCACGCTGACGTAGATGCAGTTGGTGTTCATCGGGGTGCCGTCCGACGCGCCGCGCACCACGTTGCCGGATATCACCACCTTGCTCCCGGCGTTCGCACCCAGGATCGTCGCCGACGCCCCCGCGACGTTGCCTCCGTAGAGCAGGATGCCGCCGCCGGACGGGAAGTTGAGCACCCGGTTGTTCGCGATCGCCGCTGCCGTCACCGCGGACGCCCCACCGGCCGACCCGAGCGACTGCACGATGACGCCGTGACCCTTCGACGTGGTCGTCGACGTGCTGCTCTGGACGACGTTGCCGGACACCGTGAGCGAGCTGATGGTGCCGCTCTCGTTGTAGATGTCGATGCCGCTGCCGTAGGCGTTCGCCAGCACCGAGTTGGTCACCGACACCACCCCGGACAGGTTGCTCACCCCCGCCGACACGGTGTTGAAGGCGAGGTTGGCGCTGGCGTTGTCGGCGCCACCCAGCCCGCTGCCGTCGACGCGCCCGTTGCTGAAACCGAACCCGGTGACGCCGGTGCCCTTCACCCCGGCCGCCGTGCCGACGTTGGTCACGGACACGTTGTTGAACGAGGGGTTGCGCGTGTTCGTGAGCAGGATGCCGGGTCCGCTCGTTGCCGTGATCGTGCCGCCCGAGACGTCACCGCCTTGGGCCACCGATCCACCGCCCGTCACCGTGAGACCGGCGGTGGCGCCGGTGTTGACGAGCCGGATGCCGTTGACGGCGCCGTTCGCGCTCACCGACCGGAAGGTCAGGCCGGGGGCGCCGATCGTCGTGTTCTCGACGATGACGGCCCCGCCTGACGTCGCGGATGCCGCGTTCGGGCTCCCGCTCGTGGACACCGTGCCGCCCCCTGTGGCGGAGAAGGCCGGGGTCGTCGTGGTGGTCAGCGCGAGCGCCCCGGAGAGCGAGATGGTCGCCCCGGTGTTCGACGACAGCGCGACGCCCTTGCCGGTGATCGCCCCGGAGACGGTGACGGTCGACCCGGTGCGTCCGCTCACGGCGAGCGAGCGGGCACCGCTGGTCGTGATGCTCGCCCCGATGGTCACCGCGCCGGACCCCGCGCCGGAGAGGTCGACGCCGTCGCCGACCGAGCCCGAGATCGTCATGGGGACCTCGGAGCCGACCGACGTCGTGGAGATCCCGGCACCGTTGACGCCGTCGCCGGATGCCCCGGAGACGTCGATGCCGGACACGCTCGTGCCGCTCGCGAGGTCGATGCCGTTGCCGGCCGCGTTCGTCAGCACCGGTGAGGTCGCTCCCGGGGCGACGAGGGCGTCGGGGCCGACGGTGATGCCGGTGCGGCTGCTCAGCACCGTCTGGTTCGGCTCGAGCCGCAGACCACCCTGGTACGTCGCGGTGCCGGTGAACACGAAGATGTGGTCGCCCGCGGAGTCGACGTCAGTGGCGTCGGGCCCGTTGAGCGCCTGGGTGCTGGTCAGCGGCGAGGTCGAGCGGCCGTCGGGGGATGCCGACGACGACGCGTTGTCGACCCACCACACGACCGTGGCGCCGATGGTCACGGTGACCGTGCCGGTCGCCTGCGCCGTGCCGTCGGTGACCGTGTAGACGAACGAGTCGGTCTGGCCCTTGTCGCCGACTCCCGGGAGGAAGGTGAAGTTGCCGGCCGCGTCGATGGTCGCTGTACCGCCCCCGGTCGAGGCGACGGTCTCGGCGACGGTCCTGAGGGTGTCGCCGTCCTCGTCGAGGTCGTTGGCCGTGAGCACGGCACCGGTCACGGCGACGCGCGGAGCGGGTGTGCCGGGCAGGTTGAGGGCGAACATCGTGTTGCCCACGGCGCCGAGGTACTCGTCAGGGGCGGTCGTCGGGGCGTCGTTGACGTCGGCGACGGTGATCGTGAAGGCCTCGTCGAGGGACAGGCCGGGCGACGCCGAGTCGGTGGCGCGCACGCAGACCTTGATCGTCGGGGTCACCTCGTGGTTCAGCGAGGCGGCCGTCTCCAGGGTGCTGCCGTCCACGGCAAAGGACGCGCTGCCCGGATAGGTGCTGCCACAACCGTTGGTGACCAGGGCGAAGGTGAGTGTCTGCCCGGCATCCGGGTCGCTCCCGCCGAGGGTGCCGACGGCCGTGCCTGCGGGCTCGTTCTCGTCGACGCTGCTGTGCGTGAGGGTGACGTCGGTGGGTGCCTCGTTGACGTCGGTCACCGTGATGGTGAACGCCGCCTCGACCCAGTCCCCGGCGGCATCCGTGCTGCGCACCCGCACCGACCGGCTGCCGTCCTCGGCATCGAGCACGGCCGCTGTCTGCAGCGACGTGCCGACGACGGCGAAGAGGGCGTTGTCGGTCGACCCGGCACCCGGCACGAGGGTGTAGGTGAAGGTGTCGAGCGCGTCGGCGTCGGTCGTCGAGAAGGCACCGACCGTGGTGCCGCTCGGCGAGTTCTCCGCCACGACCCGCGGGGTCAGGTCGACCGCCGTCGGCGCGTTGTTCGTCGCCGTCGTGAACGTGACGGTGGTGTTGCCGTCGACGACGTTCGGTGGATCGACGGTGTCGACGTCGGCGACCTCGGCACCGACGACCGTGAAGGTGCACGTCACCCCTGTGGGGAGGGGTCCGCCAGGGGTGACGGCGAACGTGGTGGCGGGGCCGGCATCCGCGGACACCGCGACGGGGGTGCCGCCGCAGGTGAGGGTGAAGGCGTCGGAGGTCGCGGTGACCGGCTCGCTGAAGGTCACCGAGAGCCCGGCGGAGGTGCCCACGCCGGTGGCGCCGTCGGCCGGGGTCGTCGACACGACGGTCGGGGCCTCGTCAGCGGTGGTGAAACCGACCGTGGCGGTGCCCGCCATCGCGTCCGGCGGATCGCCGCCGTCGACGTCGGAGACCGCGCTCCCGGTGACGGTCAGCAGACACCCTGCGGATGCCGGCAGGGCAGCCGCCGGGTTGACCGTGATCGTCGACGTGCCGCTGTCCTCCACCGTGAAGCCGACCGGGGATGCCGCACACACCAGGTCCAGCGCGGCGGCCGGGACCGCCACCGGCTCGCTGAACGTGAGCACGACGTCGGCACCCACCGCGACGTCGGTGGCCCCGTCGGCCGGCGTGGACGAGACGAGCGTCGGGGCGGCGTCGGTGGTGAACGTGACCACGGGGTTGGTCGCCATGACGTCCGGGGGGTCGATGGCGTCGACGTCGCTCACCGAGCCGCCCAGGACGGTCACGCTGCACGAGGTTCCCTCTTGGAGCGGGGTCATCGGCGTCAGGGTCAGCACGGCGCCGGGGGCGCCCGAGAGGGCGAACGCCACCGGCGTCACTCCGCACGTGAACGCAAAGGCACCGGCCGGCGCCGTGACGGCCTCCGAAAACGTCAGCTGGACGACGGCGGTGGTGGCCACGCTGGTGGAACCGGTCGCGGGAAGTGACGAGGACAGCGTGGGCGCCGCGTCGTTCGGAGTCGCCTGCAGCGGGGTCTCACCGGCCAGGCACAGCGACGGGTCGGTGACGAAGCGCAGGACGCCGCTTCCGGCGGCAGCGCAGAAGTAGACGGTGCCGGACGTGGGAGGCAGGGTGAGCGCGGTGGCGGGCGGACGGCATCCGCTGAAGCTCGTGACGTAGCGCGTGGAGCCCGAGGGTTGGATGCACACCCGGGTCGGCCCCGGCTTGACGGTGACCCTGGTGTCCTTCTTCGAGCACGACGACAGGCTCTGCACCCAGCGCATCTGCCCGTTGCTCTTCAGGGCGCAGGCGAAGGTGAGCTCCGTCGGCGCGGGCACGAGCGAGTCGGGAGCAGCCTGTGCCGGGAGGACCGGCAGCGTGGACCCGACCACGAGGGCGACGATGGCCAGCACACGAGTGACGAACGAGCGCATCCGGGCTCCTCGAGCCGCATGCCGCCCGGCCGGGGGCTGCCTGCTCAGCCGATGCCATCCCGGGTGGCCGTCCCGGCCTCGCCGAACGTAGCACCGGGCGCAGGGCCACCGACATAGTCAATCCGGGCCATCCCTGCGGCGGAACTTCCTCGCCCGATGCCAGAAGGTTCACCATCGCCCCACAAAGGATGTGGGGTCGAGGTGAACCTTCCGGGGTGAAGCCGAGGGGTCAGTACTGCGGGGGCGGGGTGTCCTGCACCGAACCCGCACGCGGCGGGGCCGAGGCGATGCCGAGCCCGGACCGCAGCGCATGGCTGCCCTTGCCGACGTGGGCCGAGTACTTCGGGTGAAGCTTGCTGCGCACGGTGACCTCGAACCGGTCCAGCGCCGCGTTGACCTGAGCGGGGTTCTTCTGGGCGTACTCGCGGGCCTGTTGGGCCACGGTGATGAGTGCCGCCAGCTTGATGGCACGACGTGCCATGGGTGTCCTCCTGGGTGGATCGGGGTCACAGGGTCTGTGGGGTCAACCCATGATCACCCGCGCAGGTTCCCGAGACGCCCGCGGAGTCAGGAGGATTTCGCGGGGTGGGGGGTCAGTCAGTAGGTGACGTGCAGGCGGCGGGCCGCCTCGGCGATGGACCCGGACAGCGACGGGTAGACCGTGAAGGTCGAGGCCACCTGGTCGACGTTGAGCCGGTGCTGCACGGCCAGGGTCACCGGGAAGATCAGCTCCGAGGCGCGCGGGGCGACAACGACACCGCCGAGGACCAGCCCCGAACCCCGGTGGGCGAAGAGCTTGACGAACCCGTCGGTGATGCCGAGCATCTTCGCGCGCGGGTTGCGCGCGAGCGGCAGCGTGATGACGTCGGCGCGCACCCGGCCGCTCTCGACGTCGGCGTGCGACACCCCGACGGTCGCGATCTCGGGGTCGGTGAAGATGTTGGCGCTGACGTAGTGCAACGGCAGCGGCGCCACGGCGTCACCGAGGGCGTGCGCCATCGCGGTGCGCCCCTGCGCCGCGGCGACCGACGCCAGCGGCAGCACCCCCGTGCAGTCACCGGCCGCGTAGACGCCGCGCACCGAGGTCCGCGACACCTTGTCGACGACGACGTGCCCCGACGGGGTCAGCTCGACCCCGACCTCCTCGAGCCCGATCCCCCGCGTCAGCGGTGTCGACCCCACCGCGAGCAGCGCGTGCGACCCCTCGACGACGCGGCCGTCCTCCAGCGTCACCCGCACTCCGGCATCCGTGCGGTCCACCGCGGCCATCCGCGAGCGCGACAGCACCTCCATGCCCCGGCGGCGGAAGACGTCCTCGATGACCGTGGCGGCATCCGGGTCCTCGCCGGGCAGCACCCGCTCGCGTGAGGACACGAGCACGACCTGCGACCCCAGACCGAGGTAGGCCTGGGCCAGCTCGGCACCCGTGACGCCGGACCCGACGACGACGAGCCGCTCGGGCAGCGCGTCGAGGTCGTAGATCTGCTGCCAGGTGAGGATGCGCTCGCCGTCGGGGCGCGCGGTGTCCATGACGCGCGGGGTGGCTCCCGTGGCGACGAGCACGACGTCGGCAGCGAGGTCCTCAGTGCCCTCCGGGCCCTCGACCCGAACCGACGTGGGCGAGGTGAGGGATGCCGTGCCCGCGACGTGGCGCACCCCGACCTCGGCCAGGCGCGTCGAGATGTCGGCACTCTGGGCGGCGGCCAGCGCACGCACCCGACGGTTGACCTCGAAGAGGTCCGCGACGGCATCCGAGACCTCGTCGCCCTCGGCGTCCTCGAGGTTGACGCCCAGCCCGTGGGCGGTCTCGAAGTCGCTCATGTAGTCGGCCGTGGAGATGAGCGCCTTGCTCGGCACGCAGTCGGTGAGCACGGCGGCCCCGCCGATGCCGTCGCGCTCGACGATCGTGACGTCGGCTCCGAGCTGGGCCGCGACCAGGGCAGCTTCGTACCCGCCGGGACCTCCACCGAGGATGACGACCTTGCTCGACCGGTTGCTCACAGCGACCATCCAACCACTGCCGTCACCTCCTTTCACCGCTGGACCGGATGCCGCTCGCGAGGTCACGTTTTGGTCTCGCCCCCACCAAAAGGCCCAAAGGTCCGGTTTCATACCAACAACGAAGGGTCGCCTGCTCGACGCGGCCCTCCCGCGGGAGTCCCCCCCGTGTCACTCACCAGGAGGTCAACGATGACTCACCCCTTCACCCGACGTGCCGGCGCGCTGGCCGTCATCGGCTTCGCCGCCGCTGCCGTCGTCGCCTGTTCCCCGCCCGCCGATGAGGAGACCCCGGCACCGGCCGGTTCCTCGGGATCGGTCGACGCGAAGACCGCCACCTCCGCCGAGGCCTTCGGTGGCATGGAAGGGCTCGTCGCCGCCGCCAAGGCCGAGGGCAAGCTCAACGTGATCGCCCTCCCGCCGGACTGGGCGAACTACGGCGAGATCATCAAGGGCTTCCAGGCCAAGTACCCCGAGATCAAGATCACCAGCGACCAGCCGGACGCGAGCAGCGCCGACGAGATCGCGACCGCCGAGCGCCTCAAGGGCCAGGCCGGCGCTCCCGACGTGTTCGACCTCGGCGCCGCAGTCGCCCTGGCCAACACCGACAAGTACGCGGCCTACAAGGTGGCCACCTGGGACGACATCCCGGCCGACCTCAAGGACGCCAACGGCCTGTGGGTCAACGACTACGGCGGCTACATGAGCATCGGCTACGACTCGGCCAAGGTGCCCGCCCCGACCAGCGTCGCCGACCTGCTGAAGGCCGACTACAAGGGCAAGGTCGCCCTCAACGGCAACCCGACCGAGGCCGGCGCCGCGTTCGCCGGTGTGCAGATGGTCTCCATCGCGCAGGGCGGCACCGCTGCCGACCTCACCAAGGGCGTCGACTTCTTCAAGCAGCTCACCCAGGCGGGCAACTTCCTGCCCGTCGACCCGACCCCCGCCACCGTCGAGTCGGGCCAGACCCCGCTCGTCATCGACTGGGACTACCTCAACGCCGGCCTGTCGGCCAAGCTGCCGACCTGGAAGGTCATGGTTCCCAAGGAGGCCGTCGTGGCGGGCTTCTACTACCAGGCGATCAACGCCGACGCCCCCAACCCTGCGGCGGCTCGCCTGTGGCAGGAGTACCTCTACTCCGACGAGGGCCAGAACCTCTGGCTCAAGGGTGGCGCCCGCCCGGTCCGCTTCGAGGCGATGAAGACCGCCGGCACGCTCGACGCCGCAGCTGCCGCCGCACTGCCCCCCATCGAGGGCGCCGCGGTGGTCCCGACCCAGGCTGACGCCGAGGCCGGCAAGGCGTACCTCGCCGAGAACTGGGCCAACGCCGTTGGCTGACGCCTCGCGCAAGAGGGCACTGGGCGGTCGTCGACCGTCCGGTGCCCTCTTGGGCGTCATCCCGTTCTTCGCCTACACCACCGTCTTCCTGCTCATCCCGACGCTCGTCGTCATCGTGGGCGCCTTCCTCGACGCCGACGGGTCACCCACCACCGCCAACATCGAGGCGCTCACCTCACCGTCGGTGGTGCGCGGGCTGCGCAACTCGGTGGTCCTCTCCGCGGTGACCGCGGTCGTCGGCGCGATCGTGGGCGGCATCCTCGCCTATGCCGTCAGCACGGCATCCGCGACGAGCGTGGTCAAGCGCTTCATCACCTCGCTGTGCGGCGTCCTCGCGCAGTTCGGCGGCGTGGCCCTGGCCTTCGCGTTCGTCGCGTCCTTCGGGGCCACCGGCCTCATCACCGCCTGGTTGGCCGCCATCGGCGTCGACACCGGCACCGGCTTCTGGTTGTACGAGTGGAACAAGGGCCTCATGCTCATCTACCTGTACTTCCAGATCCCGCTCATGGTCATCGTCTTCCTGCCCGCGGTCGAAGGCCTTCGCCCCCAGTGGCGTGAGGCCACCGAGACCCTCGGCGGCACCACCTGGACGTACTGGCGCCGCGTCGCCGGCCCGATCCTCATGCCCTCGTTCGTCGGGGGGATGCTGCTGCTGTTCACCAACGCCTTCTCCGCCTACGCCACGGCCAAGGCGCTGATCTCGCAGGGCTCACCCCTGCTTCCGCTGCAGATCGCCGGCACGATGAGCTCCGAGGTCATCCTCGGGCAGGAGAACGTCGGCAAGGCGATGGCGCTCGCGATGGTCGTCGTCGTGGCGCTCGTCATGACGGCGTACGTCATGCTCGACCGCCGCACGAGCAAGTGGATGCCGCGATGAGCGGCCAGCGCGCGACGTTGCGTCGCCGTCAGACCACCTTCCGCTGGGTCGCCGTCCTCCTGGCTACCTTCCTGTTCGCCCTCCCCCTGCTCGGCATGCTCGACTTCACGACGCAGGGCCCCGGCGGGGTCGGGCGCACCGCCGACACCTGGCGCACCCTCGTCGACGTCAGCACGATCACCGCCGACTACCCGGCCCTGCGCCAGGGGTTCCTCGCCTCCATCGGGCTCGCGATCGTCACGCCGCTGGTCATGCTCGCGATCCTCGTGCCGACGATGACCTGGGTGCGCCTGCGCCTTCCCGGACTGTCGCGCACGGTTGAGTTCATCTGCCTGCTGCCGCTCACCGTGCCGGCCATCGTGCTGGTCGTGGGCCTGACGCCCGTCTACGCCTGGGTGTACTACTTCGTCGGCTCGTCGACGCTGTGGCTCTCGCTCGCCTACGTCGTGCTCGTCCTGCCCTACGCCTACCGGTCGTTGGATGCCGGTCTGCGCGCCATCGACGTGCGCACCCTCTCCGAGGCAGCGCGGTCACTCGGGGCATCGTGGTTCACCGTCATGCGCCGGATCGTGCTGCCGAACCTGCGTTCGGCCGTGCTCTCGGCGTCGTTCCTGTCGGTGGCCCTGGTGCTCGGGGAGTTCACCATCGCCAGCCTGTTCAGCAAGAAGAACCTCCAGGTCGCGATGTACGAGCTCGGCAAGTCCGACGCGAAGATCTCGGTCGCCGTCGGACTGGTCTCGCTGGTGTTCGCCTTCGTCGTGCTGTTCGCGATGTCCTTCGTCGGCAGCAGCCCTGCCGGCACCTCCCCCCTCGCCCGATTCCGGCGCACCCGCGTCGACCGCAAGGAGCCTGCCGCATGACCGACTCCCCCCGTGGCACCCCCGTCCAGCTCACCGACCTGCGCCGTTCCTACGGCGGGGTCGCGGCGCTCGACGGGCTGACGCTGCACATGGAGCCGGGCGAGTTCGTCGCCCTGCTCGGCCCCTCCGGCTGCGGCAAGACCACCGCCCTGCGGTGCCTGGCCGGGCTCGAGGACCCCGACTCGGGCACCATCGTCGTCGGCGGCAACGACCTGACGAAGGTGCCGACGAACAAGCGCGACATGGGGATGGTGTTCCAGGCGTACAGCCTCTTCCCCCACATGACCGCACGGCAGAACGTCGAGTTCGGCCTCGAACTGCGCGGCCGGGACAAGGCCGCACGCCGGGCCCGCGCCGCCGAGATGCTCGACCTCGTGGGGCTGGGCAAGCATGCCGACAAGTTCGCCCACCAGATGTCCGGAGGCCAGCAGCAACGTGTGGCCCTGGCCCGGGCCCTGGCCATCGAGCCGCAGGTGCTCCTGCTCGACGAGCCGCTCTCGGCCCTGGACGCGAAGGTGCGCACCCAGCTGCGTGACGAGATCCGGCGCATCCAGCTCGAGGTCGGAACGACCACCCTGTTCGTCACGCACGACCAGGAGGAGGCGCTTGCCGTCGCAGACCGGGTCGGTGTCATGAGCGTGGGCAAGCTCGAGCAGCTCGCGCCACCGGCCGAGCTCTACTCGGCGCCGAAGACCCCCTTCGTCGCCGACTTCGTCGGGCTCACCAACCGCATCCGCGGCGAGGTGGCCGGCGAGACCGCCCACCTGCTCGGTGGCTCCGTGCCCCTGCTGCCCGGTTCCTCCTCGGGGCCGAGCGCCCTGGTCCTGGTGCGACCCGAAGGGGTGCGCATCGCGCACGACGACGGCGGGACGGCATCCGTCGTGAGCGCGAGCTTCCTCGGCGGACACGGCCGGGTCATCGCTCGCATCCCCGACGGCACGCTCGTCACGGTGCAGGTGCCAAACACCGACGTCACGACGTTCCGCCCCGGCGACCGGGTGACCCTGTCGCCCCGTGGGGACGCCGCCCTCGCCGTCGCCGACTAGAGGCAACGACTTCGTGCGACTTCGGTGCGGGTTTTCGGCTCAGGAGGCGCGAAACCCGCACGGAAGTCGCACGAAGTCGGGGTGAGGGGGCAGACGGCGGATGCCGGGTACAGCGACTGTCGCTGTACCCGGCATCCGTCAGTTGGGTGCTGCGGAGACCTCAGGGGGTCACTTCGGCATGAGCACCGCGTCGATGACGTGGATGACGCCGTTGCTGGCCTCGACGTCGGTCGCCGTCACGTTGACGGTATTGCCGGCCACGTCGGTCAGCGAGACCTTGTCGCCGTCGACGTTGACGGTCAGCTCGCCGCCCTGGACGGTCGCGACCTTCTGGCCGTCGAGCTTGACGACGTCAGCGGCCATGACCTTGCCGGGCACGACGTGGTAGGTGAGGATCTGGGTCAGGTCACCCTTGGGGTCCTTCAGGAGGGTGTCGACCGTGCCGGCCGGCAGCTTCTCGAAGGCGGCGTCGGTCGGGGCGAACACCGTGAACGGGCCGGTGCCCTTGAGGGTGTCGACGAGCTCGGCAGCCGTCAGGGCGGCAGCCAGGGTCGTGAAGTCGCCGGCCGCGACCGCGGTGTCGACGATGTCGGACGCCGCCATGGTCTCGCTCGGCGACGGGGAGGGCGCCTCGGTGGTGGCGGCCGCGGAAGCGCTGGAGGCTGCGGGCTCGGCCTCGTCGCTCCCACAGGCGGCGGTGGTCAGGGCGAGGGCCAGGACGGCGGCCACGGGAAGGATGCGTCGCATCGGAGGAGTCCTTTCGGGGGGTGAAGCTCTGGGTTGGTCTGACACCCCTTCTTCCGCGGGGACCCCGGGCTTGGATGCACCTTCTTCGACAAAGTTTTGACGTAGGTGCAGATGGGCTCGGGTCGGTACGCTGCGCAGCGTGACCGACAACGCCGCCGCCCACGCCCTGTCCGACCCCGCGACCGACCCGTTCGCCGTCGCCGATGCAGCGGCAGCGGTCATCCGCGAGCGCACCGGGGTGGCGGCGCACGACGTCGCCCTCGTGCTGGGATCGGGCTGGGGGCAGACCGGTGACCTCATCGGCGAGACCCTCGCGACGATCGACAACACCGACGTCCCCGGGTTCGCCAAGGCCGCCGTCGCCGGCCATTCGGGCGTCATGCGCTCGGTCGCCATCGGAGACACGGGTCGCCGCGCCCTGGTCTACGGCACCCGCACCCACTACTACGAGGGCCACGGCGTGCGTGCGGTGGTGCACGGCATCCGCACCGCAGCGGCCGCGGGGTGCCGCACCGTCGTCATCACCAACGGCTGCGGCGGGTTGCGCGAGGAGTGGGCGCCGGGCACCCCCGTGCTCATCAGCGACCACATCAACCTCACCGCCACCTCCCCCATCGAGGGCGCGAACTTCGTCGACCTCACCGACGTGTACTCCCCGCGGCTGCGCGCCATCGCCAAGGAGATCGACCCCGACCTCGACGAGGGCGTCTACGTGCAGTTCCGCGGGCCGCACTACGAGACCCCCGCGGAGGTGCGCATGGCCGGCATCCTCGGCGGTGACCTCGTCGGCATGTCGACCTCGCTCGAGGCGATCGCCGCCCGCCAGAGCGGGCTCGAGGTGCTTGGCATCTCGCTCGTGACCAACCCGGCCGCCGGCATCTCCAAGACGCCGCTCAACCACGAAGAGGTCCTCGAGGCCGGCCGCGAGGCCGCGCAGCGTTGCGGACGCCTCCTCGCCGCCGTCGTCGCCAAGATCTGAGGATGCCGTGAGCGCTCACCTGACCGACCTGCTCGCCGCCGCCCGCGCCTGGGCAGCCGACGACCCGGATGCCGTGACGCGCGACGAGCTCGTCGGCCTCGCCGACGCCGCGGAGGGCGGCGACGAGGGCGCGGCCACGGAGCTGGCCGATGCCATGGCCGGGATGCTCGAGTTCGGCACGGCCGGTCTGCGCGGGAAGCTCGGTGGGGGCAACAACCGGATGAACCGGGCCGTGGTCATCCGGGCGGCCGCCGGGCTCACGGCCTACCTGAAGACGCTCACCCCCGAGCCGTTCGTCGTCGTGGGCTTCGACGCCCGCACGAACTCGGACGTCTTCGCCCGTGACACCGCGGCCGTCGTCGTCGCCGCCGGTGGGCGGGCGGCGATCCTCAACCGCACCATGCCGACGCCGGTGCTCGCCTACGCGATCCGCTGGCTCGGGGCGGATGCCGGTGTCATGGTCACCGCCTCGCACAACCCCCCGCAGGACAACGGCTACAAGGTCTACCTCGGCGACGGGTCGCAGATCGTCTCGCCGGTCGACGCCCTCATCGCCGAGCAGATCGCGCAGGTCTCGTCGGTTGCGGGCGTGGCCCGGGCCGACGACGGCTGGGAGACCCTCGGCGACGACGTGTGGCAGGACTACCTGCGTGACGCCGCCGCCGTGGTCGAGCACGGCGCCGCGGCCGAGCTGTCGGTCGTGCACACCGCGCTGCACGGGGTCGGCACCGAGACCGTGCTGGCCGCCTTCGAGCGGGCCGGGTTCTCGGCGCCCAACGTCGTGGAGAGCCAGGCCCAGCCCGACCCGGCCTTCCCGACGGTGTCCTTCCCCAACCCCGAGGAGCCGGGCGCGATCGACGCCGCCATCGAGCTCGCGGAACAGACCGGACCGGACGTCGTCATCGCCAACGACCCGGATGCCGACCGCTGTGCGGCCGCGGTGCCGGGCCCCGGTGGCTGGCGGATGCTGCGCGGTGACGAGGTCGGTGCCCTGCTCGGGGCGCACCTGCTCGCCAAGGGTTCTGCGGCCGGGGTGCTGCCCGACTCGGCGGAGTGCGTGTTCGCCAACTCGATCGTCTCCTCGCGGATGCTCGCCGCGATGTGCCGGGCGGCCGGGGTACGTCACGAGGAGACCCTGACCGGCTTCAAGTGGATCTCCCGGGTGCCCGGGCTGCGCTACGGCTACGAGGAGGCGCTCGGCTACTGCGTCGACCCGGCGCAGGTGCGCGACAAGGACGGCGTCAGCGCCGCGCTGCTCTTCGCCGAACTGACCGCGGGCCTGAAGGCCGGGGGCCGCAGCGTCGACGACCTGCTCGACGACCTGGCCCGGGCCCACGGGGTGCACGCCACCGACGCCTTCTCGGTGCGCGTCGAGGACCTCTCGCTCATCGGCGAGATCATGGCGCGGCTGCGCGCCACCCCGCTCACCTCGGTGGCGGGGGTCGACGTCGCCCGGGCCGACGACCTCGCGCAGGGCGATGGTGGGCTGCCCCCGACCGAGGGGCTGCGCTACTACCTGGCCGACGAGTCGCGGATCATCGTGCGCCCCTCGGGCACCGAGCCCAAGCTCAAGGTGTACCTCGAGGTCATCGAGCCGGTCGGCGCCGATGAGGAGGTCAAGACCGCCCGGACCCGCGCTGGGAGCCGACTGGCCGGCATCCGGGCCGACCTGGAGGCCGCGACCCGCCTCTGACCCTCGTCCCCAGATCGAGAGGAGGCAACACGCAGGCCGTGAGGCGCCGTTCCCTGCGTGTTGCCTTCTCTCGACGGGCCCACTCGGGCTGAGACCCGCCGTAGACTCCGCGGGTGAGCACCGCCACCGACGTCGACCCCACCGCCCGCGCCCGCGACCTGCTCGGGGTGTCCCGGCTGACCAACCAGGCCCTCACCAGCTGGCTGCACGGCCTCCCCGGTGTCGACCAGGTCGGCTGCGAGGCCCGGGCCGCCGCGCTCGGCACCCGCTCGATCAAGACCACGAGCAAGGCGTGGGCCATCGACACCGCCATCTCGATGATCGACCTCACGACCCTCGAGGGCGCCGACACCCCGGGCAAGGTCCGCGGCCTCGCGGCCAAGGCCCTGGTGCCCGACCCCACCGACATGAGCACCCCACGGCCCGCGGCGCTGTGCGTGTACGGCGACATGGTGGCCGTCGCCAAGGACGCCCTCGGTGGTGCAGCCATCAACGTCGCCGCCGTCGCCACGGCGTTCCCGAGCGGGCGGGCGAGCATGCCGGTCAAGCTCGCCGACACCCGTGACGCCGTCGAGGCCGGCGCCGACGAGATCGACATGGTCATCGACCGCGGCGCGTTCTTGAGCGGCGACTACCTCACCGTCTTCAGCGAGATCGCCCAGGTCAAGGAGGTCTGCGGCAGCGCCCGGCTCAAGGTGATCATGGAGACCGGCGAGCTTGTGACCTACGACAACGTCCGCCGCGCCTCCTGGCTGTCGATGCTCGCCGGCGGCGACTTCATCAAGACCTCCACCGGCAAGATCTCCCCCGCCGCGACGCTCCCCGTCACGCTCGTCATGCTCGAGGCCGTGCGCGACTGGCACGACACCACCGGTGAGATGGTCGGCGTGAAGCCCGCGGGCGGCATCCGCACCAGCAAGGACGCGATCAAGTTCCTCGTCGCGGTCAGCGAGGTCGCTGGCGAGGCGTGGCTGACCAACGAGTGGTTCCGCTTCGGTGCGTCGAGCCTGCTCAACGACCTCATCCTGCAGCGCCAGCGGATGCGCACCGGCGCCTACTCGGGGGGCGACTACGTCGCCGACGACTCCCCCAGCCTGTACTGACCCTCTCGACGCGCCCAAAGGACCGAATCCCATGTCTCCCTTCGAGTACGCACCGGCACCCGAGTCGGCCGCCGTCGTCGACATCGCGAGCAGCTACGGCCTGTTCATCGGCGGCCAGTTCGTGCCCGCCACCGGCGGAACGCCGTTCAAGACCGTCAACCCGGCCACCGAGGAGGTGCTCGCCGAGATCTCCGAGGCGAGCAGCGACGACGTGGATGCCGCGGTGGCCGCCGCGCGGACGGCGTACACCCGCGTCTGGTCGCGGATGAGTGGCGCCGACCGCGGCAAGTACCTCTTCCGCATCGCGCGGATCCTGCAGGAGCGGGCCCGGGAGTTCGCCGTGCTCGAGACCCTCGACAACGGCAAGCCGATCAAGGAGTCGCGCGACGTCGACCTGCCGCTGGCTGCGGCGCACTTCTTCTACCACGCAGGCTGGGCCGACAAGCTCGACTACGCCTCGCTCGGCCCGAACCCGCGCCCCGTCGGGGTCGTCGGCCAGATCGTGCCGTGGAACTTCCCGCTGCTCATGCTCGCCTGGAAGGTCGCCCCGGCGCTGGCGTGCGGCAACACCGTCGTGCTCAAGCCGGCCGAGACCACGCCGCTGACGGCGCTGCTCTTCGCCGAGGTGTGCCAGCAGGCCGACCTGCCGCCGGGTGTCGTCAACATCATCACCGGCGCCGGCCCGACCGGACAGGCGATCGTCGACCACCCCGGCATCGACAAGCTGGCCTTCACCGGCTCGACGGCCGTCGGCAAGATGATCGCCCGCTCCATCGCCGGCACCCGCAAGCGCGCCACCCTCGAGCTCGGGGGCAAGGCGGCCAACATCATCTTCGACGACGCCCCCATCGACCAGGCGGTCGAGGGCATCGTCAACGGCATCTTCTTCAACCAGGGCCACGTGTGCTGCGCGGGCAGCCGGATCCTCGTGCAGGAGAACATCGCCGAGGACCTCGACCGGCGGCTCAAGCGGCGCCTGGCGACCCTGCGCGTCGGTGACCCGATGGACAAGAACACCGACGTCGGCGCCATCAACAGCCGCAAGCAGCTCGACCGCATCGAGGAGATGGTCGCGGTCGGCGAGACCGAGGGGGCGCAGCGCTGGGACTCCGGCTGCGAGCTGCCGACCAACGGCTTCTGGTTCCGCCCGACCGTGTTCAGCGGGGTCAGCCAGACCCACCGCATCGCCCAGGAGGAGATCTTCGGGCCGGTGGTCTCGGTGCTCACCTTCCGCACACCCGCCGAGGCCGTGGCCAAGGCGAACAACACCCCGTACGGCCTGTCCGCCGGGGTGTGGACCGAGAAGGGCAGCCGCATCCTGTGGATGGCCGACCAGCTGCGCGCGGGCGTGGTGTGGGCCAACACGTTCAACAAGTTCGACCCGACCTCGCCGTTCGGCGGCTACAAGGAGTCGGGGTACGGCCGAGAGGGTGGCCGCCACGGGCTCGAGGCCTACGTGACGACGGCCGGCCCACTCGAACGGGCCAGCGGAGCGGACCGATCGAAGGGAGCGAGCAAGTGAGCGCGCGGGTGGATGTTCGCAAGACGTACAAGCTCTACATCGGCGGGAAGTTCCCCCGCAGCGAGAGCGGGCGTTCCTACGAGGTGTTCGCCACGGCATCCGGCTCCGGTCGCGGGTCAGCGGCGCGCGCACCGAAGTTCCTCGCCAACGCCGCCATGGGCTCGCGCAAGGACGCCCGGGATGCCGTCGTCGCGGCTCGCAAGGCGCAGCCGGGTTGGGCGGGGGCCACGGCATACAACCGTGGCCAGGTGCTCTACCGGGTGGCCGAGGTCATGGAGTCCCGGCGGGCCCAGCTCGTGCAGGACGTGCGTGACAGCGAGGGACTGTCCCCCGCCGCGGCCGAGGCCACCGTCAGCGCGGCCATCGACCGGTGGGTCTGGTACGCCGGGTGGGCCGACAAGTTCACCCAGGTGCTCGGTGGGCTCAACCCCGTCGCGGGGCCGTACTTCGACATCTCGGCCCCCGAGGCGACCGGTGTGGTGGCCGTGCTGGCGCCGCAGCGCTCGAGCCTGCTCGGCCTGGTGTCGGTGGTGGCTCCGGTCATCGTCTCCGGCAACACCGCGGTCGTGCTGACCAGTGAGGACCGCCCGCTGCCCGCCATCACGCTGGCCGAGTGCCTGACGACCTCGGACGTGCCGGGTGGGGTGGTCAACCTCGTCACCGGGCGCACCGGGGAGATGGCCCCGTGGCTGGCCTCGCACCGCGACGTCAACGCCATCGACCTCACCGGCGCAGCAGGCGCCGAGGGCGTCGAGTGGGGAGCGCTCGAGGCTGCGGCCGCCGAGAACCTCAAGCGGGTGCTGCGCCCGGGCGGTGCTGGGGCCGAGGCGGTGGAGCCCGACTTCTCGGCCACCCCCGACCTGTCGCGGCTGACGGCGTTCCTGGAGACCAAGACGGTCTGGCACCCGAAGGGCCGCTGACCCCGCAGCACTTTCTCGCCCGATGCCAGAACCTTCAGCTCGGCACCACTTCATTTGTGGTGTCAACCTGAAACGAGTAGCACCGGGCGAGAAAGTTCCGAGCGGGGGTTGGTCCTAGACTGATCATCCGTGGCCCACGACCCGACGACCGCCCCTGCCTCCGGATCCTCGGGTTCACCGTCCCGCCAGCGGGTGGTCGTGCTCGCCGGGCCGAGCGGATCGGGCAAGTCCCGCCTGGCGTCCCGGCTCAACAGCACCCACGGGTGGCCGATCTTCCGGCTCGACGACTTCTACCGCGACCTCGACGACCCGGCCCTGCCCCGCAGCGAGGAGCTCGGCATCGTCGACTGGGACCACCCCGACAGCTGGGACGCCGATCGAGCCCTCGCAGCGCTCCTCGACCTCGTCGACACCGGCCGCACCCACACCCCCGACTACGACATCTCCACGAGCCGCGCCGTCGGCCACCGCGAGCTCACGGCCGCCCCGGACGACCTCGTCCTCGCCGAGGGCATCTTCGCCGCCGAGGTCGTCGCGCGGCTGGAGTCGGTCGGCATCCTGCACAGCGCGTGGTGCGTGCACCACCGGCCGTCGGTGACCTTCGTGCGACGCCTGGCTCGCGACCTCAAGGAGCGTCGCAAGCCCCCGATCACGCTCGTGCGCCGTGGCCTAGCGCTCATGCGGGCCGAACCCGAGATCGTGCGCCGCCAGACCGACCTCGGCGCCCTGCCCGCCCGCGCCACCGAGGTCGAGCGCCAGTTGAGAAGGGACGTCAGCGGCGTCGTCTAGGGTGATCCGATGGGTGACGGAGGGGACGCACGATGACGGAGAATCCATGGGTGGCACCGGGCTCGACGCCGCCTCCGGAGCCGACGCGCCCTGACCCCACGGCACCGCCGTCGGATGCCGTCGCGCCCCCGCCGTACGCACCCTCACCTCCCGGGTACGCCGCCGCACCACCGGGCCATGCCGGCCCACCACCGGGTTACGGCCCACCACCGGGTTACGGCACGCCACCGGGGTACACCTCCCCGCCACCCGGGTACGCATCGCCGCCACCGGGGTACGCCGTGCCGCCTGCGCCGGCCTATGCCGGCCTCGAGTTCCGGCCCGGGATCATCCCGTTGCGCCCCCTGAGCCTCGGCGACGTCTACAGTGCCGTGACCAAGGCCGTGCGCGGCAACGTCGCGGCGACGATGGGCCTTGCCCTGCTGACCTCCCTCGTCTGCCTCATCCCGTTCACCGCGCTCGGTGCCTGGGTCGCCAACCAGGAGACGCTGGAGTTCGACAGCGAGGAGTTCGGCCTCTACGGCACCATCGGCAGCTCCCTGCCCACGATCGGGTCGCTGCTGGCCTCGATCGCCCTCACCGGCTTCCTCGCCTACGTCATCGGGCAGGCCGTGCTGGGGCGCAAGGTCGGGATCGGCGAGACGTGGGACGGCACCAAGCGCCGACTGCCCGCCCTGGCCGGGGCCGTCGTCCTCACCATCGTCGGGGCCGTCGCCGTGACCGGCGCGATCCTCGGCGTGCCGATCGCGCTGGCCGCCAGCCAGGGCTTCAACGGCTTCACGGTCATGCTCCTCGTCCTCGCGTTCCTGCTGCTCGTCGTCGCCTACCTGTTCCTGTGGACCCGCACCGCCTTCGTCACGTCCGTCATCGTGCTCGAGGGCCGGGGTGCCTTCAACGCCTTCGCCCGGTCGTGGCGGCTGACCTCGGGCAGGCCGTTCTGGCGGATCCTCGGCATCCGGTTCCTCACGTCGATCCTCGTCAGCACCGTGGCCCAGGTGATCGTCCTCCCGATCGCCCTGTTCGGGGTCTTCGGCATCATCGCGCTCGGCGGAGAGTCGCAGATCTTCATGTGGCAGGCGATCCTCGGGGGCGTCTCGGGGCTCATCAGCGCCGTCATCACCACGCCCTTCTCGGCCGGCGTCGACGCGTTGCTGACGGTCGACCAGCGCATCCGCCGGGAAGGGCTGGACGTCCAGCTCATCCACACCGCCCAGCACGGTGGGCCGCCCCCGTGGCCCAGCGCCGTCCAGGACCGCTGAGCCCGTGCGCCTCGATCCACCGCTCGACCCCACGTCCCCCGAGGCGCGGACCTGGCTCGAGAACGAGCTGAGCAAGGGCATCTACCGCGACGACCGCAGCCTGCTGGAACGCCTGCAGAACTGGCTCATGGAGCTGTTGTCCAGCACCGGGTCAGGCAGCCTGCCCGCGTGGTTGATCGCCGTGGCGATCGGCATCGCCCTGGCCGTGCTCGCCCTCGTGGTGGCGCGTTCGGTGCGGGCCGAGCGTCGCATGACGGTCGACCGACCCCACGGCGTCCTCGACGGCCCGACGCGCACGGCCACCGAACACCGGGCCGAGGCTGCCCGGGCGCTGGCAGCGGGCGATCACGCCACGGCAGTCGTCGAGTCCTACCGCGCCATTGCCCGCTCGGCCGTCGAGCGCACCCTGCTCGACGACCTGCCCGGCCGCACCGCCCACGAGGTGGCGATCGCGCTGGCACCCGCCTTCCCGGCATCCGCCGATCGCCTGCGCGATGCTGCCGACACCTTCGACGCCGTGCTCTATGGGCGCCGGGCCGCCGCTCCCGAGGCCGCTCGCGACCTGGTCGCCCTCGACACCACGCTGGCCACCACCCGGCCCGTGCTCCCCGAGGTGCCCTCGCAGGCCGGGGCCGGCCGATGACCGCCGGCGCCCCCACCACCCAGTCCGCGCCCGCCGACGTGCTCTCGGCTGGCGACGCCGGTGGGATGCCGCGTGCAGCGGCGCCGCGCGCACGGCGACGTCGTCGAATGGGCGCCTACGCCCTCGCCGTGACGCTCGGTCTGACCCTCATCGCCCTCCTGGCCCTCACGGCCCAGCGGCCGGGAGAGCCGCTGGACCCGCAGAGCCCACGCCCGAACGGGGCACGAGCGCTCGTCGAGGTGCTGCGCGAGCAGGGCGTCGACGTCGAGGTCGTCCGCTCGGTCGCAGACCTCGAGGCGCTCAGCCCCGACGCCGACACCACGGTGGTGATGAGCAACCCCGCCAACCTCGGTCCGGGAGCCACCGCACGTCTGCGCGAGGCGACGACCACGGCCGGTCGGCTCGTCCTGCTCGGGGTGGACAACGACCACCTCGACGAGCTCGGGCTGCCCGTGCGAGCGTTCGGCGGTTCTGCCGGCGACCTCGTGGCGCGCTGCTCCTCGAGCATTGCCCGTGACAGTGACGTCGTGTCGGTCACCGAGAGCCGCTACCTCGTCGAGGACGGAGCGAGCGGGGTGCGGACCTGCTTCGCCCTGCCCGACCCCGAGAGCCTGACCGGCGAGCCCGCCCCCGGTGGTGTCTACGGCTCCGGCATGGTCGAGCTGGGGGGCACCGCGACAGCACCGGACGTCGTCCTGATCGGGTTCGGGTCCTCGTGGAGCAACGAGTACATCGCCGAGAACAGCAACGCCGGCACCGCGGTGCGCGCGCTCGGCTCGTCCCCGCGCCTGGTCTGGTACCACCCCGGAGCCCAGGATCTCGCGCTCGCCGGAGGCGAGGCCCCGCAGGACGTGTGGCCGGCGTTGACCGGTTCTGCCCTGGTCATCCTCTCGGTCGCGATCGTGGCCCTCGCCCTGGTGCGCGGACGTCGCCTCGGGCGTCTCGTGAGCGAACCACTGCCCGTCGTCGTGCGGGCCATCGAGACGACCGAGAGCCGCGGACGGTTGTACCGCCGCGCCGGCGACCCGGGCCGGGCCGCCGCCGTGCTGCGTGCCGCCACGGCTGAACGCCTCGGCCGTCGGCTCGCCGTCGCCCCCGGCGCCGGCCCGGCAGGCCTGGTTCCTGCCGTGGCCGTCGCGACCGGTCGGCCCACCGAAGAGGTCGCTGGCATCCTGATCGGGCCTGCGCCCGCGGACGACGCGGCCCTGATCCACCTCGCCCAGCAGCTCACCGACCTCGAGGAGAGGGCCCACCACCCATGACCGACTCACCACACGCCGACGCCTGGCGCCCGTCAGGCTCCGAGAACCCTGCGAGCGCCACGAACCCGGTGAGCGCCGAGGGCGCCCGCGCGGCCCTGCTCGCCGTGCGCGCCGAGGTCGCCAAGGCCGTCGTCGGGCAGGATGCCGCGGTCGCCGGGCTGCTCGTCGCCCTGCTGTGTCGCGGCCACATCCTGCTCGAGGGGGTGCCTGGTGTCGCCAAGACGCTGCTGGTGCGCGCCCTCGCCGCCTCGCTCGACATCGAGACGCGGCGGGTGCAGTTCACCCCTGACCTCATGCCCGGTGACCTCACCGGTTCGCTGGTCTTCGACGCCCGCGAGAGCGACTTCACCTTCCGCCCGGGGCCGGTCTTCACCAACCTCATGCTCGCCGACGAGATCAACCGCACTCCCCCGAAGACGCAGTCGGCGATGCTCGAGGCGATGGAGGAGCGCCAGGTCAGCGTCGACGGCCACCCCCACCCGCTGCCGAACCCGTTCATGGTGGCCGCGACCCAGAACCCCGTCGAGTACGAGGGCACCTACCCGCTCCCCGAGGCGCAGCTCGACCGCTTCCTGCTCAAGGTCGTGCTGCCCCTGCCCGGCCGCGACGACGAGGTGCAGGTGCTGCGGCGCCACGCGAACGGGTTCGACCCACGCGACCTGGCCGCGGCCGGCATCCGCCCGGTCGCCAGCGTCGCCGACCTCGATGCCGGTGTCGCAGCGGTGCGCGCGGTCTCCATCTCCGACGAGGTGGCTGCCTACATCGTCGACATCGCCCGGGCGACGCGGGTCTCGCCGTCGCTGGCCCTGGGCGTGTCCCCCCGTGGTGCCACGGCGCTCATGGCGACGAGCCGGGCGTGGGCCTGGCTGGCCGGGCGCACGTTCGTCACCCCCGACGACGTCAAGGCCCTCGCGCACGCGACGCTGGCGCACCGGCTGTCGCTGCGCCCCGAGGCCGAGCTCGAGGGCGTCGGCGTCAGTGCGGTGCTCGACAGTGCCCTCGGTTCGGTGCCCGTCCCCCGCTGATGGCGATCACCTGGCGCTCGGTCGTGCTGGTCCTGCTGGGGCTGGCACCGGTCGCCGTCTGGCCGAGCGGCGCGACGGTGCGCTGGTGGCTGCTCGCCGTCGCCCTGCTCATCGCGCTCGACGTGCTGCTGGCGAGCCGTCCGGGGGTGCTCGACATCGTGCGCAGCGCGCCGACCCAGGTTCGACTCGGCGAACGGACGACCAGCACCCTGTGGATCACCAACACCTCCGGCCGCGGGGTTCGTGGTCAGCTGCGGGACGCGTGGCCTCCGTCGGCAGGGGCGGTGGATGCCGTGCACGACCTCGCGGTGCCGCCTCACGAACGGGTTCGGTTGACCACCATGTTCGCCCCGACCCGGCGCGGTGATCGCAACGCCGACCGGGTGACGGTTCGGCTGCGCGGCCCGCTCGGGCTGGCGGCCCGGCAGCGCTCGTTCCCCGTGCCCGGCTCGTTCCGAGCCCTGCATGCCTTCCCGTCGCGGCGCCACCTCCCGAGCCGGTTGGCGGTCCTTCGCCAGCTGGACGGCCGGGCGGCGGTGCGGACCCGCGGCCAGGGCACCGAGTTCGACAGCCTGCGCGAGTACGTGGAGGGCGACGACGTGCGCTCGATCGACTGGCGGGCCACGGCTCGGCGCCAGCACCTCGTCGTGCGCACCTGGCAACCCGAGCAGCACCGGCGGGTCATCATCGTGCTCGATACCTCACGCACGAGCGCCGGGCGCATCGGTGACGCACCCCGCCTGGATGCCGCGATGGATGCCACGCTGCTGCTCACTGCGCTGGCCGGTCACGCTCGCGACCGGGTGCAGGTGCTGGCCGGTGACCGGGTCGTCCACGCCCGGATCAGCGGCACCGACCGCGCCCGGTTGTTGCACGACACGATCAGCACCCTCGCCCCGGTCGAATCCCGGCTGGTCGAGGCCGACTGGCGAGCCCTGGCCACCGAGGTGGTGCGACTGGGCACCCACCGGGCGCTCGTCGTGCTCATCACCTCGCTGGAGTCCGCGGCCATCGAGGAAGGGTTGCTTCCCGTGCTGCCTGCCCTCGCGGCCCACCACCGGGTGGTCGTCGCCTCGGTGAGCGACCCGGCGCTCGTGGCGATGGCCGCAACGCGCTCCACGACGTCCGAGGTCTATGACGCAGCCGCCGCGGAACGCACGGTGGCGCTGCGCCGCCGCACGGCATCCGCGCTGGAGCAGTTGGGGGTCGACGTCATCGACGTCGGGCCCGATGAACTGCCCGTGCGCCTGGCCGACCACTACCTGATGCTCAAGCGCCAAGGCCTGCTCTGACGATCGGGGTCCATCGCTTCGGACCACTGGGGCGAATTGATGCGGAACCCGGGCCCGGCGCACGGGCACCCCTCGGGCCTACACTCAATCTCATGCCAGAGTCCCGAGTCATCGCCGACCACCGCATCATGGGCGGGGTCCCTTGCGTGCGTGGAACTCGGATCCCGGTCGCCGTGATCGTCGGGCTGGTGGCTCAGGGTCGCACGGCCCAGGAGATCCTCGCTGACTACCCCACCTTGACCGCTGATGACGTCCGCGCGGCCTTGGAGTTCGCCGCAGCAGCGGTCAGCGAGCGGCAGGTTCCGCTGCGCACCTCGGCGTGAAGTTCCTTCTCGACGAGTGCCTCAGCCAGCGTGTGGTGTCGCTACTCGAGGAGGCCGGCCATGATGTCGTGCACGTCGTGAGTAGCGCACTTGCCGGAAGCGTCGACGATGACGTCTTGGAAGCAGCCCGCGCCGCGGGTCGGGTCCTGGTCTCCTCGGACACCGACTTCGGTGAATTGCTGGCCAATCAGGGTGCTCAACTTCCGAGCCTGATCCTGTTCCGGCAGGGTAACCGAACACCAGACCATCAAGCCGAGACCCTGCTGGCGAACCTCGAGCAGGTTGCCGAAGACCTGGATCGCGGCGCCATCGTCGTCTTCACCAACGACAACATCCGGATTCGGGCCCTGCCGATCTAGAGCGGGCCGGGTGCACTGGCGGCGCTATGACGCACCTTCTCCTCGTGCGCCCGATGGGTCAATGGCTCTCCTTGCCCGGTGTTAGAAGGCCGGTTTCATAGGCGTAGACGACGGCGTGGACCCGATCTCGCAGGGCGAGTTTCATGAGGATTCGCTTGACGTGTGTCTTGACCGTGCTCTCGCCGAGGTTCAACTCTTTGGCGATCTCGCGGTTGGCCAGTCCGTGTCCGATGTGTACGAGGACCTCGCGTTCCCGGTCGGTGAGGCGGCTGAGGTCGCGGTTGCTGACGTCGGTGGCGTGCCTGCCCGTTGCCGTTGCCCTGGCGAACTCGTGCATCAGGCGCCGGGTGACTGACGGGGAGAGCAGGGCGTCGCCTTCGGCGATGGTGCGGATGCCGGCGAGGAGCTCCTCTGGCGGGGTGCGTTTGAGCAGGAAGCCGCTGGCGCCGGCGCGTACCGCTTCATAGACGTACTCGTCGATCTCGAAGGTGGTCAGGATGAGGACGCGGGGAGGTTCTGGCGCACCGCCTGGGACGGCTGCGCTGGCGATCCGCCGGGTGGCTTCGATGCCGTCGGTGCCGGGCATCCGGATGTCCATCAGTACGACGTCGGGATGCAGTGCGTTGGCGAGGGCGACAGCATCGCTCCCGTTGGCTGCTTCAGCCGTCACGACGAGGTCGTCCTGGGTCTCGATCATCATTCGCAGGCCGGCGCGCACGAGGGTGTCGTCGTCCACGACGAGCACGCTGATCGTCATCGTGCCCCGACCTCGTGGCGTTCCGCCGGCACACCAGAACCGTGCCCGTGGCCGGGCTCCAGAGGGAGGACCGCTTCGACCCGGAACCCGCCGCCGGTGGCGGGGCCCGCGGTGAGACGGCCGCCAAGGACCTTGGCGCGCTCTGTCATCCCGGCGATGCCGCGCCCACCGATGGCGTGGCTCCGCCCGGGCGGGACGCGGCCGTCGTCCGCGACGAGCAGGTGCAGCTCGGTGCGGGTGCACGACAGGACGACGTCGACGTGTGCCACGCCCGCGTGCTTGAGCGCGTTGGTCAGGGCCTCCTGGGCGATGCGGTACGCCGCCGCACCGACGTGCCGGCCGACCGGGCTCTCGCAGTTGTCGTGCAGCGTGATGTCGGCGCCGGCGGTCTGAAGTTCCTGAACCATTGTGGCAATGTCTGCACTCGTCTTGGCAGGTGCGCGGATGGGTGCTTCGGTGTCGTCGAGGAGGCCGAGCATGTGGTCGAGGTCGGTCAGGGCGCTGCGGCCGAGGTTCTCGATCTCGTGGAGCGCGGCGAACGCGGCCATAGGACGGTTGGACAGCCTGGCTGCGCCCGCCTGCAGGACGATGACGTTGACAGCGTGACCCACAGCGTCGTGCAGCTCACGAGCGATCCAGGTGCGTTCTTCGGCAATCGCGGCTGCGGTCAGCTGCGCTTGGGATGCCTCGAGGTCGTCAACCGCCTGGCTGAGCTGCTGAGTGCGGTCCTGGGTGCGCCGAACGAAGACCGCCACGGCCCAGCCCAGCCCGAACAGCAGGAACCACACCACGATGACCAGGGGGTCGGGGTCACCGGGACCGTAGAAGGTGGAGGTGGACAGTGCCAGCGCCGCGAGACCCACGATGGTGGCCGAGACGCGCACAGGCCGGGTCAAGCCGACGGAATAGGCGAACAGGGGAACAGCGAGCGGGGCGTTGCTGTCACCCTGGGTGGCGCTGGCCAGCAGGTAGAGCACGGTGGCTGCGACCAGCGTCGTCACGGGCGCATGGCGACGCACCAGCAGCAGCGCGTTCGGGCTCAGGGCGAGCAGCCACCCAGCGCCCTCGATGGCGCCGTACTGGTCGACGTAGGCGTCGCTGCGCAACGACACGACGGTGATCCACGTGAACAGCGCCGTGACCGCGACATCGGCGGCCACCCACCGCATCCCGGCTGGGTGCCTTCGATCGGGGTGGGTCCAACCATTCACGTTCCGACCGTACCGCCGCCTCCGAGGACGCGGGTCCCCCCACGGGGGGACCCGCTCTCATCCCGCAGGATGCCTCGACTTCGAGCGGCCAGGGGGACGACGCAGGGTCGCCGGTCGGCGAGCGTGAAAGCACACCCCATCGAGGTAGAGGAGCACCATCATGAGCGCCCACGTCCAAGACGACAAGGCCGTGACCGGCAGCGCCCAGCAGGAGCAGCCCAGCGGTCCCGCGCCGTTCCCCGCACGAGGCTCAGCGCGCCGCAACCGTCGACTCGGCCTCCTGGTGGCCGTCTCCCTGGCTGTCGCGTGGGGACTGGCTGCGGGCTGGTGGACGCCGCGCGGGCCACTGACCTCCAGCGCGGCGATCTGGTCGATCGCGATCAGCTTGGCTGTGGGTGCCGCGGCCGGGTTCGCCGTGCGTAGCCGGTGGGCGATGGTGTTGGCCCCGGCCGCGTTCGCCACCGTTTTCGAGCTCGCTCGGCTGCGCGTCGACGGCCCCATGGTCGACGGCATCCACGCCAGCTTCTATGGAGCCATCGCCTTGGTCACCGGGCGCGGTTTCCATGCCCTGTTGACCCTGTTCCCCATGGCGCTCGGCGCGGCGGTGGGCGCAGGGGTGGCCAGGTCACGAGCAGGCGACCGGGGCACCGCGCCGCATCAGCCGGCACGGGTGCTCCCGCGCGCCGGTGCCGTCATCGCCGCAGTCGCGCTGGTGGCCCTGACCGCGGGGCTGGCGCGGCCGGCGACGACCGCTGCCATCACGGCGTCCGGTGGAGAGCCAATCCCGGGTTCCGTGGCCGAGCTGACGACGGTCGAACTCGGCGGCCACGAGCTGGGCCTGATGATCCGCGGAGCCAACATCGACAACCCGGTCCTGCTCTTCCTCGCCGGGGGGCCGGGGGGTTCCGAGCTCGGGGCGATGCGACGCCATCTGCCCGAGCTCGAGAAGTACTTCACCGTCGTGACGTGGGACCAGCGCGGAGCCGGCACCTCCTACGCGCAGCTGGACCCCACGGCCACCGTCACCCTCGACGGCTACGTCTCGGACACCATCGCACTGACCAACTACCTCCGCGCCAGATTCGACACGAAGGACATCTACCTGCTCGGCCAGTCGTGGGGAACCACGCTCGGCGTGCTCGCTGTGCAGGAGGAGCCGCAGCTCTACCGAGCATTCATCGGCACCGGCCAGATGGTCAGCCAGAGCGCCACCGACCAGATCTTCTACAACGACACCCTGGCCTGGGCGGCCCGGACCGGCAACAACGGCCTGGTCGAGCAGCTGAAGGCGGACGGTCCACCGCCCTACGCCGCCATGTTCCCGTACGAGACGGCCCTGTCGCACGAGAGCGACGTCTACCCGTACGACCACAGCGGCAACTCAGAAGGTGCCGGCCAGATGTCCGAGAACCTGCTCGTGCAGGAGTACAGCTTCATCGACCAGGTCCACGTCCTCGGCTCATTCATGGACACGTTCGCAGCCCTCTACCCTCAGCTGCAGGACATCGACTTCCGCAAGACCGCCACGGACTTCGAGATCCCGATGTACTTCGTCCAAGGGGCCCACGAAGCACGCGGGCGAGCCCAGCTCTTCGAGCAGTGGTACCCAACGGTCAACGCCCCGATCAAGGACGTCACCGTGCTCGAAACATCGGGACACCGGCCCCTGTTCGAGCAACCCGACGAGTTCATCGACTACCTGGTCGGCACGGTCCTGCCAGAAACGAACCCGCGCTGACCCATCGTCGACTGCCCGCGGCCGCCCGCACCCCTTCGAGGCAGTACTTCAGCCAAGGAGCGCGGCGGCCAGCGCGCTCGTCGCACAGGATGCCCGCCACGCGGCGATAGGACGCGCGTCGGGGCGACCGGATACTTGTGCGACTGCGTTGGGGGTTCATCCGTCGCCGGCATGCGCTCATCGCGGCACGCGATTCTGGACTACCTTGGGCTTATGGCTGATGGGATGGAGGCGGCGTCGTGAGCCGGGACATGCTGAACGACCCGCCTCGGGCGGACCGTGCTTGCACGGGCGAACGTGGTTGCCCGGTCGAGATCCACATCCACGGCTGCGAAGTGGACTCCGACTGGAGCCAGTGCAACCAATGGTGGGAGCACCCGAACCGCGCGTGACGACCGAGGCCAGGGAGGAACGTGGCGGCCGCAGCCTACTGCCGTAAGAGAGAAGGAGCCTCCATGTACGGCATCGACCTCACCTCGATGGCCTCGTGGGCAATGTACGTCGAGTTCGCCAAGGCGCAGGTCGTCGTCCTGCAGCGGCAACTCGACGACGCGATCGAAGGACACGACGCAGCCGTGGTCACGCTCGACTCCGCCGTCGGGGAGGGCAGGCTGACGCGCGAGCAGGCAGACCTGATTCTCGCGTCCTACGAGAGTCAGGCGAGGAGGCTCACGGAGTTCCTCGAGCGGTTCAAGCGGACGTTCGGCCTCGACTGACCCGCCCGCCCACCTCTCGCCCATCAGGGACGCGGAGAACGGCCTCCGGGACCCAGGTCGCCCTCGCGGCGAAATGACGCACGCAAGGGCAGTGCCTCTAGGGCGCGTCTCCTAACGCGTCGAGCCAGATCAGGACGGCGCGTAGGAGGGCTCCGGCTCGGTAGGTCAGGGCGAGCTTGTCGTAGCGGGTGGCCAGGGCCCGCCACTGCTTGAAGGTGTTGAAGCTGCGTTCGACGACGTTGCGGTTCTTGTACCGCTGCGTGTCGAACGCGGGAGGTCGCCCGCCCTTGGCGCCGCGGCGTGTGCGGTTCGCCTTCTGGTCTTGGGGTTCGGCGATGACGGCGGTGATGCCCCGCCGGCGGAGCAGGGCACGGTGGCCGCGGCTGGAGTAGGCCTTGTCACCCAGGACCGCGTCGGGGGTGGTGCGGGGACGCCCGCGGCCGCGGCGGTGCATGCGCAGGGCGTGAAGCAGGTGCGGGAACATCCGCGAGTCGCTGCCCTGCCCCGGGCCGAGCAGCACCACCAGCGGCCGGCCGTTGCCGTCGCACAGCTGGTGGATCTTGGTCGACAAGCCTCCACGGGAGCGGCCGACGGCGTGGTCAGGCGGCTCCTCGCCCAGATTCTTGTAGTTCGGTAGGTCCCCCTGTGACCTGCTGCGCTCGGGGCAGGTTCGTGCCGTGCTGATGCGCACGGGTGACGGTGGAGTCCACGCTGACCTGCCAGTCGATCAGCCCGGCAGCATCCGCGTCGGCCAGCAACTCGGCCAGGACCCGGTCCCAGGTGCCGTCCCCAGCCAGGCGCCGGTGCCGCTTCCACACCGTCTGCCACGGACCGAACTCCGCCGGCAGGTCACGCCAGGCGATCCCGGTGCGGTACCGGTAGATGATCCCCTCGACCACCTGCCGGTGATCACGAAAAGGCTTGCCCTGCTTGCCATCCGACGACGGCATCAGCGGCGAGATCAGTTCCCACTGCGAGTCGGTCAACACCCGGGTTCGAGACATGGGCCCAATAATCACCGACGACCACGCTCAACTTATGGAGACACGCCCTAGCGCACGCCTCCCGTCTACCCGCGTAGAAGGCTTGGACCCTTCGGGTCGATGGTCGCGGATCAGTAGATGTGATGGATGTCGTCAGGACGGAGCCGTCGGATCGGACGTCTCGCTGGTGTGGTGTTCACTCGCGCCGCGGCAGGCGAGCCATAGTCGTGAATGGCGAAAAGCGGCTCCGGTGGGGGCATCCTCATGGAAAGGAAGGCAGGATTCCCGGGGCTCGCCGCGACCCATTCGACGGCTGACGCAACCACCATCTGGTTGTGCTCATCGGCGAAGGACTCCGCCTCCGCGCCGGTAAGCGATAGTTCAGGGGGCATGGGAGGGCCATCGTGTGAACCGTACAAAAGCGCGATCGAGGGTGTCACAGGAAGGAGGATGGCCTCGGCATGAGCGAAACCGCGACCACCCTTCAGTAGAACGAACTCGTCCTCTACAGCGGAGGGTGTTCCTCCAGGGGCCTCTTGGGTAGCAACAGGCAGAACCGGCTCGTCGCCGATTATCAATAGGGGTTGGTCCAGTCTCACCATGGCGGCCGGACGATGTCTGAGTTCGACCTCGGCGCGCTCGGCCAGATGCCCGAACATCTTGAGGTGCTCGTTGGGGTGGGGTACGAACTCCGTATTCCGAGCATCCTCCGCCGAGATCTTGTCCTCGTTCAAGAGCTTCACGGTGTAGTCAGTCAGTATTTCGATGGAACGCCGCATCCCCATACCTCGCACTGCCTGCATCCCGACGAACGCATCCAAAGTGGCCCGCTCCTGCGGTGTGAAAGCCCGCGATCTTGCGAACACTCGGGAGTCAAGATGCTGTCGCAGGAGCTCTGCGGCTCCCCCCTCCACCTCGCTCAGGAGCGATTCCAACCTAGCGTCGAGTACCGAACTCTCGGTGACCGCGGTGTAGAAGTCGCGCACCGCAAGGTCGCCGATAGATCGAAGCGAGGCTTTCCCGTCGGCCCTGTTGCGGACCCGCAACTGCCCCTCCGGCGAGGCGAAACGCGCCAGCAGAAACCTCGGGACAATGTGGTGGCGGGCCCCGACTGCCGCTTGGGGATCGAGCTTGTCCAGCCATTCCTGTGCACGCCTGTCAGCCTCCCGATCCGAGAGGTGGGGCTGAAGCAGGTTGGTCACGTTTCCAATTGTGGCTGCTCCCTCCGACAGGACGACTGGACCTGCCTTCACCCTGTCCGTTGGGCGGCGCTATGACGTTACTTGTCAAGCGTGGCCAGCTACGAGAGACGTCTCACATCGGGCGCTTGGCACCGATGTTGACGGACGCGTCGGTTGAGGACGAAGGCGTCGCCCAGGGTGATGACGATGAGGGCCTGAACGTCACTGACGGTGAGCATGTGGATGTCCGCCTGGGGTGGCCTGTCGTCATCGTGTCGCCGGC
>Ga0209369_1000374_pt1 | contig 71152 bp, 73 predicted proteins | sample EBPBio142010_DNA_FD_185865 | JGI IMG/M metagenome (GOLD analysis project Ga0209369, IMG submission 185865) | Wastewater treatment Type I Accumulibacter community from EBPR Bioreactor in Madison, WI, USA - Reactor 1_10/4/2010_ DNA (SPAdes)... | ecosystem: Engineered > Bioreactor > EBPR >...
TGATACATGGGCTTGTGCAGGTGCATTGCCAAGCCAAAACCGGCGACATGTGCGCGCCAGGCTTCGCCTGACCAGCGCGGATGGTGCGCAGGCAGCTGCTCCACCCATGTCAGCGGTGTCAATGTGTCCGGCCAGGGCGCACGCGGATCGCGCCAGAACACCTGGGCGCGATATTCCGCCGGTTGCCGCACGGCATCCATCCCGAGCAATGTCACACTCCCCGCCTGCGGCGCAGATTCGCCGGCAAACAGGCGCAACAGGCTGGTTTTGCCCGTTCCATCGCCCCCTTGTATCAGGGATAGCCCGGCTGGAAAATCTGCACTCCAATCCTGGAACAGGCTGTGTCCAGGGAACCCGAACCCCAGGCCCTGCACATGCAGCACGGGTGCGTTGCTGGTGGGTTGCGACGACATGGTCAGCACCTTTCGTTTTATCGTCTACGGGACGGCATCTGCCGCACGTCATGAAGCTGCATTTTCTCGATTTTGACTACAGCGAAGACGCAGAAGGCACGGCCACCTGGGACGCCATCGCTGCCATACCCGCAGCGCGCATGAGTGAGCTGGAGCACGAGATCATCAGCGTGCTGGCCTGGGCGCATGCGGAATATGGTGAGCTGCGCGGCCCCCTGGAATCCGGTGGCCTTTGGGATTACGACCTGCAGTGCGAGCGTGATGGCCACCCTCTGCTGGCGATGAGCTATAACACCGAAACCCGGCGACTGGAGCCATTGCCGCAGTTGCTGCCTGATGCACGCGTGGCCCTGACTCTGTCACTATGCGGCGGCCAGGCGTTTGACGAGGCCTTTGCGGCGCGTTTCGGCGCCGCATAGTCCAAACCAGCGCCCCTTGCCTGCTTATTGCAGAGATTCTGTAGCCGCGTCTGGCAGCAGCAATGGCAGCACGGCAATCCCCTCATCCAGCAACTCTGCCGTTTCTCCTGGAGAGGCCTGGCCCCGAATGGGGCGCTCCTCGATCTCACCGTAATGCATGCGCCGGGCCTCGACAGCAAAGCGTTGCCCGACATCCTCGGTGCGCGCCACAATCTGCCGGGCCATATGCAGCCAGGCCGCGTGCATCGCCTGGGGTGTCACGGCCCCGTTGGTGGCTTGCACTGGCTGAGTTGGCTGGGACGCCTGAGGTCCGGCATCAGAAGACGAGCGCAGATTCAGGCGTGGCGCGCTTAACCCCTTGCGAATATGGGCATTGCCACACAGGGGGCATTGCACCAGACCACGCGCCAACTGACTCTGAAAGTCGTCCTCGCTACCAAACCAGCCCTCGAAGGCATGGTCATCGGCGCAAAACAAATCCAGAACCTTCATGACACACCCGTTCAGTGTGCAGGGCGCCTGCCACGATGCATCAGATAGCGGTAGACGAATCCGGGAAATGCCAAGGTGATGAACAAGGCACCGGTCACGGCATAGAACTCCCAGCCTTGAGGCGCAATCTGTCCGGCGCGCTTTTCGATCAGCAGCGCCAGCGCACCCACCAGAAAGTACAGCAGCAGCAGTTCGAGCGCACGCGCAAAGAATGGTTTGCCCTGGTCTGCCCGCGCGCCGACCACCAACCAACGGTCATTGATAAAAGGTAGATTGGCCGCCACAAGGGCGGCCAAGATCACCAGCCAAATGGCTGCAGTCTGGGTCATGGGTTGAACAATACGCCCATCAGGTCGCCAATGCGCGCACGATGGCGTCAGCACACAAGGCCATCAAGCCACCTGGAAGAACGCCCAGAATCAGCACCAAGGCGCCATTGATGGAAAGAACCACGCGCGCATCGAAGGGCGCCGACACCTTGCCAGCCGTGAGCGGCGCATCGAAATACATGACCTTGACTACGCGCAGGTAGTAGAAGGCGCCAATCAACGACATGACGACGGCAAACACCGCCAGGGCCACATGCAGGCCATGGCCAGACGCTACCAGCGCCTGCAGCACCGACAGCTTGGCGTAAAAACCCACCAGTGGTGGAATGCCTGCCAGCGAGAACATGCAGACCGCCATGACAGCTGCGTACAGCGGGCTGCGCTGGTTCAGGCCAGCCAGGTCGGCGATTTCCTCACTCTCGAAACCTTCGCGTGCGAGCATGGCAATCAGGCCAAAGGCAGGCAGCACGGTCAGCACATAGGTGACGATGTAGAACATGGCCGAGCTGTAGGCGGTTTCGGCAGCATTGGCATCCACCATGCCGTTGACCACTCCCGACAACAGGCCCAGAAACAGGAAACCCATGTGCGAAATGGTCGAATAGGCCAGCATGCGCTTCAGATTAGTCTGCAACACACCGGCCACGTTGCCCACGAGCAATGAGGCGATGGCCAGCACTGCCAGCATCTGTTGCCAGTCAATCGCCAGCGGCAGCAGGCCATCGACCAGGAGGCGAATCGCCATGGCAAAGGCCGCAAACTTGGGTGCGCTACCGATGATCAGCGTGACCACCGTGGGTGCACCCTGATAGACGTCAGGAATCCACATGTGGAACGGCACAGCACCGAATTTGAAGGCCAGGCCGGCGACGATGAAGACCACGCCAAACACCAGTACCTGGTGACGAATCTGGCCCGCATTGATGGCCTTGAACACCTGGCCGATGTCCAGGGAACCGGTGGCGCCATAGACCATGGACAGGCCATAGAGCAGAAAGCCACTGGCCATGGCACCGAGCACGAAGTACTTCATCGCGGCCTCGGTGGCCGTGGTGTGATCACGGCGCAGCGCAACCAGCGCATAGCTGGACAGCGTGAGCAATTCCAGGCCCAGATAGATCACGATGAAGTTATTGGCCGAAATCAGCACGCAAATGCCCAGCAGCGCAAGCATGGTCAGCGTGAAAAGCTCGCCTCCACGCAACATGCCGCGGTCAAGCGCATAGGAACGGCCATAAACCAGCGTCACCATCAGTGACACTGTGGCAAAGCACTTGAGCCAGTTACCCATGGCATCGCTGACCACCATGTTGCCCCAGCCATAGAAGGTGTTGCCACTGCTGGCATACATGGCCTGCATCACGGCAACCACGGCCAGAGAAAGCATGGTCAGCACATAGGTCGCCGTGCGTCGCGTACTTCCCACGCCCAGATCTACCAGCGCAATCACGCAGGCCATGACCAGCAGCACGATCTCAGGGTAAATCGCCAACCAGCTGATGTTGTCAATCATCTTGTATCTCTCGCTTCGCTAGTCCGGTCAGTTCAGCTTGGTTTGCGCCACATGCTTGAGCAGCTCGGCCACCGACACATCCATCACATCGGTAAAGGGCTTGGGATAAATGCCCATGTAGAGCACGGCGATCGCCAGCACGCCCAACACCAGGAATTCACGCCCATTGAGGTCGGTCATGGCACGGACGTTGTCATTGGTCACGGGGCCCAGATAGACCCGTTTGTACATCCACAGCGAGTAGCTGGCACCCAGGATCACGGCAATCGCAGCACCCAGGCCAATCCAGAAATTGAAACGCACCGAGGCAATGATCACCATCCACTCGCCAACGAAACCAGCCGTTGCAGGCAGACCGCAATTGGCCATGGAGAACAGCAGCGCAAACGCCGCAAACTTGGGCATGGTGTTGACCACGCCGCCGTAGTCTGCAATCTGGCGGGAATGCACGCGGTCATACAACACGCCAATGCACAGGAACATGGCGCCCGACACGAAGCCGTGGGCAATCATCTGCGCCAGCCCTCCAGACACGCCAAGGTCGTTGAAAATGAAGAAGCCCAGCGTGACAAAGCCCATGTGTGCCACGGACGAATAGGCCACGAGTTTTTTCATGTCCTTTTGCACGATGGCCACGAGGCCGACGTAGATCACCGCTATCAGCGACAGGGTGATCATCAGCCAGGCCCATTCATGCGCGGCGTCGGGAGCGATCGGCAGTGAGAAGCGCAGGAAGCCATAGGCACCCAGCTTCAGCATGATGGCCGCCAGCACTGCGGAACCACCGGTGGGCGCTTCGACGTGCACGTCGGGCAACCAGGTATGCACCGGCCACATCGGCACCTTGACGGCAAAGGCCGCGAACAACGCAAAGAACAACAATGTCTGTGCCGTGCCGCCCAGCGGCAGCTTGTGCCAGGCAGCGATATCAAAGCTGCCACCTGCCTGGTTGTACAGGTAGATGAAGGCAACCAGCGTCAGCAGCGAGCCCAGCAAGGTATACAGGAAGAACTTGAACGCCGCGTAGATCTTGTTCGGCCCACCCCACATGCCGATGATCAGGTACATCGGTATCAGCGTGGCTTCAAAGAACACATAGAACAGCATGCCGTCGAGTGCGGAGAACACACCGATCATCAGTCCCGACAGAATCAGGAAGGCCGCCATGTACTGGTAAACACGCTCGGTGATGGACTCCCACGAAGCGATGACCACGATCACGGTGATGAAGGCCGTCAATGGTACGAACCACATCGAGATGCCATCCACGCCCAGGTGGTAGTGCATGTTGAAGCGCGCGACCCAGGGGGCCTTTTCAACGAACTGCATGGCTGCAGTACCGGCATCAAACCCGCTGATCAGCGGAATCGTTACCGCCAGCCCCAACAGGGAGCCGATCAGCGCCAGCCAGCGCACGGTACGCGCATGCTTGTCGCAACCGAACGCCAGAAGCAGGACGCCAAAAACGATGGGCGTCCAAATGGCAAGACTCAACAAACCCATTTGTTATTTGCTCCTATTTGTTGAGCCAGACGAAATACGTCATGAGGGCGAAGACACCCAGGATCATGAACAGTGCGTAGTGGTACAGGAAACCGGACTGCACACGCCGGACTGCGGCAGAAATACGCGCCACCAGCTTCCACGAACCGTTCACGATGGCGCCGTCGATCAACCCCTGGTCACCACCCTTCCACAGAACCACACCCAGCAGACGCGTGCCGGCTGCAATGATGTTCTCGTTGATCCAGTCCATGTAGTACTTGTTCTCGAGCAAGGTGTAGATGGGCTGAAACACACGCTTGATCGCCGCCGGCAGCGCCGGATTGACGATGTACATGTAGTAAGACAGCGCAACACCCGCCAGAGCCAGCCAGAACGGCGCCGTCTGCAATGCATGCACGGCCATGGCCACAGGGCCGTGGAACATCTGCGCCAGTTGCGCCATCGCCGCATGCTTGGAACCGTCGACAAAGATCACGTCCTTGAAGAAGTCGCCAAACAGCATGGGCTGGATGTACATGAAACCGATCACCACCGAAGGGATGGCCAGCAACACCAGCGGCACCGTCACCACCCATGGCGACTCATGTGGCTTGGAATGGTCGTCATGGTGATGGTGCGGGTCGGGCTCTTCCTGCGCTTCATGGGCATCAGGGTTCTGGTCGTAGCGCTCCTTGCCATGGAAGACCAGGAAGTACATCCGGAACGAATAGAACGCGGTGACAAACACCCCCGCCATGACCGCAAAATGTGCAAAGCCGGCAGCCGGCAGCTGGCTGAAGTGAACTGCCTCGATGATGTTTTCCTTGGAGTAAAAACCGGAGAACAGAGGCGTGCCAATCAGTGCCAACGAGCCGAGCAGCGAGGTGATCCAGGTGATGGGCATGTACTTGCGTACGCCACCCATCCAGCGGATATCCTGGTTGTGGTGCATGCCCATGATGACCGAGCCGGCACCCAGAAACAGCAAGGCCTTGAAGAAAGCGTGCGTCATCAGGTGGAACACCGCGACCGAATAGGCGGATGCCCCCAGCGCCACGGTCATGTAACCGAGTTGCGACAGCGTGGAGTAGGCCACCACGCGCTTGATGTCGTTCTGAATGATGCCCAGGAAGCCCATGAACAGGGCCGTGATGGAGCCGATGACCAGGATGAAGTTCAGGGCAGCATCGGACAGCTCGAACAGTGGCGACATGCGCGAGACCATGAAGATGCCCGCCGTCACCATGGTGGCGGCGTGGATCAGCGCAGAAATCGGCGTCGGACCTTCCATGGAGTCAGGCAGCCAGACATGCAGCGGGAACTGGGCCGACTTGCCCATGGCGCCAATGAACAGACAGATGCAGATGACGGTGATCAGCATCCAGTCGGTGCCAGGAAACACCAAGGCACCCAACTCCTGCTTCTTGGCAAACACCTCGGCGTAGTCAAAGCTGCCGGCATAGGCCGCAATCAGGCCGATGCCCAGGATGAACCCGAAGTCACCGACACGGTTGACCAGGAAGGCCTTCATGTTGGCGAAGATGGCCGTTGGCTTGTTGAACCAGAAACCGATCAGCAGGTAGGACACCAGGCCCACGGCTTCCCAGCCAAAGAACAGCTGCAGCATGTTGTTGCTCATCACGAGCATCAGCATGGAGAAGGTAAACAGCGAGATGTAGGAGAAGAAACGGTTGTAGCCCTCGTCTTCCTCCATGTAGCCAATGGTGTAGATGTGCACCATCAGCGACACAAAGGTCACCACGCACATCATCATCGCCGTCAGGCCGTCGATCAGAAAGCCGACCTCCATCTTCAGGCCGCCAACCACCATCCACGTATAGAGGGTTTCGTTAAGGCGTGCGCCATCCACGGCCACGCTGTACAGCGTGGACGCGGAGATCAGGAAGGACACCAGCACGCCCAGAATGGTCAGCGTGTGCGAGATGCGGCGGCCGAACCAGTTGCCACCAAAGGCCGTGCCAAAAAGGCCTGCCAGCAGGGAGCCGGCCAACGGTGCCAAGGGCACAGCCAGCAGCGTCGAAGCAGAAAGGGTTTGACTCATTCTTGAGAACCTTGCAAGTACCGGTTAGCCCATCAACCCTTGAGGGTGTTGAGATCTTCCGCATTGATGCTGTTCTTGTTACGGAACAACAGCACCAAAATGGCCAAGCCAATGGCCGCTTCGGCGGCCGCCACGGTAAGGATGAAGAACACGAATACCTGACCGTGCATGTCGCCCAGGTAGTGCGAAAACGCGACAAAGTTCATGTTCACCGCCAGTAGCATCAACTCGATCGCCATCAGCAGCACGATCAGGTTCTTGCGGTTCAGGAAAATACCGACCACCGCCAGGGCAAACAGCATTGCCCCCAGCGTCAGAAAATGGCCCAGGGTCAATGTCATGCCTTGTTCTCCTCTGCACTGATATCGCCGTCTGCCAAGGGTTGTGCTGCCTGCGTGACCGGCATCTTCACCACGACCAGACGATCACTAGCGCGGGCACGCACCTGGGCCGTGACATCGCTGGCCTTGACGTCCTTGCGTTGGCGCAGCGTAAGGGCAATAGCGGAAATCATGGCCACCAGCAGAATCACGGCAGCGATCTCCACCGGATACAGATATTCGGTGTACATCAGTTTGCCCAATGCCTGGGTATTGGAATACGGCACCACCTGTCCGGCCGCATTGACCAGAGTCGCGACGGCCTTGGGTTCTTCCACTCCACGGAAGCCGGTCATCAGCACCGCACCCATTTCAAACGCCACCAGGGCACCTATCAGGGCAGCCAAGGGGAAATGCTTCCAAAATCCACGACGCATTGCGTCGATACGAATGTCCAGCATCATCACCACGAACAGGAACAGCACCATCACTGCCCCCAGGTACACCAGCACCAAGGCAATGGCAAGGAACTCGGCCTTCAATAGCAGCCACAAACCGGCAGCTTGGGAAAAGGCCAGAATCAAATGCAACACGGCATGCACGGGATTGCGCGCCGTGATCACCCGGAAGGCCGCGTACAGCAGCACTACCGAGAACAGGTAGAAGAATCCGGTTTTAACGTCCATGGATCGGGTCTTTTCAAAAGTTCAGGTGTGATGCGTCACCCGATCAACGGTATTTCGCGTCCGCCGCCTTGGCCGCCGCGATCTCGGGTTCATAGCGATCGCCCACAGCCAGCAGCATTTCCTTGGTGAAATACAGGTCACCCCGTTTTTCGCCGTGGTATTCAAGGATCTGCGTCTCCACGATCGAATCCACCGGGCAGCTTTCTTCGCAAAAACCACAAAAAATGCACTTGGTCAGGTCGATGTCATAGCGCGTGGTACGGCGCGTGCCATCGGCACGCACATCGGACTCGATAGTGATGGCCATCGCCGGGCACACGGCCTCGCACAGCTTGCAGGCGATGCAACGCTCTTCGCCGTTGTCGTAACGGCGCAGCGCGTGCAAGCCACGAAAGCGCGGCGACAAAGGCGTCTTTTCTTCGGGAAACTGAACCGTGACCTTGCCACGGAAGGCATAGCGCCCGGTCAGCACCATGCCCTTGGCCAATTCCCAGAGCATGAAGCTCTTGAAGAAATCCTTGAGAGAAAAAGATGCAGGAGCAACAACAGCAGACATGAATGGTGTCCCCGCTTATTTCCAAATATTCCAGGGCGACAGCAACCAGGCGCCCACGACCAGCACCCACACCAGGGTCACCGGGATGAAGATCTTCCAGCCCAGACGCATGATCTGGTCATAGCGATAGCGCGGGAAGGTGGCGCGGATCCAGATGAACATGGATACCACCACAAAGGTCTTGATGCCAAGCCAGATCCAGCCCGGAATGAAGCCGAGGGCGTCGACTGGCGGCAACCAGCCCCCCAGGAACATGATCACTGCCAGGATGGACACCAGCCACATGGCTGCATATTCAGCCAGGAAGAAGATGGCAAAGCCCATGCCCGAATATTCGACCATGTGACCAGCCACGATCTCCGCCTCGCCTTCCACCACGTCAAACGGATGGCGGTTGGTTTCGGCAACCCCCGAAATCAGATACACGAGGAAGATGGGCAGCAAAGGCAGCCAATTCCAGGACAGGAAGCCCAACCCGATCCCAGCCATGGTGCCGCGAGCCTGCCCCAACACAATCTCGGTCAGGTTCATGCTGCCCGTCACCATGATCACCACCACAAAGCAAAAGCCCATGGCGATTTCATAGCTGACCATCTGTGCGGAAGCGCGCAATGCGCCAAGCAAGGCGTACTTGGAGTTGGATGCCCAGCCTGCAATGATCACGCCATAAACCTCTATCGAGGCAATGGCCATGACCAGCAGCAATCCGGCGTTGATATTGGCCAAGGCCGTATCCGGCGCGAAAGGCACCACCACCCAGGCTGCCAGGGCCGGCATGATGGCCATGACCGGGCCCAGGAAGAACAGACCCTTGCTCGCAGCCGTGGGTTGGATCACTTCCTTGGTAAGCAGCTTCAGACCGTCGGCCAGGGGCTGCAGCAGGCCCAGGGGACCAACCCGATTGGGCCCAAGGCGCGCCTGCATGAAACCCAGCAGCTTGCGTTCCCACAAGGTGAGGTAAGCGACTGCCCCCATCAGCGGCGCCAGCACGCAAACGATCTTGATCAGATTCCAGATCACCGGCCAGCCCATGCTGGTCCACCAGCTTGCGGCGACCAGGTTCAAGCCCCCGTTGTAAATCGCGTCAATCATGCAACGACTCCTTCACGTGCCGCACGTGCGTCGGCGGTCAGTTGCAGCGCTGGCGCACGACGCACCAGGCCATCGAGCTGGTAAATGCTGGCCACCACAGGCGCAGCCGCCGGCCCGTGTGCCACGTCGATGGCCGCCTTGGTGGCATTGCTCAGTTGCTGAGAAGTCAACTGCTCCAAGCCGGCCGTGGCCTGGTTCAGTACATCCTGCGAGGACTCAAACTCCACACCCGGCAGAGCCATGATGTTGGCGAGCACGCGCAACACCTTCCAGGCGGGACGCGTCTCACCCAGCGGGCGCACGACGGCATGGAAACTCTGCACCCGGCCTTCGGCGTTGACAAAACTGCCGGAGGTTTCAGTGAACGGAGCTATGGGCAGCAGTACGTCGCTGATGTCCATATTCGTTTTGAACGGACTCAATGTCACCACCATGTCCACGTCCGCCAGCCCCCGGGCCGCATTGGCACCCGCTGCGGAGTCGAACTCGGGCTCGGTATTCAGCAGGAACAAGGCCTTCACCTGCCCCGCCAGCATTTGTGCGGCATTGAGGCCGCCCTGGCGTGGTTGTGCGCCGACGAACTGGGCACCAACGGTGTTCGCCGCCTCGCTCAGATAGCCGAAGGTGGCACCGGTTGCCTGTGCAATCCACTGCGCGAGTGCCAGCAGACTGGATGCCTGAGCGTGGTGGGCGGCGGCATTGCCAAGCAAGATGGCCTTGCGTTCACCGCTGAGCAGTGCGCGGGCAATGGCCAGCGCCTCATCGTTTGCCTTGCCGGACACGACCGGCGCCACAGTACCCTTTTCTTGCGCCACGGCGGCCGCAACATCGGCCAAAGCTTGCGTCCAATCAGCGGATGCCACTACGGATTGTGTCGCAGGCAAAGCCCAGTCATATGCCATGGCATTGATGGCAAATACCTTGCAACCCTTGCGCGCTGCCTGGCGGATGCGCTGGGCGAACAGCGGGTGATCCTTGCGCAGGTTGGAGCCCAGTACCAGTACCGACTGCAGGTCGGTCAGTGCCGCGATGGGCATGCCGAGCCAGCGAACCCCCTCGGGTGTGGCGAACTCGGCGTGGCGCAGGCGGTGGTCGATGTTGTCGCTGCCCAGCCCACGCACCAGTGTCGCTGCCAGGTGCAACTCTTCCAGCGTGCTGTGCGGGCTGACCAACGCGCCAATGGCCGAAGCGCCATGTTTGTCGCGTACGCATTTCAAACCATTCGCCACATACTCCAGCGCCGTCTGCCAATCGACCTCCTGCCACTGACCACCCTGCTTGAGCATGGGGCGCTGCAGACGATCGTCACCATTCAGTGCTTCATAGGAGAAGCGGTCGCGGTCGGCAATCCAGCACTCGTTGACGGCCTCGTTCTCCAGGGGCACGACGCGCATCACCTTGTGGTTCTTGATCTGCACCACGAGGTTGGCACCCGTGGAGTCATGCGGTGAAATCGACTTGCGGCGAGACAACTCCCAGGTGCGGGCGCTGTAGCGGAAGGGCTTGCTGGTGAGCGCACCCACCGGGCAAATGTCGATCATGTTGCCCGAGAGTTCCGAATCGACCGTGTCACCCTTGACAGTCGTGATCTCCGAATGCTCCCCGCGGTTGATCATTCCCAGCTCCATGTCGCCGCCAATCTCCTGGCCAAAGCGCACGCAACGGGTGCAGTGGATGCAACGGGTCATCTCCTCGGTGGAGATGAGCGGCCCTATGTCCTTCTTGAGAACCACGCGTTTTTCTTCACCGTAACGCGAGGCCGAAGCGCCATAGCCCACGGCCAAGTCTTGCAGCTGGCATTCGCCGCCCTGGTCGCAGATCGGGCAATCAAGCGGGTGATTGATGAGCAGGAACTCCATCACCGATTGCTGCGCCTTGATGGCCTTGTCACTCTTGGTGCGCACGATCATGCCCTGGGTCACCGGCGTGGCGCAGGCCGGCATGGGCTTGGGCGCCTTCTCGATGTCCACCAGACACATGCGACAGTTGGCCGCGATGGAGAGCTTCTTGTGGTAGCAGAAATGGGGAATATAGGTGCCCGACTTTTCAGCAGCATGCATGACCATGCTGCCCTCGGCAACCTCCACCTTCTGACCGTCCAGTTCAATTTCAACCATATGCTTTTCTCACACGCGGGCGGCGGAGGTGCCCTGCTTGACCGCGGCCTCGATCTTGGCCACGAACTCGTGGCGGAAATGCTTGATCATGGCGCGCACAGGCATGGCAGCCGCGTCGCCCAGCGCACAGATGGTGCGCCCCATGATGTTGAACGCCACGTTGTCGAGCAGCTCGATGTCTTCCTCGCGGCCCTGGCCGTGCTGGATGCGGTGCACCACGCGCCACAGCCAGCCCGTGCCCTCGCGGCAGGGTGTGCACTGACCGCATGATTCGTGCATGTAGAAATAGGATAGACGCACCAGCGACTCGACCATGTCACGCGAATCGTCCATGACGATCACTGCGCCCGAACCCAGCATGGAGCCGGCCTTGGCGATGGAGTCGTAGTCCATGGTGCAGTCCATCATGATGGAAGCAGGCAACACGGGCGAGGAAGAGCCGCCGGGAATCACCGCCTTGAGCTGGCGCCCCTTGCGCACGCCGCCTGCGAGTTCGAGCAGCTTGGCAAACGGCGTGCCCAGCGGAATCTCGTAGTTGCCGGGGCGCTCGACGTCACCCGAGACCGAGAAGATCTTGGTACCTCCGTTGTTCGGCTTGCCGCATTCCAGATAGGCCTGACCACCATTCCTGATGATCCAGGGCACGGCCGCAAAGGTCTCGGTGTTGTTGATGGTGGTCGGCTTGCCGTATAGACCAAAGCTGGCCGGGAACGGCGGCTTGAAGCGCGGCTGTCCCTTCTTGCCTTCGAGCGACTCGAGCAGCGCGGTTTCCTCGCCGCAGATGTAGGCGCCAAAGCCGTGGTGCGCGTGCAGCTGGAAGCTGAAGGCGCTGCCCATGATGTTGTTACCCAGGTAGCCGGCGGCGCGCGCCTCTTCCAGGGCGGCCTCGAAGCGTTCGTAGACCTGAAAAATTTCGCCGTGGATGTAGTTGTAACCCAGCGAAATACCCATCGCGTACGCGGCAATGATCATGCCCTCGATGACGATGTGCGGGTTGAACATCAGGATGTCGCGGTCCTTGCAGGTGCCCGGCTCGCCCTCATCGGAGTTGCACACCAGATGCTTCTGCCCAGGAAACTGACGCGGCATGAAGCTCCACTTCAGCCCCGTGGGAAAACCCGCGCCGCCACGACCGCGCAGGCCTGATTCCTTGACCGTGGCAATCACCTGATCCTGCGTCAGGCCTTCCCCGCCATCCTTGCCGAGGATCTTGCGCAGTGCCGCATAACCACCGCGCGCTTCGTAATCCTTGATGCTCCAGTTGCCGCCATTCAAGTCCGCGTAGATCTGCGGGTTGATGTGACGGTCATGGAAGCAGGTCTGAACGCCCGTGGCCTGAAACTGCGACAGGACTTGTGCGACCGTGGTCATTGCTGGCCCTCCGCAGCGCGCAAGCCGTCGACCAATTGGTCGAGCTTGTCGTTGTCCATGAAACTGCACATGTGACGGTCACTCACCAGCATGGCCGGCGCGTCCGCACAGGCACCCAGGCATTCGCATTGCTGCAGGGTGAACATGCCGTCCGGCGTGGTCTCTCCCATCTCGATTCCGAGCTTGGCTTCAAGGTGATGCAGGGCCTGGTTGCCGCCACGCAGCTGGCACGGCAAATTGGTGCACACCGCCAGCTTGTACTTGCCCACGGGTTGCTGGTTGTACATGTTGTAGAAGGTCGTGACTTCATGCACGGCAATCTCGGGCATGCCCAGGTAGTCGGCAATCACGGCTTCGTTTTCCTGGCTGACCCAGCCCTGCTCCTGCTGCACGATGGACAGGCAGGCCATGACGGCGGACTGCTTCTGTTCAGGCGGGTACTTGGCTACTTCGCGCGCAAAGCGCGCCTTGGTCGCTTCGGTAATCATCGGTCAATCTCTCCGAACACGATATCCATGGTGCCGATGACGGCCACGGCATCGGCAATCATGTGGCCGCGCGTCAACTCGTCATATGCCGACAGGTGGGCAAACCCAGGGGCGCGGATCTTCAGGCGATAGGGCTTGTTGGCACCATCACTCACGATGTAGATGCCGAACTCGCCCTTGGGGTGCTCGACCGCGGCATAGGCCTCGCCCTCGGGCACCTTGAAGCCCTCGGAGAACAACTTGAAGTGGTGGATCAGATCCTCCATGCCGGTCTTCATGCGCTCGCGCGGCGGGGGTGCCACCTTGTAGTTGTCCACAATGACCGGGCCCGGGTTGGCACGCAGCCACTTCGCGCATTGCTGAATGATGCGGTTGGACTGGCGCATTTCTTCCACGCGCACCAGGTAGCGATCGTAACAGTCGCCGTTCTTGCCCAGAGGAACGTCGAAATCGACGCGGTCGTAAGCGTCGTAGGGTTGCTTCTTGCGCAAATCCCAGGCTACGCCGGAGCCGCGCAGCATCACACCGGTCATGCCCAGATTCAGGGCGCGCTCGGCCGAGACCACGCCAATGCCCACGGTGCGCTGCTTCCAGATGCGGTTCTCGGTCAGCAGGGTTTCGTATTCATCCACCAGGTTGGGGAACTTGGCGCAGAAGTCCTCGATGTAGTCCAGCAGCGAGCCCTGGCGGTTGCTGTTGAATTGCTCCGTGGCCTTGGCACTGCGCACCTTGCTGGGCTTGAGTTGCGCCATGCTGTCAGGCAGGTCGCGGTACACCCCACCCGGGCGATAGTAGGCGGCATGCATGCGCGCGCCAGACACAGCCTCGTACATATCGAACAAGACCTCGCGCTCGCGGAAGGTGTACATGAGCACGGTGGATGCGCCCAAATCCATACCATTCGAGCCCAGCCACATCAGGTGGTTGAGCAGGCGCGTGATCTCGCCAAACATGGTGCGAATGTACTTGGCGCGCAGCGGTACCTCGATACCCAGCAGCTTCTCTATGGCCAGGCAGTAGGCCTGTTCGTTGCACATCATGGACACGTAGTCCAGCCTGTCCATATAGGGCAACGACTGGATATAGGTCTTGTGCTCGGCGAGCTTCTCGGTCGCACGATGGAGCAGGCCCACATGGGGGTCGGCACGCTGCACCACCTCGCCGTCGAGTTCCAGCACCAGGCGCAACACACCGTGCGCGGCAGGATGCTGCGGCCCGAAGTTCAGGGAGTAGTTCTTGATATCAGCCATGTTCAAACACCTGGGCAGCGCGCCGCCTCAGTGCAGGCCTCCGTATTTTTCTTCGCGGATGATGCGCGGAGTGATCTCGCGCGGCTCTATGGTCACGGGCTCGTATATCACGCGACGCTGCTCGGGGTCGTAGCGCATCTCCACATGACCCGACAGGGGGAAATCCTTGCGGAATGGATGGCCGATGAAACCGTAGTCGGTCAGGATGCGGCGCAGGTCGTTGTGGCCATCGAAAACGATGCCGAAGAGGTCGAAAGCCTCGCGCTCGAACCAGTTGGCGCCGCTCCAGATGTCGGTCACGGAGGGAATCACCGGGAAGTCGTCATCCGGGCAGAACACCTTCACGCGCACACGCTGATTCAGCGACACCGACAGCAGATGCGACACCACCGCATAGCGCAAGCCGTCTGTGCCTACTTCACGGTATGTCGAATAGTCCACGCCACACAGATCGATGAGCTGTTCGAAACGGCATTGCGGTGCATCACGCAAAGTCTGCATGACATCCAGATAGTCACCAGCGGCAACCACGACGGTGAGCTCATCGAGCGCCAGTGCGATATCGCGCACCTTGTCGCCCAGCGCGGCCGCCACGGCCTCGCGCAGCTTCTCAGGGTGAATGGCAAAGTCGGTCATCAATACCCCTCAAACACGCGCAATGGTCTGGGTGCGGCGGATCTTCTGCTGCAGCTGGATGATGCCGTAGATCAGCGCCTCGGCCGTAGGCGGGCAGCCCGGCACGTACACGTCCACCGGCACCACGCGGTCGCAGCCACGCACCACGGAATAGCTGTAGTGATAGTAGCCACCGCCATTGGCGCAAGAGCCCATGGAGATCACCCAGCGCGGCTCGGCCATCTGGTCATAGACCTTGCGCAAGGCGGGCGCCATCTTGTTGCACAGCGTGCCGGCAACAATCATCAGGTCGGACTGGCGCGGGCTGGCGCGGAACACCTCGGCACCAAACCGCGCCAGGTCATAGCGCGCCGCCGCCGCATGCATCATCTCCACCGCACAGCAGGCGAGGCCGAACGTGACGGGCCAAATGGATCCGGTCTTGGCCCAGTTCACCACAGCGTCGTAGCTCGTGGTGACAAAGCCTTCCTTCATCACACCTTCAATCATTGCGTCATTCCTTGTGTAGCGCCGCTCATTCCCAATCCAGGGCGCCCTTTTTCCACTCGTAGGCAAAACCTATGACCAGGATGGCCAGGAAAATCACGACCGCCACGAAACCCGTCATCCCCACATCCTGCAAGGCCACGGCCCAGGGGAACAGAAAGGCGATTTCGAGGTCAAACAGAATGAACAAAATGGCCACGAGGTAGTAGCGCACATCGAACTTCATGCGCGCATCGTCAAAGGCCTCGAAGCCACATTCGTAAGGGGAGTTTTTTGCCGGGTCGGGGCGATTGGGGCCCAGCACATAGCCCAACACAAGGGGCACGACGCCGACACCGACGCCAACCAAGATGAACAAGAGAACTGGGAGGTATTGATCGAGGTTCATCTATGCCGCTCTCGCCGGTGAAACCGCCTCACACAGCTCGCACTGCGGGCCCGTGAGGCGGCCTTTTTATTTGGTGCCGTCGGCGAGACTCGAACTCGCACAGCTTTCGCCACTACCCCCTCAAGATAGCGTGTCTACCAATTTCACCACGACGGCTGCTGTATGCATCTGGATGGCTTGAGGACCGATGGGACGGTTTTTGCTTTCCAGACAGCCGGGGATTCTACCCCGGAAAAACCCTGTCACAAAGCATGGAGGCGCTTTTTTGCTACGCCTCTTGCATGCTCATTTGGTTGGGATTTGCGCCGCACCAGATGCCGGTTCCGCCGCTGATGCGGGCACCGCTGCATCGGCTGGCGCTGTGCTGCTGGCGGGCACTGCTGCGGCCGGTGTCTCCAGCACGCTGCCCGTGCTTGGCGCACGCTGATTGCCGAAATAGGCCAGGGCCAGCGTGGCCACGAAGAACACGGTAGCCAGGGCCGCCGTGCTACGCGACAAGAAGTTGGCGCTGCCGCTGGCGCCAAACAGGCTGCCGGCGCTGCCACTGCCAAACGCGGCGCCCATGTCGGCACCCTTGCCATGCTGGATCAGGATCAGGCCGATCATGCCCAGGGCCGTCAGCATCTGCACGGCCAGAATGATGTTCACGATTGCATTCATGCTTGGTTAGCTCCTCAACTGATAGCTGCTTACGCTTGATTGGTCTGCGCTGCAGCAATAATTTGCAAAAAGTCTGCGGCCTTGAGCGAGGCACCGCCGACCAGGCCACCATCGATGTCCGGCTGCGCCAGCAACTGCGCCGCATTCGCCGCATTCATGCTGCCGCCATACAGCAGCGGTATGCGCGCTGCCTGCTCGGTGGCGGCCGCCAGTTGGGCACGCAGCACGGCATGCACGGCCTGGGCATGCTCCGGCGTCGCCGTGCGACCGGTGCCAATGGCCCAGACAGGCTCGTAGGCGACCACAATCTCGCTGATGCAATGGCCGTTGGCCTGGATCACCGCCGCCAGCTGGCGCTTGACCACCGCCTCGGTCTGACCCGCCTCGCGCTGCTCCAGCGTTTCACCCACGCAGACGATGGGCGTGATGCCCGCGGCCAGCGCACGCTGAGCCTTGGCGGCCACCACGGCATCGGTTTCGCCATGGTATTGGCGGCGCTCGGAATGGCCCACCAGCACATAGCGCGCGCCGAAGTCGCGCAGCATGGCCGCCGATGTCTCGCCCGTGTAGGCACCCGATTCATGCTGCGAGACATCCTGCGCCGCCAGCGCAATGCTTGATCCCGCGACCAGCGCCTGCACCTGCGCCAGGTAGGGCGCCGGCACCGCCACGGCGACGTTGCAGGCCGGCTGGCCCAGGCCGCCACGCAAGCCCTGCAGCAGTGCGGCGTTGGCCTGCAGGCTGCCGTTCATCTTCCAGTTGCCGGCGATGAGTTTCTTTATCTGAGTCATGTCGTCCACCTCAAAACAATCTTGCCTATATGTTGGTTCGACTCCATCAGCGCATGTGCCTGGGCCGCATCGGCCGCGGCAAAGGTGCTGTGAATGACGGGCTTGATGGCTCCAGACGCCAGCAGCGGCCAGACCTGCTCGCGCAGGGCCTGGGCGATCGCCGCCTTGAAAGCCACAGGGCGCGGGCGCAGCGTGGAGCCGGTGATCACCAGGCGCTTGCGCAGCACCAGCGCGGCGTTGAACTCGGCCTTCACGCCACCTTGCACGGCAATGATGACGATGCGCCCATCCTCGGCCAGGCACTCCACCTCGCGCGCCACATAGGGGCCGGCGACCATGTCCAGCACCACGTCCACGCCACGCCCCTCGGTGATGCGCTGAACCTCGGCCACGAAGTCCTGCGACTTGTAGTTGATGGCATGGTGCGCGCCCAGCGCCAGACAGGCGGCGCATTTTTCGTCGCTGCCCGCGGTGATGATGACGGTGGCGCCGCGCGCACGCGCCAGCTGTATCGCCGTGACGCCTATGCCGCTGCTGCCCCCCTGCACCAACAGGGTCTCGCCTGCCTGCAGGCGGGCGCGGTCGAAGACATTGCTCCACACGGTGAAGAAGGTCTCGGGCAGCGAGGCCGCCTCGACGTCGGACAGGCCAGCGGGAACCGGCAGGCATTGCGCCACCGGGGCCACGCAATATTCGGCATAGCCGCCACCAGCCACCAGCGCGCAGACGCGATCGCCCACAGCGAAGCCGGCCGCGGCCAGGGCCGCCGCGTCACCCGACTCGATGACGCCCGCGACCTCCAGCCCCGGCAGGTCCGAGGCACCGGCAGGCGGTGCGTAATGCCCCTTGCGCTGCAGCACATCGGGGCGATTGACACCGCTGGCCGCCACGCGGATGAGCAGCTCGCCCACCCCCGCCATAGGCACTGGGCGCTCGCCCAAACGCAGCACCTCAGGCGCACCAAAGGCCGTGATTTCTACCGCTTGCATTGTCAATTCACCGCATAAATTTCAAGCCAAAATGGCTGCTTGCGCCCACTAAGTAAGCGCAAGCAGCTCATTTTTCAATAGCAACTGCCACGCGACCTGCTTACTCCTGCGTCGGCTGATCCTGCTCGGCACGCTCGGCGCGAGGCTCACGCGGCTCGCGGTTTTCACGCGGCGCGCGCGGGGCACGCTCGCGGTACTCGCGCGGCTCACGCGGTTCGCGCTCGGGCATGCCGGCGGGGCGCTCAATCAGTGCCTTCATCGACAGCTTGATGCGGCCCTTGTCGTCGGCCTCCAGCGCCTTGACGCGCACGATCTGGCCTTCCTGCAGGTAGTCGGTGACCTTTTCCACGCGCTCGTGCGCGATCTGGCTGATGTGCAGCAGGCCATCCTTGCCCGGCAGCACGTTGACCAGGGCGCCGAAGTCCAGGATCTTGGTGATCGGGCCTTCGTAGACCTTGCCGATTTCAACTTCGGCGGTGATCTCCTCGATGCGGCGCTTGGCCTCGTCGGCCTTGGCGGCCTCGGTGGCAGCGATGGTGATGGTGCCGTCTTCCTCGATGTTGATCTGGCAGCCCGTTTCGTCGCACAGCGCGCGGATGGTGGCGCCGCCCTTGCCGATCACGTCGCGGATCTTCTCAGGGTTGATCTTCATGGTGAACAGCTTGGGCGCAAAGCTGCTGATCTCGGCCTTGGCCTCGCCCATGGCTTCCTGCATCTTGGCCAGGATGTGCATGCGCGCTTCCTTGGCCTGGGCCAGGGCGACTTGCATGATTTCCTTGGTGATGCCCTGGATCTTGATGTCCATCTGCAGCGCCGTGATACCGGCGGTGGTACCGGCCACCTTGAAGTCCATGTCGCCCAGGTGATCCTCATCGCCCAGGATGTCGGTCAGCACGGCGAACTTGTTGTCCTCTTTGATGAGGCCCATGGCGATACCCGCCACATGCGCCTTCATGGGTACGCCCGCGTCCATCATCGACAGGCAGCCGCCGCAGACCGAAGCCATGGAAGACGAGCCGTTGGACTCGGTGATCTCGGACACCACGCGGATGGTGTAGGGGAACTCTTCCTTGCTCGGCAGACAGGCCACCAGGGCGCGCTTGGCCAGGCGGCCGTGGCCGACTTCGCGGCGCTTGGTCGAGCCCATGCGACCCACTTCGCCGGTCGCAAAGGGAGGCATGTTGTAGTGGAACAGGAAGCGGTCTTCGAACTCGCCAGCCAGTGCGTCAATGCGCTGCGCGTCGCGCTCGGTGCCCAGCGTAGACACCACCAGCGCCTGCGTCTCGCCGCGCGTGAACAGGGCTGAACCGTGGGTGCGCGGCAGCACGCTGTTGCGGATTTCGATAGCACGCACGGTGCGCGTATCGCGGCCGTCGATGCGTGGCTCACCGGCCAGAATCTGGCCGCGCACGATGCGCGCTTCGATGTCGAACAGCATGTTGTCCACCTTGACGCCGTCAAACGCCACGCCCTGCTCGGTCAGCGCCGCCTTGGTGGCGGCGTAGGCCTCGCGGCAGGCCTGGGTGCGCAGCTGCTTGTTGCGGTTTTGGTAGGCGGCGCGCAGTTTTTCTTCGGCCAGCTCGCCCACCTTGGCGATCAGGGCCTCGTCCTTGGCCTCGGCCTTCCAGTCCCACACCGGCTTGCCGGCGTCACGCACCAGCTCGTGGATGGCGTTGATGGCGATCTGGCTTTGCTCGTGGCCATAGACCACGGCGCCCAGCATCACGTCTTCGGGCAGCTGCTGCGCTTCGGACTCGACCATCAGCACGGCGGCCTCGGTGCCGGCGACGACCAGGTCCATCTGGCTGCTCTTGCGCGCCGTCTGGCCGGGGTTGAGCACATATTCACCGTTGACATAGCCCACGCGCGCGGCGCCAATCGGGCCGTTGAACGGGATGCCCGACACAGCCAGCGCGGCGCTGGTGGCGATCATGGCGGCGATGTCGGCGTCCACCTCGGGGTTGAGCGAGATGGTGTGGATGACCACGTGGACTTCGTTGTAGAAGCCTTCGGGGAACAGCGGGCGGATCGGGCGGTCGATCAGGCGGGAAGTCAGCGTCTCCAGCTCGGACGGCTTGGCTTCGCGCTTGAAGAAGCTGCCGGGGATCTTGCCAGCGGCGTAGGTCTTCTCGATGTAATCGACAGTCAGCGGGAAGAAGTCCTGGCCGGGCTTGGCGTTCTTGGATGCGACCACGGTGGCCAGCACCACGGTGTCGTCGATGTTGACCAGCACGGCGCCGGAAGCCTGGCGCGCGATTTCGCCGGTTTCCATGGTCACGGTGTGCTCGCCCCACTGGAAGGTCTTGGTGACTTTGTTGAACATCGTCATAGGTTTGCTCCTTGATGAATAGCTACTGGCGTACCAGCAGCATGGGTTTGGAGGCCAAACAGACCGCGATGCCATTCCAGACCAGCGCTGTCAGCTACTAAAAATATAGTCAGCACGGGTTTGGAATGACACAGCTTCGCTCTGCTCATCCCTCCGGGAAAAGTAAAAAACGCCTGAGCTAGCAAGCTAACTCAGGCGCTTCGGGCTATCGCAAGGCTTACTTGCGCAGACCCAGCTTGGCGATCAGGGCCGTGTAGCGGTCAGCGTCCTTGGCCTTGAGGTAGTCCAGCAGCTTGCGGCGACGGCTCACCATGCGCAGCAGGCCACGGCGACCGTGGTGGTCCTTGGCGTGTTGCTTGAAGTGGGGAGTCAGCTCGTTGATGCGGGCGGTCAGCAGGGCCACCTGAACTTCAGGGCTGCCGGTATCGTTTTCGGCGCGCTGGTTGGCCTTGACGACTTCGGCCTTGACGGAAGATGCGATCATGATTTTTCCTTGAGCGGAGCGCCATGGCAGGCAACCCCTGGTTTTACTTGCGCCAGCGGCTGGAATGACCCCTGGCGTGCGTTCTGCACCATGCAAAACCGGCTGATTATATCGCGTGTCACTTTTTACGCCCACCCGGGGGACTCCCAATGCCTGCGGCACCAGACTGCGCCACATGATGCAAGCCTTTACAAAAAGGCGCGGCTTGCGCCAAGGGAGGCCCAACATGAACACATTGCATGTCCCGCGACGCATTGCCACGCATACCCTGGTCGCATGCGCCATGACCCTGTGCCTGCAGGCAACACACACCGCGCACGCGGCCCCGGCAAAACAGGAGGCGAGCAGCAACCCGACCCGCCCGGCCAAGAAATCCCGCTCCGTCAAGATCAAGCACCAACAGAACCATTCTGGCGAAAGCAGCGCCGAACGCGACCGCAGGCTGTACCGCGAATGCCAGGGCCTGCCCAACGCCGGCGCATGCCTGGGTTACACGCGGCGCTGAAGAATCGACACGAACTTGCCAAAACCGCAAGAAAACTTCGCTACAATCGCGGTTTCGTCGCAAGGCCAACCGGAATCCGGAATCAACCAAACGACGATTTTTTGAAAAGTGCCGATTTTTTCGTGCTACAATTCAAAGCTTGGCGGCTGTAGCTCAGCTGGATAGAGTACTTGGCTACGAACCAAGGGGTCGTGGGTTCGATTCCTGCCAGCCGCACCAAACGCAAAGCCCTGAAGTTGAGAGACTTCAGGGCTTTTTCGTTTGTGCATCATGCGCCCATGAGCAAAGCCTTCACCAAAGAGTCAGATAACGAAGACGACGAGCCCACCCTGCCCGCCATACCGGTCGGTGGCAAAAACTACATCACGCCCCAGGGCTACGCGCGCCTGCGCGCTGAGCTCCTGACACTCATCGACGACGAACGCCCTAAGGTGGTGGACATCGTGCATTGGGCCGCGAGCAACGGTGACCGCTCCGAAAACGGCGACTACCTCTACGGCAAGAAGCGGCTGCGCGAGATCGATCGGCGCATCCGCTTCCTGACCAAGCGACTGGAGATTGCCGAGGTGGTTGATCCGTCCGCGCATGCGGGCAGCGACCAGGTCTTTTTTGGCGCCACCGTGACCTATGTCGACGACGAGGGTGTCGAACGCACGGTGACCATACTCGGCGTGGACGAGGCGGACAACGCCCGCCAGCAGGTCAGCTGGATTTCTCCGGTGGCGCGCGCGCTGCTCAAGGCCCGCGAAGGCGACGAGGTGGCGCTGCAAACACCCGCGGGCATGCGCAGCCTGGAAATCCTGTCAGTGGCCTACCCTACACCGCGCTGAAAACAGTCAGGCCAGCTGCGGCAGCACTCGGAAGGCCCGCAGAACGGGCTGGGTGCGGCGCAAGGTGCGCAACACGGCCTCGACATGGGCCAGATCACGCACGGTGACAACAAACCGCAGGTCCGTGGTATCCATGGCATCGTCCATGTCCACGCGCACGATGTCCGCCTCGCAGCTGGCAAACTCTGCGGCGATGCGCGCCAGCACGCCCTTGCCATTGGCCACCGTGACGGTGATACCTGCCTCAAAGCTGCGCGCAGGCTCGTCCGCCCAGTCGACGGCGATGAAGCGCTCGCCATCCTTGTTCTGCAGCTTCCTGGCCACTGCGCATTGCGCGTGGTGCACCACCAACCCCTCGCCGCGCCCCAGGTAACCGACGATGGGGTCGCCGGGCACGGGGCGGCAGCAGCTGGCATATTGCACCGACGCATTCTCGCTGCCGTCCAGCGTGATGCTGCCCTGCGACACCTGCTCGTGCGCGCCGTAGCGCTCGCGCGTGAGCAGCAATGCATCGGGACGCTGGCCATCTTCCGACAGCAGCAACACCAGCCGCTTCGCGACGATGCTGGCAATGCGTTTGCCCAGACCAATGTCGGTCATCAGTTCGGCCCGGGTCTTGCTGCCGGTAAAGCGCAGCAGCTTGTCCCAGATGGCGGCATGCTCCTCGGAGCTAGGAAGCTGCTCCATGCCTTCGGAGCGCAACGCCTGGGTCAACAGCCTTTCGCCCAGATCAGCAGACTCATTCTGCGCCAAGGTTTTCACATAGTGGCGGATCTTCGAGCGGGCGCGTCCGGTGCGCACAAAGGCCAGCCAGGCGGGGTTGGGTTTGGCGTCGTCGGCCGTGATGACCTCCACCACGTCGCCGTTCTTGAGTTCCGTGCGTAGCGGCACCTGCTCGTCGTTGATCCGCACGGCCGTGGTTCTGTCGCCCACGTCGCTGTGGATGGCGTAGGCGAAATCGACCGCGGTAGCGCCACGCGGCAGGGCCATGATCTGGCTTCTGGGCGTGAAAACATAGACCGCATCGGGGAACAGATCGACCTTGACATGGTCCCAGAACTCGGCAGCATCACGCGTCTCGTTCTGGATGTCGAGCAGGGACTGCAGCCATTTCGTGCCCATGCGCTCGGCAGCGGCGCCGCTGGCATCCTGCGCCTTGTACAGCCAGTGCGCCGCCACGCCGGCCTCGGCCACCACATGCATTTCTTCGGTGCGTACCTGGAACTCGATGTTCAACCCTGCCGGCCCCACCAGCGTGGTGTGCAGCGACTGGTAGCCGTTGAGCTTGGGGATGGCGATATGGTCCTTGAACTTGCCCGGCGCCGGCTTGTACATCTGGTGCAGCACGCCCAGGGCCGTGTAGCAGTCGGTCACCGAGGGTACGACCACGCGAAAGCCGTAGAGGTCGCTCACCTGGGCAAAGCTCAGGTTCTTCAGGCTCATCTTCTGGTGGATGGCATACAGGGTTTTTTCACGCCCGGCCAGGCGCACCGGCATGCCCACGCGGGCAAAGGCTGCATCGACATCGGACTGGACTTTTTGCACGATGTCACGGCGTCGGCTGCGCGATTTGTTCACGGCCTTGGCAAGCGTGGCATAGCGCCAGGGGTGCAGGTGACGAAACGCCAGATCCTGCAGCTCGCGGTAGGTCTGGTTCAGGCCCAGGCGGTGCGCAATGGGTGCGTAGATCTCCAGCGTTTCGGACGAAATGCGTCCCCACTTGCTGCGCGGCATGTCCGACAGCGTGCGCATGTTGTGCGTGCGATCCGCCAGCTTGATGAGGATGACGCGCACATCGCGCGCCATGGCCAGCAACATCTTGCGAAACGACTCGGCCTGGTTCTCCTCGCGCGTGTTGAACTGCAGCTTATCAAGTTTCGTCAGGCCGTCGACCAGCTCTGCCACCGGGGCGCCAAAACGGTCTATCAGATCCGCCTTGGTAATGCCGCAGTCCTCCATGGCATCGTGCAGCAGCGCCGCCATGAGCGCCTGCACATCCAGCTTCCAGCTGGCGCACAGGGCCGCCACGGCGATCGGATGCGTGATATAGGGCTCGCCGCTGTTGCGCAGCTGACCCAGGTGCGCGGTGTCGGCATAGCGGTAGGCCTGGCGCACCTGCTCAATGCCGGTACTGTCGAGATAGTCGAGCTTTTCCAGCAGCGCGGCAAAGCTGGCCGCGGCCGCATTGGCCACCGCCGCTGACGCGTCGCCAGACGCAGCCACTCCGGCCGGCAAACCGGTTGCAACTGCCTTGTTGAACCCACCATTCATGGCGCAACTGTAACTTGCCCGGCCGATCGCCAGCAGTCAGACAAAAAAAAGCACCGCCGGTGCGGTGCTTTTTTGCTGTTTGGACAACAGGCCGGGGGCCATCAGCCCGGGACTTTCTTCAGCATCTCCAGGCCCACCTTGCCAGCGGCGATCTCGCGCAGCGCGGTGACGGCCGGCTTGTTGCGACTTTCGATCTTGGGTGCGTGGCCCTGGCTGAGCATGCGCGCGCGGTAGGTGGCGGCGAGCACCAGCTGGAAACGGTTGGGAATCTGCTCAAGGCAGTCTTCCACGGTAATGCGGGCCATGGTTTTTCTCCGGGGACAATCAGGGGATGTTGAGCGATTCGAAGGTCTCGGCCCGGGCGCGACGCTGTGCGGCGTACTTCAGGCGCTGGGCGTGAACAATGGTTTTCAGGTCGAAAAGCGCTCGTTCAAAGACTTCGTTGATTATAACGAAGTCGAACTTGCAGGCCTCGCCCATCTCCTGCGCGGCGTTCTTCAGGCGCAGGTCGATGACATCGGCGGCATCTTCACCGCGCCGCTCCAGGCGCGAGCGCAACTCGTCCCAGCTCGGTGGCAGGATGAAGATCAACACCGCATTCTTAAAAACCTGCTTGACCTGCAGCGCGCCCTGGTAATCGATCTCCAACACCACGTCGGCGCCCTGTGCCACACGCTCCTCGATGGCCTTGCGCGAGGTGCCATAGCGCCGACCATGCACATTGGCCCATTCGACGAAACCGTTGGCCTCGACCATGGCGTCGAATTCCTGCTCGGAGGCAAAGAAATATTCGCGCCCATGCTTTTCCTGCCCGCGCGGCGCGCGCGTGGTGTGCGACACCGAGGGCTGCACCCGTGCATCCAGCTCCATCAAGGCCTTCACCAGGCTGGACTTGCCCGCCCCGCTGGGGGCTGAGACTACAAACAAATTTCCGGGGTAATCCATAAGGGATATGCGCAAGGCGCTATCAAAATTGCTTATTCGATGTTCTGCACCTGCTCACGCATCTGCTCGATCAGGACCTTCATATCCACGCTGATGCGCGTCAGCTCCATGGCCGCGGACTTGGAGCCCAGGGTGTTGGCCTCGCGGTGCAGCTCCTGGATCAGGAAGTCCAGGCGCTTGCCCACCTCGCCACCCTTCTTCAGCAGGCGCTGTATTTCATCCAGGTGCGACTGCAGCCGGGTGACCTCCTCGGCCACGTCGATGCGGATGGCGAAGGCCGTGGCCTCGGTCAGTGCCCGGTCTTGCGCGGCCTCGGGCACGGCCGCACCCTCGGCCAGCTGCATGGCCTCCTTCCAGCGCTCCATGAAGCGCTGGCGCTGTTGCTCCACGAGCCGGGGCACCAACGGGCCGGCCTGCTCGGCCAGCGCGCGCAGCTGCTTGAGTCGATCCAGCAACATGGCCACCAGGCGCTCGCCCTCGCGCTCGCGTGCGGCCACCATGTCGGCCAGGGCGCGCTGCGCCAAATCCATGGTCGGCCCGCTCCAGTCCTGCTCGGGGGCGCCAGCATTGGCACACAGGCGCAGGGCCTCGGCAACGCTCAAGGGCGCGGCATCAGGCAGCCAGGAGCGCACGGTGTCCTGCACCGTGCCCACGCGCTGCAGCAACCGGGGCGTGGGTTCGGCGAGGGCAGCGAATTCGGCGCTGTCCACAAAGGCGCGCAGCTCGACCTTGCCGCGCTTGAGCTGCTGCGTGAGCAGCGCGCGCAGCGCGGGCTCCTGGGCACGCAGCTCGTCGGACAGGCGCAGGGACAAGTCCAGGAAGCGGCTGTTGACCGAGCGTATTTCCAGGCCCAGGCGGCGCGCGTTGCCCGGCCCGCCCTCCCCTGCGGCGGCGCCCGTGAACTGCACGCTGGCGTATCCGGTCATGCTGTAGACTACCATGGGATTCTTCGGTGGTTGGTTGCTTGCAAACCGGCGATTATCCGGCCTCCCGCCCCACACGCGTGTCTATGTCAAAAATCAAACCCGCCCCGCTGCCCCCCGATACCGTCATTGGCGGTTACCGCGTGGTGCACAAGCTCGCCGCAGGTGGCTTTGGCGTGGTGTACCTGGCCAAGGATGCCGAGGGCCAGCAGGTGGCCATCAAGGAGTACCTGCCCGCGTCGCTGGCCACGCGCACGGCCGGCGAACTGCTGCCCCAGGTGCAGCCAGAGAAACTGTCGCTGTACCGCCTGGGCCTGAAGAGCTTTTTTGAAGAGGGCCGCTCGCTGGCGCAGATCTCGCACGCATCGGTGGTGAGCGTGCTGAATTTCTTTCGCGAGAACGAAACCGTTTACATGGTGATGAACCACCTGGAGGGCGCGTCCCTGCAGGACTTCATCATCACCGCGCGCGAACTGAAGACGGAGAAGGTCTTCCGCGAATCCACCATACGCTCGCTGTTCGACGAGGTGCTGCGCGGCCTGCGCATCGTGCACCAGCACAAGATGCTGCACCTCGATATCAAGCCCGCCAACATCTTCATCACCGACGACAACCGCGCAGTGATGATCGACTTTGGCGCCGCGCGCGAGGTGCTGTCCAAGGAGAGCAATTTCATACGCCCCATGTACACGCCGGGCTTTGCTGCACCCGAGATGTACCGGCGCGACGCGCAAATGGGGCCGTGGACTGACATCTACGCCATCGGCGCCTGCATCTATGCCTGCATGCAGGGCTTTCCGCCGGCCGAGGCGCCGCAGCGCCAGGAGAAGGATCGCCTGACGCTGGCGCTGAACAAGCTGCGCGGGATTTACTCCGACAACCTCATCGAGGTCGTGGAATGGTGCATGGCGCTCGATCCGCTGTCGCGCCCGCAGTCGGTGTTTGCGCTGCAAAAGGAGCTCTCGCGCGAGGGTGAGCGCCGCTACACCAAGCTGTCGGTGAGCGAGAAGATGCGCATGCAGCTCGACTCGCTGATCACCGACAACAAGAAGGGCGCGCCAAAAATAGCCGACACCACGCGCGCCGGGAGCCGGGCCAAATGAAGTTCTCCGTCTTCCAGCTCAGCCGCCGCGGCGGACGCCAGAAGAACGAAGACCGCATGGGCTACAGCTACACGCGCGAGTCCGCCCTGTTCGTGCTGGCCGACGGCATGGGCGGCCATCCCAAGGGCGAGGTGGCTGCGCAGATTGCCATACAGACGGTTTCCTCGATGTTCCAGCGCCAGGCCAGGCCGGCGCTGAAGAACGTGCCCGAATTCCTCTCGGCGGCGCTGCTGGGCGCGCATCACCAGCTGCTGCGCTACAGCAACGAAAGGGCCATGCTGGACACACCCCGTACCACCCTGGTGGTGGCCGTGGTGCAGGACGGTTGCGCACACTGGATCCACTGCGGCGACTCGCGCCTGTACCTGGTGCGCGACGCCGAGCTGCTGATGCGCACGCGCGACCACTCCTACCAGGAGCTGCGCAACGGCGTCGCCCCAGGCCTGGAGCGCGTGAACCGCAACGTGCTGTTCACCTGCCTGGGCTCGCCCACCAAGCCGCTGTTCGACGTGGCCGGCCCGGTGCTGCTGGAGCAGGGTGACCGCCTGCTGCTGTGCTCCGACGGCCTGTGGGGCACGCTGGACGACGACACCATCGCCGACGAGCTGGGCAACAAGACCGTCTCGCAGGCCGTGCCACAGCTGGTCGAGAGCGCCCTGCGCAAGGCCGGCGACAGCAGCGACAACGTCACCGTGGTGGCCATGGAGTGGGAGACGCCAAACGGGTTTGCCCCATCCAACCTGCGCGTGACCACTGACAGCATCAACGAAGAGGTGTTCGCCTCCACCATCCAGGCCGGCTCGCTCGAGGGCTTTGTGGAAGAGCCGGACGACATGGACGACGAGGCCATAGAGCGCTCCATCGCCGAGATCAACGACGCCATCAAACGCACGGCGGCGCGCAAACCGTAGACGCGCACCACTTCCGCCAGTCCGCATGCGGCGCAGCCAGTGCCGCGGTTTTTTCTCATGACACCCGACACCATGCCCACCACCGCCCTTACCCGCAGCGGCAGCCGCGCCGCCGACCAGCTGCGCCCGATACGCATCACGCGCCACTACACCATGCATGCCGAGGGCGCGGTGCTGATCGAGTTCGGCAACACCCGCGTGCTGTGCACCGCCTCGGTCGAGGAAAAGGTACCGCCGCACAAGCGTGGCAGCGGCGAAGGCTGGGTGACGGCCGAATACGGCATGCTGCCGCGCGCCACCCACACGCGCAGCGACCGCGAGGCCGCGCGCGGCAAGCAAAGTGGGCGCACGCAGGAGATCCAGCGCCTGATAGGCCGCAGCCTGCGCGCGGTGTTCGACCTGAAGCTGCTGGGCGAGCGCACGATTCAGATCGACTGCGACGTGATCCAGGCCGACGGCGGCACGCGCACCGCCGCCATCACCGGCGCCTGGGTGGCGGCGCAAGACGCGATCGCCACGCTGCTGGCGGCCGGCAAGATCGCCGCCTCGCCCATCACCGGCGCCGTGGCCGCCGTGTCCGTCGGCATAGTCCGGGGCACACCGCTGCTGGATCTGGAGTATGTCGAGGACGTGGCCTGCGACACCGACATGAACGTCGTCATGACCGGCGCCGGCCACTACGTGGAGGTGCAGGGCACGGCCGAGGGCGCGGCCTTTTCGCGCAGCGAGATGGATCAGCTGCTGTCCCTGGCCGAAAAGGGCATTGCCGAACTGGTGCTGCTGCAGCAGGAATCACTACGTAATTAATAGCTGTTTGCGCTTGATAGGTAAGCGCTAAAAGGCATTTTGACCATGAAACTCGTACTCGCCTCCAACAACCGCGGCAAGCTCGCCGAGCTGCAGGCCATGCTGGCGCCGCTGGGCGTTGAGCTGATACCCCAGGCCGAGCTGGGCGTGGGCGAGGCAGAGGAGCCCTTCCACACCTTCGTCGAGAACGCACTGGCCAAGGCCCGCTTTGCCAGCGCCCACACCGGCCTGCCGGCGCTGGCCGACGATGCCGGCCTGTGCGTGGAGGCCTTCGGCGGCCTACCCGGCGTGCAGACCGCCCACTACGCCACGCAGTTCGGCTACGAGAAAAGCGACGCCAACAACGTGCGCGCCCTGCTGGAGCAGCTGGCCGGCATCGAGAACCGCCGCGCCGCCATGGTCAGCACCCTGGTGGCCGTGCGCAGCCCGCAAGACCCCGAGCCGCTGATCGCCGTGGGCCGCGTGGCCGGCGAGATCGCACGCGCGCCGCGCGGCCAGGGCGGCTTCGGCTTCGACCCGGTGATGTTCATCCCCCAGTTCGGCAAGACCTTTGCCGAGCTACCCACCGAGGTGAAGAACGCCCACAGCCACCGCGGCCTCTCGGCGCGGCAGATGCTGGCGCTGATGCGCGAGCACTGGTTTGCCGGCGCGCCCAAGCCATGACCATCCCCATCGTCCCCGCCACCCAGTCCGGAGCAGCCCCGCGCGACGTGCAGCACTACATGCGCCCGGGCCTGCTGCAGCTGACCAGCCTGCCACCGCTGTCGCTCTACGTGCACCTGCCCTGGTGCCTGCGCAAATGCCCGTACTGCGACTTCAACTCGCACGAATCGCGCGGCGAGCTGCCCGAGGCGCGCTACCTGGACGCGCTGATGGCCGACCTGGAGGCGGCCCTGCCCCTGGTCTGGGGCCGCCAGGTGCAGACCATCTTCATCGGCGGGGGCACGCCCAGCCTGTTCGCGCCACAGTCGATCGACCGCCTGCTGAGCGACATACGCGCGCGCCTGCGGCTGGAGGCCGACTGTGAAATCACGCTGGAGGCCAACCCCGGCACGTTCGAGAAAGAACGTTTTCGTGCCTACCGCAGCGCCGGCGTCACGCGCCTGTCGGTGGGCGTGCAAAGCTTCAACGACCAGCACCTCAAGGCCCTGGGCCGCGTGCACGACCGCGCCCAGGCCCTGGCGGCCGTCGAGGAGGCCGCCGCGGCCTTCGAAACCTTCAACCTCGACATCATGTACGCCCTGCCCGGCCAGAGCATGGCCGATCTGGAGCAGGACATGGCCACGGCGCTGGCCTTCCAGCCCCCGCACATCTCGATCTACCACCTGACGATAGAGCCCAACACCTGGTTCGCCAAATACCCGCCGCCTCTGCCCGAGGACGACATGGCCTACGCCATGCTGGACCGCATCACCGAGCTGACAGCCGGCGCGGGCCTGGCGCGCTACGAGGTCTCGGCCTATGCGCGCGACAGGCACCAGTGCCAGCACAACCGCAACTACTGGCAGTTTGGCGACTATCTGGGCATAGGCGCGGGGGCGCACAGCAAGCTCAGCTTTGCCCACCGCGTCGTGCGCCAGTCGCGCCTGCGCGACCCGCAGCTGTACATGGCCGGCGCCCTGGCCGGCCGCGCCATCGCCCAGGACGAGGACGTGCGCCGCGCCGACCTGCCGTTTGAATACATGCTCAACGCCCTGCGCCTGCGTGACGGCTTTGCGCTGCAGGAATTCACCGAGCGCACCGGCCTGGCCATCACCGCCATCGCCCGGGGCCTGCAAGAGGCCGAGGCACGCGGCCTGATTCAGCGCGACATGGGACATGTGCGCCCCACCGAACGCGGATTTGATTTCTTGAGCGACCTGCAGTCCTTGTTCCTGGCCGATTGAAGGCCGGTCAGCGGCAGCGCGCGGCCGTGATCTTCCCGCTGCCGTCCACCTCCAGGCTCAGGCGCTGGGCATCGAACGGCTGAGCCGCCTGCCCGGCGTGCACCACACGCGCCATGCGCGCGCCGGCGCGCACGCGCGCCTCTTCCACCACCCGCGCCGTGCCGCTCTTGCCCACGGCCCACTGCGCGCCTTGGAGCTCGCAGGTGCCGCCCACCGGTGCCGTGCTGGCACCAATGGGCCGCGGGGCACTGGCCGGCCCGAGTTGCGAACAACCGGCCAGCAGCGCCAGCGCCGCCAAGCCGGCCAGTCCAGCCATGCGCGATGAATGCCGCATATCCACCCCTTCAAAAAAAACCGGCACCATAACCCAGCCAGTGCGCTGGCGCCATCGGCAACTCCGGCCATCACTGCGCCGCGGCCACGGCCTCCAGCCCCAGCGCGCGCACCCGCGCCACCGCCGCATTCGCCTGCGCCGCCGAGCTGAACGGGCCCACGCGCACGCGCTGCAGGCGACTGCCGTCGGCGCGCTCCAGCGGCTCCACGGCGGCTGGCAGGCCCGCCTGGCGCAGGCGCGCATGGGCGCGGCGCGCGTTCTCGGGCTCGGCGAACAGCCCCACATTGATGTACAGGCGGCGTTGCGCGGCCTTGGCTCGCGCTTGCTCAGCGCCCGGTACCGGGCGCGGCACCTGGGGTTGGGCCGCCACCCGCGGCGCATCCGGCACGGGCACGGGCAATTCAGGGCTTGCCGGCGGTTCGGGCGGTTGCACCGGCTCTTGCGCGACAGACTCCGCCTGCACGGCGGCCGGCGCTGGGCCGGGCGATTCTGCAGGGCGAACTTGATCGGGCGCGCTGGCGGCCTGTAGCGCCGGCTGGGGTTCTTCCTGCATCGGCTGTGGCACCGGTTCGGGCTTGCCCGCCGTGGCCGCCAGCACGGCACCACGCACAGGCGCGCTGGTCATCGGCCGGCCAACCATCCACCAGGCCGCAACACCCGCCAGCACCAGCCCCAGGCCCATCACCACCAACCACAACAGCCGGCGCCGGTTCACGGCCCGGCTCTGCAGCAGGGCCATGGCCTCGCGCATGTTGGGGGCGGCAGACACGGCCCAGGCGATGCGCCGCTGCATGTCGGCATGCACCAGTGCGTCGCCATACAAGCCCAGCCCGACACACAGCATCAGCAAGCCCGCCAGGGCCACGCCGCCCAGCATGGGCAGGGGCACGGCCAGCCATTGATACCCTGCCCACAACAGCAACGCCCCCGCTGCCAGACCCAGCGCCAGCACCAACGCATGGCGCCACAGCCGCCTGAAAACCAGCCATCCCAGCGGGCACAGGGCCGCCGCCAGATTCCACCCGGGCAGCACCCGCCCCACCCCATCCAAGCGTTCAAACGCTGCCAGGTAGTGATCAGGATTCACTGCGCCCAGCGCTGCACGATACAGCGCCGGTGCGACGCTGGTGTACTGCGCGGCCGCGCCAGCCTGTTCGGCGGCATGTGCGGCATAGGCGGTGTGGCTTGGCATGCGCGCGATTCTGGCATGCAGGCCATGCGCCCGCCCAGGAGCAAAAAAGCAAAAACCCGCCACAAACGAAGTCGTGGCGGGTTTTCTGGACTGGTAGGGCGTGTAGGACTTGAACCTACGACCAAAGGATTATGAGTCCTCTGCTCTAACCAACTGAGCTAACGCCCCAGGGTGCGCAAGACGCAATCGCGCATTGTAGTGGCTACTTGTGGTGGCTCAGAGCGTTGGAGACCAGTTTGGAGGTGATGTCCACGATCTGGATCATGCGGTCGTAGGGCATGCGCGTGGGGCCGATCACGCCCAGGGTGCCGACCACCTGGCCGTCCACCTCGTAGGGCGCGCTGACCACGGACAGCTCCTCGAACGGCACGACCTGGCTTTCGCCGCCGATGAAGATGCGCACACCCTCGGCGCGGCTGGAGATATCGAGCAGGCGCAGGATCTGGGTTTTTTGCTCGAACAGGTCGAAGGCGCGCCGCAGATGGCCCATGTCGCCAGAAAAATCACTCACCGCCAGCAGGTTGCGCTCGCCCGAGAACACCACCTCGTCCTGCGATTCCGACATGGCCTGCGAGCCCACGTTCACGGCCGCCTGCATCAGTGTGGCGATCTCGCCGCGCAGCTTGTCCACCTCAAGCTTCAGGCGCTCGCGCACCTGCTCCATGGTCAGGCCGGCGTAGTGGGCGTTCAGGAAGTTGGCCGCCTCCACCAGTTGCGACGGGGTGTAGTCGGCCTCGGTGAAGATCACCCGGTTTTGCACGTCGCCATCGGGCGAGACGATGATCACCAACAGGCGGCGCTCGGACAGGCGCAGAAACTCGATATGCCGAAACACCGAGGCGCGGCGCGGCGCCATGACCACACCGACGAACTGCGACAGGTTGGACAGCAGCTGCGCCGCGTTGGCGATCACCTTTTGCGGCTGTTCGGGCATGAGCTGCAGGGCCGGCAGCTGCTCCTGCTGCACGGTGAGCATGGTGTCGACGAACAGGCGGTAGCCGCGCGCCGTGGGAATGCGCCCGGCGGAGGTGTGGGGGCTGGCGATCAGGCCCAACTCCTCCAGGTCGGCCATCACGTTGCGTATGGTGGCGGGTGACAATTCCAGGCCCGATGCCCGCGACAGGGTTCTGGAACCCACCGGCTGCCCATCGGCGATGTAGCGTTCCACCAGCGCCTTGAGTAACAACTTGGAGCGGTCGTCGAGCATCGGCTCATTTTAATGATGTAATTTCCGCATGAAGCCCATCTTCCGCCGTGTCGCAGTCATAGGCAAATACCGAGAGCCCGTTGCCGGCGCGCCGCCGGCAAGCTCGCGGCAGATCATCGAGGGCATTGCCCGCCTGATCATCCAGGAGGGCGGCGAGGCCACGCTGGAGGCCGAAACCGCAGCCACCCTGGGCATCACCGGCTACCCGCAGCTGGATGTGGACGCCATTGGCGGGCATTGCGACCTGTGCGTGGTGGTGGGTGGTGATGGCACCATGCTGGGCGTGGGCCGGCGGCTGGCCGCCTATGGCACGCCGCTGGTGGGCATCAACAAGGGGCGCCTGGGCTTCATCACCGACATTCCGCTGCAAAGCTACGAGACCTCGCTGACCGCCATACTGCACGGCGAGTACGAGGAGGACGTGCGCCCGCTGATGCAGGCGCGCGTGGTGCGCGGCGGCGAATGCGTTTTCGAGGCGCTGGCGCTCAACGACGTGGTCGTCAACCGCGGCTCCACCGCCGGCATGGTGGAGCTGCGCATCGAGGTGGACGGGGTGTTCGTCTCCAACCAGCGCGCCGATGGCCTGATCGTCGCCTCGCCCACGGGCTCCACGGCCTACTCGCTGTCGGCGGGCGGGCCGATGCTGCACCCCTCCATCCCCGGCTGGGTGCTGGTGCCGATTGCGCCGCACACGCTGTCCAACCGCCCCATCGTGCTGTCCGACTCCTCCGAGATCGCCATCGAGGTGGCCGGCGGGCGCGGCATCAGCGCCAACTTCGACATGCAGTCGCTGGCCTCGCTGCAGCGCGGCGATCGGGTGCTGGTGCGCCGCTCGGCGCATCGCGTGTGCTTTTTGCACCCGCGCGGCTGGAGCTACTTTTCCACCCTGCGCAAGAAGCTGCGCTGGAACGAGGGAGGCTCCTGAACATGGCCTTGAGGCGCATCGCGCTACGCGACTTCGTCATCGTGCAGGCGCTGGATCTGGATCTGCAAACGGGCTTCACCGTGCTCACCGGCGAGACCGGCGCGGGCAAGTCCATCCTGATTGACGCACTGCAGCTGCTGCTGGGCGCACGCGCCGACAGCGGCGTGATCCGCGAAGGGGCAGAGCGCACCGACATCAGCGCCGAGTTCGACATCGGCCCCGCAGCACTGACCGACTGGCTCGATGAGGCCGGCTTCCCGCACGACGAGCTGCTGCTGCGCCGCACCATAGACCTGCAGGGCAAGAGCCGCGCCTGGATCAACGGCCTGCCGGCCACGGCCACGCAGATGCGCGCCCTGGGCGAGCATCTGCTGGACATACACGGCCAGCATGCCTGGCAAAGCCTGACGCGGCCGGACGCCGTGCGCGGCCTGCTCGACGCCTATGCCGGCGTGCAGGCGCAGCCCCTGGCCGCTCTGTGGCAGACCTGGCGCGAGGCGCAGAAGGCCCTGCTCCATGCCCGCGCCGCACAGGACACGCTGCAGCAGGAGCGCGAACGCCTGCAGTGGCAGATCACCGAGGTGGACAAGCTGGCGCCGAGCGACGATGAATGGGACGAGCTCAACGCCCGGCACGCACGCCTGTCCAACGCCCAGGCCCTGCTGGACAACGCCGAGGGCGCCCTGGGCGCGCTGCAGGGCGACGACGCCGGCGGCGCGCTGAGCGCGCTGGCCCAGGCGCAGCATCTGCTGCAGGACTACGAGCATGTGGACGCATCATTTCGCGCCTTCAACGAGGTGCTGAGCGCCTGCATCGCCCAGGCCGGCGACGTGGCGCATTCGCTGCAGGCCTACCTGCGCCACGCCGAGCCCGACCCCGAGCTGCTGAAGCAGCTCGATGCACGCCTGGCGCAATGGATGCAGCTGGCACGCCGCTACAAGCGCCAGCCGCCCGAGCTGCCGGCGCTGCTGGCGGGCTGGAAGGAGGCGCTGCGCCAACTCGACAGCGCCACCGACCTGGCGGCGCTGGAGGCGGCCGAGCAAACCCACGCCGCCGCTTACCAGAAGGCGGCCCGCGCCCTGTCACAAAAGCGCGCCAAGGCCGCGCCGCAGCTGGCTCAAGCCATCACCCAGGCCATGCAGGGCCTGGGCATGACCGGCGGGCGCTTCGAGGTGCAGGTGGACAAGGCGGCCGAGCCCGGCCCTCAGGGCATGGATCAGGTCGCCTTTCTGGTCGCCAGCCACCCCGGCATGACGCCGCGCCCCGTGGGCAAGGTGGCCTCGGGCGGCGAGCTCTCGCGCATTGCGCTGGCCATCTCGGTCACCACCAGCGAGCTGGGCGAGGCGCCCACGCTGATCTTTGACGAGGTCGATTCGGGCGTGGGCGGCGCCGTGGCCGAGACCGTGGGCCGGCTGATGCAGCAGCTCGGGTGCGCGCGCCAGGTGCTGGCCGTGACCCACCTGCCCCAGGTGGCGGCCTGTGCCGATCAGCATCTGGTGGTCTCCAAGCAGCGCAGTGCCGCCGGCACGACCAGCGCCGTGGCCGTCGCCGACGCCGATGAGCGCGTGGCCGAAATCGCCCGCATGCTGGGCGGCCAGCAGCAGTCCCCCACCACCATGGCGCATGCCCGCGAAATGCTGGCCGGCGCACGCCCAGCCACCACCACGGGTTGAACCATGTCACTGGAAATCGTCGTCATCACCGGCATGTCCGGCTCCGGCAAGTCCCTGGCGCTGCGCGCGCTGGAGGATTCCGGCTACTACTGCGTGGACAACCTGCCGCCGGAGCTGCTGGCGTCCTTCGTCGCGCTGGAGCATTCGCACCGCAGCCAGCGCGTGGCCGTGGCCATGGACGTGCGCAGCGCCACCGCCCTGCCGCTGGTGCCGCAGCAGCTCAACCGCCTGCGCGAGACCGGCGTGCAGGTGCGCTCGCTGTTCCTGGACGCCAGCACCGGCACCCTGGTGCGGCGCTTTTCCGAGACGCGCCGGCGCCACCCGTTGTCACAGCACGAGCTGCCGGAAACCCGGCTTGCGCTGGTGCAGACCATAGAGCTGGAGCGCCAGTTGCTGGCCGAGCTGCGCGAGCAGTCCTACGTCATAGACACCAGCGTGCTGCGCCCGGCCCAGCTACTGACCTACGTCAAGGAACTGCTGGCCGTCAAGCCGGGCCAGCTGACGCTGGTGTTCGAGTCCTTTGCCTTCAAGCATGGCGTGCCGTTCGACTCGGACTATGTGTTTGACGTGCGCATGCTGCCCAACCCGCATTACGAGCCCACGCTGCGCGCACTCACCGGCAGGGACGCGCCGGTGATCGAATACCTGCGCCAGCAACCCGAGGTGGAGCGGATGCAGTCCGACATCAGCCAGTTTCTGGAGCACTGGCTGGATGCGCTGGCGCAAAACCACCGCAGCTACGTCACCGTGGCCATAGGCTGCACGGGCGGACAGCACCGCTCCGTGTACCTGGCGGAGCAGCTGAGCGCACAGTTTGCCAGTCACTGGAGCACGCTGTGCCGGCACCGCGAGCTCGATGGGATTCGGCATGGCGCTACGTAATTTATAGCTGCTAGCGCCTTGCATCAAACGATTTGATGCACTTGGCATCTCCAATTGCCCATGGAACAGGCGCAAACAGCTATAATTTTAATAGTAACTCCATCTACAGCGCAGCCAGCAGCTTGCGCACCGGCGCCGGCAGGCCCAGGGCCTGCCACTGGCCAGGGGCAAACCAGTCGGCCGCCGATGTGTCGCGGCAATGCCCTGCCAGGCCGGCCGCGCCGCCCCGCACCAGCACCGGGTGCAGATGCAGATCACGGTGCGTGAGCACATGGGTAAAGGCGGGCAGATCCTGCACTTCGGGCAGAACCTCTGGCATCAGCGCCTCCTCCAGATCACGCCGGCTGGCATAGACCGGCGGGCAGTACAACCCGGCCCAGATGCCGACGGGCGCACGCCTTTCCAGCCACAGGCGGCCGGCCCCATCCTGGCGCAGCAGCAGCCACCAGGCCTCGGCCCGGCGCTTGAGCTTGCGCGTGCGCACCGGGTAGCGCTCGGCATCGCCAGCGCGCCCGGCCACGCAGACCGGCTGCAGCGGGCACAGCATGCAGCAAGGGCTTCTGGGCAGGCAGATGCCGGCGCCCAGATCCATCAACCCCTGGGTGTAGCGCGGCATGGTGCTGGCCAGATCGGTATCGGGTAACAGCGCCTCGGCCAGGCTCCACAGGGCGCGCTCGTTCCTGGCCTCGGCCAGATCGGCACCGAAGCCGAGCACACGGGTAAGCACGCGGCGCACGTTGGCATCCAGTATCGGGGCACGCACGCCATAGCAGAACGCGGCAATGGCGCCGGCGGTGGAGCGGCCAATGCCCGGCAGCGCGGCCAGCTCATGGACCGTGCGCGGAAACTCGCCGCCATGCTCGGCGACCACGATCTGCGCGCAGCGGTGCAGGTTGCGCGCGCGGCTGTAGTAGCCCAGGCCACTCCACAGCGCCAGCACCTCGTCCTGCGGCGCGGCCGCCAGCTGCCGCACATCGGGAAAGCGCGCCAGAAAGCGCGCGTAGTACTCCAGCACCGTCACCACCTGGGTCTGCTGCAGCATGATTTCGGACAGCCACACGCGGTAGGCGTCGCGCGTGTTCTGCCAGGGCAGCTGGTTGCGCCCATGCTCTGCCTGCCAGCGCACGACCTGCGCTGCGATCTCCACCGGTGCGCCGCTCATGCCGTCGCCACGCGCGTCAAAGGCAGGGGCTCGGTCTGTGGCTGGGCCATGTCCGGGGCCGCAGCAGCTTCATCGACAAGCGCTTGCGGCGCCAGCTGCGCGGTGAGCTCGAGCAGGCGCTGCTCCAGCACCGCCAGGTTGCGCTCGGCGTCCTCGATCTCCGCAATACGCTCCATCAGGCCGCTGGCTGCATCCTGGATGCGGTTCACGGCCTCGATGCGCCGCGCAAAGCTGTGCCTGCGCTCACGCATCTGGGCCTCCAGCTGGGAGCTGGCCGAGTTGCTCCACAGCTCCAGCTCATTGGCCACGGCCTCGAACACCGTGCGCAGGCGTTGAGTCAGGGCGTGCAGCAGGCGCGGCCCATGCTCTGGCTGTGCCAGGCGCAGCGTGCTGGCCAGGCCTATGTACTGCAGGTGGCGCCGCTCTATGGCCGTGATCTCCCGTATATGGGCCGCCAGGGTGGGCGCCTGCGGCACCTGCAGCGAGAAACCGAAATCGGTGTTCAGCTGGCGGAAAGTGCCGCCAAGCATGGCCTGGATTTCGCCGCCCGCGGCCTGGGCCGCATCGATGGCGCCGCGCACCTGGTCAAAGGCCTCGCCATACACCTTGCGCACGCCCAGCTTCAGGCCCGGGTGCTGCAATGCCTCGGCCAGCGCCGCCAGGTGCACCCTGAGCCCGCGCGGCCCCAGCCGCTGGAACAAATCGCGCAGCATCTTCATGTGCACGGCGCGCACGGCCTGGATCTTGGTCGTGCTGGCCTCGAACTCCTGCTGCTCGACCTCGATGCGGCCACGCATGGCATCGATCACCGAAGCATTCTTGCCGCGCAGGCTGCGCAGCTCCAGCATCTGCTCGTCAAGGTCGCGCCGGCGGAAATGGAGCAGGCGCCGTATCTCGGCCTCCAGGCTGGCCACGCCGCTGCCCACCGTGGCGCGCAGGATGGCCTGGCGCCGGCCCATGATGCCCGTGCCCAGGATCACCTCCAGCTGCGGCAGGCCACTGGCCTGCAACAGATCGTCATCGCAGCGGATCTTGGCCAGCAAGCCCTTTTGCGCCGACACCGCCACGACCTGATCCGGCTGCACGCCCAGCAACTGCGCGGCGCCGGCGCATTGGCGCTCGATCTGTGCCTGCACCTGTTCCTGCGGGGTCAACTCATCCCACAAGGTGTCGATCTTGTTGAGCACCATCAGCCGCGCGTCCACCGCATCCTCGGCGGCGCCCAGGTGTTCGCGCCAGATGGCCAGGTCAGAGCGCGTGACGCCCGTGTCCGCGGCCAGGATGAAGACCACCGCATGCGCTTGCGGAATCAGGTTGATGGTCAGCTCGGGCTCGGCTCCGACGGCGTTCAGGCCCGGCGTATCCAGAATCACCAGTCCCTGCTTGAGCAGCGGATGCGGCAGGTTGACGATGGCGTGGCGCCACGCCGGCACCTGCACCATGCCGTCGGCATCAGGCGTCAGGCCGGCTCCGTCCGCCTCGTCGCTCCAGAAACCCAGCGCGCGGGCCTCCTGCAGCGGCACGCTGCGCATCTCGGACAGTTTCTCCAGTGTCCTGGCCATCTGCTCTGGATCATCCATGTTCAACGCCAGCCTGACCCAGCTGCCGGGCCTGAGGCGCCACTCGGCCACCCCGGACGCCTGCAGGCGTGTCTCTATGGGCAGCAGGCGCAGGCAGGGCTCGATGGCGCCGTCATAGCCCAGCTCGGTGGGACACATGGTGGTGCGCCCGGCGCTCGCCGGCATGATGCGCCGCCCGTAGCCGGCAAAAAAGATGGCATTGATGAGCTCGGACTTGCCGCGCGAGAACTCGCCCACGAAGGCCACGGTGACCTTGTCGCTGCGCACCTGCTGCTCCAGGCGCTCAAGGCGCTCCTGCACCCCGGCATCCAACAGATCGTTCGCGCCCATCCACTGCCCCAGCTGCGCCAGCTGGTGCGCAAACATGCGCCGCCAGGTGCCATGCTGATCAAAGCGTTGGTTGAATGAGGGCCCCACGTTGCTCCCGGGTATCCATGCGTCAATGCGAGCGCCCACTCGGGGGCGGGAAGGTGCAATATAGCACCGCGCCCCATGGCCGCAGGCTGTTGGCGACGCCTTAAGGACGCTGGCAACGCGGGCAAAAATAGCTGCTGCGCTGACCCTGGCGCAACATGCGCACAGGGGTTGCGCACAGCCTGCACGGCTGGCCTTCGCGCCCGTAGACATGGGCCTGCAGCTGGAAATGCCCGGCGCTGCCGTCGGCGCTGGAAAAATCCCGCAGCGTGCTGCCGCCCAGCTGCACGGCCTGCGCCAGCACCTCGCGAATGGCGCCATGCAGGCGCCGCGCGCGCTGCGGCCCTATGCTGCTGGCGCGCGTCGTCGGCCGGATGCCGGCCAGGAACAGCACCTCCGACGTATAGATATTGCCCACCCCCACGACCAGCCTGCCCGCCAGCAGCAGCTGCTTGATGGGCATGCGGCTGGCACGCAGACCGGCATGAAAGGCGGCGAAGTCAAAGTCTTCGCCCAGGGGCTCCACTCCCAGGCCCGCGAGCAGCTTGCGCGCATGCGGATGCTCTTCGCTCGCGGCCCAGACCACCGCGCCAAAGCGGCGCGGGTCATGCAGCCGCAGGGTGCCGCGATCGGTCTCCATGTCGAAATGGTCGTGCGGCCCCCGCTGCGGCAGGCCGCTTGCAAAGCGCAGGCTGCCCGACATGCCCAGGTGGATCAGCAACAGCCCGTCCTGCAGATCCAGCAGCAGATACTTGCCGCGCCGGCGCACCGCCACAACGCGCTGCCCCACCAGGGCCTGCGGCGCCACCCCCAGGGGCCAGCGCAGCGGCTTGCCCAACACCAGCGCAGCTATCGTTGCCCCCGCAATCGCGTCGGCAAAACTGCGCCTTGTGACCTCGACCTCGGGTAGCTCAGGCATGCTTGTTGGCGTTCAAAAAAGTCCCAGACCCATGGATTATTATGGGCCGATGGAGCTACTACAGCGTTTCAGGTTTGCCGCCTTCGTTCTTGCGACCGCGGCAGCCACATGGCCGGCACTGGCCCAGACCCAGGCCCACGCCACGCCAGAATCCGAAGAAGAGGACAGCGACGACGCCAACGCCGCCCTCACGGCAGAGCTGTTTTACGAGCTGCTGCTCGGTGAGATGACGGCCAGCTCCGGCGACCCCGGCACGGGCTACAACCTGATACTGGACGCTGCCCGGCGCAGCCGCGATGGCCGGCTGTACCGCCGCGCCACCGAGATCGCGCTGCAGGCACGCTCGGGCGAATCTGCCCTGGCCGCGGCCCGTGCCTGGCAACAGGCGCTGCCGCAGTCGCGCGAGGCCAATCGCTACCTGCTGCGCATCCTGGTGGCACTCAACCGCATAGGCGAAAGTGCCGCGCCATTGCGCCAGGAGCTGGCCAACGCCCCGACGCGCGACCGGATCGCCAACATCCGCGCCCTGCCCCTGCTGTATGCGCGCGCCAGCGACAAGGCGCTGGCCGCACGCGTGGTGCGCCAGGCCCTGGAGGACGAGCTGAGTCATCCAGCCGCCGGGCCGGCCGCCTGGGTCGCCATCGGGCGCATGTATTTCGCCGCGGATGACAAGGCCCGCACACTGGAGGCCGCCGGCAATGCGCTGGCACTGGACGCCAACGACGAAGGCGCGGCCATGCTGGCGCTGCAGCTGATGGAGGCCGGCGTCGCAGAGGCCGAGCCCCTGCTGTCGCGCTACCTGACAGGCAAACCCCTGCCCGAGGTGCGCCTGGCCTATGCGCGCATGCTGCTCGAGTCGCAGCGCCTGAGCGACGCCCAGGCCCAGGTCCAGGCCGTCACGCGCGAGCATCCCGACATGGCCGAGGCCTGGCTCATCCAGGCCACGCTGGATCTGCAGACCGGCCGCCTGGCCGAGGCCGAGTCTGCCGTGCAGCAGTTCACCAGGCTGCAGGACGGGCTGCCCGCCAGCGAGCAACGCAAACACGCCCTGACCCAGTCCTACCTGCTGCAGGGCCAGATCGCCGAAAAGCGCGGCAACTTTGCCCAGGCCGAGAGCTGGCTGAACCGCATCGAGGATGCGGCCGAGCGCCTGCCCGTCCAGAGCCGGCGCGCCACGCTGCTGGCGCGCCAGGGCCGCCTGGCCGAGGCACGCGCATTGATCCGCGCCATGCCCGCCAAGGGCGCCGATGACGAGCGCATGAAGCTCCAGGCCGAGGTGCAGCTGCTGCGCGAAATGGGCCAGTACCAGCAGGCCTATGAGCTGCAGGCCAGGGCGGTAGCCATGGCGCCGCAGGACAACGACCTGGTCTATGACCAGGCCATGCTGGCCGACAAGGCCGGCAAGCCCCAGGAGATGGAGCGCCTGCTGCGCGGCATCATCGCGCGCAAGCCGGACTATCACCACGCCCTCAACGCCCTCGGTTTTTCGCTTGCCGATCGCGGCGTGCGACTGCAGGAAGCCAGGACGCTGATCATGAAGGCCCTGGAATACGCACCCGAAGACCCCTTCATCACCGACAGCCTGGGTTGGGTGGAATTTCGCCTGGGCAACCGCAAGGAGGCACTGGCCATTCTGGAGCGCGCCTTCAAGAGGCAGCAGGACGTGGAGATCGCCGCCCACCTGGGCGAAGTGCTGTGGAGCCTGGGCCAGCGCGAGCGCGCCCTGGCCATCTGGCGCGAGGGCCTGCGCATCAACCAGGACAACAGCACGCTCAAGGACACGCTCAAGCGCCTGGGAGCGCAGCCTTGACCTTGCCAGGAGCCGTCAGCGAACGCCCGCAACGCGGCCGCCTGCTGCTCGCCGCACTGGGCGCCGCACTGCTCGGCGCCTGCGCCCAGCCGCCCCGCCCTGCCAGCGGCGCGGCCGACCACTGGAGCGGGCGCCTGGCCCTGCAGATCGAGGACGCCAGCGCACAGTCATTCAGCGCCGGCTTTGAACTCCAGGGCAGTCCCGATGCGGGAGCGCTGACCCTGTTCAACCCGCTGGGCAACATCATCGCCGAGCTGCAATGGACGCCTGGGCGCGCCATTCTCAACAATGGCGGCGAGCAACGGCAATCCGCCTCGCTGCAGACCCTGGTGCAGGCGCTGACGGGCAGCGAACTGCCCATCGCCGCGCTGTTTGGCTGGCTCAAGGGCGAACCAGTGCAGGCTGCCGGCTGGCAGGCGGACTTGAGCGCACTGGACAAGGGCCGCCTGACCGCCACGCGCCACCAGCCCGCGCCGCAGGCCGTGCTGCGCGTGATCCTGAGTCTTTGAACACCTGCCCTCCGCATGCAAGCCCTGTACGACGTGCCGGCACCGGCCAAGCTGAATCTGTTTCTGCACATCACCGGCAGGCGGCCCGATGGCTATCACCTGCTGCAATCGGTGTTCATGCTCATCGACTGGTGCGACACCCTGCATTTCGATTTGCGCCAGGACGGCGGCGTCACGCGCGAGGACCTCACACAACCCCTGCCGCCTGACGACTTGGTGCTGCGCGCGGCACGCGCGCTACAGGCTGCCACCGGCTGCCGCCTGGGCGCGCATATCGGCGTGCACAAACGCGTGCCGGCCCAGGCCGGGCTGGGCGGCGGCTCGTCGGACGCGGCCAGCACGCTGCTGGCACTCAACCGCCTGTGGAAGCTGCAACTGCCGCGCAGCCAGTTGCAGGCCATAGGCCTGACGCTGGGCGCGGACGTGCCCTTCTTTCTGTGCGGCGGCAACGCCTGGGTGGAGGGCATAGGCGACATCATTGCCCCCCTTGAACTGGAGCACGCCTTGCCAGGCGCGCGCTTCGCAGTCGTCAAGCCCGCGGCCGGGCTGGAGACCAAGGCCATTTTTTCGCATCCACTGCTAAAACGCGATTGCGCTTCTGCTACAATTCAAGGCTTTGCTGCAGCACACTACCAGTTTGGTAGCAACGCCTTGCAGCCGGTAGCGCAAACTCTGTGCCCCGAGATTGGCCAGGCCATTGACTGGCTGGCATCCAAGGGCTTGCAAGGGCGCATGACCGGTTCTGGAAGCGCGGTGTTTGCACCAATTGCACAGTCGGTTGATTTGCAGGACGCGCCGCAAACATGGCAAGTCAAAATGTGCAATAATCTGCGGCTTCATCCGTTGACGGAATGGGCTTCAGATGGAGAGATCAAGGGTTGATTGCCCCACGGCAATCGACCTGTGTAGGGGAGTAGCCAAGTCGGTTAAGGCACCGGATTTTGATTCCGGCATGCGAGGGTTCGAATCCTTCCTCCCCTGCCAAAACCCATTGCCCGCGCTGGATATTCATTCAGACTGCTGAGTCACTCATGCAAACCAACTCCCAAGATTTCGTGGTGTTCACGGGCAACGCCAATTCCGCTTTGGCCGCCGAAATCGCCAAGCACCTCGGCACCACATTGGGTGCTGTCGATGTCGGGCGTTTTTCCGACGGTGAGGTCACGGTCGAGATCAAGCAGAGCGTGCGCGCACGCGATGTTTTCGTGGTCCAGCCGACCTGCGCGCCGACCAACGAAAACCTGATGGAGCTGCTGATCATGGTCGATGCGCTCAAGCGCGCCTCGGCCGAACGCATCACCGCCGTGATTCCCTATTTTGGCTATGCCCGCCAGGATCGCCGTCCGCGCTCCACGCGCGTGCCCATCTCGGCCAAGGTGGTGGCCAACATGCTGCAGGCCGTAGGCGTGGCCCGGGTGCTGACCATGGACTTGCACGCCGACCAGATCCAGGGTTTCTTCGACATTCCCGTGGACAACATCTACGCCTCGCCCGTGCTGCTGGGCGACCTGAACCAGAAGAAGTACGAGAACCTGGTGGTCGTCAGCCCCGACGTCGGTGGCGTGGTGCGCGCACGCGCACTGGCCAAGCAGCTTGGCTGCGACCTGGCCATCATCGACAAGCGCCGGCCCAAGGCGAATGTGTCCGAGGTCATGCATGTCATCGGCGACATCGAAGGCCGCAACTGCGTGATCATGGACGACATGATCGACACCGCCGGCACGCTGGTGAAAGCGGCCGAGGTGCTCAAGGAACGCGGCGCCAACAACGTGTACGCCTATTGCACGCACCCCATCTTCTCCGGCCCGGCCATCGATCGCATCACCAACGGCGCGGCGCTGGACCAGGTGGTCGTCACCAACACCATCCCCTTGAGCGACAACGCCAAGGGGTGCAGCAAGATTCGCCAGCTCTCCGTGGCGCCGCTGATCGCCGAGACGATTCAGCGCATTTCCACGGGCGAGTCGGTATCGAGCCTGTTCTCGGACTGATCCGGGAACACCAAGCAGGCCTCATGTCCGTCGGGCATGGGGTCTTTTTCAACAGTGGGCCCGCTGGTCGCGGCTGGCCCCATCAGGAGTTAGCAACATGCAATTCGTCGCTTTTGAGCGCGCCAAGCAAGGTACGGGTGCGAGCCGCCGTCTGCGCATTTCCGGCAAGGCCCCCGGCATCGTCTACGGTGGCGCCGCCGAACCCCAGATGATCGAGATCGATCACAACGCCCTGTGGCACGCCCTGAAGAAGGAAGCCTTCCACTCCAGCATCCTGGACATGGAACTCAACGGCCAGACCAGCAAGGTGCTGCTGCGTGACGTGCAGTACCACCCCTTCAAGCAGCAGGTTCTGCATGTGGACTTCCAGCGCGTGGACGAGAAGACCCGCGTGCACCTGAAGGTGCCGCTGCACTACGAAGGCCTGGAAGGCTCGCAGGCCGTGAAGGTTGAAGGCTGCACCGTCACCCAGTTGATCCACGAAGTGGACGTGATGTGCATGCCCTCGCAGCTGCCCGAGTTCCTGACCGTGGACCTGAGCGCTCTGACCTCCAAGTCGGTTCTGGGCCTGCAATCGCTGAAGGTGCCCCACGGCGTGCAGCTGGTGGTGCGTGGCTCGAACAAGAACCCCGCCCTGGTGTCCATCAAGCTGCCCGAAGTGGTGGTCGAAGCGGCCGCCGCCGCACCGGCAGCTGCTCCCGCCAAGAAGGGCAAGAAGTAATCACTTCTTGCGCGCCGCCTGCAGTGCAGGCGGCTGGCTTGCACAACGGCCCACCTCGCGTGGGCCGTTGGCATTTGTGGGCACCAGATAATCGCAGCCATGATCAAACTGTTTGTGGGCCTGGGCAACCCTGGCCCGGAATACGAAGCCACGCGCCACAACGCCGGCTTTTGGTGGATAGATGCACTGGCGCGCGAGCTGAAGCTGACGCTGGTGCCCGAGCGCGCCTACCACGGCCTGATGGCGCGCACCAGCATCGCCGGCCACAGCGTCTGGCTGCTGCAGCCGCAGACCTTCATGAACCTGTCGGGCAAGTCGGTGGCGGCGCTGGCGCGCTTCTTCAAGATCCAGCCCGAGGAGATCCTCGTCGTCCATGACGAGCTGGACTTGTCACCCGGCCAGGCCAAGCTCAAGCGCGGCGGCAGCCACGCCGGCCACAACGGCCTGCGCGACATCCACGCCCAGCTGGGCAGCAGCGACTACTGGCGCCTGCGCATCGGCATAGGCCACCCGGGCGTCAAGGGCGAGGTGATCCACTGGGTGCTGAAAAAGCCCGCGCCCGATCAACGCCAGCTGATCGAGGACAGCATCGCCCATTCGCTCAAGGCCTACCCCACCATGCTGGCCGGCGACATGGACAAGGCCACGCTGCTGGTGCACACCACCAAGCCGCCGCGCCCCAAGCCTCCCCGGCCCTCCGCCGCACCCGACGGCGCCGTTTAACTATGTTTTTCATAGCTACAAGCGCATGATAGACGGGCCCTGCAGCCACATTTCCATCATATGGCCTGGTTCGTCCTGCAACGCCTGCTGACCCTGATCGCCACGCTGCTGGGCGCCTCGGCGGTGGTCTTCTGGGTGCTGGAGGTGCTGCCGGGCAACGCCGCCCAGGTGCTGCTGGGTCCCGACGCCGCACCCGAGGCCGTGGCCGCCCTGGCCGCGCAACTGGGGCTGGATCAGCCGGCCCTCACGCGCTACGGCCAGTGGATCGCCGGCCTGCTGACCGGCAGCCTGGGCGAGAGCCACGCCTACGGCGCGCCGGTGTTCGATCTCATCGTCGAGCGCCTGCAGCTGACCATTCCGCTGGCCCTGCTGGCCATGGCCATCACCTGCGCCCTGGCCCTGGCCGCCGGCCTGTACGCGGCCGCGCGCCACGGCCGCCTGGGCGACTGGGGCGTGATGGGCCTGGCGCAGATCGGCATTGCCATTCCCAACTTCTGGTTCGCCATCCTGCTGATCCTGCTGTTCTCGGTGCAGCTGCAGTGGTTCTCGGCCGGCGGCTTTCCGGGCTGGACCGAAGAGGCCGGCGGCGGCGTGCTGCCGGCGCTGCAGGCCCTGCTGCTGCCGGCCGTGGCGCTGGCGGTGGTGCAGGCGGCGATCCTGGCGCGCATCACGCGCTCGGCCGTGCTCGACGTGCTGCGGGAGGACTTCGTGCGCACCGCGCGCGCCAAGGGCCTGTCCCGGCGCGCGGCCCTGTGGCGCCATGTGCTGCGCAACGCCATGATCCCCGTGGTCACGGTGATGGGCCTGCAGTTCGCCAACCTGCTGGCCGGCACCATCGTGGTCGAGAACGTGTTCTACCTGCCCGGCCTGGGGCGGCTGATCTTCCAGTCGATTGCCAACCGCGACCTGGTGGTGGTGCGCAACTGCGTGATGCTGCTGGCGGCCATGGTGGTGCTGGTCAACTTCGTCGTCGATCTGCTCTACGCGGCCATAGACCCGCGCGTGAAGGTTCACGGACTGTGAGCACCGCCCTCCTGCCCGGCTTCTGGCACCGCGCGCTGCGTCAGCGCAGCTTCGTGATCGGCGCGCTGCTGACGGCGCTGCTGCTGGCCGCCGCCGCCCTGTCCCTGGTCTGGACGCCCTGGCCGCCCTACGACATGGCCATGGACGCAACCCTGCAGCCGCCCGGCGCCGCGCACTGGCTGGGCACCGACGCCTATGGCCGCGACATCACCTCGCTGCTGCTGGTGGGCGCGCGCAGCTCCATCCTGGTCGGCGTGATCGCCGTGGGCATAGGCCTGTCACTGGGCGCGGCGCTGGGCCTGCTGTCGGCCGCGCGCGGCGGCTGGGTGGAGGAGGCCATCATGCGCCTGGCAGACTTCACCTTTGCCTTTCCAGCCCTGCTGCTGGCCATCATGCTCACGGCCGTGTTCGGCCCGGGCATCGTCAACGCCATCATCGCCATCGGCATCTTCTACATACCGACGTTCGCGCGCGTCACGCGCGCCTCGGCCCGGGCCGTCTGGGCGCGCGACTACATATTGGCGGCGCGCGCCTGCGGCAAGGGGCCGTGGCGCATCACGCTCGAGCATGTGCTGCCCAACATCGCCTCGGTGCTGATCGTGCAGGCCACGATCCAGTTTGCGCTGGCCATCCTCGCCGAGGCGGCACTTTCGTACCTGGGCCTGGGCACGCAGCCGCCCCAGCCGTCCTGGGGGCGCATGCTGGCCGAGGCCCAGACGCTGATGTTTCAGGCGCCGCTGCTGGCCTTGTGGCCGGGTGTGGCGATTGCGCTGGCCGTGCTCGGCCTGAACCTGCTGGGCGACGGCCTGCGCGACCTGCTGGACCCGCGCCTGGCGCGACAAAGATGATGGCCAGCGCAACACCACTGCTAGAGGTGCAAAACCTCGCCATCACCCTGCAAACACAGCGCGGCGCGGTGCGCGCCGTGCATGACCTGGGTTTCACGCTGGCGCGCGGCGAGACCGTGGGGCTGATAGGCGAATCGGGCTGCGGCAAATCCCTCACCGCACTGGCCCTGATGGGCCTGCTGCCCGATGGCGCCAGCGTGCGGGGCAGCATCCGCTTTGACGGCCAGGAGCTGCTGGCCATGCCCGACAAGACGCTGTGCCAGCTGCGCGGCAACCGCATGGCCATGGTGTTTCAGGAGCCGATGAGCGCGCTCAACCCCGTGCACAGCATTGGCCGCCAGGTGGCGGAGCCGCTGCGCCTGCATCAGGGCCTGTCGGCCAGGCAGGCGCGCACCCAGGCCATGGAGCTGCTGGAGCGCGTGGGCATTGCCCGGGCGGCCGAGCGCCTGGACGCCTACCCGCACCAGTTCTCGGGCGGGCAGCGCCAGCGCATCACCATCGCCATGGCGCTGGCCTGCGGGCCCGACCTACTCATCGCCGACGAGCCCACGACAGCGCTGGACGTGACCGTGCAGCGCCAGATCCTGGAGCTGCTCGCCGGCCTGGTGGCCGAGCGCGGCATGGCACTGATATTGATCTCGCACGACCTGGGCGTGATCGCGCAGAGCGTGGCGCGCACGCTGGTGATGTACGGCGGCACCGTCGTCGAGTCCGGCCCCACGCGCGCCGTTTTTGGCGCAATGGCCCACCCCTACACCCAGGGCCTGTTCGCCGCCCGTCCCCGGCTGGGCACGGCGCGCGTTGCCGGCGAGCGCCTGCCGACCATCGCCGGCAGCGTGCCCGATCTGGCCGACCTGCCCGCGGGCTGCCCGTTTGCCGGGCGCTGCCCGCGCACCCTGGACGCTTGCCACGCCGCCCTGCCCCCGGCCGTGGCCCTGGGCGCGGGCCATGAGGCGCGCTGCATACGCCTGGGGGAGCCATGAGCACCACAAAATCAATAGCTGTTGGCGCAATATCCACGGGCGCTACAGGCCAAAATGACTCAAATAGTCCGCTGCTGCGCGTGCAAGACCTGCGGCGCGACTACCCGCTGCCGCGCACCAGCCTGCTAGGGCCGCGCCCCCAGGTGCACGCGCTGCGCGGCGTGAGCCTTGACCTCCACGCCGGGCGCAGCCTGGGCGTGGTGGGCGAATCGGGCTCGGGCAAGTCCACGCTGGCGCGGCTGGTGATGGCGCTGGATACGCCCAGCGCCGGCAGCGTGGAGCTGCTGGGCCGCGACCTGCACCGCCTGCCCGCGCGCGCACTGCGTGCCGCGCGGCGCGACTTTCAGATGGTGTTCCAGGACCCCTACGGCTCACTGAATCCGCGCCAGACGGTTCAGGCCATCGTCACCGAGCCGCTGCAGGCGCTGGCCAACGCCACAAAGGCCGAGCTGCGCGAGCGCGCCGCCGAGGTGCTGGCCCAGGTCGGCCTGCGCGCGGGCGACGCGCACAAGTACCCGCATGAATTTTCCGGCGGCCAGCGCCAGCGCATCGCCATCGCCCGCGCCCTGATCACGCGCCCGCGCCTGATCGTCGCCGACGAGCCGGTGAGCGCGCTCGACGTCTCGGTGCAGGCCCAGGTATTGAATTTGCTGCAGGATCTGCAGGAGCGCCATGGCGTGAGCTATCTGCTGATCAGCCACGACCTGGCGGTGGTGCAGCAGCTGTGCGACGAAGTGCTGGTGCTGTACCAGGGCCAGGTAGTGGAGCGCGGCGCGCCCCAGGCGCTGTTCACCCAGCCGCGGCACCCCTATACCCAGGCGCTGGTGGCGGCCGTGCCGCGCATGGCCCTGCCGTAGTAAAAACACCGCATTCACCCCAAGGAGACTTCAGCCCATGCTCACCCGCCGCACCGCCCTCGCCTCCGGCGCCCTGGCCGCGCTGGTCACGCCGCTGCCGGCACTGGCCCAGGGCCGCAAGGACAGCGTCACCCTGGCGCTGGTGCTGGAGCCGCCGGGGCTCGATCCCACGGCCGGCGCGGCCTCGTCGATCGCCGAGGTCACGCTCTACAACATCTACGAGACGCTGACCAAGATCAACCCCGACGGCAGCGTCGCGCCGCTGCTGGCCGAGAGCTGGGAGGTCTCGCCCGACCTGAAGACCTACACCTTCCGCCTGCGCCGTGACGCCCGCTTTCACAACGGCGCGCCGTGCAACGCGGCTGCCGTCAAGTTCTCCTTCGACCGCGCCGGTGGCGACAAGAGCACCAACAAGGACAAGCGCCTGTTCGCCGGCCTGTCCACCCAGGTGGTGGACGAGCACACGCTGGTGCTGCTCAACCGGGAGATAGAGCCCGACCTGCTGTTCCTGCTGGGCCAGGCCACGGCCATCATCGTCGAGCCCAAGAGCGCCGACAGCAACTCCACCAAGCCCGTGGGCACCGGCCCCTACCAACTGGCCGACTGGCGCCGCGGCGCCTCGCTCACGCTCACCGCCTGGCGCGAGTGGCGCCAGGCCGCGCAGATCAAGATGCGCCGCGCCACCTTCCGCTTCATTCCCGACCCGGCGGCCCAGGTGGCGGCGCTGCTGGCGGGCGACGTGGACGCCTTCCCGCGCGTCACCCCGCGCGCCATGGCGCCGTTCAAGGCCAACCCGCGCTTTCAGCTCATCGTCAGCGGCTCGCGCGCCAAGACCATCCTGGCCATCAACAACGCGAGAAAGCCCTTGAGCGACCGGCGCGTGCGCAGCGCCATCGCCGCGGCCATAGACCGCAAGGCCGTCATCCAGGGCGCGGCCGACGGCCTGGGCGTTCCGATCGGCAGCCACTATGTGCCGGGCGCCTTCGGCTATGTGGACACCACGGGCATCAACCCCTACGACCCAGACAAGGCCAGGCGCCTGCTGGTCGAAGCCGGCGTGAAGACGCCTTTGGCACTCACCATGACCCTGCCGCCCGCGCCCTATGCGCGCCAGGGCGGCGAGGTCATCGCCGCGCAGCTGGCCAGGGTGGGCATCAACCTCCAATTGCAGAACGTGGAATGGGCGCAGTGGCTGTCGGGCACCTATGGCAGCAAGAACTACGACCTGACGCTGATCTCGCATGTCGAGCCCTTCGACCTGGGCAACTACGCCAAGCCCGACTACTACTGGGGCTACCAGTCTGTGCCCTTCAACGCCCTGTACGAGCAGATCAAGAACGCCGCGCGCGCCACCGACCGCGCACGCCTGCTGGCCGAAGCCCAGCGCCTGCTGGCCGAGGACGCGGTGCACGCCTTTCTGTACCAGCCGCAATGGGTGACGGTGGCGAACAAGAACCTGCGCGGGCTGTGGAAGGACATGCCGGTCTTCGTCAACGACCTGTCGGCGCTGTCGTGGGCATGAGGACCGGCATGAGCACGCTGCACAAACTGTCCGCCGCCGAGCTGCTGGCCGGCTACCGCCAACGCCAGTTCTCGCCCGTGGAGGTGGCGCGTGATGTGCTGGAGCACATCGCCCGCTGGGAGCCGCACCTGGCCGCCACCTGGCTGCTGCGCCCCGAGGCCGCCCTGGCCCAGGCGCGCGCCAGCGAGGCACGCTGGCTGCGCGGCGCGCCCTGTGGCCTGCTGGACGGCGTGCCCGCCACGCTCAAGGACAACATCGCCACCGTCGGCGACCCCACGCCGCTGGGCACGGCCGCCGTGCCCCTGGTGCCGGCCAGCGCCGACGCCCCACCCGCCGCGCGGCTGCGCGAAGCCGGGGCCGTGCTGATCGCCAAGACCACCATGCCCGACTACGGCATGCTGTCCTCGGGACTGTCGAGCTTTCACGCGCTGGCGCGCAACCCCTGGGATTTGAGCAAGGGCCCAGGCGGATCGAGCGCCGGCGCGGGCGCCGCCGCCGCCGCGGGCTACGGCCCGCTGCATGTGGGCACCGACATTGGCGGCTCCATTCGCCTGCCGGCCAGCTGGTGCGGCATCTTTGGCCTGAAACCCAGCCTGGGCCGCGTCCCCATAGACCCACCCTACACCGGCCGCGCCGCCGGCCCGATGACGCGCACCGTGCAGGACGCGGCGCTGATGATGCAGGTGCTGAGCAGGCCTGACGCGCGCGACAGCATGAGCCTGCCGGCGCAGGACATCGATTGGCAGCGGCTGGCGCCCGGCCTGGAGCGCCTGCGCGGCCTGCGCCTGGGCCTGCTGCTGGACGCCGGCTGCGGCTTGGGCCTGGATGGCGAGGTGCGCGCCGCCGTGGCGGCCGCGGCCGGGCTGTTCGAGCAGGCCGGCGCCATCGTCGAGCCCATGCGCCCCTTTCTCACGCGCCAGATGCTCGACGGCATGGACCATTTCTGGCGCATGCGCTCGCTCGTCGATATGCGCCAGCTCGCGCCCGGGCAGCTGGACAAGGTGCTGCCCTTCATCCGCCAGTGGGCCGAGAGCGCCGCTGCCTTCGATGGCGCGCAGGTGTTCGAGGCCGGCGCGCAGTTCCACGCCACGCGCCTGGCCACGGTGCGCGCATGCGCGCCGTTCGACTATGTGCTCTCGCCCGTGGCCCCCATCACCGCCTTCGCCGCCGAGCTGCCCGCGCCCACGGGCGACCCATTGCGCCCGCTGGAGCACATCGCCTTCACCGTGCCTTTCAACATGTCGGAGCAGCCGGCCGCCTCCATCCACTGCGGCCACAGCGCCACCGGCCTGCCCATAGGCCTGCAGATCGCCGGGCAGCGCTTTGACGACCTGGGCGTGCTGCAGATCGCCCACGCCTTCGAGCAACTGCGCGGGCCGCAGCGGCCCTGGCCGCAGCCGCCAGAATGAGCATTAAAACAGGCTACAGCGCTTATCCATCAAGCGCTGACAGCTATCAAATCAGGAATCAACGCTGGGCCGTGGCCAGCCGCAGCGCCAGGCCCAGAAACACCAGGCCGGCCACACGGTTGAGCAGCCGCTGCGCCCTTGCCGAGCGCTGCAGCAGCGCGCCAAACGCCCCCGAGAAGCAGGCAATGGCGCCAAACACCAGCAGCGTCGCCAGCATGAACACCAGGCCCAGCAGCATGATCTGGCGCGCCATGCCGCCTTGCGCCGGGTCGGCAAACTGCGGCAGAAAGGCCAGGAAGAACACCAGCACCTTGGGATTCGTCAGGTTCATCACCACGCCGCGCCCCACCATGCGCAGGGCGCCGCCGTTGCCGCCGGCCGCCGCAGCGCCGCCGGGTGGCGCCTCGTGCACGCTGGCCGGCGCCCGCAGCGCGCCCCAGGCCAGCCAGGCCAGGTAGGCCGCGCCCACGACCTTGAGCACCGTGAACGCCATGCCGGAGGCGGCAAACACCGCCGCCAGCCCCAGGGCCACGGCCGCCGTGTGCCCCACCAGGCCCAGGCACAGGCCCAACACCACACACATGCCGGCACGCCAGCCGCGTTGCGCCGACTGCAGCAGCACGAAGATGTTGTCCGGCCCCGGGGTGAGGGCCAGCAGCACGGACACGCCAAAGAAGGCGACCAGGGTTTCGATGGAAGGCATGGGTGCCATTGTGCTGCGCCTGCCACGGCAGCCAACACCGGACGGGCGACAATCACCCCCCTTTCGCCCGCTTTCACTTCAGTTTGCCCATGGATTTCTTTCTTCTGCTGGCCCTGGGCGCCACCGGCGCCTATGTGCTCAACCACCAGCAGCAGCGCCGGCGCATCGCCCTGCTCGCCCGGCACCTGCACCCCTACCAGATCGAGCGCCTGATGGAGCAGCTCACCCAGGGCTATCTGCGCGCCATGGGCGAGCAAGGCGACGAGCGCCGCCAGCAGGTGCTGAGCCTGCTGGCCGAGAGCGAGACGCAGCTGGTCGCGCAGTTCGATCGCTTCGTGGACGACTTTCGCCGCGTGCCCACGGCGCTGGCGCGCGTCAGCCGCCTGCCGCTGGGCCTGCCCTTTGCCACCCAGCTGTTGCCCGCCGCCACGTTCGACATGCGCGAGCTGCTGGCCATCCACGCCGCCGGCATGGGCCGCGCCCTGCGCAACGAGGGCAATCTGGCAGCGCGCGAGCGCGCCTTCACGATGACGGCCGAGCTGCTGCTGATGCAGCACAGCTGCCACTGGTTCTGCAAGTCCAAGACCGTTGCCTCGGCGCGCATGCTGGCGCGCCACCAGACGCCACACGCCCAGCTGCTGACCTCGGTCTCGCCCGAGACAAGGCGCAGCTATCTGGCCTTGACCGGGCCGGTGTAACCCCGGGTCAACCCAGCGCCAGCGCCACCACGCCGCAGGCAATCAGCAGCGCCCCTGCCAGGCGCGCGGCGCGGTCGCCCTCGCCCAGCAGATGGCCGCCCAGCAGGGCCGCGAACAACATGGAGACCTCGCGCGCCGGCGCCACATGGGACAGGGGCGCGCTCTGCATGGCAAACAGCACCAGCACATAGGCCACCGGGCTGACCAGGGCCACCAGCAGCGCAAAGCGCCACTGCGCGGCCCACAGCGGCGCCAGCTCGGCGGGTTTGCGCAGCGCCACGGGCGCCAGCACCAGCACGCGCACGAAGTTACCCATGTAGTCCACCAGAATGGGAGACAGCAGCATGACCTTCACCGCATAGCCATCGACCACCGTGTAGCTGGCGATGAACAGGCCGGTGAGCACGCCGTACTGCATGCCCTTCCTGACAAGCCGGCGCGCCTGCTCGTCCCGCCCGGCGCGCAGCAGGCCGGGCCCGCCGGCAATCAGGAACACCCCGGCCACCACACCGGCTATGCCCAGCACGGCGGTCAGCGACAGCCGCTCGCCCAGCAGCGTGATGGCCACCAGCGCCGTCACCAGCGGCCCGGTGCCGCGCGCCAGCGGGTAGACCACCGTCAGATCGGCCTTGCGATAGCCGCGCAACAGCACCACGTAATACAGCACATGCAGCACGCCGCTCAGGGCGACGATGGCCCATTCGCGCACACCCCACAGCGGCACGGCCGAGCGCCCCAGCCACCAGCCCAGTGGCGCCCAGACCAGCATCATCAGCACGGCGGTAAAGAAGGCAAAGCGCGCATCGCCACCGGCCTTCTTGGCGGCGATGTTCCACACGGCATGGATCAGTCCGGCGAGGATGATCAGGGCAAAGGCGTTGAGCGACATGCAAACGCAAGAAACCGCAGCGCCTTGCGGCCGGCTGCGGCGTTCAGTATGTGATTTGTCTCAGTTATAGATGATGCCGTGCGCTGCCCGCGGCCCATGAAACTGGCGCAACCCGAGCCAGGGCCGCCGCGCAAGGGCCGCCCCGCCGCGCTGGCGGCGTCCCCCTTCCCGTAGCGCGCAGCGCGTAGAGAGAAGGGGGAGGCGGCGCAAGCCGCTCAGGGGGTTGCACACCTCAAGCCCGGCCGATGATGCTGGCCGTGGCCATCAGCTCCTCGAGCAGCGCGAACGACACCTTGCCCGAGGACATATAGGGGTCGAACTCGGGCTTCTCGGAGTACTTGAGCACGATGGAATGGTTGAGCTTGGCCAGGTTCACATGGCCCATGGTCCAGCCGCCGAATCGGCGCTCGCAGATTTCCTCGAAGGCCAGCAGCTCCACGTCCTTGTGGCGCGCATCGCGCTGGATATGGCCGTAGAGCTCGCTCACCGCGGAGCGCCCGCCCTCTATGGCCTGCAGGAAGATGCCGCCGCCATAGCACAGCACGCCGGTAATGCCGGTGGCCGGGTTGTGTTGGCGCGATTGCGTGAGGATGGCCTCGATGGCCGCGGGCGAGGTGTCCACCGCGCGGCTGACGTAGAGCAGGCGAACCAGCATGGTCAGTTCCTTCCGGGTATCAGCGCCAGAAATTCGCGGCGCAGCGTGGAGTTGGTGAGGAAGACGCCGCGCATCACCGAGTTGAGCATCTTGCTGTCCATCTCGCGCACGCCGCGCCAGGACATGCAGAAGTGGCTGGCCTCCATGACGATGGCCAGGCCGTCGGGCTGGGTCTTCTCCATGATCAGGTCGGCCAGTTGCACCACGGCCTCCTCCTGGATCTGCGGCCGGCCCATGACCCAGTCCACCAGGCGCGCGTACTTGGACAGGCCGATGACGTTGGTGTGCTCGTTGGGCAGCACGCCGATCCAGATCTTGCCGATCACGGGGCAGAAGTGGTGGCTGCAGGCGCTGCGCACGGTGATCGGGCCGACGATCATCAGCTCGTTCAAATGCTCGGCGTTCGGAAACTCGGTGATCGCCGGCGGATGCACGTAGCGGCCCTTGAAGACCTCGTTCAAATACATCTTGGCGACGCGGCGCGCGGTGTTCTGCGTGTTGTGGTCACCGGCCGTGTCTATGACCATGCTGTCGAGCACGCCCTGCATCTTGGCCTCGACCTCGTCGAGCAGCTGTTCGAGCTCGCCCGGCCGTATGAACTCGGCGATATTGTCGTTGGCATGAAAGCGCCGGCGCGCCGCGGCCAGGCGCTCGCGGATCTTGACGGAAACGGGCAGGCCCTCGTCCGGTGCGCTGGCGTTGCTGGGTGCTACAGGTTCTGAAGACATGGCGGCATGGTAACAGCGAATGCTGATCACAGTTTTATGCTTGATTTATGCCCCTAACGCTTATCCAACAAGCGCTGACAGCTATGTAAACAATAGCTCAATAGCGATTGCCCGTAACCCACAGCGCCGCGCGCATCAGGCCGAAGGCGACGCGGTCGAGCACCCGCTCGCGCCAAGGGCGGGCCGCGTACTCGTGCGGATCAAGCGGCCGCCCGCCCGCGTCGCGCGCGCGCACCAGGCGCGCATGCAGCTGCTGGGCAAAGGCCGCGTCGCGCACCACCACGTTGGCCTCACGCGCCAGCAGCAGCGACAGCGGATCCAGGTTGCTCGAACCCACAGTGGCCCAGGCGCGCCGGCCCTGTGCATCCACCACGGCCACCTTGGCGTGCAGGAAGCTGGATTCGTATTCGTAGATCTCCACGCCCGCGGCCAGCAGCGCGCCGTAGACGGGGCGCGCGGCATGGTATTGCATGAAATATTCGTAGCGCCCCTGCAGCAGCAGCTGCACGCGCACGCCACGGCGCGCGGCCAATATCAGGGCCCGGCGCAGCTTGCCTCCGGGCATGAAGTAGGCGTTGGCGATGATCACCTCGCGCCGCGCCTGGGCGATGGCGCGCAGGTAGGCGCGCTCTATGCTGGAGCGGTGCAACACGTTGTCGCGCAACAGCAGGGCGGCACGCATGCCGCGGCGCTGGCTTTGTGCGCGCTTGATGGCCAGGCGCGCCGCGCTGGCCGCTCGCATGTCGGCCAGCGCCAGCGACAGGCGGCGGTGGCGCACATCACTCACAGCGCGCATGCGCCACCACAACTGCTCCATGGTGTCGCTGGCATGCTGCACCAGGCTGCCCACGGCGCGCACGGCAAAGTCAAAGCGCGGCGCGGCCAACGGCCCGTGGTTGGGGTCGTAAAAGTCGTCCAGCACATTGATGCCACCGCAGAACAGCACGCAGCCGTCGATCACGCACAGCTTGCGGTGCAGGCGCCGCCAGCGCCTGGGCAGCAGCAGGCCCAGCGGCCCCAGCGGTGAATACACCTCGATGCGCACGCCGGCCGAGCGCAATCGCGTGCGCCAGGGCTCGGGCAGACGGCCCGTGCCCACGCCATCGACCACCAGGTGCACGCGCACGCCACGCGCGGCGGCGCGCATCAGCGCCTCGGCCACGTCGGCGCCCGTGCCGGTGCAATCAAAGATATAGGTCTCGAACTGGATGTCGGACAGGGCCGCATCCATCTCGGTGATCAGGGCCGGAAAGAACTCCCGCGCCCCTTCGAGCAGCTGGATCTGGTGGTCTGTGGCTGGCTTGGTCGGGCGCGTCGGGGTGACCATAGGGTGCGGTCAGAGCCGGAATTCGGCGATCAGCGGCAGGTGGTCCGACATGCGCCACCAGATGCGTCCGCGCGGTACCTGCAGGCCCAGCGGCGTGAGGCCACGCACATAGACATGATCGAGCTGCACGATGGGCAGGCGCGCCGGGTAGGTGAAGGTGCGGGCCGCATCGTCGTACTCGTGCAGGCCAAAACCCGCCAGCATGCGCTTGATCTGCAGGCCCCAGTCGTTGAAGTCGCCGGCCACGACCAGCGGGGCGCCGGCGGGCACTTCGCGCTCGATGAAGCGCTGCAGCTGGGCCACCTGGCGCACGCGGCTGCCCGGAATCAGCCCCAGGTGCACGACGATGGCATGCACGCGCCGGCCCTGCACCTCCACCTCGACATGCAACAGCCCGCGCTGCTCGAAGCGGTGGTCGGAAATATCTTCGTGCTGATGGCCAATCACCGGCCAGCGCGACAGCAGCGCGTTGCCATGCTCGCCATGGCGTGTCCAGGCATTGGTGCGATAGACCGCGTCATACCCTTCGGGCGCCAGGTACTCGGCCTGCGGCACGCGCGGCCAGCGCCGAAAGTACGCCGCCTCTTTGTGGTTGAGCCGGCGCACCTCCTGCAGGCAGACGATGTCGGCATCGAGCTGCTCCACCGCCAGGCCCAGGTTGTGGATCTCCAGCCGGCGCGCCGGGCCCAGGCCCTGCACACCCTTGTGGATGTTGTAGGTGGCCACGCGCAGGATGCCGGAATACTCGGCAGGCAGTTCTGAAATGGCAAAAGCAGTCATCGTGCAGCAAATCGGGGCAGCCAGAGTATGGCCTCGGCATTCGAGGGCGAGAAACAGCGATCCGCCGCCGCGCGCCAATCCAGCCAAGCATATGCCGTATGTTCGCGCGGATTCAAGACCACCGGTGTGCCCTGCGGTACCTGCAGGCCAAAGACATGCTCGGTGTTCCGCCACACGCCAGGGGCGTAGCGGTGCTGCCACTGCGGGTAAATGGCGTAAACATTCTCCAGCCCCCAGTCGCGCAGCCGGCAGCCGGGAGCGCCGGCGTCAATGCCTGTCTCCTCCCGCACCTCGCGCGCGGCCGTAGCGGCCAAGGCTTCGCCCAGGCTGTCCTTGCTACCGGTGACGGACTGCCAGAAGTCCTCGGCCGCATCGGCGCGGCGGATCAGCAGCACCCGCAGGTCGGGGGTGTAGATGACCACCAACACCGACTCGGGGATTTTGTATGCCATGGTTGTGGTGGCGAATCTGAATCGTTCGCCTCAGCACCCGCAGTGGATAACAGCCGTGGCCTGCAGGAGTCTTGCCAAACCATGGGTCGGCGCACCGGAGGGCACTCTTGGCAGGCGCGCCAGCACAAATGCAGCCGGATGCCGCAGCCTCTGCACCGACTCGCCTGCCACGCCAAGGACGGAGCACCAATGGAGTAGCGGCCACGCAACCAGTGGGGCTGTCACGCCTCCAGCGGCAAATCGCCCAGTACAAACCCTGAAAGTACTTGCCATAGAATTCGGCACAATTTGTTTCATAAGTGAACGGTCGTTCTTTTCAGAGTCAGTCATGCGCAAAACATTGCAAATCCTCTGTCTACTTGGCTCCCTGTGCTGGGGAGCCCCGGCCTGGTCGGCCGTCGCGATTGCCGGCGTGCAGGTGCAGGAGACGGCCATCGTCGCCGGGTCGGAGCTCCGGCTGAATGGCGCGGGAATCCGATTCAAAGGCCCTTTCAAGGTTTATGTCGGCAGCCTTTACGCCAGCAAGCCAATCAAATCACTCGATGAGCTGATTGCTGCCCCAGGCCCCAAGCGCCTCAGCATGACGTTTATGCGGGAGGTCAAGTCGTCGGATTTTGGCAAGATGTTGACGCAAGGGATTGAAGACAACGTCAGCCGGCAGGAATTTCCCCAGATCATCCCGGGTATGGTGAAGATCAGTGAATATTTTGCACTGCATCAATCGTTCTCCCCCGGCGACGTGTGTTCCGTCGAGTGGGATCCTGCAAAGGGCCTGAGCATCTGGGTCAAAGGCAGGCAGCAAGGCGAACCTTCCAGGGATGCGGCTTTTTTCCGCGCCCTGATGTCGATCTGGTTTGGCCCTGCCCCCGCCGACTGGAAACTCAAGGAGGCCCTGCTCGGCGGGTCGCCATGATGCAAAAAGGGCGCCCGTTTGAGGCGCCCTTTTGATCCGGCGGGCAACACGGCCCACGGCAATGCTCAGCCTACGACCGCCGGGTTACGCAGGCGGATATGCAGCTCGCGCAGCTGCTTCTCATCCACCGGCGACGGCGCCTGGGTCAGCAGATCCTGCGCACGCTGGGTCTTGGGGAAGGCGATCACGTCGCGGATGGATTCGGCGCCGGTCATCAGCGTGATCAAACGATCCAGGCCAAAGGCCAGGCCGCCATGCGGGGGCGCGCCGTACTGCAGGGCGTCGAGCAGGTAGCCGAACTTGGCGCGCTGATCCTCGGGGGTGATATGCAGGGCGGCGAATACCTTGGCCTGCACCTCGGCGCGGTGGATACGCACCGAGCCGCCGCCCAGCTCCCAGCCGTTCAGCACCATGTCGTAAGCCTTGGCGATGCATTTGGCCGGGTCGGTGTCCATCAGGTCTTCGTGACCGTCCTTGGGGGCGGTGAAGGGGTGGTGCACGGCCACCCAGCGGTTGTCTTCCTCGTCGTGCTCGAACATGGGGAAGTCCACCACCCACAGCGGCGCCCAGCGGTCTTCGAACAGGCCGTGCTTCTTGCCGAATTCGCTGTGGCCAATTTTCAGGCGCAGCGCGCCGATGGCGTCATTGACGATCTTTGCCTTGTCGGCGCCGAAGAAGATCAGGTCGCCGTCCTGCGCGCCGCTACGCTTGAGCACCTCGGCCAGGGCGGCGTCGTGGATGTTCTTGACGATGGGCGACTGCAGGCCGTCGCGCCCCTTGGCCAGCTCATTGACGCGGATATAGGCCAAGCCCTTGGCGCCGTAGATCTTCACGAACTCGGTGTACTGGTCGATCTCGCCGCGGCTGATGCCGCCGTTCTCGACGGAACCATGGGGCACGCGCAGCGCCACCACGCGGCCGCCCGCCATGTTGGCAGCGCCGGAGAAGACCTTGAAGTCCACGTCCCTCATCACGTCGGTGAGTTCGGTGAACTCAAGCTTGACGCGCAGATCCGGCTTGTCGGAGCCAAAACGTGCCATGGCCTCCTGGTAGGCCATGATGGGGAACTCGCCCAGATCGACATTCAGCTGCGTCTGGAACACTTCCTTGATCATCTGCTGGAAGATGGCGCGGATCTCTTCTTCGCCCAGGAAGGAAGTCTCACAGTCGATCTGCGTGAACTCGGGCTGGCGGTCGGCGCGCAGGTCTTCGTCGCGGAAGCACTTGGTGATCTGGTAGTAGCGGTCGTAGCCGGCCACCATCAGCATCTGCTTGTACAGCTGGGGCGACTGCGGCAGGGCGAAGAACTGGCCGTCGTGCACGCGGCTCGGGACCAGGTAGTCGCGCGCGCCCTCGGGCGTGCTCTTGCCCAGCATGGGGGTTTCGATGTCGATGAAGCCCAGCTTGTCGAGGTAGTTGCGCACCTGGATGGCCGTTTTGTAGCGCAGCATCAGATTCTTCTGCATGGCCGGGCGGCGCAGGTCCATCACGCGGTGCGTCAGGCGCGTGGTCTCCGACAGGTTGTCGTCGTCCATCTGGAAGGGCGGCGTGACAGAGGCGTTGAGCACCGTCAGCTCGTGGCACAGCACCTCGATCTGGCCGCTTTTGAGCTTGTCGTTGGTGGTGCCGGCGGGACGCGCGCGCACCAGGCCCACCACGCGTACGCAGAACTCGCCGCGGATGTCCTCGGCCACCTTGAACATCTCGGCGCGATCCGGGTCGCAGACCACCTGTACATAGCCTTCGCGGTCGCGCAGGTCGATGAAGATCACGCCGCCATGGTCGCGGCGGCGGTTCACCCAGCCGCACAGGCTGACGGTTTGGCCCAGGAGGGCTTCGGTCACAAGACCGCAGTATTCAGAGCGCATGGCCATGATGGGTTCAGCTTCCTGCGCCCTCGTGGGGCGCTTGTGTTGGGTTGTCTTTCTGCGCGCCGCCGATGAACGGGCACCCGGGAGCGCGCAACCTTGGTTTGTCTTACTTCGCAGCTTCCAGCGCTACCGGATCGGGCGGGGCCACCACACCCATGGAGACGATGTATTTCAGCGCCGCGTCAATGCTCATGTCCAGCTCCACGCAGTCGCTCTTGCGCATGAGCACGAAGTAGCCGCTAGTCGGGTTGGGCGTGGTGGGCACATAGACACTGACGAATTCATCGCGCAGATAGCCTGCCACCTCGCCGCTGGGCTGGCCGGTGATGAAGGCCACCGTCCACACGCCATCGCGCGGCCACTGCACCAGCACGGCGGTGCGAAAGGCGTTGCCGCTCTCGGAAAACAGCGTGTCCGACACCTGCTTGACGCTGGAGTAGATGGAGCGCACCACCGGTATGCGCGTCACCAGACTGTCGCCCAGCGACACCAGCTTGCGCCCGGCGAAGTTGCTGGCAAAGGCGCCCACGATGAGCAGGATGGCCAGCGTGAGCAGCACGCCAAAGCCGGGAATGTGAAAGCCCAGCAACCGATCCGGGTGCCAGGCCCCGGGCAGGATGGTCAGCGTCTGATCGAGCGTGCTCACTATCCAGGTCAGCACCCAGGCGGTGATGACGCCGGGCACGATGACCAGCAGGCCCGTGAACAGCCATTTGCGCAGTGCAGCCATGAAGATGTTCAGCCTTATGCGTCAGAACTGGCTGGAGCGCTTGCTGGTGCAGCGCTAACAGCTTCTTTTTTAGGAGCGTCCGGAGCGGCTGGAGCGGCCGCCGCAGTGCCACCGGCGCCGCCGCGGAAGTCGGTCACATACCAGCCCGAGCCCTTGAGCTGAAAGCCGGCGGCCGTCAGCTGCTTGGTGAAGGTCTGCGCGCCGCAGGCGGGGCAGTCGGTCAGGGGCGCATCGGACATCTTTTGCAGCACGTCCTTGGCATGGCCACAGGTGCCGCATTGGTAGGCGTAAATAGGCATTGCGAAGTAGCGCGAAAAATGTGCAAAGCTTTTGATTATAGGTAGACGGGCATCAGGCAGCTGGCGCGCCCTACTCCACCCCCACCACCCGGTGGTGCGGCGCGCGCGTATTGCGCACCATCTGCGGGGCCAGCGAACCAGCCACCATGCCGAACACCGCCGACAACAGGCCGGCCAGCTGCTGCGGAAAGGCCTCGTGCAGCGCGGGCGTGAGCATGAACACCACCCACACGCCAATGCCCAGCACCACGGCGCAGACTGCGCCCTGGGTGTTGGCACGCTTCCAGTACAGGCCGAACACCAGCGGGACAAAGGCGCCCACCAGCGGCACCTGGTAGGCGCTGGACACCAGCTCATAAATGGGCGTGCCCTCCATCTTGATGGAGTAGACCAGCACGCCCGCGGCAAAGACCAGCACGCTGATGCGCATTGTGAGCAGCTTTTCGCGGTCGCTGATGTGCTCGGGGCGGAACTGGCGCCAGATGTTCTCGGTAAAGGTGACGCTGGGCGCCAGCAGCGTGGCCGAGGCGCAGGACTTGATGGCCGAGAGCAGCGCGCCGAAGAACAGTACCTGCATGACCAGCGGCATGCGCGTCATGACCAGGGTGGGCAGCACCTTTTGCGGATCCTCCTGCAGCAGCTCGGCGGCCTGCTCGGGCATGATGAGCAGGGCGCTGGCCACCAGGAACATGGGCACGAAGGCGAACAGGATGTAGGCCGAGCCACCGATCACCGTGCCATGCGTGGCGGCCTTTTCGGTGTTGGCCGACATCACGCGCTGAAACACGTCCTGCTGCGGAATCGAGCCCAGCATCATGGTGATGGCGGCACCGAAGAAAAACAGCATCTCATGCCAGGTCGGCTCGGGCCAGAAACGCAGCATGTCGCGGCTGGTGATCAGATCCACCACCTTGCCGGCGCCGCCGGCCATGTCGGCAGCAAACCAGGACAGGATCACCAGGCCCAGCACCAGGATGATCATCTGGATGAAGTCCGTGACGGCCACCGACCACATGCCGCCCCAGAGGGTATAGACCAGAATGGACAGCACGCCTATGGTCATGCCCCAGGGAATGCTGAGCGAGCCACCCGAGAGCAGGTTGAACACCAGCCCCAGCGCCGTGACCTGGGCCGACACCCAGCCCAGGTAGCTGAGCATGATGATCAGCGAGCAGATGATCTCCACCACCCGGCCATAGCGCTCGCGGTAATAGTCGCTGATGGTCAGCAGCGTCATGCGGTAGAGCTTGGCCGCGAAGAACAGGCCCACCAGGATCAGGCACATGCCGGCGCCGAACGGATCCTCGACCACGGCATTCAACCCGCCCTGAATGAACTTGGCGGGCACGCCGAGCACGATCTCCGAACCGAACCACGTGGCAAACGTGGTGGTGATGATCATGTACATGGGCAGGTTGCGCCCGGCAATCGCGAAGTCGGCCGTGTTCTTCACCCGCTGTGCGGCCCACAGGCCGATGCCGATGGTGACGAACAGGTAGGCAATCACCATGAAGATCAACACGTTGAAGCTCCTGGAGGAAAAAATGGATGGGGAGTGGTTCAGAAAAGGTGTACGCGCACCACCAGCTGCATCGCCAGCAGGCCGAGCACAAAGCCCAGGGCGCCGTAGATGATGCCTTGCAGCAGCCGGTTGGTGCGCTGCTGCGCGGCCAGCAGCGCCTGCAGGTCGGCGCGGTTGTCATGCGGGCGCTGGCGCAGATAGTCGTGCAGCAGACGCGGCAGGTCGGGCAGGATCTTGGCGTAATGCGGCGCCTCGGCCTTGAGCTCGCGCCACAGGCGCTGCGGGCCCAGCTGGTCGAGCATCCACTTCTCCAGGAAGGGCTTGGCCGTGCTCCACAAGTCCAGGTCGGGGTCGAGCTGGCGGCCCAGGCCCTCGATGTTGAGCAGGGTTTTCTGCAGCAGCACCAGCTGCGGCTGGATCTCCACCTGGAAGCGCCGCGAGGTCTGGAACAGGCGCAATAGCACCATGCCCAGCGAGATCTCCTTCAGCGGGCGGTCGAAATACGGTTCGCACACGGTGCGTATCGCCGCCTCCAGCTCGTTCACGCGCGTGCTCGCAGGCACCCAGCCGCTTTCGATGTGCAGCTCGGCCACGCGCTTGTAATCGCGCCTGAAGAAGGCCGTGAAGTTCTGCGCCAGGTACTCCTTGTCGAACTCGGTGAGCGTGCCGACGATGCCGAAATCGAGCGAGATATAGCGGCCAAAGCTGCTGCCATCCAGGCTGACCTGGATGTTGCCCGGGTGCATGTCGGCATGGAAGAAGCCGTCGCGGAACACCTGGGTGAAGAAGATGGTCACGCCGTCGCGTGCCAGTTTTGGGATATCGACACCGGCGGCGCGCAGGCGATCAACCTGGCTGATGGGCACGCCATTCATGCGCTCCATCACGGCCACGTCGGCATGGCAGAAATCCCAAAAAATCTCGGGGATGAGCACCAGGTCCAGCCCCTCCATGTTGCGCCGCAGCTGGGCGGCATTGGCCGCCTCGCGCACCAGGTCCAGCTCGTCGTGCAGGTAGTTGTCGAACTCGGCCACCACCTCGCGGGGCTTGAGGCGCTTGCCGTCCGCCGACAGGCTCTCCACCCAGCCGGCCATCATGCGCATCAGCGCCAGATCCTTGTCGATCACCGGCAGCATGTTGGGGCGCAGCACCTTCACGGCCACGTCGCGCTCGCGCCCATCACGGTCGCGGATCACCGCGAAATGCACCTGGGCGATGGAGGCGCTGGCCACGGGCTCGCGCTCGAAGGACACAAAAATTTCGCCCAGGGGGCGGCGAAACGAGCGCTCTATGGTGGCAATGGCAATGTCGGGATCGAATGGTGGCACGCGATCCTGCAGCAGCGCCAGTTCGTCGGCGATGTCGGGGGGCATCAGGTCGCGCCGGGTGGACAGCACCTGGCCGAACTTGACGAAGATCGGCCCCAGGCTCTCCAGCGCCTCGCGCAGGCGCTGGCCGCGCGGGGCGTCCAAGCTGCGGCCTATGGTGATGATGCGCGTGAGCGCGCGCAGCCACGGGTGCTGGAAGCTGGACAGCACCAGCTCATCGAGCCCATAGCGCAACACCACCCAGACGATGCTGATGCCGCGAAAAAAACGACTCATAGACGCATGCGATCCGAAGCACCGGCGCCCTGGCCCATGCGAGCGCCGACGAAGCCGCGCAGCGCCCCGGCAGCGCGTTGCGCGACGGCGGCGAGCGCGCGCGCCGGCGCGTCGCCAATGACGCGCGCCAGGTCTTCCTCCACGTCCCAGCGCACATGATCGACCAGCCAGTTGATGTCGGCTGCCAGTTGCACGTCACCGTCGATGCGAATGGCGGGCTTGTCGCCACGCAGCGCACCCTTGGCCAGCGACAGCGGGGAGCTGTCGGACACCTCCACGCGCAGATCAGGCACCACGCCCAGCGGCGCCAGATCCAGCAGCCCCGCCGGGGTGACCTGCAGCGCCATGGTGAAGACTCGCCATTGCACCAGCGCCACCCGGCCGCGCTGGCGCGTCAGGCGCTCCATGGCCTCTCTTTCCTGCATCAGCACATGGTTCAAAAACAGCACCAGGCGGTGCTGCAGCTCATGCACCAGCCAGGCGGGCGGCTGCGGGCCGGCCAGGACGCGCTGGAGTAGCCCGTCCAGAAACGAAAAAGGGGACTGTGTTGCCATAGCCCCCGATTATCTGATCATTCGGCGCCGCGGCTTGATTGCCGCCAGCGCCGGCTGCTTATTGCAAGGCCTGCAGGCCCGCCACCAGCCAGCCGCTGGTGCCGCTCTTGGGCTTGGTCATGTTCCAGACCTCGCGAAACGGGCTGGGGCCAGCCGAGGGCTCCTCGCGGATCATGCCGGAGAACTCCACGCTGGCCATGTAGGCATCGCCCAGATCCTCGATGCCCAGCAGCTGCGCCTCCAGGATCACCACTTCGGTGTGGTTCGGGTGCTCGCCAGCGCGCTGTGCCTCGCGCTCGGCGAGCTGGGCACGGATCTCGTCGAGCATGCCGTCGGTCATCATGGAGCGCAGCGTGGCGATGTCCGACCTGTCCCAGGCGGCCTGCAGCGTGGTGAAGTTGCGCTTGGCCGCAGCCAGGAAACCCTCGGCATCAAAGTCGGCCGGCACGCCCCAGTTCTGCGAACCCGCCAGGGCCGAACCGATCATGCTGCCGCCGCCCTGCTGCGGGCTGGCCGAGAACTGCTCCCAGGGACGCGCCGAGGCGTCGTTGCCGACCTTCTCGGGGTTGTACTGGCGCGGCATCTGCACGTCGACAGGTGCTGGTGCGCCCGCGCCCTGGAAGGCAAAGGGCGAGCTGGCGGCCTGGCTGGCTGCGGGCTTGCGCGCACGCATCACCATGCCGATCACAACCATGACCACCAGAGCCAGCAGGGCGATCAGCAGGAAGTTGCCAAAGGCCGCCCCCAGGCCCAGCGAGTTGGCGAGCCAGGCCAGGCCCAAGCCCGCGGCCAGGCCGCCCAGCATGGCGCCCCAGGGCTTCTTGGGCGCGCCGGCCGCAGCGTTGGGCGCGGCCGCCGGCTTGGGCGCCGCGCTATTGGCGGCGTTTTGCTGCATGGGGGCGGCAGGCGCGGCGGGAGGCGCGGCCTCGCGCTGCGTCACATTGCTGGACTGCTTGCCGATGGACTTGCCACCGCCCATGCGGCGCGCGTCGGCATCCAGGTGCACGACCGACAGCATGGCGACCAGGATGACGGACCACAATTTCATGGCGTTACTCCAAAGTGTTGATAGTTATCAAGTATCGATTGTGCATCAGCATTTAATTCCGACATGCAACGCGGCAATACCCCCGGTCATGTTGTGATAATCCACATGGCCAAAGCCACTTTGTTGCATCAGGGCCTTGAGCTCATCCTGGCCCGGGTGCATGCGGATCGACTCGGCCAGATAGCGGTAGCTGGAGTCATCGCCCGCCACCAGCTTGCCCAGGCGCGGCAGCACCTGGAAGGAGTACCAGTCGTAGGCCTTGGCCAAAGGCTTGGCCACCTTGGAAAACTCCAGCACCAGCAGGCGCCCGCGGGGTTTTAGCACGCGGCACATTTCCTTGAGCGCCTCATCCTTGTGCGTCATGTTGCGCAGGCCAAAGGCCACGCTGACCAGGTCGAAATGGTTGTCCGGGAACGGCAGGGCCTCGGCGTCGCAGACCAGCGTGGGCAGCACCACGCCGAGGTTGATGAGGCGGTCGCGCCCCACGTTCAGCATGGCCTCGTTGATGTCGGTGTGCACCACTGTGCCCGTGCTGCCGACCTTCCTGGAAAACGCCAGCGACAGGTCGCCCGTGCCGCCCGCGATGTCCAGCACCTGATCGCCCTCGCGCAGGTTGGCGACCATCACCGTGTAGGCCTTCCAGGCGCGGTGCAGGCCGGCGGACATCAGGTCGTTCATCAGGTCGTACCTGGGCGCGACCGAGTCGAACACGCCGCGCACATGGCGCGCCTTGTCTTTCTCGTCAACCGTTTCAAATCCGAAATGCGTGGTACTCATATAGCGATGCATCCTAGGGGCGCGCGCGCCCGGCGTACAGCGACAACCCCGCGTCCGCCCAGGGCATGTGTCGCAAAAAAGAAAATGCTTACCGCACTTACAGGTAAAGCGCCAGCAGCTATGACGAAGATAGCATCAATGGCTGGAGCAACCCGATTTCTGCCCCTTGGGCGCCATCGGCGCATCCCTGTCCAGTCCCGCGTCCCGCAGGCGCTGCAGGTAGCGCTGCCAAAGCGCATCCTGATCGCGCCCCAGCTCATACAGATACGCCCAGGTGTAGATGCCGCTGTTGTGCCCGTCGGAGAAGCTCGGCTGTATCGCGTAGTTGCCCACGGGCTGCAAGTCCACCAGCGTCACGTCGCGCTTGCCGGTCTGCAGCACCTCCTGGCCCGGGCCATGGCCCATGACCTCGGCGGAGGGCGAGCACACGCGCAGCAGCTCCAGCGGAATGCGAAACCGCGCGCCATCGGAGAAGGCCAGCTCCAGTGCACGCGATTTTTCGTGCAGGGTGATGGATTCGGGAGTGGGGGTGCTGGGGGTCAGGCCGGCCATGGGTTACCTCTGAAATTTCACCGCATCAATCGTCGGAGCGCGTGCCGGTCCAGGCGCCAAGCCGCGCACGCATTGCCGCCTCCAGTGCCACCTGGCGCAGGCGCAGCTCATCCTCGCGCGCCGCATCGCGCGCGCGCTGGGCGCCGGCCCACACCGGGGCCGGAAAGTGGCTGTCCCAGTCAAAGCGCGCGATCACATGCCAGTGCAGGTGCGGCACGACGTTGCCCAGCGCCGCCAGGTTGATCTTGGTGGGCTGCAGTTGCTCGCGCAGGGTCTGCTCGACCAGGGCCACGGCCTGCATGCAGTGCGCGCGCTCGGCCGCGCTCAGGTCGGAAAACTCGGCCACATGCGTGTTCCAGATCACACGGTAGAAGGCCGGAAAGCCGGCCTCGTCGGCGCGGATCACGCGCAGCTTGTCGCCGCGCCAGACGAGCTGGCCGCCGTCGCTGTCGCACAGCACGCAACTCATACAAGAACCCGCTCAATGCCGCCGGCGTTGGCCCGCGCCACGTACTCGGGCAGCCAGTTCTCGCCCAGGATTTGTTTGGCCATCTCGATGACGATGTAGTCGGCTTCCAGCAGGCCCGTGGACAAATCGTTCTCGTAGCGCGAGATGCCCTGCAGGCAGCTGGGGCAGCTGGTCAGGATCTTCACGTTGTCCTGCGCGCCCACCGCACCGCTGCTGCGCAAGGCGGCCTCGCCCTTGCGGATTTCCTCGGTCTTTCTGAAGCGCACCTGGGTGGAAATATCCGGGCGCGAGACGCCCAGCGTGCCCGATTCGCCGCAGCAGCGCTCGCTCTTCAAGACCTTGTCGCCCACCAGCGCACGC